>Ga0065711_1001820_pt1 | contig 38993 bp, 33 predicted proteins | sample Hoacrofraction12_FD_59098 | JGI IMG/M metagenome (GOLD analysis project Ga0065711, IMG submission 59098) | Hoatzin crop microbial communities from Cojedes, Venezuela - Epithelial fraction 12 v2 (version 2) | ecosystem: Host-associated > Birds > Digestive system > Esophagus > Crop | place...
GTGTGGTGGCGCCGCGGCAGCGCTGCCGCCCACGGATCGCGAGGCGGCCGGTTCGCGGCTGCGCAAGTGTCCTAGCGCTGCGGGCTGCCCGTGCCCGGCGCGCATTCACCTCTTGCCAGAGGAGCCGCCTGGGCGAGTGCCCGGCCCCGATGTGGGGCCCCGGGTTCCACCGCCCAGCCACAGCTTTGGCTGCGGGGCCGGAGGACCCCCGCTCCCTGCCCCACATAGCCCGGCTGCGTGCTTTGGTTTTACTACTTGGGTGCCCCAGCCTTGCTTGCCCCGCACGGAGCGTGCCGCAGCCCGGGCTGGGGGCAAGAAAAGCGGCCGTATGTCCATGGAGGGAGCAGCGGGGCTTTAAGGAGATGCTGCTGCACACTCTCCTACCTGGTTGGAGAGCGAATGTGGCAGCTCAGGCGGCGCATAGTCACTTAAACGCTGCTCCCTGAGTGGCCCGTGGGCTGCTGGAGCGGGGCCTGGTGGTGTGGTGGGAGCAGGTGGATGTGAGTTAATGAGTCCCCTAACGAGTCCTGGTCTGAGCCCAGAATCCCAGACCCACTGAGGGGAGGCAGCACGCCTAATCTCCCTGCCCGCCATCCCCCATCTGTACAAACACCGCTTCTGCTGTCTCCTGGTGATGCCAGGATTGAGTTATGTTTGTAAAGCCCTTTGAAGAAGTCTGTTTCTAACTATCATTATGTTTGTTAAAATACAGCTCTCCCTGCAGGACAGCGGACTAGAAACAAAGCTGATGAAATGCAAGTTTTTTATAGCCGGCACAGTGCTCTGAGATGAAGCCCCGCAGCGGAGCTGGGGTCAGCAGCCTGTGGTGAGGCCAGCCCTCTCTCGCAGCATGCTGGTGCGTGGGACTGGCCTGCTAGCAGGGACTCCTGAATTGGCCTCTGCTGAAATCTGCTCTGCGATGGAGCTTCAAAACAAAGCAGAACATTGCTGAGAATGAAAAGCAAAATGTTTTGCTTTTTCACTGCATGATAAAACTCCTCCGCGTTATGTAAGTGTTACCTTTTGCACATCTGTGTTACGGCTTGTTGATATTTCCTCTTTATTAGCCTTAGGTGTCCGTGTGGGTTGCTGTAGTGAATGCTGAGCAATTGCTGTTTGACGGTGGAAAAATCACAGCAGGTGCTTGTCCAGCAAAGGGGACACTCTGGACCTGCAAAGTACCCACCCCACATCTTCCTGCAGCCTCAGCTGTGGCACTGGTTGTGGCTGTGGCAGCAGCTCCTTGGATGAAAACCACTGATTCCGTCTGGTTCGCAAGGCAGGTGGGAGTTTTCAGGCTTGATTTGACTGAGGATAGCTTGGCTTGCTGCTGTGTTAGCTATCAGTGCGTTGGCATGGTCATAAGCAACACTGAATTATTATTATTGATAGAATTTCCCATTGCATTATTAATACTCAGGCTTTATCTGTCCCCTTAGTGTCCAGTGACACTCCAGTGTGCATGCATTCTCATAAGGACAAGAGGACTCTTGTTTTGTTTTGGTTTTTACATGAATAGTTTATCCCCTGCAAATACAGTTTCAAGCCACCAATATGCTTTCAAAGTTTGGTCTGACTTTTTACAAAGTCCTGAAAATATTTTGCAACCAAGTTTAGCACAATTGAGTTTAGAAAAAAAAAACAAACAATAAAATACCCCTACTCTTTGAAGTGAAATGGAAAAAAATTGTCTTTGGAAAGAGGTAAATTAACTTTATGGCTAGAACCCCAAACTTCTTTTTAACTCAGAGCAACTCTCTGTCTTGTTCTGTATTTCCACCGCTGACCGAAGCAGCCCAGCAGCCAGTGCCACGCTCTTCAGCCTCCAGGTCTGGATACTGAGGACAGTCGCAGCTCGGTGTGACACCGGGAGAAGCGGTGATGTCCTGCCCTGGATTGACCAGAGGAGTTGTTCGCACCGGACCCGAATGCTGCGTTGGTCTGCGTCCCCCCAGCCCTCCCACCCGCCTGCTGGGGGCCCCAGAGGCGGTGGGGACAGGAGGGGTGGTCGCTGCAGTTGCCCCAGCCAGTTTGGGTCTCTCTGCCGCCATCGCTGGCACCCAAAAAAGCTTCGTATTTGGCAAAAACATTCTTTCAACAGGAAACATTTATAACTGTGTTCTGGGTGAACAGTTGATCGCTTTGGGTCTTTCTACTGCTTGAATCTTCCTGCTGTTAAGAATGAATTGTTGTCTCAGAGGGCCAGCTCCAGGCCTGCCAGGAACAGCTTCATTTCCACGGGCTTCCTGACACTTGCTCCATCTTGCTCAACACCTGGGTATCACCCAAAGTACCATGGCCATGAGGAGTCTGCAAATAAGCTGTGAAAAGAGCAATAAAAGGAAAGAGGGAAAGACAAATGAAGTGGAAATAGAGGCATTTCATTAGCAGAATGTGCGGTGTTAGGATTTCCCAGGCAATCACTAGTTAGTGGTGGAGTGGCCTTTTTTGTTTATTTTGGTGTCTGACCATCGTCAGTGATTTCTCTCGTGGGAGTGGGGAGCCAGCTTGCGAGCTCGGGGTTCCCAGCCTGACTTCAGTTTGCAGCAATGACAAGTTCTGTTTTGCCTGCTGATGTCGTAAGTACAGAACTGAAGGGGATTTTTGGAGATAGATGTGAGTTGTAGACCTATAGGAGCACGAAGAAGAAAAACAGACATGAAAGAAAACACAAGTATGGCAAGAAACAGGAATGAAAATACAGTTGCATAATCTGGGTATGCTGTTACCATGACTTTTGGACAGTGGCTGCTCTGTGCTGGCGGTCACTGTGTGTATATGTAAAAACTGTGCATACAAGCTATATGGTGTAGTTTTTTTAAGGGAACTTTTTTTAGTCTAGGCCTTGATGTCTGCAGGAAATTGATATTTTCCAGTTTTGCAAGATGCAAAACACTGATAACCTTTTGCAACCCTCCTCTCCCATCAGTGCTGACAGGAAACCAAGTCAGTGCAATAAAAGCATAAAAGCTCATTTGTAACCCAGAGTTCACTTTGTGATGGTCACTGCAGATAAATAAATCCTCTCCCTGGCCCAAGCACAAGCTGGGTCCTGCAGCAGTCCTTTTGGGCACTACACAGCACCGCTTTCTTTTGCAAAAAACTAAACTGACTCGGTAAGTAATGGAGAGTAATGGCCCAGGAGTGGAGCGAGGTCTGAGCCCGGAGATGGCCGTGGAGCACAGGGAGGGCACAGTGAGGGCAGCTGCGGCTGCTGCTGGCACGAGAAACGGGCAGTAGAGACAGAGTTTACAAGGAAACAAATTAATTAGATGTTAATTCCCAGCTGAAGTCCTGGAAGGCCGAGTGAACCAGTGTGTAGCCCCCACACGATGTGCTCGGCTGGGAAGCGCTGGAGGCTGAGCCCAGCATCCGCCCTGCCGAGCTGAGAGGGGCCGGGTGGGATCGGAGAAGGGGCTGTCCAGGCAGGGACGTGACTCGTGTCTTGGAGGGGGAGTCTCCCCTCGCCCTCTGCACTGGCAGTAGTCTGTATCTTCAGAAGAGAAAGAACAGACTGTGGCATTGACAGCTTATTATTCTTTTGAAGCTTTTTTTAACTTGCAAGGCTGATTTTGAGAGAAAAAGCTTAGTAGAGCTCCTTTGGTCCAGCACGTGGCACACACTCATACATGTGCACCCAGTCTCTGGCTGATGGGTATGCTGGGTAAGCTGAACCTGTTCTAAGCAGTTGCGTTGTTTTGATGGCCTGAATTTTGCTTTCAGGTCTTCAGCTATCCGTCTGCCTGTTCTCTCTATCACGCACCACTACATGAGTGGTAAAGCACCTTGTGCTACCACAGCCTACCGTAGTGGCATTAAGGTAGCACAGACATCTCCTATTCCATTTTTTTATCGTGATAACTTTTTATTCATTTTGTTGAGCAGTTAGAGAAAAGCAAGATAAAAATCCCCGTGGCTTTCAGTCAGCTCTGTGCTTGCTTTTGGGCCCCAAGAGAAGGTGCATTTGCCAGCGGGGGTGGGTGGCCATGAGGCCCAGCGCCAGGCGGATGCCGGATCCTCGCTTTGCCAGCAGCTCCCAGCAGTGCCCGGCAAAAGCTTTTGTGTCCGTTCCGTGATTTGAAAAGAGCTGCGGTGGTGATGCCATCACGCTTTAGCCCCTGCCTGGGATAGCTGTGACGATCAACTGATTTGTTACTATTTATGCAAAATTATATATATGCTGTTAAGGAGAGGGAGGGGAGCAGAGGAGGTGGATCCAGACCCGGAGCAGAGTCCATTCAGACAGCGATACAGTCTGGTCTCTAATGCTGACTGCATCACCACGTTCTTCTCTAATTTCTTGTTCCCTCTGTGCCAGTGATTCATGGTTTTTAAAAGCTGGAGAGAGCTCTCCTCAGTGGGGTCTGCTTTTTTATCCAATGCATTTGACCCTAACTTCTTTGATGCTCTAGGAGCGACTTGGCTGGAGGTAGTAATTCTTCAGAGAGCTGTCTAGTTGTGAAAAGGGAAAGGTTTCTCTGCTGAATGTGTTTTTATACGTCTTACATATATATGGGGTCAACTCACCCAGGTTTTTAATATGTTTTAAGGCACTCAAAGGATGCTGGTGAAGTACTAAGTCAGGGTGTTATTTTGCTTTCCCTTTTTTCCCCTCACTACTCAGCTGCATTTAACCTCTGATTGCAAGAATCCAGGCGATGCAAAAAGCAGAGAAAATCCAGCCCCCTTGACTTTGATCTCTTGCTCAACTTGATAGCGCATCAGCTTGGTCTCCTGTGATGTGTGCTCCGTCTCCTGTGATGTGTGCCTCTCGCTTGGTCTCCCTGCAGTCGACGGAGACCGGCAACCTCCACAGCGCTCGCTGGGATTTGCCTTGGTCCGGGCGAGGGGATCCTGTGCTGCCCTGCGTGCTCTACCGTTGTCTTTCTGATGTCCCTAGTGCGGGGCAGAGCTGGCAGGAAAATCTGCCCTCAGAGCTGGAACTGGGCAGCTTTTGTGTGTTCTTTTGACTCATGATGGCAGCGTGGGCACACCCAGCTGTGTGGGTCTGGCCTGACTGTGTTGAGGGCAGCCAGGGCAGAGTCATATGCTTCTCGCTTGCTGGGGCTCACGCTTGTGCGAGCCAAGGCTTTGCCTCCTGCTTTACTGGTATTTCCCATGGCTCTGTCCCGCTCCGCACCGCTGGGCTTTTGTTTGGTTGTGTTCGCTTATTTTCAACGAAAAAAAAGTGTTTCACGTGGCATTGCAAACAACTGGTCAAACCTCTAGGTCACTGGTTAAACTGGATTGTCAAAAGCAATCACAGCTCCCTGTTGTTCTCATGCTTTTGAGTCTTTAATGATGTGCATTTGTGTACTGTTTCTGCCCGTGGAGGGGAAATGTTTGAGAGCTAAACCAGATATTTAAACTGCTGGGTTTGGGGGGTTTCCTCTGGCAGTCGCTTGTCCCCACCATGTCCGTGAGGCTGGAGGTGTTGAACCGGAGTTCCTGGCGCAGCCAGCCGCGGTCTTACGGCCTGCAGCGTACAGGCGGCCAAACCCGAACAGCTCTTGCTTTCCGAACCGGTTTCGAAACGTCTCCGCTGCCGAACCCCTCCGGCGGCCCGAGACGAGCGGCCGCAGCTGCAGGAGAACGGGGAGACGGGAAAGGGGGCGGCCGCAGCACGGGGGTCCGAGGGGCTGAGGGGCGGGGCGATACAGCGGGGCCCCGCCCAGGGGGCGGAGTGATGTAGCGGGGCCCCTCCCAGCGGGCGGCTCGGGCCCGCCCCGCCCCGCTCCTGCGCGGCGGGATAAAACGGGGCCGCGGGGCGGGCGCGGGATGGCGGCGCGGGATGGCGGCGCTGGGGGCGCTGGTGAAGAAGGCGTGGAGCGTGCGGCGGTTCGTGGTGCTGCTGTGCGCGCCGCTGGCGCTGGTGCCCGTGCTGCTCAGCCTGCCCCCCAAGGTACCCGCGCCCGGGGGGGCACGCAGCGGGGGCGTGGGTGGCGGCCACCGGCCGGGGCTGCCACCCGGGGTCGCAGGCTGGGGACACGGGGCGGGGGCACCGAGGAGCGCACACTGAGCGGAGGCACCAGCTGGGGCCGTGGGTCGGGAGCACGAAGTGAGGACGCTGGCTCGGGGCGTGGACCGAGTGTGTGGGTCCGCGTCCCGGGCTGGGGGCGTGCGCCCGGGCCGTAGCCCCGCTGCTCTGTCCCGCCTTGGGGCTCACGCCTTGCCTCAGCCCCAGCAGTATCTGGCCCTCGCCAGAGTCACCCTGCTACCTGCCAGGGTTTCCCCCCGAGGGAGGGGACCGCTAAAGCCTGCAGTCTGCCACAGCTCGTCGCCCTTCCGTGGCCACATGAGTGGGAATGGAGGGGGCATGCTGGAGTTATCTGAATTTTTTAGGGAGAAGAAGGAATAGATAGCGTGAAAAGTATTTACATTGCTTACGTAGAAATTGGGAGGTGTAAGGAACCTTCAGGTTCAGAATCAGCTTGAACTAAGCAGCACTAACCAGTACTTCTCACTGATACCTGCCTGCCTCATTGCAGTTTGTGTCTGTGGCGCTCAAAAGGTAGCTGGGGAAGCTGAGGCAAGGCAGGTCCATAGCCAGCATCACCCATGGCCAGGATCACCCAGCGAGGTGTTTGTAGAGCTGGGGTGGAAGGCAAGTGCCCAGGGCTCAGACTGCCTGGGGTTGCTGCCCCATCTCCTTTGCTGAGGGAATCGCACTGGGTAGAGGTGCAGGCAAGGAGAGAGGGATGCTGCAGAGCTGGAGGTGGCTGTGCAGCGGGGTGCGCGCTGCGGGGCTGCGAAATGCAGGGGCCACCTGTGCCGCTGCGGGCAATTCTCGGGGGGGACCTTTGGGGCTCTGTCTGAAAAGGCTTTGCGAGTGAGCTATTTGTGGCGTACTGTAGACGTGGAACAGACTGGTCTCCTGGTAAGGTCTGGGCTTTGCCGTGTGCGTTAGGCTGCACGTTAAGCAATCTGTGGGAAAACTTTGGAGACTGGCGGATTTTTGCAACTGTCCCATGTACACAGCTCTTGAGCACCAGGAGCCGCTGAGCCTCGTGTGGAAGTCCGTGGGAGAGTGAAGTCACTGAGAAATTTTGTGCCATTGACTTCAGTATGGGCAGGATTTCACTCTTACATTCTGACTCAGACTCATTTGAGAATGACTTTGTTTACATCAGAAAATAAGTGATGTTCAGTACTTAAGGATTACAGAATGATTCAGATACTGTAAGGACACGAAAGTGCGTTTACCTCTGCCTGTATAGTGCCCGTCAGGTGCAATGTTCATGTTCAAGGTAGCAAAATAAATCTCTTAAATAATAAAAATAAAAATAGTGACCATTGCTTTATTTAATGACCCCATATGTTAAAAGAGAAAATTCATTGGATTTAATCTTCTTTTTTTCCATTTTGCATTATTGGGTGAGTTCTTAATAGGAATATACTGCATGTCTGCCTTGAAGAGCAGAAAGCACATTGCACAACAGGTACTTAATTCTGTTGCAGATTTGTAAGTAGATGATTATATTTGTACATTCACTTATGGTAGCTGAACAAGTGACTTAAATTACTTCTAATAGTATCTTGTTTGACTTTGGTACTTGTAAAATCACGAGATATGGTTAGAGGGTGAGGAGACTCACTGTATGCTCAGCTCAAGCTTGCGCCTGAAGCGTGCAGTGGTTAATTATGGGACTAAATCACAGATGAACCTGGAGCTGCACTGTGGGAAAGCCTTCGATCCAGATGCTCTATGTCCTCGTAGAAGTGCATACTGTGACACAGGCTGGGTAAAGATTTGGGTGTTCAGGAAAGGGATTTTCTCCACATGTACAGAAGGGGAAAAAAAGTTTCTGCTTGCCTAACGGTGCTGTTCACACCCACTCCACTCTTGCAGTGTGCTGGCAGCATGCTCCTGGGTGCCACCCTCGGAGGACCTCGTGCACAGTCTGGTCTCATCAACGCTGTTGTATTTAAGAAAAAGTAGTGATGGGAAAGTGGAAGTGTTTGCAGCAGGGAGGGCGAAGGGACACCTGTGGGTGGGGAAGGAGAGGCCCTGGCAGAGTTGACTGCCTGCTCGCCGTAGCGATCTGTTCTTCGTGTTCCATGGGTGCTAAATGCGTTACAGTTGGTGGCAGTGAGACTGACCAGTACCTGCACTGGTTGCTGTCAAAACTCTGATGCTCCTGTGGCTGTTAACCAGTGCAGGGTTTCAAGCATTCCCAACTGTTGCTTCACCAAGTTCTCCCTGGGTCTGGCGTAGGGCTGAACCTGTAGCTGTGAGCTACCATACAAAATTATATCTGTTCATGTTCAGGGGTCAGTGATTCATCTATGGTTTCAACATAAAATTCTCTCACTTGTTCAGCAGGAAAGGAAACTTGCTGTTCCATCAACAAGGGATTAAGTTCTGACGTGTGGAGCTTGCTTGAACTGCCCTCTGCAGCCCGAGCCGCAGGGGGCTGCAGGAGTGGGAGGCAGCAGGTTGTCCTTTTAACTGTGGTGTAAAACACTAAGGGGGGGAAGAGATGAGGGCTCAGCAGGCAGGGGATCTGATGGTGGTGGTGGAGTTTGGAAGTTATCCTGGTGGGTGATGGAAAATGTGTGCCCTCAGCTGCACTGCTTGGGTTGGATAGTTTATCCTAAAAAGGGACTTGAGTCCAGCCTTGCGCTCCCCTGGGCAGCCAGGTCACAAGAGCTGCCTCGAGCATTCAGCAAGCTCCATCTCGGAAGGAATTCAACTGACTGGGCTGCTGCCGGTGTTACTGGGAGGTTGTCGCAGGCAGGGCACCGATGGAGAGCAGGCTGGGACAGCAGGAGCTGCTGCATGTGCTGCAGTCATTGTAGCGACCTTGATGCTACCGAGTATTTGCCCATCTGGAGCATGGGAGAGCTGGATGGGCTGGAGAGCCTGGTGTTCCTGCTGGGATGGTTGGTGTGCTACCCTGCAGGGTGTTACAGGAACTGGTAGGAGATGAGAAGCAGTGAGGCTCAGCCCTCGCTAGGCTAAGGATGAGGTTTGCCTTGTAAGAAGGTGTCTTACAGGCACCTCTGCAGTGCTTTCCTGCTCTGGGGATGCTAAAATCTGTTCCCGCATCATCTCAGCATTTACCTTCTCCCCACTGGGATGCTCAGCAATTTTAATCTCCCAAGGGACGGGAGCCATAAAGAGCCACCTGAGCTTTGGCTTCAAGGGCAGCATTTCACTTGCATCTGGAGACCAAGGAGTCATGACCTAAAGTTGATGGAACAGAGAACCACAAATAGGATGTGTCTTCTTAGATTAATGTGTACTTCTGAGTGACACCCTGTGGTCCAGGTGCAATGGGTTTTCCAGTGAAACCTGCACCTAGGTGACATCTCCCTGGAGAATTTTCTCACATTTCCATGTGAGAAAAGTCATCCATCAAGTCTGGCCTTCCTTGTTGCTGATGAATTCCAGCATCCATACCTGCAAGTTGCTATTAAAGCTCTCATCAGCTGTCACCCTGTGGTGGTTCTTCTCCCAATCTCTGTGTGTGTCCCTTCAGAGGGACAACATCAGGGCTGGCACTGGTGCTGACGTTGCATCGATACCCTTTGTTCTTATTTGGTGCCCTGTGTAGGTTGCAGTTGTGGAGAGGGAGACTTGCATCAGTGGTTTTGTTTGCAATCTCTGTTCTCTTAAACAGAGAAATGAAATTTCTGCTTGTGGGTGGGTTTGCTGAGACCTCAGGGTGTGCTCCCCAAACCGTGGCTGGAACAGCGACTTGTGTCCATCACACAAAACAGCAGAAGGAAATGTTCTGTGTGGAGCCGCTTCCCAGGAGCCAGTTCTCCGCACAGGGGTCTGCGTGTCACCTCCTGCTCCGGGTGCTGCTGAAACGGCTGAATATTTGTGCCATGAGTGGAAGTGCCTGCGACCCCCCTGCTCAGAAGGCTGTGAATGATTGCAAAGAGCCCGGGCAGGGCAGGAGGGGCTGGAGGAACTGTTCTGCTGGAAGGGGCATGGGGGACACTTTTAATGAGCTGTGCAAAGAGCTTGTTCCAACAGCTCCTAATGAACTCAATGTCTACGGCCGCTTGGCTTCATAACAGCTGAGACAGCCAAATCTGCTCAAAGGAGCTCTGAGCAGGCAAATAGGGCCCGGTGCCTTCAGAAAACAGACTTGACTTCCTCAGTGGCCATAGAGCAATTTAAAATTAACTTGGATGTAATGAGTCCTCCTGATTAGAACAAGGAGATTTCAAGAACTTCCAGAAGAAAAATGACATTGCCTGTACTTGAAAACAAAGAACATGAACAAAGGCATTGCAGGGAAAGGGGGTGATGCATATGTAGGCAAGTGGGGTGGTGGGCTGGGAGCAGGGTGTCCGGGGAGCTGGATCCTTGGCTAGAGAGCATGGCAGGGGCATGGGCGGGCAAAGAGGTAGCAGTGAGGAGAGCAACCTGGCAGGTGAAATAAGTGATTGTAGCCTGATTACACATTTCATGCACAAAGAGCATCCCTGCTGTGTATGTTCTTGGTGATTTAGAAAGGCCAGTTTCACAAAACTGGAAGCAATGGTCAGTTCAAAGAGATGAGAGGAAGAACTTCTGTGGGGAAAGACGGGTGATAACTGGAAGTAGGGTGACTACTCTACCATATGCACTGTGAGCTTCAGTCTGGAGAGAGAACATGCCTGGTGAAGAGAAGGCTGGCGCAGGAGGATGTAAAAGCAGCAATACTTGGGGGGAAGAGAGAAGCTGACAAGAGTCAATATTGATTTGTAGCTAAGAACCGTCGAAAACATGAAAAGGAATGTGAAAGAACTGAGGAAGAAATCCCTGTGGGCACGGTGTTGAGGGTGATGAGTGGTGTTTCAAGTGGGTGGCACAAAAGGAACCTGACCCATGGTATTCTGTTGCCAGATGGACAACACAGAAAAAGCTGTATTCAATGAGCCAGTTTTGTTCTGTACTCCGGAAAGCTCTAGTAGTACAGTCCTGTATCATAAGAAGCTGTCTGATAATGAAATATTTTTATTGTGACAGTAACTAAAAGGAAATTAAAATCCTTGCACCCAACCCTGGCTACTTTAAAATCTATAGGTTTAGGCAACTTCTGTACAAAAATGTTATAAAAGCTGCTTGAGAAGTTTTGTGAACCAATGAACTGGGTGCATTTCTGCAAGCCCCAGGGCAGACGGGGGTCACCAGGAACGTTAGCCACAGGTCAGGATGATCTGGAGTCCCTCTTGGAGAGCAGGTTCCAAAAAAGGGCTTGAGATGCAATATAATTAGCTGAACACTGCTACTAAACTGGCTACCCACAGCCAAGAGGGTTAATGTGACATTTATGTGTATGGACGTGTTAAAGTTGAGCAAAAGCAGTGAGGATCTGTCTGGCTGCTATTTGCTGAGGTTGAGGCTTTCACCAGAACGTCCTTCCAGTCTGGCTTCCACAGCTCAGAAATGGCTTTGGCAAGTTGGCAAAGTCTCAGAATGACTAAAGGACTGGAAAACAGGCCGTGTGATGAAAGGCTGTGGGAGCTTAAACTATTTCTTTCAAAGAATAAAAAGGCAAGGAGTAACTTGATCACTACCTTGAAGGTGCATCCGTCACAAGCGGAGTTTGGGTAAGGGTAGTGCAGGCTAAGGTGTAAAGGAGGAGCATATAAGAAGATACAGAGGGTTGAAGCTGGCAGGTTCAGATTATCACAACATAATTTTAACAGTGAGGTTAATAATAGGAGCAGCTTATTAAACTTGTGGTGGGTTCATCATCACTGAAAATGTTTCTTTTTCTTATCAAATGTGGTGGATCTGTCTTGAAAATAAAACCAAACCCTGATGCCAAACTGAAGATTCAAAAGGGGAGTCCTGTAAACATCACACAGGGTGTCAAATCATCACACTGTGCTGTTTTAGCTTCATGGTCCATGAAGGTTTGAAGATGTAGGATCTCTTGCTGCCTCCAAGAGAAGGTGTGAGCCTCAGACCTCTGAGCCAGGGAAGATTGTCTCCAAGGTGCTCATTTCATTTTTGTCGTTAGTTTCCTATGTGATCTTGGTCAATTTACCCACTTTATCTGAGCTTTCCAAACTAGAGAAAATGATTCTGTTTTTCTACCAACTACAAAATACTTCAAGAAGTTTAAATAAGAGTGTTTAATAATCTTTATATCTTTGTAGCGTAACTCCAGAGCAAAATATCTTCCCTGAAGCTCTTCCACCTTGTGCCCCTGTGTTACTGGCCCTTTTCTATCCACTCTGCAAATACCCAGTGGGAGCAAAACAACTCTGCTGGCAGGAAGGCTGGTAAACAGGGCTTGGGTTATGTCCAGATTACATAATGTTTGCAGGAGCTGGGTTAGTAGAAATCCGATTCTCATATCCATCACCCTGGTGAACAGGCAGTGTGAGTGGGATGGCCAGTAGCACAGTCAATGTGAGAACAGTTTGTGAGCGAGATACTAAAAGCCACTGGTACTTTTTTGTACTGAGTAGTTCTGAGTGTTGCAGATAGGATGTTCCTTTGTGATGGTAGTAGGATAAAAGAGCTTGGAAAGCTCCAGTTCCAGCTAAAATATCTCTTGGTATTGGGATTGAGGTCCTGGAGGAGCGCTCTCAGCTGTCTGCCACTCGTTTGCCTGGTCATAGGACGGAAGGGTGATGGGGAGAGCCTGTGATGAGGTGGCGAGGCTGTGATGATCATGTAAGGTGCAAAGGTTGATGGACAAAAGCCAAAGCTTGGTGGTGCCTTTGGCACCTTTGGGTACGAGTGCTGGGTCTGTCTGGTGGGGAAGCTGTATGCACGGGGCAGGCAGCTCTGGGCTGATAGAGAACAAGGTCCAGCTGAAGCCTCTGATGTCCCCTTTCAGGTTGGCACTGAGGACTGGTGGTTAGTCCATGCCTGTGCCTTGGTGTTATGCCTGGGCAACTGGTTTGCCTTATCTGACCCATGTTTCCTGCCAGCACCTCCGTTCCCTGGGACACCTCATCTGCCCTACCAGGAGACCTCCTGCTCCCTCTTGCCCATGGGAGACTACCCTATGGCTTGCCTTCCTCTGCCGTAGCTCAGCAGGTCCCCCACTGTGGAAAATCCCTGGTGCTTTCAGTGCAGCAAAGACAGGGTCTGTGTCTGGAGGGGCAGAGGTCATTCCCAAGGCTCTTGAGCAACAGGAAGGCGAGCAGCTGCAGTCCAGAGCCACCGAGCACTTCCCTGGAAATCATTAAATGGTTATAAAATTAACCCAATCACAAGACCCATTTTAAAGTTTTTATGCGCTACCATTTTTCCCCCCTGAACTTTGATAGATTAATTTTGAAGAAAAATAAAAACAAAGCTGCCAGGAGGTGAGAGAAGTAGAAAGGAGTCCAACAGTGACACAGCAGAGGGATCGAAGGATAAGGGTCATGTGGGGGTGATGGTGCTGCATGCAACTGCGTGGGCATCTCCCTCAAAGACTGTTCTTCTGACATTTGTTAGCATTTATTGTTCGCATACTAACCAAACTTGCTGGGTACTGGGAGCATTAATTAATTAACTAACATTTGCAATATATCTTGAAATGAAAAACATTTCAGTTTTATACAGAATTTGGTTCAGTTCCATTAATGGCTTTAAATTTTTTTTTATTCTGGGGTGTGCTTGCTCCAAATCTAAGCTGTTCTGAAGTGGTCTTGTTCCTTTTTTGTTCAAGAATGGTCCTATCTTAAGTGAAAAACTTATTTAATATAGGTGCAATTTTTGGGATAGAATAATTTAGACAAACAATACTACAGCTTTCTTTTTCAGGTGGTTTGCTGTTGACCCATATAGGTTTCAAAATTTTGGAAAACCTTCCATACAGCAGTTCTTTCTGCCCTGTTTCAGTTTTACCCTTTGGCTTTTGATCTTGCAATGAAGACAAGTTATTAGATTCGTGCTGTGTTTCATTGCAGTGTTTTCCAGAACGTTTTCCATACACCAGAGAATAAATATCCCTTACTTATAATCAGTTTTCTAAATTGTACTTCATCTGTTTCATCAAGTCAATTAAAGCCTTCACTGATACGCTCTTTTATCAAGGTGTTGTTAAATGTTTTCGGTTACTCTACCCCTGTAAGAGGCAAAGTGTCTTTATTTTGAAGTTGACTTTTGTGCAACTTTCCTTGCGGAAAACTGAAGAATATTTTGCCAGTAGGAGAAAAAAAAGTATTTATATGGCCTTTAGAGATCAAATGGAAAAGGGCTTAATGAGAGCAAAGCTATTTATTTGGTGTATAAAAAGATCCAGAGTAGAGAGAATTTATCAGTTGCCACAGGAATGAAATCACTCACCTAGTGCGCAAGCATTTTAAAACATGATTCTTTATTTTTGCAGAATTTAGCACTGTCAGGTTTGTTGCTCTGGTCCTTCTGGTTTGGAGGGGGTGAAGCCATGGGGAGGTCCTGGGAGCTGCCAGGTGCCAGGGCTGAGCCCTGGGAACGTAAAGGGTTTACTTTACAGAATCTTGTATTTCGTTGTACTAGGATCTAAAATTAGGACTGCAAATGCTCTTTAAATTCAGATCTTGGGAACTTTACATGAGGTGTTGGCTCCACTGTGGTTAATGTATTAAAAAAATCAAAGCAAATTCCTCTCAGTTCTGCAATATTTGTGTTTCCACATGCACCGAAACACTGGAGCTTTACTAGCAGAACTGCTTGGGAAACACAAAGCTTGAGTGCTAAAAGCAAATCGGAAATTCTGTCATTCCTGCCACTTTTCAAACACTCACGACAGATGTATTGAATGATAAGTCCGTATTAGCTTCAATTCACTCAGCTTTATGCACCTTGCAGGGTGTTGGGGTAGATTCTGCTCTGTGGCTTTCTCAATAACCGTGGTTATTTTTTTATCCTCAGTTTGTGGATGTGCTGCTGGGCTGGTGTCTGCTCTGGGAGCTTGGGGATGACCACACTCAGCTCAGGCCTGGAGGAAATTTTTCGCAGGTGGCCGGGCAAGTTGTGGCTCTGCCGTACCTGCTCTGGTGCCTTGCTGCATGCTCAAACGTTGAGCTGAGAGCGTGTCATCTCCAAAACATGTCTCTACAGAGTTCCCAGCCCACGCTATTCCCGAACCCCCCATGCCAGGGAGCAGAGCCGTCATCTCTCTCGCAAAATCCCCAGCAAGCCCAGCCCCGGGTGCCAGGGAGGAAGGTCTATGCGGAGGGATAGAGGTGCCTTTGAGTAACAATTGAACCTGTTCAACAAGCTGGAAAAGAGTGGTAAAATAAATAGCTCTGTGGCTTCCAAATGACTCCTGGCTGTTATTTATAGCGCTGCGGGCACTCTGCCCCACAGTTTCTGACAATATCCCTGTTCAGCCTGGCTGTGCCCAAACCCAGCTCCACACTGGGCTCCCCGCTGCCTCCCCGGGGCTCTCCCCTCCTGAGCTTGGAGCCATTCTCCTGACTTCTTTCCGTCGCTTGTTATTTTGGCCAGGGCTGTCATGACAAATGGCTTTGGTCTAGTTTGCGCCTCCTGGGCGGATGAATGAATTCATGGCGCGGGGGCACTGGGTTTCTGCCAGCCTTGGCTGAGGCCGGGGCGATGCTGGACATGGGCAAGTGCCCTGCCCTCAGGAAGCGGCGTGACACCAGGGCGCTTGATTTACTGGTTTCCGTAGGGGCTGGGATGGGTTACTGTCGAGTGGTTTCTCACAGATCTCTCGGAGAACTCTGATCCAAGAAAAGAAACCTTTCTGTGTGCCTCCTATTGCAAATGTGGGGTCTGGATACATCAGTCTCAAAGCTGGTTTTCCATAGATATGCAAAGCATGATCTGTGGAAGTCGGAGAGAAAGCACAAACATTAAGTGTAGCAGCATCAGCTGTTGGTACGCTGAAGGCTGTTAGTGGCATTGCTCTAGCAGCAATGCTCGCTGAGGATTAGCACCCTAATTCAATGGGGATGGACACTTCCTCCTCTCCAGAGCTGTGGTTGATACCCTAGGGCACTGCTGCCCTGCCGCACATAGGGAGCTCAGACAGTCAAGGAGAATTTGGGTTTTGCTGTGGTGTCAGAGGATCAGTGTAAGTCCTGAATGCCTACACAATATAGGGAGGAAAGTGTTGCACTTGATGGACATGATCTGGGAGAAATACGGTATCCTTGAAGGAGTAATTTGTGCACTTTCTTGTCTACATGGCTCCAGATGAAAAGACATCTCTGTAATGCCACATGCCTTACCTTTCCTCTTTCCTCCTTTGCAGGAAGGAAGATGTCTCTATGTGATCCTGCTGATGGCCCTGTATTGGTGCACGGAGGCTCTGCCCTTGGCTGTGACGGCTCTGCTGCCCATCGTACTCTTTCCCTTCCTGGGGATCCTCCCATCTAACAAAGTTTGCCCACAATACTTTTTAGACACCAATTTCCTCTTCCTCAGTGGTTTAATCATGGCCTCGGCCATTGAGGAGTGGAATTTACACCGCAGGATTGCGCTCCGGGTCCTCATATTGGTGGGAGTCCAGCCAGCCAGGTGACTACGGGAGCAGGGGATCTCCATGGGGGACGTGAGCTGCAGGCGCTTGGGAACCGGCTCTGCTGTGGTGGGCTGTGATGCAAATGTCTCCCACGCCAGGGAGCTGCCCACATCCCCTTTTCTCCAGCTTACTGAGTTTATTCAGCTGTTTGCCTTTGCTTGGAGGCCAGCAGAGTGTGAGGAGAATGGTTTGGTTCAGTGCCTTTTTTGCGCTTCATCCCATTACAGAATAGTCACAGAAGTCCTTTTTGCTATTAGTTTTGTTATCCCTGAACATGAGCTTTTCTTCCTATAGCTATAATATATCAGAGAGCTTTGCAATCTGAAGATATTCAGCTTTTCCTTTTTTCTCTCTTCCAGACTAATTTTAGGGATGATGTTGACAACGTCTTTCCTGTCCATGTGGTTAAGTAATACTGCCTCCACTGCTATGATGCTGCCAATTGCAAATGCAATTTTAAAAAGCCTCTTTGGGGAGAAAGACACATCTAAGGATATGAACAGGGAAAATGAAGAAAACCAAGGTAATTGAGACAAGACAGTAGTATAAGCCAGCTGAGGTCTGTCCTGTTGACATCAAATATGCCCCATTTTATTGACTTCACTGCCACAAGTACCAGGTTTCTTAGCTGCGACTTGGTCTCAGTGCTGGTCCCATTTTAATATATACTCGATTACCGCGGTAGAAAAGTATTGGCATAAAACTCCCTCGTATCCTGCCCCTCATCTCATGCAGGAGGCAATGCTTATGAGTTGGAAAAACCAAGAAGTGATACCGAGCCAACCTGTTCCATAAACCTGCTGCTGGCAGAGGTGAAAGCCCAACTGTGTGGGCATGGTGGTGGTGGGATGCGTAGGGATGCCTCGCTGCAGGGTAGCCGGAGCCAGGGAGGGCCCCGGAGTGCTATGTGATGGGGCGTTGCTGCAGGGACAGGCCAGGGACCGGCCAGGCAGCGAGAGCAGGGCCGGGGCAGCGGCCCCTCCGTGGCAGCGTGCAGAGCTGCTATGTGCTTGGGGACAGGTGGGTTCTCATCTGTGTTTTGCTGTTGCTTCTCCCATGAAGCTGGAGACTGAGCTAGGTGAGAAAAGGAGGGCTGGCAGGTTAAACACCAATTTATAAAGTTCTCTGTGGTTTCCCAGCTTGATGCTGCTGCTCGGTGTTGTTCCTGAGCAGGTCGTGGGCAGGCTGGGCCAGGGGTGTGCAGTCAGAGGTCTTCCTCCAGCTTCACAGGTCATTTGCCAGGAGTTTGGGCTTCTGGCAGACAGTGGCGAGAAACAGCAAAAGAGAAAGGAAGTCATGAAGTCCCCTTCGCAGCTACTGCTGATAGTTGGAGCAGTAGCCACAGCTTCTCTTTCTTGTGATAATTAGTAATTCTTCTGCCCCTGTGATTTAAAGGCAATGGCTTTTTGGTTCCCAATGAGTCCCCATAAGAAGACTCAAGCATGTGCATAATCTAATGAAAATATAATTAATCATTCATCATTAATGTCTAACAGTCATAAGTTAATTTCACTCCAGGTTGCTTTATCACATTTGCTTCATGAATTTTTGACTGTTCACATCTATTAAAAAAAAACCCACTGACCTTCTTGCTGTAATTTCTTATTCTATAGAAGCATTGTGTTTTGTCAGTGTGCTTTTAACCTTCTGAAATGATTTGACTGTGTAGTTGTGACTGTAAATACAGTAGCATTTGGGAACACATAAAATCAAGACCCTCGTTGTCCTAGACATTGGCAAGCACAAAATTAGCGTTCTTGGCTCACAACGCTTGCAGTGGTGAGAGAAGCCAGAAAAGGCAAAGGGAGAGGCATGCAAGTAGAAGAATGAACAAAGTGGTGCTTTGCAAGTATCATGTGTGGTGTGATGATCTGTTTTTCTTTTGAGGTAGAGACTTATAAAAGTAACAAATACAAGCAAAGGTGGAGTTATCTGTAAAATGTACAACATCAAAATACAGGTTTTCTTGTAGACTTCTTATTTGAACTTTAATGTCCCAAGGTAATGTCATCCTTTTCTGTAATCCCTCTGAATGGCTGAGAATAACTGAGTTCCTTGAAGGAAGCCCTAAACCTGAAGTCAGTCAAAAGCGATGAATCTGATGTTACAGCTAGGAGCAGAGATGTGAAGGTGAGCTTTCTGCAGGGTGTTCCTGTCTGTCGGGTGTTACCTGCAGTCAGGGATGGTTGCACATCTCCGATGGGGTGGTTGCAGCTAGTTTTTCAGAAAAAGGTATACTCATATCATAGTTTACTTTGTTTTTCTGGTCTAAATGAAGTAGAATCTGTATGCCAAAAAAGACAGGCAGATTTATTTGTGAAGGGCACTGTATGTGGAAGCAAACTTTTACAATGGTTTATGATATTCAGCCTGGAGAAGGCTCGGGGGTGACCTTAGAGCAGCCTGCCAGTGCCTGAAGGGGCCTGCAGGAAGGATGGAGAGGGACTTTCCACAAAATTGTGTAGTGATAGGACAAGGGGGAATGGCTGAAAACTAAAAGAGGGCAGATTTAGATTAGATATTAGGAAGAAATTCTTCACCGTGAGGGTGATGAAACACTGGAACAGGTTGCCCAGAGAAGCTGTGGATGCCCCCTCCCTGGAAGTGTTCAAGGCCAGGTTGGATGGAGCTCTGAGCACCCTGGTTTAGTGAAAGGTGTCCCTGCTCATGGCAGGGGGGTTGGAACCAGATGAGCTTTAAGGTCCCTTCCAACCCAAACCATTCTATGATTCAATAAGCTCAGTTTGCAAATCTGCTTGGATATGCTTCAATAACACTGTAGTAGTGTCCAGGAGGCTAAAAAATACTTGGGTGGCTAAAAAAAATTAAAAATATATTAAAGAACATGCAGCACGTAAAAGCATTTGATTTTCTGAAGAAATCTCGACAAGTGTATGAGAGCAGCTTTGTGAAGGGCTTTGCTTACACACGCAGGGCCAGAAATACAGTGATGTCTCTGCTCAGTTGGTCGCGCTTTTTGCTGATCAGAGACCCTCAAGGGTGCAATCACTTATGTCCATGCGGAACCATGTGGGCAGCACGTTACATATAATGACCATGCTTGTGTCATTGATAGCTGCAGTTTGCTGTAGTGTTTTATTCGTTTTGACGTCATTGGCTACTGATGTAAGAATGTAGTTAGATGAGCTTTGGTGGCTGAGGTCCCAGCTGGCTCTGGGTGATCAAAGCAGGGTTATAAACTGAACACCAACAGGCCTTTTTCAGCTTCCAGAATTTTTCTTTTGGAAGTGGATTATAAATTCCCTACAATTCTGTCTGACATCTCCAGTGATAGGTGTATGACAACCTGGAAACCACTGTGCTAGTGAGCCTGACCATCTCTCCTGCTCTCTGCTTACTAACCCATTACTGGCAATATTTCATTTCTCTTAGCTGCTTCAGTATCTCCAGGTAAAAACCATGAGGAAATATTTCTATCCTTTTTTTTTTTCCTACATAGAGGATATCTTCTGCAAATTCAAGATAAACTGCACTCAGTGCTTGAGGTGTTTCATTGGATCGCAGACCTGGAAGGGATGTGTCTAAAGGGGCAGGTGGGAAATGTGTGTTTTTGGACACTGCTGCCTGGTTTGGTGGCCTAACCCCAGCCATGCTGCCTGCACCCCTTGGTGGGTGGAAATACTGCTTCTCAGGCCTTTTCAACTTCTTAGAAACAATAAAAATGTCATTAAAGCCAAACTTTTCTAGGACAAACCTTTCTGCCTCTAAGATATACAATGTATTTGGGTGAAATGGCGACTGAATCCTTCTCATACTGCTCCATGAGAGCCGTGTGCAGCCAGATCCTACCTCAGTGGACTTTGGCCTCTTCTGACTTAGGACCTTAAACAATTTTAAACTCCTTTTCACAAGTTTCATAGGAAAAGTTTGCTCTGCAGCAACTCTGGCTTTCCTTTGCATAGTTGCCTTTTGCAGGTCTTCTTTGAGAGGTAACTCACAGGCAGTCCTGGCAAGATGGGGTGGGAGTTTGGGCTTAGCAGGGAAAAAATTTGAAAAATGTTAAGAGGTGGAATGAAATATGTCTCTTTGCAGAGCCAGCACTAGGCCTGAGTGGGACAGCAGTGGTAAGAGGCTTTGGGCTAAATGTGTTGGGGGATTAAGAGTCAACTATGAGTTAATGTTCGTCCTTCTAATTACATCCCTCCATCACGGCATCGTTGGGATGAAAGCTCAGCATGTGTGTGTCCAAACCAATTAACTCCAATTCGGTAAATTAGCGATGTGTAAAACATGACTTTGCAAAATTCGTTGGTTCACTGAGCTGGAATGAGCTCCATGTCCAGCACGTGCGTGAGTCCTGAGACTTTGACCACTGGCCTTTCTCCATGCACTGCGCTTAGTCTCCAGTGTGTGTGTATGGGTAGGAGAAGATCATGGTTCAGACTGAGGACAGGTCCAAGGAAATTTGGGGACTGATGGGGTGGCAGTGGCAGCAAATGGGTTCTGCATGCTGTGGTCTGCAGAGCCTAGGGAGGTGCAGGGACACCGGCTTCTGGACCTGAAAAAGTACAAAGAGCCCTAGGAAAGGCAGCAGAGCCAGCAGTGATGGGGAACGGCCACCTGGGCTGAAGGTGGATAGAAATCCGAAGTGCTCCAGTCCTGAGGAGGACTAGGGAAAATAGGGTTTAATGGTACACCTCTACTCCCAACCTCAGCAGGTCAAGCCATGAGCCAGAACTACAACTACCACAAGCCATAGTATGAGATCTATTAAAAAAGAGCAATTATATTGTGTTTCTATCTTGTGATTTCTCCCATATGTATGCGTGTGGTAGGGTGTTGTGCACCTCTCAGTTTACTGCCAAAGACAACACTGGTCGTTCTAGTCAAAATATACCTTTTCCCCAAGTGCTCCTGAGTCCTGCTTGTGTTCCCTGTGTGGTGAAGGAGGACAGTGAGGCAGAGCCTTTGTGAAATATGCCGGAGGGTCCCTGGGAATTGGGTATGCAACAGATTCCCCAGTGGGGTGGCCCTGAACTTGTGCTGGGGATTGGTTTCTCAGCCTGCGAGGTATGTCATTTGTAGAGGGGATGATAGGCTTGAGAATGGTCCTCGTGGTTGGGGTGGATTTCAGAGGACCTGGTACGAAGCCAAATTCCCAAACGTGCCCCATTCTGGTCTTTAAAGAGTGAATTACAGCTTTATGGTGACTTTGTGCTAGGTGTCTGCAGGGGGTAAAATTGTCATCCCTTGGGAACAGAGTTCTGTGGCAGGGAGTGCTCCTGCTGTGCCTTGGGGAACATGCCTTACAGATGCATCAGGTCCAACAGTTTTTCTTCCTATGAATAAGCTACGGTTACCCCCCAGAAAACCCCACCCCAAACCCATGACTTGATAAGGGACAACCTGAAACTCTTGGTCATATTAGAGGATCCCAGCATCCAGCCAGTGGCAGTAGTAAAATGACCAAGCACCTCTGGGTGTTGGAGGAGATGCTGGATGCTGTGATGGGACCGGAGCGGTCGCAGGAGACCGGCTCGTTCATCCCTGCTGGGCGCTCCTGTCCCCGTGGTGTGAGCTCAGTCTTCATTTGCACAGGCCCTCTTCTGTAAATGGCAGTTGTTTCCTCCATCCCTCTGTTTGGTTCAAGGAGAATTTTCTAGATGCTTTAAACTGTTTTAAAGTCCTAATCTTTCTTTTTCAGCATCTTTACAGCAGAATAAACTTTACACTGTACCAACTGAGATGCAGTTTCTGGCAAGTACTGAGGAGTAAGTTAACTATAAAGTTCATATTAGAGAGTTGAGAGAGAGAATCATCCCCTGAGCTAGACCAAGTTTTAGGAATTTGAAATTCAATCATTAAAATGTTTTGATTATACTGAACATCCCAGTCACTAGCAGTTTGATGATAGAAACCCTTCTCTGTGTGTCCAGCATCCGACTGCATGTCTGAATCATTGCAGAGATTTTCCAGCCACTCTGAAATGGTAGCCAGAGGTGTCTCCTGCTGGGGAACCGTGCCTTGGGTTTCTCAGGAGCATCAAACATGTGAAGCCAGTGATGTAAAACCCACCAGGACTTACACCCTGGTGATGGTTCTGCTTTGATAACAATGATGGGAAGGAAGCATCTTTTCAGGAATGAGTGTTTCTTTCCCCTCGGTGCTATCAATTTTTTTTTTTTTTCTTTTAACAGTCCTCTGGACTTAGTACTAAGCATTGCAAGTTGCTGAGGCGCTGGGCAAGGCATGTGCACCCTCAGCACCCATCCATAGGAGCTGAGGGTGCTCTGCCCTCTGCAAGGCTGCTGGTCCTGTGTGGCAGTTAACTGAGCAGACCCCTCTGTTGCACTGAGCTGCTTAGGCATCCTTGAGGGCAGTGTTAGCTTGGATTTTAAAAACTGGGAATTTTCCTTCTGTCAAGGCTCTGAAGTGGTTGCGCTGTATTCAAACCAGGGCTTTCACCGGATTCTCTTTTGGACTATTTTAAAGCAAAGACCTGACGGAGGAGAAGGAGGTTACCAGCGATGCTCTCTCAGACTTAAAGAAGGAGGAGGAATACAAAACAAATATATGGAAAGGTTTCCTCATCTCAATCCCTTATGCGGCCAGCATTGGAGGTACCGCAACGCTGACGGGAACTGCACCAAACCTCATCCTTCTGGGACAGCTGAAGAGGTATGGGAGGCCGTCCTGGAGAACCCTGTAAATCCTGGAAAACAGAGACTCTGTCCCAGTGGGAAATTGCCCTCTGTGCTGAGAATTAGTTTGGAAAATTCATGCCCTCACAGAAAATTTTGGGAATCTTTGTGAGCAGATGAAAGCAGAATGGTTGCATCAGCCTTAGCTGTAATAAGAAGTTTCCAGCGTACCCAGCCAGGCTGTCAGCCAAACCGATGCATGTGTGCTTCATCTTACTGCTGCTCTTAATTCCATTGAATTTAATGGGACTTGACCACACAGTTAAAATTAATCCAGTAACTGTTTTGATGAAACAAGCTGTGTAGTGTTTTGTGACCAATTATATCTACTGCTGTATGGCAGAAGAGAAAATAAGGAGCCCACTACTTCTGGCCTGTTTTCTTAGTCATAAAAGGTGGCTCCTGTGTGCATAGGAGCAGAGGTTTATGCCATCCTAAGTGCCCACAGGCATTTCTTTGCTGGCCTCTACAAGTCATGTGTTCAGGCTCTCGTAGGCGTATGCAGCATCCCTACGAGGTTCGTGTTCAGACTCCCCAGCAGGTATTGTGGCAGGGTTTAAAGGTGGGTGTTCAGGAGCATCATTGCTTGAAAGCATCAGCCGCCTGGAGAGAGATGTTCAGCTCTCCCCATGGAGGCTGGCACGGCTGGGCTGGGTGGGCTGTGGGTGGCAGGGTGGCTGGGGGGGTTGTCCCAGCACAACACTCCCCAAATCTTCTTGTGCCAAGATAACTCCAAATGCACACAGAGGAATAATTTTTAAATGCACACTGGCAAGTTTGTGGGACATTTTGCTGCTGATTTCAGATGTTTGTTTATCCTTAATTTGAAGGCTTTTTTTCTCTTCTTGCATTAACTTGATTCTTCCCATTTGCTTAGTTATTTTCCAGAATGTGATGTGGTGAACTTCGGTTCTTGGTTTATGTTTGCATTTCCTTTAATGCTGATTTTCCTTGTCCTGGGATGGCTATGGATCTCCATCCTGTATGGAGGAATTAACCTGAGGTACGTTTACATTCACTATACATATATGTAGTCTAGTTATACCAGCATTGTGAAATACACATTCATCACAGTTCCCTTCCTAAATCTACTGATATCACCCAGGATCATCTCATGGATGGTGCAGGGTTTCCTAACCATCTTCAGGATGCTCATGCTATAACAAGTCATCTATTTTTAAGAAGCTGATATGCAGCAGGAGGGTTTTAAAGATATCTCATAGCTACATATGCTTTATCTAACTGAAATACATTCCCGCAGAGAAAGCATATTACATATTCATTCAGTTAAATGTACAGTTTTTAAAGGTTGTTTCACTGCCTGACCTGGGCCTGTGGAGGTCAATGACAGATTTTCCCTGACAGAAGGGAAAGCTGGATCAAACTTCGAAGACCAGCATGAAATCTTCGTTCCCTTGGAATTGGTAGCAAAAATCTCCTACAACGTGAAAGAGCCAGGATTTGTTCCTGGGGTAGAAACTTGGGTTTGGAACAGATTACTTAGCAACAGGGCTTCATTTTACAACAATGTGTTAATCTGTAACTGAGAATAACATGGTTCTCTGGTAAATCTTTGCTGGATACATGCAACCCTTAGTGTATACTGCTTAAAACGATTGCAGCGTTGCCGTGCTGGTTCTTTTGGAGCCTTTTTTTCCCCCTCCGTATGTGACAGTAACAAACTCACAGTCTTGCTTCCTCCAGGGACCATACAGAATTTCTAATATTTAGAAAAGTCTTTAATTGTTATTTTGAGTTTAAAATACAAACAGAGGGGGGCAGGGGGAAGAGAACAGGTGTCCAAATATTTACATTGTCTCAGAGACAGGAAAAAATCAATGGGAAAGTTTCAGTCCAGAAAATGCCAAACGCTGGTCCTTGAATTGCTCATGGGGCTTGGCGGAAGGCTCCACGTGCTGCCGTGGGATGCTCTGCCGGCTCACCACCACTGAGACCTGCACTGCTCTGCATCGCATGCCCGGGGCCTGTGCGATGCCCTGAATTCCTGTGTCCTACAGTGAGGGTTGGGGCACAGCCCTGGATGATCAGGTGAGGGAAGAGGTAGCTGTGCTGGCCAAAGCCCCTGGCAAAATGCAGAATTGCTCTTGTGCTTGGAGAACGTGATGCTTCTTGTTTTGTTTGGCTCATCTCTGTCAGCACAAAGCTGGGCTTTATTGGGATAGCTGGGCCAGTGTGGATACCAGTATTCCCCAGTGGCGAGGTGCCTCGGAAGAGGCGTAGCAAAGCCGCACAAGTACAGCCGAGTGTCTGCAGGGGTCTGTTGGGCTGCTTGGGCTGTCACGGCTCAGGGATAATGGCTGGACTTTCTATGTGGGGAAGTCCTTGGTGTCTGCAGCATAGTGCAGGCAGTTGGACTTTGCTGCAATTGCAAGTTGGCTTTGCTTGAATCCAAAAGACATTAAAAGGCTTACGTATAGGCTGGCAGAGCTGAGATGATGCTGCCATTGAGAACACCTACCCTAAAAAATGAGAAATTAAAGGCCCAAGTATATCTGAGATTCAGGAATTTCTGAATGATCAACCATTCATCCACGTAGAAGATCCAGCCACGATATCCCTTTGCGATGGTGAACTAAGAAAGCACAGGTGCCGCAGGGCTGGATGAATGCATCTGATGCAGAAAGTTGGGGTTTTTAGGTTTAATCAAGGTCACAGGCAGGGTTAGAAACCAGGTTCAGCAGCATGGGATGTGATGGGAGATGAAGTGCAGGATATGAATATATTATGTGTATGCACATACTACAAAGGATCAAAGTGTGTGTGGTCAGCATGGCCGGGCTAAGAGGCTTAGCCAGGAGCACATTAACATTCCTGGCCCGTTAGAAATTCCTCACATTTTTATTGATCCTCAGGAGCATCCTGGGATCACCCAGGAAATTGCAAATGACTTGAGAAGTGAAGGGAGATATTCACTTTCCATGTAACTCTCTTTCTAGTTGCTCTGCCCAAGTAGATATCTGCTAGAGATGAGGGAATCCTGCAATGCTGGGACTTTCTTTTGGCAATCACAGCCCATGCTGGAGGAGACAGTTCAGAGTATAAACAAGAGGAAACTTCCCAACATCTGCAGGGTCTCCTTTGTATGAATGCAGAGAGAAAGGATATATAAAATAGGGCCTTATTGGCTATATCTGCACCAGAAACCTTCGTCATCAGTCTTCATGATCTGAAGATAATGCAAACTGAGCCAGCAGAGATGTGCAGCTCTTTGAAATCTGCAGAGCAGGCACTGGAGGAGTGCATTGTGTGCCTGTGTTGCAGTAGTAAATGCAGTATTTGTTATGTGTCAGTTATGTTAGAGGCATGTAAAGATATAACCGTGTTTCTTGGCAGGGGCTGGAGATCAAAAAAGTCAAATATAAGAGTGGATGCAGAAGCCCGAGCCAGAGAAGTGATAAAGGAGGACTATCAGAAACTGGGTCCAATACAGTGAGTCATAAAGTTGGGACGGATATGAAAAATCAAGTGGGTTGGGAATGTCCTGCCTTAAGAGTGGACAACTGGGGGGAATAGAGTTTTTTAGAAGAAAATGGAATAGATGTTTCCACTCAGAGTGTTTCTAACCTGCTGAAGTTTGCTTTTTGTGTGCTCCAGCCTCTCCACCTTCACTAACAGCAATAATTGCAAATAGCAGCTTGTACTCAAATCTTCTCAAGAGCAAAATTCATATTATAGAGTGAATTCATGCTGGTTTTTTTAGTTACTGTTTGTAATTTTTCTGCTCCAGGGACAAAAACAATCATGTGTGTGTTATGTACTAACCAACACAGGCTGAATTTTGAAGGTTTGTGTGTACCTGTTGTGCGGAGCAGGAAGCATTTGCTGAGAAGGCTGATGAATCGTATGATAGATATGAATGACATGGATTGTAGATAGACTTTAAGAAAGCCTAATAGCTGCTCAAAGAAAGAGTATGAAAAGAAGTCTGATCCATGTCATGGAATACAAGATTTTTTTCTGAATAATTCCTCCAAATGTATTAGTTGAAGAAAGAACAAGACTCTTTTAGCTTCTTATTGTAGTTTCCCAAAGGTCTTGTCTTCTGGAAAAAGCTTGGTGCAGATTGCAAGGATGGGGATCATATTTTGGAGAAAGGAACCAGCAGAAAGAAGCATGAGTTTTAGACTTACAAGAAATACCAAAAAAGGAGGAAGCAGGAAAAACTGAGTGTTTCCAAGAATCAGACCCTAGGTACAGCCAACCAGTCACTGATATTCTGGGCAACCAGGGCTAGTGAAGATTTTTGAAAGTGTAGGTCTTAACCTTAAATGGTCTGTGTTTTTCCATCTGTAAAATAAGATTTTCATACTCATGGCAATGCTGTGAAGATTCAACGATGTTTGTGTCACGCTGTCGACATTGTAATTATTGCTGTTGTGTGGAAAGTGGAGTGGTTCTTCAAAGACACTTGTCTGTGCCTGTGCTGTAAATGAGAGAAATTGGTTTAGTTGTTCCATTCGGTACATTATCGAGCAGCCTGCAAAATGTCTCTGAAAGAATCAAAGTCCCACTTTGAGGTCTAGAAGTGAGGAAGTCCATTAAGCTGTACTCTACCAATTTGATTAGTAACCCCATAACTTAAAATCAATGCAAGAAGCCTCTGCCCAATGGTTTAAATGCCCTTCCCTGTGCTCAGAGAGATTTTAAACAGTGTTTTGAGGCATTGTCTTGGTTAAATCTTGACTTCACTAGAGTCAAGCCTGATACTTAGCAAATGGTATTGCCATTTACCCTGCTGTTTGTCGTATATCTAAGGGATACTGCTTAGGTTTTGACCTTCAAGTTTGTTCCTGCTGTCTCCATACACTTTGAGTCTCAGCCATCCTTTTACATTGCTTGAACAGGAGCAAAGCCATCCCAGCTGACCATGCCTTAGGGACATCCCCAAGGGCAGCGGTGAGAGGAATGACCATGAGAAGCTGCTTGGCCCTTCCTCTCTGCCACAGCCAGAGGGTCAACCTTGCATACACCTGTTGTGACATCTGGTCTGGCATTCCTGATGCCCATCTGCTCTCCGTAATGTCTTTCAGTGAGAGATAATTGCTGGCGAATATCAATATTTGCAAATAGATTTACAATCTATTCCAATGTTTCACTGTAGTTATTTTTAGAAAACCAGTCTAACTTCTCACCCAAGCTGCTGCAGCCTGAGCTCAGTACTTGTCCTAGCTTGGATCCACCCCTTTAGCACGTCAGCTTTTTAACCACAATTCTTTTCATTTTAGGTTTGCAGAACAGGCAATTTTCTTCTTCTTCTGTGTGTTTGCAATCATGCTTTTCTCCAGGGATCCCAAATTCATTCCAGGTTGGGCAAGCTTGTTTGCACCAGGGTAAGATTTTATTTTCATTCCACTGTCAAATTTTTCAATAGCATTTTCAAGACATGGAGATTCCTAGGTTTCTGGTTGCAGTGATGACTCTATTACTCAGGTTTTCTGGAATAAATTAAACTGAGCTTCAAGTAGCAGAGCCAGCTTTATTGTTTCTGTCTCCCAGAGGAGGTACATGAAGCCCGGTGAGAAGTTGGCATGTGTCTATCTGAGGCCATCCATAGGGTTTGAATGTTTGGAACGCTGTTTATAGGTACATTTACAGTGAAATACTGAGTTCTTCATGCAATTGACTGATTTCACTTGAGGTCTGGAGACTGAAGAGAGATGGCAGGAGCTCACCCCTTGTGCTATCCTGTCTGTTTGGCAAGTTACTGTCTCCTGTGACATCCATACCTCAGGAAGACGAATGGATATAGCTGTTGGGGAATGCTAAAGCTCAGAGAGGGTGTTATTTCTTAACAGAAGATATCTTGATAGTTTGTTGTTCTTTTTTCATAAAGCCCTAGCTTAATAAATGATTCCTGAATACAACAAAACAGTTATGGACTTTTCCCTCAGCAGTTAATAGCTCCTTACAATCAAAAACATGTTTAAGCTCTCTGTTGGATGAAGCCTGCCTTTCACCTTAGAACCTGAGCATTTTGCAAAGAGCCCATATAAATAAGATGGTCTGGGCTCTGCCTCTCTTCCTCCCTGCAACGAGCTGGGGAAGGTTGTCCTCATAACCCCTCATGGACTGACCATGACTCCACAAGCAGAACAGCCAGAGCTTCAGTGTGGTGGGGATTAGATCTTGGTTTTTACCTTTGCAGGGCAGTTTTTCTAGGGGATTCAAAGCCCGTCTTAGAAATGTAGCTCAACAGGGAATTAAAAAGAAAAGAAATGTGAACAAGGAACATTGTTCAGACCTGATGGAAACTTGTAATCTTCTTTGGTAAATCCCTGTTCTCATAAACTGTGTAATTCTGTGGGCTTTTTCTTCTTATCAGTGTTTCTGCTGCTTTTGGACAGGTTTATCTCGGATGCGGTTACAGGAATCACCATTGTGATTATACTGTTCTTCTTCCCTTCGCAAAAACCTTCCTTCAGGTGGTGGTTTGACTTGAAAGGTGAGTAGGAGACCCTCCGGGCAGGGACTCTGCGCTTGCCTGTGCTCTAACAGCACAGGCATGGAGCAAAAGCCAAGACTATCCCACCTTGGACCTGCACCAGCCCACAGCAGCTGCGCTGGCAGTCTGGAGCAGCGTGGTTTGAAGGTGCAATTTGATCATGTAGAGTGTTTTTTTTTCTGAAGTGCCAGTAGAGGTTCAGCAGTCACTGCCCTACTGCCGATTGCAGGAATGACTCAGTTGCTCATGTAGCTGTGAGAGATGATGCCCTAGAAGGTTGAAGTGAACTGAAATCAGTGCTGGTTTACCATAGCAGACTGATTGTGAAACAGGGGTTTGGTTGCGGACTCCCAAACAGGTCCTGTCCCTCAGAGGGAAACATGAACCTCTGAAAGGGCAGAGCTGGGCGGGTTGTCCATACTCAAAAATAGGGGCCCTTCCTCAGTTCCCAGAATGATTTAGAACTTAAACTCCTAAAGCCCAAATGCTCCAGCAGGTTTTGGTAACAGGTGTCTTTTGAGATCTTGGGTCTGTCCCCTTGAGTAGCAATGAGATATAAATTTTAATTCATAAGTCACTTGGAAAAAGAGATGGTCTTAATGTGGAGATACAGCTGCTGAAGGCCCTTTGTGGATGGTGCAGCACTGCATGGGGTCTGTGGGCACAAAATGCCGGCTGCTCTGAGTCAGGCACATTTGTTGTGTTGTCCATATGCAGGAAGACGTTTAATCAGGCTTCCTCTGGATAAAATATACGTGTCCTTGTTCAACAGAAAATTACAGTCCCATTAGTGCATCCTTCCATATGACAGAGCTCACTTCATCATGTATTAAGAGATGGCCTTTAGGGGAGATGAGCTCTTTGCTATAAAATTCACCGGCTGTTGAATGGCAAGTGGAAAATTAGTAACATCATAATTCAAATGGTAGAAAATTTCCTCCTTCCATGGACTCCCATCTGTTGAGGACAATGTTTATATCTGTTACAGAGAGAAAATGAGCCTGATATTAAATGTTCCCTCAAGAAAACCTCAAAGAAATCTTCAAGTGCTAGAATTTCTTTTCTTTTCCTTTTTTTTTAAGATCTGATATTCAGTTAAATGATCTTTTAATTTTCTACCTTAAGAGACTCATATATATATTTTAACCACCAGCAACTTATGGTTAGTGAGCTTCAGCACTGATGTCAGGCTCATGACATCACTCTGTCAGGTGATGACTGATGTGCTCCTCGTTGGGTGGGTGTTTGACACAGCGGTTCTCTCTCATCTAGCACCAAACACTGAGACGCAGCCCTTGCTGACTTGGAGGAAGGCCCAAGAGACGGTGCCCTGGAACATCATCTTGTTGCTTGGAGGAGGCTTTGCTATGGCGAAGGGCTGCGAGGTGAGGCCCGCTGCAGATGCTATGTTGCAGTCATCCTGCCCAACAGAGTTGGATTTTATGAGGGTGTCACCTGGGGTTCTCATTTGGCTCTGGGAAGTTTGTGTCTGTGGAGTCACAACACTTGAAGGACATGTTCCTCAGCTCCTAGAGACACGAAGAACATGTTCCTCAACTCCTAATGTGCAGCAGTTAACTAAGGAGGTTAAGAGATTTTGCATCTCCTTTCAAACTGCTTGCTGTTAAATACCCTGAGGACATGGCACAGAGGTGCTTGTGTGGGTCAGTGAAGGTTGTTGTAGGAAAGAATCAGTTCACGTGCAGGGATGTAGGAGCTCTGCTCTCCAGCTTGTTTGCTCCTCCTTCTGCAGGAGTCTGGTTTGTCTGTCTGGATAGGAGGCCGTCTGCATCCCTTGGAGAGCGTCCCTCCACCCGTGGCTGTCATCCTCGTCACGATTGTCATCGCCTTATTCACGGAGTTTGCCAGCAACACAGCCACTATTATCATCTTTCTGCCTGTCTTGGCAGAGCTGGTAAGGTAGTCCCATGGCAAGACCAGCTGCTCCTCTGCTCCCTTGCTCTTGGATGGGCAGGTTTGTGCTGTGTCTGTGCTGGGACAGGCACTGTACGGTTCTCCTGCTCCTGGGCTGCAGGCACTTTGAAATCCTTGGAAGAAACAAAGCAAGTGCCTGCAGCATAATGTGGATGCTGAAGGATAATAATCCTTCAGATGTTGTTGGCGAGATATGTGATTGTTTATCATGAAGTGTGGGATAGGGCTCTGCAGAGTGCACTTGATATTTGCGGTTTTTGATATATCTACCTATGAGTCTGAATCCCCAAGGTGCAATTTCTGTTGCTTTCTGTTTTTCAAGGCCATTCGTCTGAAAGTAAATCCCCTCTATTTAATGATACCAGGAACTATAGGATGCTCCTACGCCTTCATGCTGCCAGTCTCAACACCTCCTAACTCAATTGCGTTTTCTTCTGGACACTTGATGGTCAAGGACATGGTAAGTTCTTTTAGATGCAGAAAATGCTGAAAAAAGTCAGTCCGAAGCAGAGTGTTTAAAAAATGAATGTTCAGGAGTGTTACTAGTTCAAAATGTACTAAAGTGAAAAGGCAGAAGTCTAGTGCTGTTCTCAGCAGTGTTTGAAGGCACAGAAGGAACCTGTATAAAATCTGGCCCTGTGAAATTTGGAGCCACTGTGGCTCCAAATGGTGACAAAGCTGGTCTTGAATGTGCTCAGCATCTCCCAGACTCTGCTCCTGTTCCTGCCAGTGTCAACAGCTCAACTTTTATAGGTTTCTGGGTGCAGGATAAGTTCCCCAGCGCAGAGAAATAAAGTGTACGAGTGAAATTAGGCTCAGTCCCAGTTTCTGCTCACATTCCTGAGGCTAGGCAGATGTTAATGTTTTTGATGGATCAAAGCTTGGTAAGCATCTGCAGAATGGCCTTTGTGGCTTAAGAAAGCCTGCTTAAGATGTTGCTAATATTAATGGCAATTAATTTCCATTTTTGTAATGTTTATATTCAAATAGCTTCATGCTTCACATGCTGTAGATGTCCAGTCTAAACTCAACAGTTGTCTTTGTATTTCTTTTGTAGGCAAGAACTGGGTTGCTCATGAATCTTATGGGAGTTCTGCTTCTTAGCTTGGCTATGAACACATGGGCCAAGAGCATCTTCCAGCTGGGGACCTTCCCTGCATGGGCCAACATCCATGTAGAAAATGCAACCTCACTCTTGACAGCTGTAGAGAATGTCACTTTAAGTGCACTAAATAAAATATGAACAAAGCCACCCCTGGAGAAGGACTCTCTCGCTTAGGCCTTGGGCACTGGAATCGTCAGAGTATGCGCAGGAAGAAAGCCACATGGCTGCTCACACTGTGTGGGCCCCTCTGGTTTAATTTTATTTTTAAAAATACTGGTCAGTGTCGCAACATCCATTTGTTACTTTTTCTGATGATCGTTCCCCACCTTCCACAGTTACCAATCAGACTCTCCCAGAGTCCATCTGTCGTAGGTGGTTGTTAACTGGACATCCCTGTAGGCATCAAGAATCTTAGGGTAGCTGCCTCTCCCCTCATGAAAGCTAGCGAGCTTTGCTGCTCTAGCTTCTGATACCCTACCTCATTTTGGAGAGTAGCCCTGGGAACAGGGTGGAGTCAACTGGATTATTTACGTGCAACCCAATGTGAGTGAGCGTATCAGAATCTGACCCAGGGGAGGCGGCGTGGCCAGGTGCTTCTAGCGGGATGTGAAGGACAGGGTCTCATTACCATCTCATGAGTAATTCTCTCATGGAGGATGAAGACTATTTCTTCAGGTTTGTGCGTGAAGGGATGATTCAGGAAATGTGTCGGCAGGACTCGGTGCGTTACTCCATGCTTTGGAAACAGGAAGGCAAGAGTTTGTTTCCAAACATTCAGTGTTTTGAAAACCTGGGACAGTAATTGCTGCCTGGTTCTTTGCACTGAGTACACAGATGGGAGCTTGGGACCAAATTAATTTCTGACATAACTTTGGACATCGGTGGTGTTTCACCGTTGGTGGATGTGGCCAGTCTTAGGTTTGTGAGATTGACTCACTCATGAGCGACCCGCTGAGTCACAGGTCAGTGGGCAAGTTGCATTGGAATATTACTGACATTTCTGAAAAACAGGCTTTGATTCTTAACATCTTTTTAGATCAGGTTGCTTGGGTACTTTCAATGAAAGCATTGCAAATTGACTGTGATTTTAATCACCATTTTATCCGATTTTTTTTTCTGTAAAAACCTAAAATATTTAATTTAAAAGATCAATCATTGAAATAGATGGAGTGAAAGATGAAGGATCTGATTCTTGGTTTAGGGAAGGTGAGTAACTGGATCCCTGTGCTGAGACAGTTTTCTCTGATGGTCTAAACTGGTGGAGCGGGCAAGGCAGACTGGCCCAGGGTAGGGATCCAGCGCACACCCTCTACTTCTATGCTGCTGATAAACTCTGGGGCTTGGTGAGAGAGCTGGCTGGGAGATGCTCACCAGCCACAGCTGCTGCTGCAGGGGATTACCCTAGGGGGGTCACATGGTAGGTAGGGACTTGGGGAGGTTGAACCAAAAACCGCCAAAACCAGTTGAATGGGGAACTTTGATCAGTCAAGTTAAAAAAAAAAATAAAAAAAAATCCTTAATGTTCAAGAAAATTTTTAATGTTCAAGAAAATCCATAAGTTCAAGAAAGCCCGTAATGATTGTGGAAAATGTACAATAAAGCACATTTGTTAGCACATCACATTGTCCTCTTTGCTCTGTAGATGGAGAGAAGAAAAGCAAAGCCTTAGCCTCCCCCTCCCCTAGCTTACCCCCCTGATTTGGGCAGTGGATCCCCAGGAGGAGCAGGAGGGCAGTGAGGTCTCCTTTCCAGTCTGAGCCAAAAATGGAGCCCTGTTAAGCAGAGGAGCAACTAGCCTGGGAAGGCTCCTAGCCCAGCATCTCAGGGCTACTGTGCTAAAGAGGTGCAGCACCGGCAGCCGCCTTTGCTGGGGATACCCAGTATCAATGTCCCGCTTCCCCAGGGCAGCTCCGTGCCGGCTGCACGGTGGGTTTGGGCACTGTTGTTCTGCATGGATGCTCCTCATCATACCTTAGTGAAGATGGGCTGAATGGCAGAGGGAAAATCGCTCACAGCAGTTTGCTTTCCTAGCCAGCTGTCCCGTGACCGGGATGGTGTCGCTGTCCCGGGGCCAGGGAACGGGCTGTGCCCTGCGTGGCAGGGAGCCGCAGGAAGGAGCCGTGCTATCCCGCTGCCCTGCCATGGCTAGAGCTGCCGGGGATCGGAATCGGTCACTGGCACAGGTCTGCCTCCATCCCTGCAGCCTGGAGGACAGGCAGTGAGAGCCTTTGGATCATCTAATTTCGAGGCTCAAAGGGTAACATCCAGTACGGCTCTGCTGCAGATGTAGGGGGTCATGGATTTAAGGTCTCAGCTCTTGCCCGGTGTGTCCTAGTTGAATCCAGTTACTTGGGCGTGAAAGCAGAACTAAGACCACAGAGGTTGTATAGAAGTCCCCAAAAATCGCTCCCAGTGTCCTGGCACTTCTTTGGCACTTTCTGTCCAGAGTTTGGAAGGTATTTCACAAACACAGCCAGGGAAGGTTTATTATCTCCACGCTGGACACGGGAAAATGAGGCGGAGAGCAGATCGGTGACTTACCCACAGTCACACAATGGGGCCTGGGCAGACCTGGGAAAGGTGTGAGGAGCACCTGGATCCTAAGCATCCACTTTAGTCAAGGACCTGACTTCTGCCAGCTCTGTCAGCAGCCTCTGCATTTCCCAGGGCTTCTCAGCCCTGGGACCTGATTTAAGGTATGTGGATAACAGCATTACCTTATTCTGCTTTTTCATATCCAGGTATCTGTGAGAGCAGGACTACTCTGGCATGCTTGATTTTTTTAAAATGTTTTTTCAGATGGAGATTTTAAGATTTGATGTTTCTGGGGTTTAAGGGTGAACTGGCCTGTGAGTAATTTCTAACTCCATTTGCTGCTGCTAGTACTAAAATTTGCCAAAAGAAGCTCTTCACGGTAAGTCAACACTGTTATTCTTCAACGGTCTGTGATGTGAGTACAGATAGGAAAATTCCCAGGAAAGAGCATTTCAAGTGCTGTACTAACCTTCTGTGACTTCAGCTATGTTATTTTAAAGGAACTTTGCCTGCCTATGCATCATTTCTTCAGGAATGTAAAAATCCAACAACCACCACAAATGCTATTCACATTAGCAGCCTGTTTGTGAATTTTAATTAACAGGAAATGCCACTCTCATTGGAATTCAACATCCAGAATATCTCTGCTTTACTCCTTTGATGTTCCCCATCCAATCCTGGACCAACAGCCACATATTCTCCTGAGACGCTTGGAGGAAAATCATCCTGGTTTATTTACAGTAGGAAAGCGTTTCTAGTGTCTTTTATCCCCGAAGCATTCAAGTTGCTTTACAAACTGTTCACACAGAAGAGCTTTAAGGCGGTGAGTGATCCTGGGGCTGCGCTCAGCTGGTTTGCACTCGGCAGCAATGCTGGCAGTTCAGGAGAGAAAGGGAAATATTCCAGAAACAAATGAAAGCCCAGCATGATAGGGGAAATTCAGCTATTGCAGGTTAGATAGCCTTGGTTCCCATATCAGATTTATCCCTCGTCAGTCACTGAAAGGATGTTGCTGGGATTTTTCTGTATTTTTATAGCAGAAACCGAAGACATGACCTGGCTCTGTATCACCATAAATTGTTCATTTGCATGTGATTTAATAAGCAAAGAATCACCACTAATGGGCTAATCTTCCCCACACCCTCAATTTCTTGAATTGGTAGAATAACATGATCAGCAGGTGCTGATGATATTGCGATGGAGAAATGTCTTCAGCCTTAAATCATCCTGTTTTTCACCTCCTGTTCATCTTCTTTACCCAGTCATTATCTTAAGCTGTAGAGTTCACGTACCCCCTGCTCTACCCGTGATGCAGCTGCTCCATTACGTGGCACCCCCTCCCATCATCACCGCCGCCGCGGGGTTACCCTTCACTGCAGGCTGAACTGGCAGGTGTCTTGGCAAGAGGCTCCTGCTCCGACTGCCCTGAGACCAGCTCTGTGAGCACGACAGTTGACAAAGGGGAAAGGGATTTAAAATCTGTGTCCTGGCCGATACAACTCAGTCACCACCCCTAATCGGAGCACAGCCAGGCTATGCTCTCTGGCTGCGATACAAACGAAACCCTCTGTCGCTGTGTTATATTACAGCAAGCTAGGTGCAGGAGTGTGGGTCTCTTGGTCTCCTACTGTAATGTTAAAAAGTCTAAATCAGGGATGTTAAAAAATTTTGTAGCTTGAGCTCTATAGAGACTGGAGCTTGTGAAGAAAGCAAAGCCCCTTTATACCACCTGGGAGCTGGGCCACAAGATCCCCAGGGACACGAGGTGGGAAAAGGCACCTCAGACCATCCCGGGGGATGAAGCGTACGCATCCCCATCACCGGCTCTCCAGCCTCCCGTTTCTCCTTCGCTTTCTGAGTTTTCCTTAGAAGTCTCCCACTCACAGACTTTGGTTTCTGAGCTGAAAAGCAGACAGACCTTGAGGCACTTCAGCAGGATGTGGCCGCAAGATGTCACAGTTGCTTCGCCGAGATGCGCGGTCCTGCCCGGGTCCTGCTCCCCAGCCCTCGCCCCTCCGGCTCTCCTTTGCCAGATGAATGCGGCAGGCTCGGAAAACATCATCACTATGTTGTGGACTTGAGTTTTTTTTGTTCTTCATTGCTAACGTATTTTTTTCTGCCCAGAAAGCTACCTGCTTAGCCTGGATGGGGTCCCAGGGGCTGGTGAAATCAGTTAGCTCAGAAATACAGCGAGAAAGAAGTTTAGTCTCAGAACACTGATTAAGGAAATCCTGATGCGTTTTCCATATACAGCAATGGGCCTTTTGGGGTGGCCTTTTATAGTCTGCAAATTGAATTTAAGACCTAATTCATGGCCTGTGCAAGCAATTGCTATGGATGCTCCAAACAAATGGCACTTCTTTCACGCCCGCCTGGCTGGTGCCTCTTCCCAGCTGGAGCCAGTCAGAGTTTCCCGTTCGGTGTCTGTGCTCCAAGGCACCAGGAAGAAACTTTTGCTCTACCAGCCATGTGAGAAAAAGAAAAACTCTAGCAACAAAGCAGAGTTGTTGCGTGAAGCAGCAAGGGTGGAAAGGACCTTGTCTGGTACCTTCAGGCAGGGCTGAGGAAGCGGGCAGAAAGCTGGCAGAGGTTTGCTCTGCCTGCCTGTGCTCATGATTGCTCGTCCTCAAACCACTGCCACTGCTGTGGGGTCTGGCCATGTCCCCTGGGGAAGGTGCTGCTCTCCCACCGCTCGCTAGAGAGCAGACCCCCATGTGCTCCATCCCCGGGGGCAGCCAGGACAGGGCTGACCTCCAGCCCTTTGCCCTCTCCCGCCCAGGGAAGCATGAGAACATCCCGGGGGCCCGGCGGTTCCCATCCGGCAGGAGGGCTCGGCTCAGCACAGGACAGCGGGTCGCCATAAGGCGAGGGCTCATCGGCGGCTGGATGAGCTGTGTCGCCTTTGCCCACAAGCCGTGGCTTAGTGTGAGAGTGTCTGGCAAGGGAGTGGGTTTGGTGGGAGCCAGGGAAGGCTCCTGTAAAGCGGGAGCTCAGTGCGAGAGGGTAGGCAGCGGTGGTACGTGTTTCTTGTCTGCCAGCTGATCGGAGGAGGGGGAATCCTCTTTGTTGGAAGCACAGCTGAGGAGCAAACCCCACAGGCTGGTCCTTGTCTCCTGGCAAGTGAGTTTAGTGGCTGAAGATCTGGGCCCTGCAGATCCCAGGGTTCAGGCGAGCTGGTCCCATGGGGACCACATGTCCTGGCTTGCACTTCTGGGAGCTTCTCAGCGCTTTGGGAATCCTGCCTGTGGCAGGGCCTGCTTTTTAGTGGATTTTCTGGCTATAGGGAATTGGGAAAGGTTCAAGCTTGAAGCTAAATCTTCCTCTGCTAGGACTATGAGACGAGCCGTTAAGCAGTTTGTGTATCCGGCACATGAGCTCACTGTTTCAGCAGGGAACAGCAGCCTGCCAGAAAAGGTGAACAATTCTCAGAACATGGTTTGCTGGATCCTACCATGCCCTTTGTGCCATGAGTAATATCTGAAAGAGGAAAAGCTTCCCTTCTCTCTGGCAGAAATCTCAACCTTGCTGCTCGCTAGTGGGCAGTGGGACGACAAGTCAGCTGGAATGAGACAGCTGATTTCCCCACAACGGGTGGTGACACCCCACGTTCCATGTGATGCTTGTTCCATCTTTGTCAGTCCATATGCCATTGACTCATTTTTTTTCAGCTATGTGTCATGAAAATAAGCCTCCGCAACAACAGTAAGATCAGAAGAAGTGTAATGCCCAAGCAGTGCTGTGCATCCTGGCTGTGCCCTGTAGCACAGTTATTCCTTGAGCTTCACACACCAGGTTTGCCTACACGCTTCAGGAATTGCCAGCATTGCTGATCTGAATTGCCTTAAAAGGTCTTTTTTTTTTTTTTTTTTTTT
>Ga0065711_1028829_pt1 | contig 38992 bp, 15 predicted proteins | sample Hoacrofraction12_FD_59098 | JGI IMG/M metagenome (GOLD analysis project Ga0065711, IMG submission 59098) | Hoatzin crop microbial communities from Cojedes, Venezuela - Epithelial fraction 12 v2 (version 2) | ecosystem: Host-associated > Birds > Digestive system > Esophagus > Crop | place...
GGGGGGGGGGGAGGGGGCGCGGAGCGGGTCCTCTGCCAGGCACATTTTTAATTTCAGGCTACCCCTATGCTGAATGGTTAGAAGTAGGCATCTGAAGGACACAATTAATTTCATCTGAAACAGGTTGGTGGAATTGTGTTCTGGAACTACCCATTTGTCTCCACTGACTACAAAAACAACCCAGGGTGTTAGTACAGATACAAACATCTGCAGTTTAAAAATCTAAATTTAAGTGAAATTACTTCCATCCTAACTTTTTCCTTGTTTGCATATTGTCATTCTTTTTCAGGGAAAAATTGATCAGTGGACTCAAAACAGATTTATCATACTGCCTTTAGCTGATTTTTGACTGCTTAGTGGTTCATTATATCCACCCTGTGTCCTATAGTACAATGACATCACAGGCTTCCAATTTTGGCTAACAATTCTGCACTAGATAAGCACGTTATTAGATAAGCTGAAGAAAATAAAAACAAAAAGATGTTAAGTTATGCATGAGAACTTATGAATTTTCAGAGTAATGGACTTTTTCCTGTAGTCTCCAACACTGAACAATAACAAGGGTGGAGGAGACATGGATTGTGTTGTCTTTCCTGATTTTACTTTAGATGTAGTAAGAGAAATTTCATCCTGTTTCTGCCTGCCCATCAACATATGGCCCCAAACATAAAGACTTAGAACTTTGATGGTCAGTTCACTATATTTTAATAGCAGATTACTACTTTTATGTACTCCATGTGGACTATTACTTGAAAGTGTGCTTTGAATAGATCCTGTAGCGTGGATACAATATCCGATAGAAGTGAAAAAATGGCACAATTTTGCTGCACTCATATTTTGTGTAAGATATAAAGAATCTACTTACAGATGGCTTGAATCTCCATAAAGCTCTACAGGAGCAGGAATTCTATGCATTGACAAGTCCAGAGATACGGCTAATGAACCCAGGCCAGCAATGCAGCTACCATAGACCTCCCCATAGCTGGCAACTGATCGATAATATTCATGGAGAAGATATTTTTCTCCTGCATGCAACATCTCTTTGCCAAGTGTATTCAGACTTGGCACAGGTAGAAATATTTGATGCTCAGCTGTTTTCTGCTTTGATAGGAAATATTGGTGTTTGGTGAGGCTTTTCTCCCACATGCGAAAACTATATTCTCTGTTTCTTACAGCCTGCATCAAATACTTGGCTAACCATAGTTACAAAAATACAGTAAAAGAAGTAATATTCATTAAAAACATCTAGCTACCAGTCTTCTTGTAGTGATACTGATCATTTAGAATTATCAAATAAAATAAGGCATAATTTTTAAAGGGGACTAAATTGGTTATATATATAATGAATTCAATTTCCATTTATTTCTCATTGAGAATTTTTAAAGGAGAGAAAGATGGAAAAATTATAGACATTCGTTATGAGCAAGCACAATGAGACTGATTTGTTGTTTATAAACCAACACTCAGGGGTTTTTATGCATATATGACTATACAATTAATTTTGCATTTCAGAGAACAGTGTTTGTTTAGTTCTTTGTCATACATTCCTGTCAACATCCAGAATGAAAGGGGTGAAGATAGAGTGGCTGAAAAACTAAAAAAAAAAATACCCAAACAGCCCCTCCTGTCTCCAAACAACCACCAAAAGTTCTGATGGGGAAAACTTCTTTTTGTATTGGGATAATATTTGGGTTAATTTATTTATATTAGTCTGAGCGTTTCATTTTGATGGTGTTATGGTAATATTTTTATGGAGAAAGAAGTCAGAAATGCCCAGATTAGCAAATGAGTGCTTTTCTAAATCTTAATAATGAAAGATCAATAAGCGATTCTAAAATTGCTTGTGACAGATCTCAGCAATAATAGAGGAATATAGTTTTCAATTCACTTGTGTACTTCAGCACATTTATGTCAATGAGACTGATTATGTTTTAAGGCTGTACACAGAACTGATTTTTCAATTTTGCTTCTGAATTAAGCAACAGAAATAATTTTTATTCTGAGAAGCCAGTGTTTTGTGTTTCCTTTTTTTTTCACTTTAGGTCCCAGACCAATGAGAAAAGATCAATTAGTTTGAGATCAAAGTATTGTGTGGCCTTGTACAAACAATTTTCTTGGAACACAAGTACGAAAAAGTGAAGAAGAAGATGGACCAGATCCAGACAAAGCTGCTGGAAAAAGCCACATATTTCTTTCTGTTGAAGTGTTAGAACATCCACCTGCTTTGTGCAGCTTAGGTTTAGTTTTCAGTTCACCTTCAGGGAATTAAATCTTAAACTCCTCTAATCATAACTGCCAGCTGCAAATGATTTTGTAAAGAGAAGAACAATCGTAGCAGATGTAACAGAAGTCTCATCTTCTCTACTCTTTGCATTATCCTCAGAATATCTATAGCCTGGGGAGAAGGTATTAATTTAACCTATGAAATAAAATGTTTCAGATTCCTACCCTCAGTCAGAAAGAGAACAGATCTGAGTTCAGACAAGCGCTGCAGCTGGTGGGGTGTGAAGCATGTGAAGTCTGGAAAATTTACGGATAGCATATCTGTATGTTGGAGGTACTCCATTTTGAGGAGGACATCATCACGGAGTCAGAGAGAGCAATAGCTTGAGAGTATTGGTTTCAGAAAACCTTTCAAGAGCCGCTGGATTTAAAAGCACTAATAAAAAACAGCTCAGTAAAAGCTAAATAAGTTCTTCTATTTCTGCTTTGTACTCTGAAGTTAGGATGCTAACCCAGGATCTGGGAGAAAGCTGGGAATTTAAACAGGGACTGCCAAATTTTGTATGAATGTCAGGAACACTAGACTAAGCAGGCATAATGATAGTTCTACATTTGTGCGTAATGAAATTTTCAAAATTCTGGTAATGAGCACATTTGGCTTGCACTCACACAATTTTGAAATGACTGAAAATGTATTTTTTGAGGAATTTATACTTTGTCAAATCATTACCAACATCATCATCTCTGCTCATCTGACAACAGCCTTAGCCGCAGTCCTTCAATGGAGTAGGATGGAGCAGAATTAAAGGATACCATTGGGAACACTTGGCACAATGAGCGTGTTTGATAAGGGTTAGGTTTCATTTTGCATCGTGTTACCAAATTACTGCGGTTACAGGAAAGAGGAGAACAACTATTTCTAGTTTCTTAAATGCACCAGATACTGAAGTTATAAAATTAAGTTGTTTGACTTAAAGAACTGAAATGCATAGATGCAGATTCAGAAAAAAATGTTAAGATGCTGATGCAAATTTGAAACATGACTGTATGAACAACAACAACAATATGGCAACATTGCAATCACTCCCTCTAGTCCTCTGCTCATGGGGTTTAGTGACTTCCCTGACTATTTTTGCCACACTTTGTTTTCTTTGTCATGTCTCTCAGTGCATTTCATAGACTGAACTAAGGGATGTCCATGAGAATTACAACAGATCCTATTTCCTGCCACATTAGTACCTACTTAATTCAAAACCCTCCCTTCTCTCTCTCCCACTTACATGTACACACCAAAGATTAAGAATAGGCGTTTTTACATAACCCAATGGTTTAAAAGTTTGTAGCTGGAATTAGAGCCTGGGTTAAATCAAAATGAGTAAGAGAAAACGAAGTCATTGTAAACTGTGATGTTATGTAAACTTCTTTTTGAAAAAAAGGAACATAAATGAAGTAAATTATGTTTGCTTAAAATAAAGGAACTCTTGACTATGCCGTTTCTAGGAAAGTCATGAATGTGTCTTACTAAGAACCTAAAATTTTGTTGAGAGGAATTTTGCATGGACAGCACCACCAGAGGTTTGTTTTTTATAGATCTCAGAAACAGGATTTCAAAGAATATCTTTGGCAATCAAGTTCAATCTCCTGCTATTGCTCACTATGCTGTCATAATAACGTTTAAGATTTAGACATCTATATTAAAACAAACTTTTCTTTCCAAGAGTTCCTCAATATTTTTTTCCCACAGTTCCTCACTTCAGATGGATTCATTGCAGAACTCTCTGGTAAGTGTCACGATCTATTTATACTCAAATAGGGTGCAATATGAACCATATCCAAGGTCTCTGTTCACAGCCAGATCACTCTCTCCTTTTTCACATATTTATCTTTACCTTATTTTGATGATGCTCTTTTTAAATTAAACTCTGACTTGTCTTTTTGAAGATACAAATATCTGTTTTCTTTGTTTTGTTTTTCCAAGCTCCAAGTTTCTTCCTGTAATTAATGGCCTATTAGGTATTTATTGACTCAAGAAAAGATAAAAATATTAATTCGACCCACTCAGGATGTAAATGTGAGTGTGAAATATTTTCCTTCACTGCACTATGTCGTTAGATCAACCTGTCCATTAAGAAGTACAAGCGTCTTCATTAATTTATGGAGTTTATACTGGTTCTTCATTGGAGGCCATTCACAATGGTAGTCAACCATTTATTTAGTAATAATCTTGGGATGACTCATGCACAAAACTATTTTTGAAGCACACCGCAAAAATTATGCCAAAACCCAAATAGCTATTCCCTCTAAAGTAGATAATCCTTTGCTGCATTCCCTCCCAGCACTCTTTTTTCCCTTCAATTTCCTACACAAACCAAGAATGTAATTCTGATCTCCTTCAAGTCTGGCTTCCCTACACCCTGCAGCTATTCTAATTCAGACAGTAGCCTTTATATTATTTTGATGGAGCAATGTCTTTTTCTATGACTTTTAGAAGTGATTTTTCATGATGCTCTTAGATTAAATTTTGAGTTCCTTGCTTTCCATACCTGAAACAGATCAAGACACCTAAATGTCAGAAGGCACATACTCTTCAGTGACTTCTGTCTCTGGAGATGTCTGTGTTACCTCTCTTTCAGGCTAAACCTTCGTATGTACATATACTGCAGAATACACTGCAGTTACTGCAGAGTTACTTTGTCTTGAGCAGCATTGCCTTCTCTACATCTGAATTCTGTTATGATTTGGAAACATAAAGACTGTTTCCCAGAGGATCCAATCTGGTAACTGTACATTGTTCAGTGTCATGAACTGGCAACAGAGAGCTCAACTTATGCCAAGCCACAACCTCTTCCTTCAGAAATCATGGTTGGGAAAAGAGACGTGATTGCTGTGGTGCATGCACTTGACACATTGTTTAGAGGTTGGAGCATTCTTATGGAAGGCAATATACACAGGGTTTAATCATTGCTCCCTGGATAATTTATGCACATTATATTAGTTTTGGGATTAAAACAAAATGAAAATAATAACAATAACAACATAAGTAATGTTTAACCATATGTATGGTTACCAGTAGGCAGTAGATCCAAAACTAACCTTTCTAGCTGGATGCTTTGGGTATCACTTTCGGTCCCAAGCTAAGCTATATCCTTGTAGTGAGGGCATTTGCTTGAGATATGAAAGCTATGGATTTAAGTTTGTTGCAGTTGAAGGGAAATAAATAATTGCATGTGATATATTTATAAAATGGGCTACATTCAAAGGGTAGGTAACATCAGGTGTGTTTTAAAAAGGGTGAACCCTGCTTGATTGTTTATATGTTTAGCCTAAGGAAAGGACTTAGCATCTGAACCCAAAATGGTTAGAGAAGCCTCTTTAGATTAAAAAACAAAAAAAAAAAGAAACAAGTGATTGGTCAAACATACCTATTAACCTTCCTCTACATTCTCTCCATACTGAGAACGTGTTACCCATTAATAGCTAAACCTTGCCAAGTTCAAGTGACTTTCTGCGTCACCAGTAGCACTGACCTGCATCCCCACCCTGGCAACAACTGCTGACACCTGTACATGAAAACAGGCAAACCTGTAAACAGCTGGGGAGCACTCTTCAGCACTAACGCCAGCTGACATTGGCCACATCCACACAGTTTTCTTGACTTTGGACCCTTGCCGGGGATGTTATCCTTCGATCCACAGGTATAATAATGACTTTCCATTTTCCTTTTTTCTTTCTTCAGGTAAAATCTTTGAAATAATGAAATAACGAAATAACATTGCAGCCCACTGGCATCTTGTTTACAGAGCATGTTACTGAGGGCCTCTGTTACAGGTTTTGGGGTGTCATAGACAGGGCATGTGGATGTATTCGAAGTACAAGACTTGCTGGGATAGTGCTGGAGGTGAGAGGGATGGGTAGTAGGCTGGCAGGGAATAGCAGGGTGGAGAAAGCACTGAGTATGAGACTGGCTCTCCGCTCATGCAATCCCAAGCATTTTCTAAGCGAGTGCTAGATGTTACAGGTGAAAACTGTGCCAGGGAGTGTGTTAATAATTAAGTAGCATGAGTGGCTGGGTTCAGGGTTTGAGCTTGCTCTGTAGTCCTATTTTATTTAGCACTGTAGACATAGCCAACTGAGATAAGGTTTTACTGCTGGACTCATTTTCCCTTAATCCAAAAAAAATGTTCAAACATGACTAGATAAGGAGACGGAGGCAGATAATTTCAGGGTGGTTTCAACAGCAAGGATTCAACAAAGGCGGCAGAAAATACTTGCTTTTCCCATTCACAGCTGAAGTAAACTATGATTTTACCCCCTGCTACACATAGATGTTTAGTGGATTTTATTAGAAAGGGAATGCTGCAGGGACACCAGAGCAGAAAAACTAAGTAAAACGGAAGTGCAAAGAACGAACTATGAACATGTTCTAAAAGCAGAACCACAGAAGTAGGTAAAGAGGGGTCTTAAATAGGACTTTCATAAACACAGTGAAGATTACAATGACATCTTCATCCTAGTCCCACAATAGATCTTTAAGAAGGACTTAAGAAATGACATTAATACTGTGATACTGCATTTTATTCAGGTGTTTGTTTCAACTAGAAGATCAAAATAATAAATGAGTCTAGAAACACATCAGTAAAACAGAAAAGTTGCTTGATTTTTAAAAAATGGACTGATACATCTTTGGCCAACCCTGCTGTCTAAATCTTAAAAATTGTGAATTATGAAAATAGATGTCATCTTGTTTCTTTGAAAGGTCTTGAGAAAATGTATCCATAAAGTACAATAAAATAATAACTATCCAGATCCATTCAGAATATAAACAAGGAAATATGGCAGTTCAATTACTTCTTACTGAGTACGAGGATTTTTACATTGTCACTTTATTCTAAGTGGTGATTTTATAGATTGCCAAATTATACTCTTACTCTTATTCTTACTATTATTTGTGTATTTTTTGTTGAAAATGTTTAAAGACACTTCACTAATGGGAACAGAAATTATGAGAGACTTTGCAGTTGGCACGTTTACAAAATGAAGTAACAATGCATATTGTATAATGTGTATGATACCTAAAGAAAAGTAAAATAATTATAATTATATTGCAATTCAGTTGTAAAACTATTTTAAAAATGCAGAACATCATTGTTGCTCCTTGCAAAAAATCTTTTTTCCTGTCATTTTCCTCACAACAGTTCGCGCTGTTGGTTTTCTTCTGTATTTATTTAAATGAATGTTAAATCACTTTTTTTAAACAGTATAGGTGATTATCAGTTAGATGCTTTACTATTTATTTCAATAAGACAAACATAGTACTTAGACTACACCCTCAACCAAGTGCATTGTCTACAGTAGAAATGCACATCTGTAAAGAACTGAACTGGCAGATCATTCTCGATGCAGTGCTTTTACCTTTCAGTTCTGTTATGATTTCTGAGAGTTAGTGTGAAAGGTACTTCACAGAATAATGGCCTGAAGTGAAGAAGTGCTGATCAAGCCTTTTGTCATTGCAAAGTAAATCATCAGCCCACTGTTTTTAGAATCCCATGGACATGACTTTATAGAGTGACTTTGAGAAATATTCTTTCTAATTTTTCAAGGGGATAAGCAAATCTGTGAGAAATGTTTGCTGAGAAATCAAGAAATCAAGATGTGAAGGAGGGATAACATATAACTTTCACACGTTGAATTCCTTTGACTATCCCCGCACTGTATCTGCTTCTTGCAAGGGCACTAGCATGTTATTTTTCAGTGTGTTGACAGCCATATAAAACTGCAAAGGTACTGAATCAAGTACATTATTTACTAGCAAAGATGACAGTGGGAAAAGGTAGAATGGCAGCTCTGTGTCCTGCATTAACATCTAAAGATGAAGATCTGAGAACAAATTTATCATAAGGGCTTTGTACCATAAGAGCCGCTCTTTCAGACGGTAGCCCAGAGGACTGCAGCCACATACTGATGAACTGGAGGAACGCGGGTCTCTGCTGTGAGTAGCAGAAGTAGTGCTGTACTGCTTCTTCCAGTGACAGGTTACTACCACGAAACTCAATAAACTCGGCTTAAGTGCAGTGTGTGTATACTGTATTAAAAGGATTTTACACTGTCTCACTTAAAAATATCTCTGATCTGCGTAGATAAGATGATGACGATCAGCCTTAGCCACCCAGTCAAGTAAATTAAGATTATGGCTTTTTCCACATTCTGCTTGCTACTGTTTCATGAGTTGCTGCCTTGGAAACCCAAAATTGTGAGGAACTGTAATTTAAAAGAATTTCCTCACCTATGTGCAGTTCTTCACCTCAATCAACAGAGACAAATATTGGCCCTACGTAACTATAAAAGCATCTTTTTCATTCTTATATTAAAGTAAGCCCATCTTGGAACTAAACAACTTGCTGCCAAAGCTCAGTTGCTGAGCTGATGTGATATTTTTCCGATAGCAAGAGAAACGGGTTTGTGCTGTAATCGGGCACTCTCCACAGGTGGTGTTACTTGACAGTGGAACTGGGAAAACCCATCTCTGTCCTTGCATCTTAAAAGGCGGGGAACACGCTCAGATGAAGTGCGTACACATCACTTTGGGTGAAGTGAGAAGGCCAGAAAACACTGACTGGGACTGGAAGGGGTTGCTGTGAGACTTGGTGATGAAACATCCTCTGTATTAATCCTCTTCCTCAAGGAAAAAACACACTTCACACAACAGATGCCTTGACTCAAGGTGTTTGGGAGACTCTGTGAATCCCTTGTCAGGATAAGTGTGAATCATTTTTGGGAGGAGGGAGAAAAAGCAGATTAATAAAAAGGAAAGAAACAGGTCAACAGCAGAGAAAGATGTACCTGAGAGGTAGAGCCACATTCAGCCTCCTGCTCTGTGTCATTCGGAGCAGAACTAAAACATTGATCTCATTCTGCCTTTAAGAACACACATCTTATTTTGAGCAACTCCATTGAGGAGAAAAAATTGTTATGTGTAATTGTGTAAATAAGCCTAGTTATGTTGTAGCTGAATTTGTCCCAGGACTTCATTTGAAGAACTGTCGTATTTCAAAGTAGCTGAGACTGAATATTTGACTGCAGATATTTTCCCTGGTGACATTAATGTCTCATACATTATTTGCCAGTAGTTGTGGTAAACTTACTGGCATTTTCCCTGCTTATGTGGCTGTATACCCACAACATTCTTTTGCTAGCTAATAAACCAGCTGAAGTATCACACATCACAGGGGTTTTTATATGTTATGACCATACCCAAGGAAAGCAGTTCAGTGGATGTCTCACAGCAAACAAAGGAGTGGCTTTTGACTTCAGAAATGTAAAGCGAAGCTTTCTGTTTTTTTTCCTTTGTAAGATAACTACATTCTGCAAACAGCTTTGACCTTCCTGCTCATGGATAAAAAAATCCACCATTATTTTCTAGATCCTCCTTGTTTTGTAATTTGACTTTGAATTTCATATTTAAGAAAAAAATGTACAGGATCAGTAACAGTTAAGCCCACATTTATTTAATAAATTGTGAAAACTACAGAAGCAGTAATTTATACCAAAGACAAGGCTGATTTTTCTGGTTAACAAGTTGGCAATTCCTATTGCTAAGGACTGAATTTCTATCACTACAAGCTATATTAACACAATGTTACTATATTGTAAAAGCTGTGAATGCAAAGCAACCTATTAAACATCAACACATTTTATGACACAGCTTTTTATCCATAACTTTTCTAATTTGGTAATGAAGCCTGGTAGTAGTAAAAATACCATTATGCCAGATGGGTAATAAAAGCAATAAAAAACCCAAGGGCTGGGTACTTGGATAGAAAAATCTATGAAAAAATTGCTTACATAGCAATTAATTTGAACAAACAATTCCAGAACCATTTTCTGTTTCTGTTTGTGAATTACTTCCACACATCAAAAACTCAGAACACTGTATAAAGAGAAGGACAGGTATGTGGATGTGCTTATAAGCATTGTACCAAAATGTTTCTGAAGCTGATGCTGAGCAGCTGCAGAGTGATCTAGGTAACTGATCCTCTACTATTTCAAGAGATGTTATTAATTACAGGGGAAAACATGTTTTCAGTGGAATGTGAGGATTTGAATGGAATGTGAAGACATGAGGTAGTAATACTGGCTAACAGACCATGGGTTAATTGAATAGTTTTTCAGTTTCCTTGCAAACTGTGGTGTTTTTTCCTACTTCTGAAAAAATTCAGTGTTAAAATCTGAGTGTAAAGACTCGGTTGCAAAGACTACAATTAAAGTTCAAAGCCAGTTGTAGTAAGAGACAGTTATAGCCAAAATATTACATTGTATATGTGGGTAGGATTTTTCTGCATGGTTTTATCAATCTAAGGCTGTGGTATTTCCATTTTTACTGTTATCTGAGAAATCCATTTCTAGCATAGTTTGTTCATGATACTTCTAACCCATTGTAGGTACATAAGATGTGTCCTTCAGATACTGCGTAGCCTTCCTGTCAGATTTTGAAATGACTTAATAAAATGGTTGTTGACTTTACCATCCTTAATGGTGTGGAACTTTTTTGTATCAACCATTTGCATATTCCTAATGGATGAAGAAAAACTGTAAGGTATTTCTGTCAGCTGTTTTTCAGTCATAAATATCACCATTTGGATAGAAAGCCATTTTTTTTCCCATATTGCCTTAACACGTTTTTGTCTCTTGCTTTTCTTATCTTAGCATTGCCATGTATCTTAAATTGAATTTATGAGGCTGATGTGAAATGAGGTGCATAAGTACACTGTTTATTGTGTATTTATGGTAAGGTTGTGAACCAGAAACTTCTACCTTCAGTTGGGAAAATCCAACTTAAAAATACAGGAGTTTGATCAGGTCCAGTGAAAGCACAGAGGAAAAGAGGAAAATCAAAGTATCAGAACTGAGTGCAGATTGAGATATGGAAGAGTATTCAGTAGAATTAATGAATGTTGCCTTTTTTATTCCTAAGCAGTGAATATAAAAGTTATTTTATTCCAAGCTATTATTGTTATTTATGTCCAGTAAAAGCTGGGGGAAATGTACAGTGATTTGTAGTATAAAGAAGAGAAGTTATGTTTGTGCTAGAATCAGAAATATGAAATATGTGGTAATTCCATTCTTGGAGTTTCCCTTTTGTTAAGGTAACTATTACATTTGGTTTTTATTAAGTAAGAAAGGTTATCTTTCATCTTAACAAATGCCTTGCTCTTTTACTTGCTAATGAGAAAAAATGCCTTCCAAAGCAATTTTAGTTGTAAATTTTGTCAGTAGAAGTCTGCCCTATTTAACCAAGTTCTATTCTGGACTTCTCTGTTCAGGTTATAATAGAATGCTATTGGTAATTTTCTGTGATATTATTAGTATGGTGTTAGTATATACATGGAACATCAACACTGGAGTTAGCGAAAGAAAATGAAAAAGAAATCAAAAACACTTTTCTGTTACAAGGAGTTAGTAAACCCTCATAAATTCAGAACTAAACTTCTGGACAGTAAGTGAAACAGTAAAGGATCCTTCTGAGGGAACAGTTTATTGCAAAGTTCAAATCAATCAAAAATAATTCAAAACAACATACATTCCAGATTTTTCCTCATGAAAACATTTTTCCTTTCTAAAATGAGACCTGTCCATCCTCCATTAACTAATATTTTTTTAACCTCACCACCTCTTCTCTCAAATTAATACCCAAAACATGAGACAGCTGTACAATGAGAAAAGGTCTGCCTCCATGTGTCCTGTTGCATTTCATTTTCCACATATATTAACTGAAGAAGAGATTTTGACGTTACCTCAGTCCTTCACAGAAGTGAATTCTTCTTTCGGAATAGTCTCTCAGTTTCCCTCTCTCAGCTAAGAATATTCAGTCATTTATATAGAAAGAAGGAACTACATAGAGATATTTGTGTTTAAGACAATCACCTGTCATGTACAAATGGCAGGTGAGTTCCAGAAACTCTCCAAATTTGAAATATATGTTTGAGTCATTCTTAAATCTGATCCCTTTCAGACTGATTATCTATGATAACCCAAAGTCTGATACTTTGTCAAAAGGCCATAACGTGGCTGGATATGACCAAAGTCATGCTGAAAGCATGGGAAAGTAACCTACATAACAATGTGCACTATGTTATTGGATACTGAAAAATGTGGGAAATGGTGGAGGAGGAGGTAGTAGCTTAGTTCTGTGTAGAAGTGCGAATTAACTAAAAGTTGTCATATAATTTATTAAGAAAGTTTTATAAGATTTCATGAGATTTTGTCAACCAAGATCAAACAAAAGACCCTGTTGTACTGAACATAAAACGAAGGGTGGCACAGCTTATCCTGTGTTTCCTCATCTTACATGTTCAGGATGCTTAAACCTTATCCGGAATCTTTATGGCTTTATTTTCTAAACATTGTTTTTTTATAACAGGAGTTTTCTTTGGACACCTGACATTCCCACTTCTTTTTCAAGCATTTCCTTTCATACCCATGTAACCTATGCATGGTCTCCATTCTTTAGCTTCCTATCATGCAAATTGGCCTAATATCCCTGTTAAAAAAACCCTGTTTTCTCCCAAGTCCTATCTTAAATACACAATTAGCCTCACAAATTGAATTCAGGTAATTTCTTTTCCTCCTTGACAGATGGCTCCATCTCTGCAACATAATGAAATACATGTACTTCATAAGCATGGCAGTGAACAAAAGCTGATTCATAGATGTTCTCTTCACCTTCCAAGGAAAAGGACAAGGGAGAAGGGTAATTTGTAATGACCCTCTTCAGAAGGGAGCATACAGCTCTAGTCTTGAGCAAACCAGTCATTTATGCTGAGGAACATGTAGTCTAGAGCTCTGCCTGTCATCTTTTTGTGTGCGTGCGCGTCTATTCCAAAAGCAGAGTGCCTGCTTTGAAAACCTTTTCCTCTGTCACATATTTCCTAAATTGGACACATAGGTAGTCTCAACAAGAAATAAAAGCTGTCTTACAGATATTCAGTTCCCTAGCTTTTGATAAGCTACAATATCAACTCAAAAATTTCTCTTCTGTTTTTCAGAAAAACTATTATTAGCAAAATTGAAAATGAAAAATAAGTCTGTGACAAATACGGTCAGCCCTGCTCCTAAATATAATTTGCTCTTATCGTGCTAGTATTACTGTTATAACTATTATGACATTTCTGTGAATAAATAGTTCATATTATAAAGAAATCTATTTCCATTCCAAGTAATACTTTTTCATTTTTCACTAGAAATATTCAACCTGAATGTGATTTACCAGTATTATCTCGTTTTTATGTTATGTTTTTTTCTGTTAGTCACATACACATTCATACATATATAGGCATACACACATTGATATATATTTTTATACAGTTTTGAATCTGCCAGTTTGAATTATGAAAGCATATAACTACTGCAAACACAGCAAGCAATTCTTGTTGAATCAGAAAAGACTCAATATGCCAACTATGTTGATTATAGTAAAATTTCATGACAGTGAAAATATTAACATTTCAAATATCATTTTAGAGTGACAAAATCCCTTTTGCAGTGTGTCTTTATATACTTCTTCAATCTTTCAGAATCTCACTTTTCTGGGAAAATACTGTCAAGGAAATGAATGCCGTATGGTTTTAAGTAAACCTGGAATCATGACGTTTAAAGCTTAGAAACAGATCAAAGAAGAGCTATAGAAGTTAAAGAGGAAGGAAATCTTTATGTTCTTTCCACATGTGAGACTCTAGGGAGCATATGTTTGAATTGATAAAATAGATCTGCAATGATTAGATGATTTAAGGTTACTTTAGAACAGTCATTGCAGGTGAAAAAAATTTCTGTGAAACGAGAAGATGGTCAACCAGTTTAAGCTTGCAGGTATAATCTCAGATCATAAAGTGTGCCTCATAGAATATTTAGTCTTCTGCCATCATGAAGGTATATTCTTCTGTTTTCTGGTTCTAGAAACTGAATGCCATACTCTCATACAGATTATGTTTTCAAAATTATTGTTGCAAAATTCTAAAGCAACTGGGTTTTTTCGTGTCTACATGCAATTAAGGAGAAATATGTACACTAGGTACCAAAGCTAAAAAGGATTGGTGGGTTTTTTTCTTTCTTTTTTTCCACAGAAAAAAAATATTGTATTTGACAGGATAAACATTACATGTTTGCACAGTTGAATAAATATTTTACAAGCAAAACATGAATCAGATTTCCACTGAGATATTCTGGGGTAGTTGGAAGACATATGTACTGAAATTAATCTTATGTTTGTAGTTTTTTTAGTTCACTCTAGTACATAAGAGAAAAGAGTTTGAGAAAGCAATTAATGGCTGCCCTGTAACTATGCCTAAAATATATAATTCGGGAACACCCGTTCGGGGTCTTTGAACACAAACATGTGTATGTATCCAAAAAACCCAAAAGTGCATTACCTCCTTCCCACTTGTCACTTAGTTATTATAAAAGGAAATCTGGTAGTGTGGCCAAGCCAGGAGCCATGGCATGTATCCCACCTCACTAAATCAGAGACACACATCAGTGGAGCATGATGATTGCCTAAAAGAAGCCAAACTATACAAAGTAAGTTCAAGTAGAAAAAATATATTCCTGTGTACAGAATTCAGAAAAGTCATTAATAAAAGAGATGCTGTTTTGGCAATAATGAACATCTTTGAAGTGTGAATATCTGCAAAATAAAAGTACATACCAAATTGCAGCTGAATTGGAAACAGTCCCTTTTAGTTGTGATTGCTAATTATCTCATGACTCTCCTTTAAGTGCTTTCTATAGGAAATGAAAGCTAATTATGGGCATTTTCCATCTTCTTTTGAAGGACAGATAAGTTCATAGTATTTTGGATTACTAGCTACTATTATAATATCCAAGCTGCTAACTTAATGCTTGATAGCTCCTCAGTATTAGCTTCTCCGTTCCCAGGCAAATCTTTCAAACTCTATGTCTGGTGAGAAATAGTCTGTATGAAAGTATGACAATTTGGAGAATAGACAGCCCATCTTACCAAGAAAAAGAAATATCCAACTAAGCAAAAACCACGCAAAATTTCTTGAATCTTTGTATGCAGACATGACTCTAGTTACAGATTAAAAATATATTTGGGGCCACTGCTTCTGTGGAAGATGACTGTGTGACTACTAGAATGGATGCAAGTGTAATATGTGGAGTATTTTTCATCACCTTTCATCTGGTGAAACTGGAATTTCATAGAGCAACACTTGCAGCAAATAATGTGTGGGGAACATCATTCAACATCTTGTCATTGTTCAGTGGACTTTTAGAATGGAACACAAAATTGTACTATCTTGTTCCCAGTTTCTCTAACTAATTTTAAATTCATCTAACGTAAATGCTCTATGCATTGTAGACATGGAAGGAATGTGTCTGGTCAATGAACAGTAATAATAAACACAAGTTGTGTAAAAATCTAAAAAACTCTGGAGTTCCAGGATATCCAGAATATTTATAATTCAGGTCAAATTTTTTCTCAGCCTGCATTTCTGTACCTAGGTTTGTAACACAATAACTTTAACATAATGCAATTATTCTGCTTGTTGAACTATTTTATCAGCTTGTTTTCCACCCTACCTTTCTCCCTGCTTTTAAGGAACAGGTCCCTGACTAAATGCTCCTGGCTGTACTAGGAATCTGCAAATCTACAAAGATTCAACATTGGCCATCCTACTTCCCCATGAACCTTATCTTAAGAATATTTTAGACCACATCTAGTTCTCAGCACCCACATAAGGAATTACCATTGTCGGTCTCAAGTGAAATAGCCAGTCCTCCAAATCAAATATATCCTGAAGAATCCTAGGTGAGAGACACTCCAAAATGCATTTCTGTAAAAAAAGACAGAAATGTTTGTATTAGTTACCTACATGATATTGTTGTTCCTGAGTGCAGATGGCCGAGGCTGTCCTGCTGTTCTTTTGGAACCACTAGTAATTTGGATTAACGGAGTGTACATGATGCAGAAGGAAAGCACAAAGCTTAATATATGTTTTAGTATTTCAACTGTCTTGAAAATCTTTACAACTGTGTATTATTTCTTATAGAGCAATTGTAGTATGACTATGTCACTGAAATGTCTCATTACCTCAGCAATAGAAAAGTGAAGGATAATAATCTCTTTTAAGAACATTTTCTCAGGTGACAAAAGAAATTTTTTGTTTCCTTTTCTAGACAAGATAAATACTAAGGTAAAATGGACAAAAAAGGTTTTGTTCATCATTAACTTCACTGGTACTAAGGGTGGAAGCTCTTTTAACTGGTTGCTTGGAATGTAGTTTTAGAAACTTCTTTGTGCTGTTGGTAGGTTGTGGAGAACTGTTGTTCAGCAGTGAAGGCTGGTATCTTTATTCCTGGATTTGAATTTGAATTTGAGTGTGTAAAGCTGAAAAGTTTTCTGAGAAGCAGAAGATTCAAAGCAAAGTGATGGGTAACAGATTACTAAAGGGAAGAAGAAGTCGCTGAGACTTTGCTTTGCGTTTTGGAGCCACAGTTAAGGACATGGTAGAACTATATTTCCCCCCTCTAGGAAATAATACTGTAAGATACCATTAATGTCAAAGTCTTTATTGAAATGGAATTTCCTGACAAAAAGTAGGAACACAGGACAGCATCATCAGAACTGGGAAGTTTTCAGAAATATAAATCCAAAGGCTGGATTTGCTCATATGTTTGTAGTATCGTCTTTGGTGAGTGGAAGGGGTTGTAATAGTGTCAGTTTATTGCTGATAAAGATGTGTTCTTTGACAGAACTCCATATACTGTACTGATAGTGTAAGTACAGAAAAAAAGTGGCTCCAGAGAGGCATGTTTTTAGAATGTGAAGTAAGAGCCATTCTTTTGTGGTTTTACTTTTCTTTTGTTTTTTTTTTTTCTCATGAAATACCTTAGCAACAGAATGGGAAACTCTGATGCTAATAAGGATTTGTACACAGGCAACAGGTGACAAAGAGTTGTCAGAGTGTATATTTCTATCATGAGTGTCTTAAGGGACCAGTAGGAAATTAACCTAGACAGCAGCCACAGCCAGTATGTATCAGGCTCCCCCAAAATTGTTTTTGCAATGAAAACAACTTCAGCTGTTGGAGATGTCACTCGGCTGCATAGGAGATACGCAAGACAAACACATTGGGAATTTTGTTATTGAAAGGATTTATGTTAATTATTATTATTATCTCTTATAACTGAAGACTGGAGCATCTTTCAAGTAGCAAAGTATTCTATGCCATCCTGTATTCTATGCATTTTTATTATAATAATGTAAAATTAAGAATTAAATCAAGGGTTTGATATAGAATGAATACTTTCTTTCCTTCTTTCTTTTGTTTAAATTTCTGTCCTCGGGCAAAGGTATATAACGCAATTCAACATTGAGTTTCCTTCTTGGATTATTGCAGCATCCTTTTACAGTATAAGAAAGATCTTGGGGCTCAGAAAGGCTCCACAAAACCTTTCCATGTAAATACCATTCTGTAACATATTTTGATATGTCATCTTATTTTGATTCCAGACCAGGCTGCCAGATTCATCCACACTCTTCTCTGTGTTTCAGTGGAGAATTTCAAGGCTGTCTGTGAGGTGAAGTGTGGATCTCCTGTTGACAGTACTGAAGACTACAGGGACTTCATTAGATACAGTATGTGTAGAAAAATAGGTGAGTTTATAGATGGTATCTAGAGGTATGGCACAACAGGGAAACATTTGAGTTATGCAATGATCCTTTACCAGGCCATCAGGATTATCAGGATAACAGGATACATAGAGGAATGATTTTATGTAACATTTTCCCTAAATAATTTTTCTTAGTTGATGAATTGTCTCAAGAAACCCAAGGTATGGCTATAAGTCATTCATGAACCAACATTTACGATCAACAGCCTTAAATGAGGTAAGGAAGCAAATCAGAAAGCCAGGCTATAGGCCTAAAATTTGGGGAATCGTAGGAATTGTAGGAGGTGACAACTTTTTTGATCTTTTGAACCCATTACTTCTGACTGGAATAAGTAAACTGCTTAAGTTCCTTGATCTCGGGTGGTAGAACTTCCCTTAATAATGAAATTTTGATGGCATCTCTGCTGCATCATCCAGCACTATAAATTGGGGGGAAATTTTATTAAGGTTTATGACTTGAGAGTTTCTAATTCACAGTTAATTATTTAGCTTAAAAAAAATCTAGGAAGGAAGGAAAAGCTAAATTTGCAAGCTTTTGAAATGCAGTTAGAAGCATTATATCATGTTACAGGATGTCTGGGTCTACTCCTGTGTAGAGAGATTTCCATGTCAGACAGTGAAAAGTGTGGCTGATCGTCCAGGAGAGCGTGCAAGTTGTTGCAATGGTCAGGTTGCGTGAGCACAGTTCGCACCATTCTACAGCTATAGCTTGGTCCAAGTTGAATTTTGGAATTATGAATTTTGGATTACTTTTGGCCCAACATTTTGGAAATAATTTCCTTGTTTACTTGATAATGCAGCTGTCATTAGAAAGACTGAAAGCATCCTCAAGGAGTGGTGAACCATTCAGGAATGTTATGCATCCCAGATGGAAACGTGGGATTGACCAGCCAGAGACCTCCTCTCTACACTCCTTCTCAAGGCATTTGTATCTAACTGACAGTCATGTGGAATTCAGTCTGCAAATACCAGATGGTGCAGCTGGAAATATATAATGAAGCTTCTATTTTATGATAAGGGACATCAGTAAAAGGAAAGACTATGTCAACAAAATGATATTCCGGGAAAAAAAAAACCTAATAGGAGAAATCGGAGATGTTTTCTGTAGAGGCAGAGTAACAAAGATACTGGTGAAGTATTGTCTTAAGCACTAGCTTGTTGCCTTTGATGATCAAGACAGGTGAGCCACACAGATATGCAAATGACTAGAACGAGTGGAGAGTAAGGGTCAGTATTACCAGCAGACATTGAAAGAGCAAATGGATACCTGTAAAAGAATATTTTTGTTATTGAAAAATATATAAAAAATAAAAGATATTTTAAAAAATATTAAATTTAAAGGATAGTGTTGGTGTATGATCAAATTATTAAAAATTTGCCATGAATCTATTTAGGCTGGAAATTCAGAAGCTGTCTTCACAAAGAAAAAAAGAAACTTCCTTAGTTTTTTTTGACCTTTGACTATAATCAAAGGTTTCTGTGGATCTTTCTTCAGTTTTCAGCAATGCCATCAAATGCCCTCTCTGTAAGAAGACTTTTGATATTTATGCCAGAGACAGGGTTTTGAAAAAGAGCAAAGGAAATGTGCCTCCTTGATACTGCCTCCTTTATGGGCAATGAAATATTGCCTCCTAGAGTATGTACACATTGTAAAATAGCAGACATACTAGAATCATTTTAAAAAGTGTCATCTGTAACCATTCACTTCCATAGCGATCATGCTAGACCAATACAGGACAAGAGACTGGGCTGACAAGATCAGAATGAAAGGGAGACTGGCTATAGATCGCATGTGAATTTGGGTAGTAAGAATAATAGAAGCCTTGGGGCTTTGTCAGATCAGAACTTTTGACAGTATGAAACTTGCTTATTGCTTCAGTCTTGCATTACCTGCAGCTTTTAATCACTTGCTGCTCTTTACGTCAATGTTCTCCATATATCTTTACAAAAAACCAGATGGCGAGCATTCTGAATAAAGTAAGGTTATTTACCAAGCCTGTTGTTATATTTTTCCCTGTGTCCTTTGCACTGGGCAATGTTTAGTGTTGACAGTTTACGTTTTTGAACAGGTAGATGAAAGAAAGTAAATTAATTTCACGGTTAGTATGCTTGTTCACTTAAAGGGAAAATATATCAATACAAGTGGTTAATACAGAAGGTAAGGCATTTTAGATCTCTTAAATAAATATTCAGCTTGAGAATTGATTAACATGATAAGAGTAAGTTGGAAATTTTAGGTTGCATTCTTATTTTGCTGTAGGATTTACAGATTATGACAGTCATATATGGTGAAAACAATACTTTCAGGGTTGATCTTTCACAGTGGCTTTTTACTGAAGTTGAGCTGAAAGTAGTGACATATATGTAGTGTCAAGTGAGCGTGATAATGTGGAAAATACAGACCATGACAATTGCAGAAGAGTGATCTTCATTGAACGATTTTCCCTGTAATTCTGTGTTTCTCAGGTATGTTTGTACAGCCTCTCCAACAACAAACACATAGAAAATATTGCTTAAATTGTAGAGTTAAATACTTCAGTACTTGAGAAAAATGAATTTAATGAGGAGAGGCATAATTCACCTGACAATTTAGGGGAAACAGACTTTAATATTTGAGTTTTCTTCTGGTTTTACATCTACATGTAGTCAGGCATGACTGACCATTCATTTTCTAGCACCACTGGAAATATGACATAGAGCCCCCATAAAGATGTTTTCTCCCCTGAAGACACTTTGATAGATTTGTATGGATGATGCAATATTATGCAGGGATACCTAAGTGCGTTGTGAAAGAGTTAGCTTGGTTATTTTGTTATCTGAGCGTTGTTCAGCTCACACTCACACACGTTGTTTCTCAGACCATTATACTTCTGCTTTGCTGCTAGCCAGTGCATTTGCCATCAAAGTACAAGGTTTCTCATGCTATATTCTGTTGTATTTCTGCTGAAAAATTCAGGAGGAGATGTTGTGGCATTGAGGTCCACAATTTAGGAAAATACTGTTTACAAAGGTCTCCTAAATGTTTTTTACTCCTGTTTGAGTTTTTGAGTTGCGCAAAAGATGGTCTTGGGATAACTTTAAAATAAAAAGCTGACCCTTGAAACACATATATAAGAACTGATTCTGGGACAGATGATCTAGATGATGATACTGAAATACTTCCAAGTGTTCTGTCCTAATGTCTGTGTTTGGAGACCCTTTGACTTCAGACAAAAAGAACTCTCTACAGGGGGTGTCTTCTCTTTTGGACAAACTGTGAAGTTTGGTGCTGTTTCCATCTGATCTTCTTAATATGACAGATAGGCTAGGAGTATTGGGGAAATTGGATAGAAGTTGTACATTATAAGTTTATTCTGTTGCATATTTTTCCTGAAGCCATTAAGTAATGTCTATATGATCTATGCCACAGGAATACAGGTGATTTCACACCCCTTCAGGTACTACTATCCAAATATTCCATTACTGTATGCCAGTATCTATTAATATTAGGTATCTAGATGTAATAGAAAAATCAACATAAATTATTATGAAATTTACCAATAGTAATATTGGGTGATGAGTAGAGATCTGGAATCTAATCACAGTTCTGCAGATGGCTTTTCACAGCTCTCTGCCCTGTCTTCCTTTCTTCAGAAAGTTAAAATAGCAATCTACTTCCATTGTAAAGTTGCAGTGAGTTTTCCTGATGGAATGTTTTGTCTGAATGATGGAAAGAATGACAACAGTTACCTAAATGTATTTCTCTTGCAGATGCATTTATATGCAAGTACAATTTCACGGGTATTGTAATTATTATGTAATAGCTACCACATTTGTCTTTTAAAAAGACATTACTCTTTTGGTTCAGTACAGACATTCTCTGACAAAAGAAAGTGTTTCATTAATGCTGCCTTAAGGTTGCCTGTGGGTTTGTGCCCTACTTAAGGATTAGGGTCAGTGAAATTTAACCTTTTAAAGCCAGAAAATTCTGAATTATTGGAAGTGAAGCTGTTAAGCTGCCATCTTTGAGCAATGCCCTTAAAAGTCCACAATATACAGATTCACATTTAGTCTTTGCCACCAAGGTCATATTTCAGATGGAAAAGAGCCTTTGATAACTTTAGGATGATACCTAACACCTTTTTTTTTAACTTTTTAAAGGTAAAAGGTGTGCCCCAGGTGAACTACAATGCATTGAAGCTATCCGCACATGATTTACAGTGAGGAAGTAACCTCAAATATGCGATGTTTTATGATCCCTTTATATACTTCCATAAATTAAGTTGGCTTATCTGCAGAATTTTCACTCTTACAACACTGAAAAATCCATGACAAGAAAAATCTTCAATTTCTTTGCACCGATACTGGATTAAGACACACACACACTTCTCTCTTCTTGAATACACACAGTACTGGCTCAGACCCAGATCTGCTCATTTTACTGAGCTGCCCCAACTAAATCCTTCACCATTCAATATCACTGCACTTAACACAGTGAAACCAGTTGAAATGCATGTGAATTTTTGCCAGCTGGGGAGAAGGAGCAGAACTAATGCTTCACTGTTGTATTTTAGCATTATTTTTCTTGATATTCACAAGTTTAAGTCACATACACATCAACTCGTTGTTTCTTGGTTTTCAGATGTCTGGAAGTCACTGAACTAAACATTCTGGAGAGAACATGACTGTACTGATATTTTAAATCCTGTTAAAAGACTATTTTTTCAGGCATTTATTATGTACCACACGTTTCAGATCCAAACAAACACAATTTATCTGCATGCCAAGGTAAATTGCCAAGAAACGTTTTACATAAAGTATGGAGAAATGTGGAGGGGGATTATGTGGCTCTTAGGACCTTCTGTACATACTTGGGAGCATGTAAAACATTTCTGGAATAGAACAAAATGAGAAGAACGCATGGGATTCAGTAAGAAAAATAAGGTAAGATCAGAAGATGCTTTCATGATTTAAAGCTCTGGGTCTGGGATCTGAAGTAAATGACAGACACAAAAGGTTTCTCTGTATTGTTGCTGGCAGAGAGATTATAGCTGTCCTGAGACTCAGCAGTGGGAAACAGAAACAACGTGAATACCAGAGGGAATGAGATCAAGAACAGAATCTGCAAGAATTTCAGCAGACGGTTTAGCCCAAAAATAAAATATAGTTTTATGGATTTCTTTTGAACTTGAGGTTGTCTGTGGCATTATTTTGTACAGGAAAAGTGAATAGTTTTGTTCTCTGTTTGTCCTAAGAGAGAAATTCGGGACTCAAGAGAGAAACATATTGACAAGCCACCAGTCACCCAGCAAAGCATGAAAAGAGACTACGATAACTGATCAAGGATTTGATAGGGCCTGTGGAAGCAAAAATAGAACAAATGTTAGAGAAAATGCATCATTCATCTCTGGTGCGGCTACACTCATGCAGTGACATTGTACGAAGGATGATTGCTGATGAAGTGATAAAAGGCAGAAGGGAGCCGTGAATAAAGATACCTAAGGAAGGTCATAAACACATGATTCATCAAAAAATGAGAATCCTCAGAAAAATTTCACTTTTCAAATTGTGGTGTAAGGCTTCCTTTAGGAAAAGGACTTTCTGAGCGTGGAATAAAATCAATTTATAGTTCCCTTCTGTTAACAAAATAAATACTCCAATTTTCACCTTGGGAAGAGACTACTTAGTGAAAAAAAAATGTCTTTTCAAAAAATCCATCGATGACTTTGCTAAAGTTTTCAGATTTTCTAACATTATGAAAATGAAATGCCGGATTGCCACACAGTCTGGATCATAACATACAAGGTAGGTGTTTTCATGCTGCAGGATAATTACAAATACATCTCCAGTTTCTACCTGAACAAACAGCTACTGAAATTGCACAACTGTAATTAACAGAATAACTCTATCTGATAAAACTTTTGGCTGTAAGGAGAAGAAAAAAGGGGAGAAAGCAAAGGGGAAAATAAAAAATACAGATGTATTTTAGACATTAATTTTACTGCACATAAAACCTCTGGAGTTGTAGCTTTTACCCAACAGTTCTCTAAATAACATTTTGTCTCAATACAGATTTAGAAGTTCATGGTGGACAATGATGAGAAACTGGAAAAGTAATAAAAATGCCCCACTACAGGATTTATTAATATTGCCTTTATTACTGTAACACAGAAGCTGCATGTGAATACAATACTTCTACAGCTGTTGTTAGGGAGCTGACTGTACAGATAGATTGGTGTTATCAGCATTTAGCTGTGTGATTGGAATAGTGGTGCTGCACAGAAAAAGTGTTACCAACTTTCAGTGTCTGGAGATATTCAGGATTTCTGGATAATGCTGTTATATGAGATCTGAATAGTACTGCATATGCACCACAATGTGTAGTCGGCTGTTCCAGAGGAGGTCATGAAGTTTGAATCCAGTTTTCATAACATGATCTATGTGTTTATTCTTTCTCATGTAAAATATCCTTCCCATGATATAATTCATTATTTACTAGGAAATTATCAACATCAGTATTTATATAACACCTTCCTCACAATAAAACGGACGCCAGATTAACCCTGATATTGAGATGGCTTTTTGTCTTCAAGAGACACTCATCAAAAGTATCTCACCCAAAATGTCAAAATATTTTGTTATTTTTCTATTTGCAACACATTCTTTCCTTTAAATTCTGAGTGAAGCAAAGGCAGAACACATACCACCTAAAACTGTAAACCCCTGAGTCTACAGAATCCATTTACTAATGGGAATACTTTGTGCTGACATTTTGTGTTGGATGTTGAAATTGCAGTTTTATTTATTTTTCATCTGTTTTTAATGTGAGACAACTCCTTAATGCTATTTTTTAAAGTGTTGCTAACAAAGAATAATGTGCTCTGTTTATTTTTAGATAACATGGACAAGTTGAAACTTTCGTATAGGAATAAAAACTGTTTGAGTTCATATTGCTTATAGTATCTTTGATTATTGTTCCATTTAGAAATTCCAGCCAGCACTTAAGCTTCATTAAAGTATATATCAGATACAAGTTACTGCAAAGTCATTAATAAATAAGGGCACTATTAATTTTCTTGACCATTAGCAAGTATAAGCAGAAGGAAGTGATTTTGACTTCATACATTTTATGAAGTATTTCTGTCTTAGGCTCTAAATTATGTATCCAGCAGCTTAAACATATGCACTTATTTCCATTCAGATCTTTGTTTACATTTCATATGTATTATAAGCACACTTAAAGAATTAGAATTTAATAATAAAACCAGTGACTATTCTCAAACTCTGAAATAGCACATTTTATAACATTTTTAAAAGAAAACTTAGCAGAATGAAACATTTATTGGTTGGTATTAAAAAAACTTTTACTGATGACAAATACTATTTATGATTCATATTCAAGAATGTAATAAACCTAAAGACCCTAAATCACAGAAGGAGAAATAGGAACCAAAATCCAGGCACCTGCTGAGCTCAGATTACTTTTCACAATTACCCACAGACTAGCAGTCTTTGGAATTGAGTGTATCATCACAGCCAATGGGATGATAACAGCTGCTGAAATAAAATGGATCATGGTTGTACAGGGATTTGTAAGGATTCAAGAGTACTTTAAAGAGCGTTAGTCTCACCTAACTGAAACTCATTGCTGGCATCTCCAGGGAAAGAGTGAATGCTGACAGAATGTGCAAGTTGCTCCTTTGAATTAGCTTTTACTTGTGTAGTGTAGGAGTTATTTCTAGAAGTAATCAAAGCTCAGGTGATCCGTTTGGTCTGGTTGCATATCATGTGTGATCTGAATCAAGTAATCAAAATAAAATGTAACCAGCACTGCATTAAAGAGGTGGATAGAAAAGGATCCATGGCCCAGCCTATCTGCCGAATCTCAATCCCCTGTTTTGAAGAACGAAGGCTTTACACCAAAAAGCCCTTTCAGGAAATGAAGGATTCAACAGTGTTAGGGGGGGTCTATGGTTTAGTTCTTATCCACATTAGTGCAAACTCTTAATCGAGATGTGCTACACCATTGTGAAACTCAGCTTGCACACACAGTCTGTAGCTCAGTCAGCCTTTGCATATGGACAAACTCAGCCTACTCAGGAGACAGATCTATAAAAGGGAAAAAAGTTTTGGAAATATCATCTTGTCAGTAATCACCCATTTTGAAGAGATTGGCTATAATGAATATTAATTGGCCACACTTCACCGCAAAGGAATGCCCAAGTTTTTAATAGTAATATCTCTCAAGCCCCTCCACCCTCACCCACTCTTCTCATCTGTGAATTTTATATTGCACTTTGAATTCTCATGTATGACTCTATTTATTTCTCCTTTGGGCAAACAGCAGTGAATGGAAGACAGAAACTTACCGACTCTTCTCCCACACTGCTTTTTATACAACTGAAAGAAAAAAATATGTTTCTGATTCCAATTCCTGATCTAGATAGTTGATTGTGCATGTATACTAATCTAGACAAATTTCTTCACTAATTCCAGCTATTCTAGCCTGGTGAGGGGTGGTATTGATAAGTCATTAGCAGTATCTAATCCTCCTTGACATGGATGAGCATAGCTACAATGCAGATTAATCTTCAGAGTTCTGCTGAAGCAGATGTAGCACCCCAGAAGTGGAGATGCAAGAGAAGATGTCAGAAACAGGAGTGGTAGTGGAGCAAAAACCAAGGCTTCACTGCGAAATTGAAAAGAAATAGACAAATTGGTTTTAGCCAAAATAAGAGAATGATTTGTTAACATGTAAAACTTTTAGGTTCAATATCTCTGTCCACTCAGGCCAGTATACTGAAAGAGGCTTCTTTTCTCTGCAGTGCTCTTCAACATAGCCTTACTTTGATTTTAACTGATTAGTTAAAAACAGAAATAAGAAACAGATATTTTAAACCTTCACTATTCATTTAAGACAACATACAATCTCTTTATTAATTTTATCTTTGATTGTTTGAATGTCCTGTTTCCAAATTCCTTGAGAATTTTCAGTCGTGTATTGTCTTTACACATTTATTACAAATTGACAATTACTGAATAGAACCTTTTGAAGACTGTAAAGCTGGTCACTCAAAAATTGATGAATGTCAGATCTATTTGTCTCAGTAACCTTATTTAGATTGTATATGGAATTTGAGATAGTCTTTAATGGTATAATTGCTGTCCAATATTCTGCCTTCCCAGTAAATAGAGCAGGCTCTGTAAAAGCTCCAGTATATACTGATACAGTGACAAAGTAACAATTTAAATTCCACATTAAGTAAAGGAAGAGGGAACCACATCTACAAAAAAGGCCTAGTTTACAGAAGGAAGGGTCTAATATTGTAGATAACCTGATCTAACTCCTGCTTCCTGTTCCTAGACTGTATGTCCCACCTTCATTTTGGTGCTGGCTTATTGGCTTTTTTTTTCGGTTGGTTGGGGTTTTTTTTAGCTCCATAGCTCATGGAATTAAAGTGGGAGAAAGCTGTTTCATTTTTTTTTTTGTTAGAATATTTTTTTCCTGCTATTTTAGTCATTGGATAGGATAGGCATATTATAGGGCCCCAAAAACTGCAGATTTTGTAGAAGGCATGCAGCAGAAATGGGAGCTATGAGATCAATTCATCTTCAGCTACAATTTGAATTTTCATCTTATTTTTCTTTTTTCTCTATCAAATACAGAACATTTAACCTTTCCAGAGGAGGGTCCAGTCTTAAACTAGACGACTCCCTCCTCTTTTAGGAAGGAAGGAAAAAACAGGTAATAATAGCAGGAAATAATAGGAAATGTGCAATTCTTCTCTTCCCTTGGGATTTAGTCCATCTAAGCAAATAACTGTTGATGGTCATATGGGCTGAAATACAGAATGTATCACCTTCATAACAGATACTAAGATCTCCTGGGTGAGTGTGCTGTTCATCCCTTCTCTTAAGAGTGAGCCATTCAACAGCCTGAGGACATAAAAAAAAAAAAAAGAGAAGAGGAAGTTTGATTGTAGTGGATTATCAAGGGCACTCGGCTGGGAGCAAGGGAGATGGTTCTAGTTCTGCCGGCTGAGAGATACCTAAGTTTTAGTGGAACACATCATGTGTCTACAGAGTAATGAAACACATCTTTACTGCACAGAAAGAGCAGCAGCAGGAGAAAACATAGCAAATTTATTGAAGGAGACTGTTCAAGAGAGCTACAGTGCCAAAACTGAACGTGGACACTGGAAAGAAACCTATTGCTCTGTCTGGAGACACAGTAAGAAATGTAGTAAGTAATCTTTGTCTTGTGCAACACACTAAGATTCAGACTGGGAAGCCAGGGAATCGTTCCTACTTCAGGTGATTTTAGCTAGGTGCAAAGATAAATCAGATTTTGATAAGATAGATTTCATAATTGTTTTGGAAAGAGAATTATGGAGGCCAATAGGTCAGACGTGCCTTTTTTTTTTTAAAGACTGTATATTGCAGGGCAGAAATCCTTAGAGATATAAAATATCTTTCCAAGACATCTTTAATAGAAGAGGTAATACATCAGAAATATATGAAACAGATAAGAGAACCCAATTATCTTGGAATGCATATAATAAAAATAGTCCTACCATGCTCAAAAGAAGCCTCTCAATCTCAATGACAATTTGGGTAGACTGGTTGCATTTGGTATTTTAAAGAGAGTTAAAGAGCATGCTGAATGGATTCTTTCTTCAGTAGCTAGTTTTCAGTGGGAGGAGATGATCACAAATAATTTGAACAACTATGGTGAAAAAATGTCAAGCCCTCGACATTAAAAAACAAATTCTGTGGCAAACAATAATTGTTCAATATTCTGCATTGATTGTGATAATTAGTGTTTTATTTCAGTAAAAAAATAAGTTTGTAAGATTTTAATACTTTGTTTGTGGAACTGTGTGTCTGCTGTCTTATTTTTGTAGTTGTGCTTTGTACCTGAAGTGAACTTCCAAATGATACATATAGTGAAGCTATACAAATTTTTAAGGTGTTACACGGAGGATAGTCGAATGTAAAACAATGCAGGAACATAAAATGACATTCAGATAATTTCTGAAAATGGCTCATGTTGCAGATTTAAACAGAACAAGAAATGTCAGGTTAAAGAAAACATACAATTAGGAGAAGTGTCTTGTTAAGGGATATGTGGAAATCTTAATAGGCTAGAGGTTATTCCTTGGCCTGCAGAAGGAATACAGTGTACAAAATTTATGGGAAGTATATGATTTGGGGAAAGTTTTTACCTAGTCCTGTTGCTTACTTAAAGGCCTTTCTTAATTAGTAAAAGTACAGAACATAGAAGAGATATCAATCAAAACATGGAGCTTGAAATTCTCACCCAATTCAAACAGAAAGCAACAGTCCTGACATTTGAGTACAATAAGGGCCAGACAAAGCTGTCACCTGATGCTCATAAACAGGGTACGAAGGCAGGGTGATCGCTGGAGACTCGTAGCATATGCTTCCAAACCTTGTACTGAATCTGATTGTCAGTGTGCAGCAGCAGAAAAAGGATCTCTAGCTGTACTATATGCAAGGAAGGAAACATGTTGGTTTCTTTTGTCCAAGGGAGACCAGATTTGGTTGAAAAAGGTCATGAGTTTTGAAAGATGACTATAAAAAAGAAGTTAGAAAAGGCTTTTGGATTTCAGAAACTTTTATTTTTCAGTTTCAGTTGTATGATTTACAAGTAGAGAAGAAAGTGGAAAAGACTCTGTGGTAACAGAAAACTTGTTTTCATCATGGGATAGACATGAAGTAGGAAAACATAGGAGCCTGATACTGGAACTAGGTGAGCCTTCTCAGAAAAACTACTTCCGAAGGTGTGACAGTCCTCTCTCAGAGAATATGGTCTGTTACTCCAGAAGCCACAACACAAAATCAAACTGCCAAAGATAGTGATGGCTATTAATATCTTGCCCTTACAACAACTTCGAAGCCTATCTTTGTGACACAGGTGGTACTGTATATAAGAACAAGACGCTTTATTCTGTGTTGATTTCAGATGGTTTGTTGCTATTTTCCAGATGTGGTAGTACCAGAAATACAAATATCAAACATAAAATTAGTTCAACGAAGTTTGTAGTTAAGTTACAGAGTAGTATCCTTGAACCTGATCCTTTCACCTGCTCCAGTGTTGTTCAAAAAAAATCAGATCGTTAAACTATTTAGCAAAAAATAATGGTATTGTATGCTGTTGTAAATACTGTAAGACATTATAGAGAAGAGCTACATGTGCATACATATATATATGCGTTTATGTGGAGGGGTGACAGAGACAGATAGGCACAATGGATCAAATCTGTTAACACCATAGAACTGAGTTTATGTGTATATTATTAAAATAAAATGTAAGAATATGAGCGAAGAAAATAGTGGTCTCAGGAATTTCACCTTATTCTGAGAAGGTGGTAGCTAAGCAAAAGCAACTGTACAAAGAATATAAACTATATTTTTCAGAGACTTCATCAAGAGGAGACAAGAAAGCGGTGGACTCTATGTGTCTGTCTTCTAAAAAAGAACAACTGTAGAATGCAACAGGATCAGAGGAACTGCTGAGCAAAGAAACCCAGAGCAAATATGTGGTAGTGTATATTGCCTCTTTGGAAAGGGTTTTTGAAGGACAAGTAATGTGTAACTTTGTGTTGCAAGGCAACATCTCTGGAACATTCTTGTAAAACTGGTTTGACGTCTGTACACAAGGAGAGTCAATTTGGATACAAGGACAGGTGCAGACCTTACCTCCTTTTCAGATCTTGGAAAAATATTTGTAGATTGCTTGATAAATAACAAAGGTTTGCCTTAGAAATGAGTCTGGGGTCAGAAATTTCATTGTCTGCATGATAGCTGCAAGCGCAGGGCTGGTTCCTGGATCATGCAGGCTGTGGGAAGCTGTTGTGCCCACCACAGCTCCCGTTCTGCTGAGATGGCTGGCTTTCCTGCCAGGGAAGCCAAGGTGTGTCTGGTGTGCGCCCGGGTCTTTTCTTGGATCTGTACTGGGGGAAATGGGAAACTGGAGTGAGCCACGGGGCACATCAGCCCGTCAGCACTTGTGTTTAGTTCTCAGATATTAACAGCTACCTAACAACATTACTTTGCCCTGGAGGCTGCCCAGTTTCTGTCTGCTTAGCCTGATCCATGATTTTCAGTCTAGTTCTAGAGAACCTAATCTGACTGCACCTGTATTCTCTCTCCTGTTTGATTATCAAATATACTCTTCTCACCTCAGCAGCTCCATTCCTGAAGCCTTACTAATTGTCAGTCGTTTTCTCTTAATTTTATTCTTTCCCACCTTGGATATTCTTCAGTCTTGTTTTCTTCTTTACAATATCTGTACCACAATCTGCTCTACCATCCATTCATTTATTCCCATTTTTCCTCTCTGAGTCTTAGATTTGGATCTTGTCTCCTCTTTAGGTCAATGCTTAGGCTTCCTCCTCCGTATCTCTTGCAGCCTGGAGAAGCAGGATGTACCACAGACAGCCAAGAAGAGACAGATATCATTTTCTTTTTTCGAGTTCTGCCATCTGTGCAGTCCCACTTCTACTTTCCTAACTGTGAAAACTGTTAAGTGAAAAGTCTGACTTTTCATGTAGTGACTCCATAGCTTTGGTTTACATTTGGGTTATATGAGCCTGTTGCTTAGCCCATGACTTACTGCAGAAGCTATGAAAGAATAGACAGTCTAGAAGCACTCTGAAGATAGGAGGGGATGAAGCACAGCGAGCTGCCCTGCAGATCCAGCACCTGTGCTGGCTGCTCTGGAGCTGTGAGAAACTCACACGTGCTAGGGATCGTTGTTTCTCCAGCAAATTTTCATAAAGATTGTACTGGTGCTCACTGTCAGGCCCCCGAGGGCACTAAAGAGGCCTCGGCTGCCCTGACCAACCTCGCCTGGGGCCTTCCACCCACCCTCTGCCCATTGCTCCAGGACCCTGAGGCCCATGCTGGAAGTCCGGGTTTAAGCTATGAGGTAGTTTTACCTGTGTTAAGACCTGCTTCTGGCCCTGTCTCCTGGCTGGATGCCCTGTAGAGACCTCAGCCCTGGTTCATCACTGGCTCTGTCCAGGGCTGTCTGCAGACCCTGTTAGCAATCCTGCCCAACGTGGTCAGCCCTGGTGGGACAGCAACCACTGTGGCCGATATCACTCCTGGCTCCCCAGCCCTGAAGCAGCAGCCATCCTTTGCTCTGCTCTGACACCAGTTTGGCCAGTCTGAAAGCTAAAAAAATGAGATTTATATCAAAAGTCAGTGTTAAAACAGAGCAACAGTACCAAAAAAGTACAGAATTATCTTCTGTTGTCCTTTCTCCCCACACAACTTCACAGTGTGTAGCTCCATGGCAGCTTTAACATCACGAGGAAGTTATTTATGGAAGGCACTGTAGGTGTGGAAAAGAAAATTTCATCCCTTGGAAGAGTTGGCTGCTTATGCACTTCCTCCATGTGCTAGATATCTCTGGTAGGTGTTAGTCTTCATGGCTGATTTCTGTCTGATGTTGTACTGCTTCCCGCAGTGCACTGACTGTTCCAGCCTTTTACTTGGGTCCTGACCTTGATTATACACTCCTTCTTATGGATACTAAGTGCATGCTTCAAAAAAAAGCCTTGTCATTGTACTTCTTAATTCCCTAGCCAGTTCAAAACCCTTTCTCTCACAGAGAACATTTGGGATTAGTACATGAATTTTGTGTTTGCCTGAAAAAGTAATGAAGCATTTGGACCTTTGGCTTGTGTGCCTTTTATTTAATTTTATTCCTTCCTCGCAGCTTGGATCATGGAGCTGGAGGGAGCAGGCAGGCAAGCCTTCAGATTGTAATTTGCCTTCAGCTGTAGCTTTTCTTGGCATATGAATGCAGTCCCTGAGTGTCAGCGGTGAAGTGCTCCCATTCATGCTGTTTCTGCAACTAAGCACTTACAGCATACTGGTGTAAGGAGCCTCAATTTGTTTAGGAATGTGTGCAGTATAGTTTTGTGCAAAAGCTATTACACTGAGGAACTATGGATTGTTGGAGGGGCTGGACGAGTTCATAGCTATGCACTTTTCTTCTTTCAGGTTGCAAAATATTCTTTCTTCACACTTCTTACTCCTGATTTTTGTGATCTTACTCTGTCACTTGATCATTGTTTTGCCTGTTTATTTTGGGTAGGAGGCTATTAGTGTATAGTTCCTATATGATGAATTTTCAAAGAAAGAATTCTTTTCTATTTATTCTCTTTTTAGTGTCTAGTTTATATCATTTGCTAATTATATCAGCTAATCTTTCCAACCATATGATATATGACATGTCTGATCATATGACTGGATTAGTTTCTTACAAATCTGTCATCAGTTTCTCCTTAAATGCTAGAAAAGCGGTGTGCAACTTCCAGTTATTATATACTGAATAAGACTTTTACTTAAAAACAGAGATTTTTTTTCCCCCTTGGCTTGATATATTCTTCTTTCACCATTTTAAGAATTAAACCTTTTTTAAAATTTCTTTCCAAGTTTTCACACTGAAATAGCTACAGCTGTTGAAAGATAAATTCTCTTTCTGCATTTTTTCTCTTTATTAATTGTAAGTGGGTTTGAGCCTGCAGTATTTCTATCTGAATTTTGCTCTCTGGTGTGGGATTCCATCTCAGTACAGAATGGTCTCGGGTGGAATACAACCGTGATGGACGTCTCACCCAGTATAAAACCTAACTTCTATGTGTTAGGAGGGAGTGACATTGGCAGACCTCAGTGAAATACTTTCAGACAATAAGATGAGCCTTTGCTAATGACTGCTTACAAATCATTACATTTGGTTCTGGTGGAACAGAGGCCTTCCAAACTTGGGAGGGGGAAAAAAGCAAAAAAAGCTACAGGTATGGTTGGATGTCTTTCTTTTGCTTACTTTACATTTTATTTTATTCACAACCAGTTTAAGTTATGAGAACGATAGAAGAGCCATTAAGCCATTACACCTGGAAATCCTGGTGATTCCCAAAGGTTTCTTCCCACTGTGAGTTTAAGCCCTACTCCACATTCATGATGTCCATAAATTCGGCTGCAAAGGAGCACCTGATTTTGGGACAAGAAAGTTGAATGTGTCTCAATGCAACGATAGCTACATCAGTTTTTTGCAGTCTGTTGAAACTCAAATGTGCTTTCACCTCACTGGGCAATAACAACATGTTATTCACCCTCCGTCTCTGTTAATTCTGTATGGATGTATCACCCCTGCACAGCAGATCACACAGCCTGGGAAAGGATTTGATAACAGCACCTTAAGGGAGGATATCAGAGGATCCTAGTGATGGTAGCTTTGAGAGAGATAGGGAACTTCAGACTTCAGTAGATTACTAGGGGAAAGCCAGCTACTAGCATTCTTGCATCAGCATCTGACCTGCCAAAAAATGTAAATCTCTAACTATTTACTTTAATTTCACATGCTTGGTCTATGAAGCTACTGTTTTTTACAGTGCCTTTTCAGCAGCATCTGTATTGAGTGACTGGGGAGGTTTAAGCTACATACATCAGACAGGAGACTTCAAGCTTTCATATTTGCAGAGGAGAAAATATTTAAAATTAATTGCCCCCATCCAGTTTCCTAGTTGCATTTCTATTATTTATTCTCATAGCATTACCTCCTTTTGCTGTTTCTATTTACACTGCCAGTTCTGGCAATTTGTGTTTCTCTGTAAAACTCCTGTAAGCCTGGCCCATGTCTTCGCCAAAGCTGCATGTAAATAGAGTGTTTATGAAGCTGAATGGCTACTGTGACGATAGTAGTTTTTATCTGAATTTGTCCGAATATCAGTCATACAGAAGAGTCACACTCAGCAAGGTGGGAGAGTGAATCTACCCTCTGTATTTGTAATTGTTTGCAAATACACCCATACATTCTCTTTCATTTATTGAGCTGGTTTTTGGTATGGAATGCAGAAGTGAAGCTGCTGTTCCCATAGCACACAGGAACAGCAACACAAACTGGAAGAACTGATATATGCCCTGTCTCCACTAAGTTATGCAAATTGGAAAGCTTCAAAAGCCTTAGTAATCTGATGCAAATGGTACGATCATTGTTGGAGGCTGATTTCCATGTGTATATGTTGCATGCATGTCTTCAGACAAAGTACAGCCGTCTTACATTAGCAAAAGGAAGTAGTATGCATTCATTTAATGATTCAGGACAACCTTGTTTTCGGAGGGAAAGTAAAGAAATAATTTTGTCACCAACAGGCACAGCTGGGGGTAAAAAAGAAGAAAAGATGAATTGATGATTTATTGTATGATGTATTCATGGATTTTTAGAAAGGAAACAAAAGAACACATCTAACAAACTCTGCATACAAAACAGGATTAAAATTGACCTAGAAACTAATATTGAAAATGTATATTCAGTCACAGAGTCAGAAAGGGGTAATTTGTAAAACAATTGTTACATGCATGTTAAGGTGGAGGGGAAGGTGAAAAATACTATAAAAATTTATAAGGTTATAAGATTGATAATTTCTCAAAGATGGGGTGGGGAGGGGGAACAGCTTTAATTTTCCCTGGTACCATCAGAGCTCCAGTACTACATACAACAGTCCCTTCCTATTAATGCAGCCCAAATCCTTCCCCTTAACTTTCTTAGCTTGCTTAGTTGCTGTGTTTGATCCTGATCTTGTTTTCTTGCTTCAACAATCCCCACACTATTATTCTTTCCATTATCCCATGTATTATCTTATCTATAAGCATTTTAAAGGCCAGCTATCCACATACACTATATAGAGTGTGATCCCTACTGTAGCATAAGAAAATTGTAAAATTAGCATGAAAACATAGCTACATTGCAGCTGTACTCTTACTGCAATTTAGTTATGTTTTTATGCTGGGTTTGTAGTCAAGATTTAAGTACACCTAGAAAGAAGACTGTTTTCTAAGCAGGGTTGTCTGTGTTCTTGTACAATCAAGGAAAGAGGAGAAGCCTGCTTTGGAAAGATGGTCACTGATTCACAAAGAAAGGGTGACCATCCCTTGGGGTGGATATGCAGATGCAGACCATCAAAGATAAGTGGTCAGACCTCAACAGGAAGTCTTCATTGTGCTTAGAGGCTTTGCTCATACCAGTAAATGCAATAGAATTACCCTGTGGAATCAAACACTAGTGTGTGAATGTATGTATAATTTAATTGCTGGCACAATGACTAAGTGTAAAGATTTTGAATCAAATAGAAATATTTCAGAAAATTGTCAGTTTTGCTTCTCTCTCCTTTTGGAATTATTATGAACTAGGATATCAGCTGGCCTCAGGGTTAGAAAATGGCTCCTGCCTCTTGTATTTACTTTTGTAGACATAATCACAGGCTTCAGAAAAGGGACAGAGCATAGATAACCCTGTGACAGAATCATTGTACTGAGAAATGGGTAGCAAAATGTGTAGTCAGTCAAGGTAAAGTGTTGATTACAGACCTGATCCCAAGCTTATTCTGTATTTTCAGCACTTCTGTGAAATTCCCAGGGGACATTGGAGGTGCCTTTCTCTGCAGTCCTTAAGGGGAAGAAGCAGCTGCTTTCCCTTATAGTGCATCTCTTCTAAAGACTAATGGGATTTGCTAACAGGAGAGAAATAATTTGCACCTGTCTATGCCATCTTCAGAACATCTGGTCAATTTAAACCAATTTACATCAATATTCAAAAAGTGTGAATACTGATGCAATATTACACTTTGAAATTGGTTCATTCATTATTTATGAAGGACGTTACTATGCGCCAGTTTCCTTTTGGACTGGCTATAAGGAGGATTACTTGTTTCTATTGACAAACATTAGCATGGAAATTCTGGATTCTGCTACAAATGTGCATGAACAATGCATTCACCCACTGAAAAAAAAGCTGCAGATACACAGATCAAATAAAAATTCTGGTTCTAAATGACTTTTGGGCTCACAAGTTTTTATTAGGACACAATATAGTCTGGAAGCATTTTATGAGGTTAAGTTTCACAAGCATTTCAAGAGCTCACCTTCAATTTCTCACAAGTTTTCCAGGTTCTACGAATTGAGGTGAAATGTTCCATCAGAGAGATTTGCCTTGCCTGAACTTCTATGGACAGCATCAGTAAACAGTGTATGGCCATTTGCTGGCATAAGAAGAAAACTGCATTGTTCTTTCAAGTTAAAAACATGTAAAAGCATTGCAGTGGTGTTACTGTGAAGCTCTAGTAACTCGATATGGAGCAGGCAACTTGACATTTGGCGCCGGAGCAGGCCTCTGCGTGAAGAGTGTGCCACTTGCCAGCAAGCATCTGTGAAACCTACTAGCATAACTTGAATCTGTAGGGTAGATTGACATGCTGGATGAAAAATCAGCGACACTTTACATAAGCTGTGCTATTACATCCGAGGGCAGCAGGCTGTGTCATGGACAAGTTTCCAGTCTTTTCTTTGATGCTCTTGAACATCAAGAGTATGTCTAATGGTTCCTCGATTTTTGTTTTGTTTTGTTTTTAAATTAGAAAACAGGTTCCTCACTAAGACAGCAAAGCCAATTGCTGGAATGTTAGGAAATGATAGGATTCATGTTTTCTTTGAAGTCTTAACCAAATATATATATATATATTAGGATGGAATTTTGTGTGTATGTGTTTAGAGTATTTTTTTTTGGTGGGATATTTCTTTTATTCAGTGCCCCTGGTAAGCCCTGTGAATCATCAGGGTGATTCAGAACTATAATATACAGGAGGCTGCTCTTGCCTTATTTCTTACTGAACTTAGAAGATATGTAGTGACAGGACAGGGGACAGGAAAAGAATTTAATGCTGTTGGCCTTTGAACTACAGTGTGATTTTAGGCAAGTCAAGGAAACCTTGTTTTTCAGTTGTGGTTGCTGGGAGTATATAGACTCTCAGTTAAGAACAAGTCTGAGGATGCATTGAAGCCCACAGGGATCTATGAGATCTTCTGCTTCAAAGCACCCTTATCAGTTCCTGGAAGTTTCACAGACAGAACTACTGAGAAAGAACTTGAGATCAAGTCTTGACTCGCTAGTTATCTAGCTGCCCAGTTGCTTGTCTACTTTGAACGTAGAGTAGAAAACAATACACTGAAGGATGGAGCACTGCACCTTCAGAAGAGTCTTAAGTGGGGTCATTGCATGGAACCATCTGTATCACAATGTGCTTTCAGTAGGAGATTAACTCTGGTATTTCCCAAATTGTTAGGGTTTAGTTTTGCAAACATTGCATTCTACTACCACTGTGAAACTGAGAGTCTGATTCTTTATAATGAAGAGGTAAAACATACTTAAGTGAATAATTTTATTATAATTTATATTTTATATAACAGACTTTTTTTTCATTTTTTGTAGTTTTCTTGCAAAGTCAGGAGAATAATTGTTTTCTTTTCTCTTCTTTTGCTTATGTTACCATTTAGCTCTGGTTATCATGTGGGTTCTCCCTTTTTCCATTTACTTGGGCCTATTCACAACTGGTTGCTTTGACTTTTTTGTCCTCCGAACCTTTCAACTACCCAACAGTTGCAGCCGTCACTTTGTGATTGAAATGACACAGCTTCTGCTTTGCAGTGTTAAGCAGTGTCATTGCAGAAAAATGTTAAGGGAAGACTAGAGACTAGCAGGTGAAAATAGTGAGGGCAAGAAAAGACAGGAAGATGAGGATGGAGGCCACTGATGTCTGCCACAGACTGGGTCCTTCTCAGTGTGGCTGTCAGCTGCTGGAACAGAGCCAAAGCAGATGTGCTGGGCTCCGTGAAATACTGCAGTCTTAGTCAGGACCCTCATTTCCCCAATGATTGTTGACTTTTTATGAAAACACAAAGACTTTGAGCAAGGAGTGTACTGGCCTTGCTACCTACTGACATTGTCTCCCTTTGTGTGAACAACTGATTTGTTGCTTGTTATTTCTCTGCATTTCAGCCTATTCCCAAATTGCTTTGAATTATTCCTGTCACTAATTAGAAAGTAGATGCACTGAAACATAAGGTGAAATATCATCTTTGGTAGTAACTAGGAGACTCTCCATTGATGCCGTGAAAAGCCGGAATTGAAGACTCAATAGTCGGCAGACTATTAAGCAGGTATTCTTTATTGCGGCGCCGGGCACACGGGGGATCTCTCCTCCAAACGTGTGCACCGAAGAGACACAGTTAC
>Ga0065711_1001821_pt1 | contig 38991 bp, 22 predicted proteins | sample Hoacrofraction12_FD_59098 | JGI IMG/M metagenome (GOLD analysis project Ga0065711, IMG submission 59098) | Hoatzin crop microbial communities from Cojedes, Venezuela - Epithelial fraction 12 v2 (version 2) | ecosystem: Host-associated > Birds > Digestive system > Esophagus > Crop | place...
TGGGCAGAGAGGAATCTGATGAAGTTCAACAAGGGCAAGTGCAGGGTCCTGCACCTGGGGAGGAACAACCCCATGCACCAGTACAGGCTTGGGGTGGAGCTGCTGGAGAGCAGCTCTGTGGAGAAGAGCCTGGGTATCCTGGTGGATGAAAAGTTGAGCATGAGCCAGCAGTGTGCCCTGGTTGCCAAAAAGGCCAATGGCATCCTGGGGTGCATTAAGAAGTCAGCAGGTCGAGGAAGGTTCTCCTCCCCCTCTACTCTGCCCTAGTGAGGCCCCACCTGGAGTACTGCATCCAGTTCTGGGCTCCCCAGTTCAAGAAAGATGAGGAACTGCTGGAGAGAGTCCAGTGGAAGGCTACAAGGATGATGAGGGGACTGGAGCGTCTCTCCTACGAGGAAAGGCTGAGGGAGCTGGGCTTGTTTAGCCTGAAGAGAAGACTGAGAGAGGACCTTATAAAGGCTTATAAATATCTTAAGGATGGGTGTCAGGAGGATGGGGCCAGACTCTTTTCAGTGGTGCCCAGCAACAGGACAAAGGGCAATGGGCACAAATTGAAGCTTAGGAAGTTCCGTCTGAACATGAGGAAGGACTTCTTTACTTTGAGGGTGATGGAGCACTAGAACAGGCTGTCCAGAGGGGTTGTGGATACTCCTTCTCTGGAGATATTCAAAACCCGCCTGGACAAGGTCCTGTGCAGCCTACTGTAGGTGACCCTGCTTCAGCAGGGGGGTTGGACTAGATGACCCACAGAGGTCCCTTCCAACCCCTACCATTCTGTAATTCTGTGATACATGGAAAGCAAGTGTAAATGAATAACATGCATATGAATCTTAACTCATGATTTACTGCATGGAATAGGAGGAGTACTAATTAATATGTTGTTCTATAGTTAAATCTGCAGACACTGTACACTGGAAGAGGTATAGTAAGTCTCTGAATTTGGCCATGTTCTAAAGCGTGCAAAGTGGGGAGTTTTTTTGTCCTAGAGATTGATGACAGGCAAATAATGACATTTTGACCAAAAACCCAGAGTGATGGAGAAGGGGAGGCAACATCGAGCGCACATGGGACCTCTATTAAATGTGCAACCTGAAAATGGAGCATGTCTGAAAAGTTTTCACACCAGAAGGCATCAAAGTGCCATTTCAGATATGAGGGAGTCCTACGAGGTGGGAAATTGGGGCGAAGGATAAAAGGACCAAGCCTGGGCCCCTCCCCGATTACATTGTCCTGCTGATAACTTGCAGGCAGGGGCTGGAGTCCATATCACTCAAGATGTAACAAGTATGCATGCTGCTTAAATGACTCAGGATCGCATTTTTAAACTATGGTGACAGCCTGCTTCTCAGATCTTGTAATGCCTTGCTGGACCCCATGATTTCTACTATAGGCAGCTGTTACATCAAAAACTAAGCCAAACAAAAGTTCTGTATACACTGCATACTAAATGTGGGACAAACAGGTACTTCATACTAAAAAAAACACTTGAGTGGCTAATCATGCTTGTGCTCCCAGCTTTGTCAGAGGTCAGTTGGCACGGAGTAGTCATCCGTTCCCTCTTCTGCATTGCCCAGCATCATTAATTTCTACCTCCTATTTACTGCACTTTTACAAAAACAGTAAATTTTATCTTGAATGCATTTGTTTCTCTAAAACTGAAACAAAACATGCTCAGATTTACAACATCATAGACTGTTTATTCTGTGCTTTTGCAATATAGCTGGTTTGTAGAGTAGGTCTTCCTCAAAGCTGATCAAAGCTGAGGGCAGCCCATTTTCCTTCTTTTTCCTACTATGAGGGCACTTTTATACCAAGAAGCCTTCTTCCCAGAAAGTCAAAATTGCCACAACCAGTTTCTTTTTATTATGCTGCATTTCCCCTCCGTGAATATATCGCTTCAATGAATTCACTAACCAGCTCTGTCTGCTTCAAATCCATGAACCTACACTTATGATAAGATAATGAATGCACACTCATCAAGCAGAACCATATTGAAAGTGCTGTGGGCAAACATACAGTACAATAAATTTTGTTAAATGAAATGGTGTCTTTTTAGTGGCATATCACTTCTCAGAGGGGTTTGTTCACTCATCCTGTCTCAGTACACGCCACAGAAGGACACTTTTGGTCACTTTGTGTTCAGAGAGATAAAGTAGTACAGAAAACGTAAATAAAGGAAGCATTAATGAATATACACATATTGGCACAGTATTTAATTAGTGACAGTTGAGAAAGGGCACAGCAATGCACAGAACTGATTGGAACTGCTTCATATGTTATCATAAAAATTTAATACAGCAAGTCATATAATGCCAGGCTAAAATTTAGATGGTTAAAACAGCAGTACAAAACTTTAGTTTTATACATGTAGTAAAGGAACATATCTGCAAGTATTAGTGTCTTCAACCACAGAAGCCAGAAGGCTTTTTTCTCTGTTAGTTAAAAAAAAGGAGGAAAATAGAACTCCCTACCCCTCCTTAGACCAGTGCATGAAAAGTGCTTTATGTACAAAAGTTGTTGTATTATTACCACAAATACTGACAGCAGGGAGTTCTCCAAGCAGTTTATGAAATATATAGTGTATCATATGTAGGGCAGATTTAGACTAGATATAAGGAAGAAATTTTTTACAGTGAGGATGGTGAGATACTCGAACAGGTTGCACAGAGAAGTTCTGGTTGTCCCATCACTGGAAGTGTCCAAGGCCAGGTTGGACAGGGCACAAAGCAACCTGATCTAGGGTAAGTTGTCCCTGCCCATGGCAGGGGGGTTGGGCCAGATGATCTTTAAAGGTTCCTTCCAACCCAAACCATTCAATGATTTTATGTGATTGTTACCTTAGGAAAACATGATGGTTTGCAAGAGGTAGGNGGAGGAAGGACATTGTCTCACACAGGTTTTTAGAGTCAACGTCAGCTCCAGTTTGATTACTTAGGATACTCTCAGATATGCAGACTGAGGATCTGGGCATAATGACTGTAAAAAGGGATGTTAAGATTCAAAAAGACTGAATGTCCACAGTCTGCCTTTCTGAGAAGTTAGACAGCTCAAAAAATGTGCATTCCTCAGTAGATGTGCAAGATATTTTGCATCTCCAGGGTCCAGTGAAAAACAAATCCCTGGACTTTTCTCAACCTCTTGGCATAGCTTTTATCCATGGGTTCTATTCCAAAATGCCATTAAGGTTTCCGTAACATTTGAGTTTTACAATCCAAGATGAATGATGGACATTTCCCATATAATTTAAAAAGCATAAATTTTGCTATATAATCTACTATGCCTGGAAAATTTTGCAGCAAGGATTGCCACATCTCACAGAAAGATAGTTCTCTGCTTTTTTTTTAACTGAAAATTTGTCCTGAGCAGGCGTGTCAGCAAATTGCAGGAACTGTGATATATTGTCTAACAGAGGAGAATTCATTTGGGAGCAAACAATAAACTGAGTTCAAAACTTCATTGTGCTGTACAAATCAGATCTGTTATAGAAGGCTATCTCTCTTAACAATAACAAGCCTGGACCAGCTGCTGAACTGCTCAGTTTAGACATACAGAAAATCTACTTGTTTTTTAAATCTTCTTGTTGCTAATGAATGAACAAGAAAAATTATTCATATTTATAACGCACAGAGAATGTTAAGTCTACAAATTGAGACAGTATAGAGCAATTTTACATATAATTTTAAATTTTATTTCACAAACCTGATCTGCTGCAGATCTCTCATTGCTATTTTTATACTTTTTCTTTATGTTTTATCTGCTGTGTCAAACTAAATGTTTTGTTCCAGGTTTCTCTCAGAGTTTCCTGACATAGAGCTATGTGACTCACTTAACACTCTATAGAAAGATGAAAGATACCTTCAGACAGCTTGAGCAAATTAATAATCTTCTTGAAGGGTCACAGGGTCAGCTAATGCCAGAGTCACAAGTGCCTGTACATATATAAAATACTGAATACTGAAAGTATTCAAAAAATGCTCTTTGGTAACATCAAGAGCATATCTTAATTGTTCAGTTCAGTAAAGTTCCTATAGCTTAACCACATCCAAGAGGCCTTTGATGATCCTATACACAAATATATTAATGTTAGCATTGGGTTTATGAGACTAAAATGGTAGCCTGTTACACAGCAGGCTCAAAGTACAATGAAGACCTTCATTTACCTACCCTAGCACACTACGCACATCTCTTCAAGCCAATATATTTAACTCAGCTTACCTCAAAGTCTATCGGTTGTTGAAAACCAGATTCCACAAAGATGATACAGACCAATATGTTCCCACCTGAATTCCCATAGGTATCTTATCAACCATTCATGCTTGTAGTCAGTCATAATACTCAACTCGTGCATATAAAACCCTTTTTTCTGCCTGACGCATTTTTAGATATGAAGGCATCTTATCCCTTGAACTGATCATAAAAAGGTCCCCCAGCCTTCATAGTGGCTTTTCACTTGACAACGGGCAGCATTTAAAGAAAGTAAAGTGGGATTAGGATGGTTTACTTTTTTTTAAGTACCAGACAACTAGGTTGCTGCAGAAAGGATGCAGTATTTAGATTACAGGTTGTTCAGGGCAGAAAATGCCTCTTTTCTGTCTGATCATCACCTCTGAGTCCTTTCCTATACAGCTTGTTGTTTAACAGCGTATAACAAAATAGATAATGAATTACAATACTGAATCCTAAGAGCTATTTTACATATAGGAGAAGATTTAAACTGAATTATTTTGAAAAGAGACATTAACAACAATGATGGAATTCATACATCCTTCAGAGTGGGAATGACATCTGTAACTATAGGGACAGGAGTTAGGAATCTTGTTTTATTGTGTTCTGTCTTCACAAACATAAGCAGTGGAGAAGTCAGACCCTTGAGCTGAAAAAAAATGTGGTTACCAGTAACTTCAGAGAATCTGAAGTGATGGTGATTCACTGAGAGTGAACTTCAGCATTTGATACTAAGTGAGTATTGAACTTTGAAATTCTAAATGTGAGCACACAGGAGCAGATATTACAGATTAATTAAAAAAAACAACGATGATTGATAACTGCATATAGCATTAATAACACAGTGCCGTTCTTCCCATACCTTTTTCTCCCACTATAATAAATAACCAAGGCCAGCTTATGTACAAAGGGCATAAATAACAGGCAATTTCATCATTAAGACTCTCTAGCTCTACTTTTTCTGATGCTTTGTGCTATCAGGAAAAAGAACTACATAGCTATAAGTCAAGATGATGAACATCTTTTCCAAACATTCCTAAGGAGAAAAGCTCTGGATAATTGTTTCCTTTCTGAAGCAAACCCAGTATTAATTCATCTTTTATAATAATACAAAATCTTAAGTAATCTTGAATTACCTATAACCCAGGAGAGTGACCTTGAATACTTAAAATTATTACTCATGTTGAGATAAATATCAAATAGCCATTATTCTCCCAGAAAATAACATAAAACATAAAAGACAGCATGAACCTTTTCAGATGAGCAGATCATTTCACACCACTGCGTCAAAAGCTTTCTCTGTGTGCAGAGACTTGACGCATATTGAGTCAGTTGTCAAGCTGATTGTTCTTAGTCTATATTAATCAAGAGCAGAGAGCTACCAAGAAGATTTTTAGGAGCTTAGCTAACAGTCAGGCTAGAATTATTCAGGTTTCTGCAGACAATGTTTCAATTTAAAATACAAAGAAAATATGAAAGGTGACAAAAGCAGAGCTAGAGGACCTGGTGGAAAGGAGGTTTCAGTTCTGAGAACAGCTGTGCTCTGTACCAAGCGTTTTGTGGAATTGCAGAGATCAGCAGAACTAAGTATCTGTCAGCCTAGCTGGCCATTCTGTGGTTGCTGGAGACCGTTTGCTGTAATAGCCAACACAGGTTTTAGGAACAGTTGTTTAGCAAGGCAGGTAATGACATCAATAGCAATGAGAGAAAACACTGATCATTACAGCGCTTGCTATATTCTGCCCATGTACTTTGTTGTGAGGACATTTAATGATCAGCAAACTGGAAATTCCTGTGAAAACTGTAATACCCCATTCATTCAAACACTGATTGAGCTAACTTCCATTCAGCCGCAGCAGAGAAAATTCCTACTTTCTTACGGCCTACTCCTACCTTCATCACATGCTGCCTTTGACTTTGATGAAAACAAAACTGAGTCCAGTGATTTACAGTCTTTTATTACTGAATTGCAATCTTGATTCTATCTTTATTTCTATTCATAACAGTAGGTGTTTTCTTTTCCTTCTTTTCATGAAAAATGAGTTAATGAATTGATTAATGAAACTTGTATTCTAGTTTCTCTGTGTGTGAGTTTGCACGCCTGTTGCTAATTAGTGTGATTAGTTAACTCAGACACTGCATTCAACTCCTCAAAGCAGAAAGGCTGTGAAAGGCCAATTACTCTCAACCTTCCAAAAGGTAAGCTCACCTGCCACACTTGCCAGTCTTCACACGTGCAGACTAGAAACAGCCAAAACATGTTGCATCTTTATGTTATCTTCTGAACTAGGCGTGAGGTGTTTCATGAGATTTGTAGATCTTGTTTAAATCCATTTTATCCCTGGTAATTTGTATATTCAGTGTATTTGGGTGGAGAAAGTGATGCTCTCAACCTATTCACATGCTTTTATAAAGTCAGAAATAAACTCAGTTTGTTCATGGTGATTATGCTCAGCTGTTCGTTATTTTCACTTCCCTGCCATGGATTTGCACAACATGGGAAATGCAGAAAGTTCTTACTAGCATTATATATGTTTGTCTGGAAAAAGCATACTAGATACCACTTGCCATAATCAGTGTTTCAGTATCGATTTTAGCAAGACACTCTATTTGATTAAAGTTATTTATGCTTAAATGCATCTCCTTCAAAATTGTGTTGATGAAAAAACTTAATGTATGCATTTTAGGTGGCAAAAGAGACAACATAGTACTACTGCACTAATTCAATTTTTTTCAATATATTCACTTAAATCATTAGCCAGTAAGAGAAAGTAATAATACGAGTGACACAAAAACCTAGAGAGAATAACTTAAATAATATTAAACATGCCTTATTATATTAACAGTAATAATACAATTAGACTTCTAATCAATATTTTTGAAGAAACATTTGTCAAAAAACCTTGTTATATACATTTAATGCAGTAAATGCATATCAGTGCCCTCTGCTGGATAGAGTAAGATCGAAACTGGTATTTATGTTGGTGTCTTCACCCAACAGCCAGTTTGTGAGAAGTTATAAACTGATGTTTTTCAGCACAGAGGTGAAGAAAATTCGTACCTTGGTAGCATAATGGAAAAAAACATGGTTTGGCATCTGAAGTTCCTAGATTTTGGCCCCAAGGCTTGTTGCAAGTGGTTCAGATAAACTGCTGTGATCTTTCTATCTTTCGTCAAAGGAATCTGCAAGCATAAATGAATTTGTCTCTTTTTCTATCCATGAGCTAGTGTACACCACTACCCAAAGGACTTCACTGTGCAGAATTCCAGCGTGGAATTTTATTTTCCTTTCTTCCTTGGCTATAGCTTCTATTTTAACACTATATTTTATACTAAGCTCGCAAAGTAGCCTTCAGAAATATTTATTAGCTATTTAGCAGAACCTGCTTTATTGCTGCTGAACTAAATTTTACAGAAAAGACATAAATGCTGCCCCTACTTTACCTGCTGTGAGGATAAACAGCATACTCTAACTTCAGGGCTCTTAATCTAACCAATTCTAAATTCATTAAAAACTACATCCCAGTCTCAACTTTATTCCAGATGAGATGCTGCCTTCAGGGTAATTCGCAGAGGCCACCTGTGAAAAAGCTTCAACTCTACCATTCCCAATAGGCTGGACTGGGGAAACCAAACAGGTTAAAGGCAATACAAAGGAGCAAATGCATTAAATAGCCACATGCTTGAAGTAAGCTGCTGATTTGGTATATTTGGAATTGCTATACAGCTCCTTTTTCTCTGAATAGTAAGTGATTTTTTTTTTTTTTCTTAAAGGAAATATGCTCCATTCTGGATGTTCTGTCCACTTTGATAGTAGTATACAGCTTTTTCTACTTTGCATAGATACAAATAACCATTTATCAGCTGCTTATCAGTAGTTAGCCATAGCACAAGGCAGTATCTTCCTCAGAGCCCAAAAATTAATCAAAAACTGTGAGCCGCTGCCTTGTCAGAGATTTGCTGCATCGAAGAGGGCAGCAGCTCATAGTTTCAGATGGGTCTTACACTCCACTCAGCCTAGCTTCATTTCATGCAGTGAAACACACTTATGGCCAAAAAATGGCCAAAATAAGCAAATTTCACATCAGGACCAGGAGGACCGTACTAACAGCACTAGTCTTTGGGGCAGAGATGCGCTGTGCCAATGCAGCATCCCTGGTTTCCGTCAGCCTTGCGTCTGGTTTAGCATTTGCATTGCAGAATGCAGTATCTGTCCACACTACAGCAGATGACAACTAGAACTTTGAGATGAACTAAGAAAGTACAGCCTCCACCCCTCTCAGGAGGAAAATACCATGAAATGAAGGACTAACAGGGACAAGATTTCTTTGAATCTCAGCCAGGTCTGGCTCACTTCTTGCTCATGCTAAGCTACACACGGATAGTAACCTGGATGGATATGGTTGAATGTCTGCTAGTAAGTATGGGAGAAGTGTCGTGTTTTCTCACTGAGGTATGCTTGGTCAGTCAGGATACTGTACTAAAGCTGTCCAAGGGGCTGTTCTCTGTATTTCTCCATATAAACTGATCCTCTGCTTTCACCCAGGTTTTATTCAAGCAGTGCTTTTTTGAATTCCTTAAGGACAAGTTAAAAACTGAAGGAGGAATTGAGTTAATCATGCACTTTTAAAGTGTCTATAATCAGATGCTGGCTAATAAAATTGAGCTTTTTGATGCAGTAATTAATTATAGCTCCAAGAGCTACATTGTAGAAAACAGCTGTTATGAGTTTTTTAATATTTATTGTTCTCATCTTTCTTTTAGCCATAGTAATTAGAAACATTATAGTTAATTTTGGGGAGAGCAACATGCATCTCAGTTGCCCAAATAATCAATAAAACTTCTGCCTCCTTATGTGGACAAAACTGCATTTTTGTTTTTGTCAAATGTCACTTGGGGTAAGTAAATCTAGTCACTCTGGAAATGTTTATCAGCCAGGCATGCCTCAGCTGGTGATGATCGGCCATGAAAGTATTTGCAATTAAGCCTAATTAGTCTTTGAAGTTTAATCTTATTAAGCATCAGATTTTGCCATTCATCTGCAACCAAGTTTCCCATTGAAATCAGCAGGACTGTCGTAACATAAAAATATTTTGTCTGTCCCAAAAGGACTTGGGGATACTTTTAACTTTCTCGCAAAACAAAATAGACAACATTGCAGCAGTTTACATTCTGCAGACTCTTGTCACGGTTTCCTGTATCACAGTGACACACATACTATACATGACTGGACAGAGCTATCTGTCTCATTATCAGCTGTTCAGAAATAAAGGTCATTGGAAGAGACAGAAAATTATCAGAAATCAATGAGAGATATGCAATGTTCTTTACCTGAACTTTGGTATGTCATCAAAAGTAGGGATGTCTAGGCTCTGCTGTCAGGGGACAGAACAAAAATTTAGGAGAGGTCTTTTGTCTGGGAGGAGTGTGCCAGTGTAAACATGTGTCGGTACTAAACTGAAATGATGGGATATGTAACCATGTGTAACAAATTACCTTTACATGGCATTTCCATATTTGTCATTACTTGTATACTTATAACTTCATTAGTAAATAGGGTAGTAATCTGAGTACAATTCAGGTACAAATATAGCAACAAAACAAAGCTCCCATAAACTATATGAAGGATGCCACTGAACAGTAAGTAATCGTCTCTAAAATAAAATACCAATTGATAATATAAAGAAAATTTGCAATGTCTCATAAAATTATAACCTATTTTCTACGTCTTGTGTAAAGTTGATGAAAATTAACATTAAAGTTTACACTGATTTATAAATAATCTATAAGTATTGGTTTTAATAATCAGTATGTTAACAAAGTCTGATTTATAAAATGTTTGAAATATGAAATGTGTCAGCAACTTAATATTTCAATTAATTCTTTAGTGCAAATGTTATTAGAAATCTAGTGTTATTAGAAACCTGACACTAAGACTAGTTTCTGCAACTTTACCAAATTAAAAGCAATGATTATGGTATATTTCTTTGAGTGTCCTATATATACCAATAAAAAGCATCCAAAATTAGCAGTAAGAGATACATATACTCTGAAAATAAACATAGTAACCTCATTCTTTGGTACTGTGAACATATTTTTTTTATTAGTTAGCTATTACATACAAATGAAGAGTTTGCATGAATACGCAGAAGAAACATGATATTCATGAATAGGCCTCAAACAGTAGTTTCAACAGTGGTGTTCAGAGTTTTATTCCTAAATTAACTGTAAACATATTGGAAATCTCTAGTTTCTCAATACACATATTTTTAAACTTAAGCTGTTTCACAAACTTCAACCCCATGGGGTTATTTCTTTTCAGAAATGCATTGTTTTTACTCACTAATCATTATTTGATAGTTGCCTGTCATTTATTCTTTAATTTCCCAGACAAAGATGTTCAATAATCTCCTTCAGAAGCAGACCTGGCAGTATGACATACAGGTACAAAATTTCTTAAATCACCAACTAAGTCCAGCACAAGGTTGTTTGTACTTTTTGCTTGAGACTTACAGTGAAAAATGGAAGCTGAACATCAGCATGAACTGACTTCCTAATGACATTATGCTGAGAAATGAATTGAATCAGAAATGAACAATTCATAAGCACAGCTCGGTTTGACATTTTTTCACAGTGAAAATGATCTCTGAGCAAATGGTCTGAATAAAGCCTGGAGATCTCCTAAATTCCCCCCAAATCCTCAACATCGGTGATGGAGTGATTGCAGAGCACAGCTGGGATCAGTATGCTGCGTTGCTGAGTCCAAACCCTTGACCCTGTCCATTGAGCTTAATTCTAAGGCTGCATTTGCTTTTTCAAATGAGACCTTCATCAATAGTGACTAAATGTGATGATAGTCTGAGAGGTGATTGGCAGATTTTGTAACATCGTTGTCACCTCGTTCCATAATGTCTCTAATGGATAACTGTCCCTGTCACAAAATGCCACTGTGAACCCGGGCCCTGGTTCTGTTGCTGTGAGAGTGCCCAATAAAAGACTGGTGGCCACTGTGAAAGTTCGCAACCCACAGCTTCTCTGTCTGTCTGCTGCACTTCACAAGCACTACATTGGCTTAAAATTAATTTTTTAAAAAAATTAAAATACATTAGTTCATACAACAGTATTACTGCTATTTGCTGTAGCCATAAACAAAACATTTTAATGATACAATTTTATGCACCATGAATACAGAAATAACTGAAAGTCAAGGAATACACTTTGTATCATCTGAAAGCCAATTCATCAATGTTGTTTTAGAGTGGTTGCTACAAACTGCTTTTTAGACATCCTGCTTTCAGACTTCTACTTTCTTTCAGTGCATATGGAGCAACGCATAAAATCTGAACTACACGCTTGATACATTGAAGTGGGTGGAATCTGCACCTGCTATGCAAAAGTCTGGATTGTTTCAATGAGTCAACATGCATACATTGTAAATTAATGGTATATTACAACCATAATAGATATGTTTGTATCATGTGTTTTTAAGAAATATTCCTCAACATTTTCCAGAGGAAGAATATTAGTTGTACGCTGCATTTGTATCTAAAAGTATTACTCAGAATTTAAAGCTAATATTGCTAGGCATCGTGCAATCACATAAGACGGCCAAAACATAAGAATTTGTTGAATTTGGTCCAGTGTGAATGTACAACCAGGTCTGAATTAGAAAAAGAGATCATTGCTGTATTCCTGAACAGGTTTTCCAGCCAATCTGAAAATATTTCCTTTTTTTTTGAAGGTAAATTACAAAGTGTGCAACAAGGTCTCAGTGAAGTCCTCTGGACTTACAAATAGCTGTACTGCACATGTACTACAGACCCATTAACAAACAGTCAAGTGGCAACTTCCAAAGAAAGACAGTCTAAAGCTACATGCTGTATGTCATAGACGATGCTGGCAAAACCGAAGCAATTGCTCAGGCTCATCCATCAGGATCATCCTCACAGTTGGAAAGATTCCTAGACTATGGCCCACTTAGAGGAACAGTGAATGATGGAACATAAAACAAGAGCTGCCACTCTTCACATTAACCAAACATAGCCTTGCTGGCAAGTCACTCTGTGGAAACCAGTCATTTCAGTATGACATTTCCTAGAACATCACTGTCCCAAGTGTTTCTCTTCCTGGTAAAAAATATTCAGCAGTAAAAGCTAGAGAAAGCTAGAGAAAGATCTACAAGCAGAAGTTAGGGTCTACTATGTACATATACAAAATGGAAAAGTAGTTTGTTTCGTGTCTTTTTCAGATGACTCAAGCTGAGAGGTTTTTGTTTTAATTGTTATTTTTAAATCTGTAAAATGTTTCAGCATTCAGCCTAATACTTGGATTTTATTGGTACTTTATACATTTGGCTCACAGACTCTGGAGGCACTGTCAAGAGCCTACTTTCTTCCCATCTCTGAAGCTTTTACAGCTGCTTCCTCTACTGTTCACTTTATGTTTTGTACACACTTCAATCTGACAAAGTAACTGGAAAGCAAATCATAAACAAATATATAAAATTGGCAAAATTTGTCAATAAATGTAAGAAATTGGTTTGGAGCAAAAATAGATCTTCAAAATTTTTCTTTATGTGTTCAGCAAACTGTAGTGATCTTAAAAGCCATGAGCGTTGGCAAAAACTGAGAAAGGGTGTCAGACATGCAGACTTCAACCTTGATAGCATATCAGGATCTAGACTTGCAGTCCAGATACAAGCACATAAGGCGACTCTCAAGAGTATAAAAGCCAGCAGTTCTTAATGAGGATTTTTTACTGTAGGATTAAGTGTTCTTGCTTTTTATTACAGACTTTATAATACAAACACAAAAAGTCATCTAATATATACTGGAAAATAAAAGGACAAAATACATTATATCCTCAAAATGCTAACACTTATTATAGGATTTACTTTATTTATGTAAAATCCATCTGTCTCGTGCAAGGTGCTTGTCCTGTCTCCTTTCTCCTTACCAACGCAGACAGACAGACACCTGCTGAATGAATGTTTCATCACACCAGTCTTGGATATTTGTCCGTGGGATGGCGTGAACTAAACTCTGGTAGCATTTATCTCTATAAATTAATGGGAGACCTGAAACAAGTAGCTTAAACCAGTTGCTTGACATTTAGATTACATTATTTTCACTAAAGATGAGATGAATACCACCCTTTGCTTTCACAGTCCTTTTCCAATTACAGCTACAGATTCCCTTCTTTTTCCCTCAGCTGATTACTTCTGTGAAGAGAAATGTATCTGGTTTATATAGCAGTAGCATTTTCTGCAAGTTGCCACAAGAGGTGGCCTTACGCTGTAGCCTAACTCTATACTTTGATTGACCTCCATGAAGTTTTGTCATTCCGGACTGACTGATCTTCCAGTCTATTAAAAGGAATATTTCCAAAGGGTAGTAATGGGAAATCAAACCTCCATTACAAAACTTTCCATACATCTAGTCTTTCATTGACTGCATACAATTTCTATATCTAGACACACAGATAACTCCAGTAAAGACAACTATGATGTCCTGATCTACTCACACTTTGCTATCATATTAGACAATAATATTATAAAGAATTTACAGCCAACTACCATGTGCTTTGACAATATTGACTTGTCTAGAAGCAGACTATAAGCAAAGCTTTCCACCGTCTTTAGTTGGCTGAATATCTTCTGTCGTAGTTGAACCTCCAGTTTACAAAGAAGAGCCCAATTCATCTTGTCAGCAGGAGAATTCGCACCTGAGCATGTTGGTCTCCATAACTTTTAGGATATAAAAATTTTCTCTGATGCTCAGAATGAGCTGGTGGCTTCCCACAAAATAATGAGTTGAAGCCAACATCAGTTTTTCCACTGACTGTCCTTAAGATTTCCTGAAGCTGTGGTTCTGCTACAGATGGAGATGCTGCTGCCTGCCGTAAGGATAGAAGTCATTTGTTCAGGACACTGAACTTTCTCAGATGCATACTGCTGTGGTGTTGCTAGCACAGCTACAAAGAAATACAATTGATCTGAGCAGATAGTTACTAAATTACTTGGAAGCACTTGGCATAACTGATAAGAATGTACATTTTCTTTGCATTTTTTAACTTAAAATTTATGATTAATGTAAAATAGCCTAGTATTCAGCCTTTGCTGCAGCAAGTACAATGTTGAGCTTATTAAAATGAATGACCCCATGAAAAAGCATTATCATTTGGCAATTTTGGGGATGTAATGAAGCATAATTAAAATGATTAAGAAATAAATTGAAAGAAAATAGTTAAATGGTCTATGTGTGAAATCCAGCAGTGCCACAGGAAGCCTGCAGAAGGTCTCAACTATCATGTTATTCCATCCATTTCTGCAGTCCCCCAAAGCTGGAAAATAGTGACTGATATTCTGCTAAACAATGTCAATTTTTCAACTGCTGCCCACCAGAAACCTGGGGGTGAGCTGTGAAGGTACCTCTTACATTGTTGTAAGTAACATTAACTGCTACAGGGCAAACACTGCCCAAAAGAGAATTAGTGTGCCTGAGTTTCATCAACATTTTAACTAGAGTCAAAAACATAAATCTGTACTATGTAATCTGAGAAGCTCAGTGCTGTAGCTAGTGTCTCCTCTCTTAGGATTATTTCCTAATACATTGATGTGTTTGGTCCTGACTTATCAAACCATCATCTACCCTACTGACGCTGAGGACTTGCTCTGCCTTTCATGTTTTCCGTGAAAAAATTAAAAAAACCCAAAACACTCTGCAGATAAGCAGTGCAGGAACTGTACAGGCAGCATGTAAATAACAACTGCAGTAAACGGTCACTTGTGTAAATGTGTGAAGGTCCATAAAATGTGAATACAGACAGAAAAATGGCCATTATTGTTTGGCAATTGCAAAATGCAAGCAGAAATATTTAAAACCAAAGAGTCTGGGAACAAATGCTTTGTGAGTTATTTCCAGCTTATCCCAAGTTACCTGCATCGTGAATAGGAGAAAAATGAACTATGAAATATAAATTGTTCTCTCTAGCTTATTTCTAGTCTGTACATAAGAACATATACAGCAGGAATGAATGAAGCAAAGATTTTAACTCAGCAACATACATCATTAAAGGTGAAAGGAGGATAGGAAATGTGTATATGGACGTATTTCATTCAGTAAGGCTTAGATAAGCGTGCAGTTACTTCTATCTTCTCGCCAAAACACAGAAGTAATACTGCTGTACACCTATACTCACAAGTTGTCACATCATTCTTTACATTTAAAATTTTTCCTGGTAAAACCTCTAATGACTCTCTAAATAATGTTTGTTGAAGAAAAATGCTGTCATTCAAGCAGAACTATAGACATCTGTGTTCATTTATAATAAACTACTTTGTTTAATTTTATATATAGATGTATTAGGAAAATTCCATGCAGCTGGAAAATACAGAGAAATAATAGCCTGACACCAGAGGCAAACTCTTCTGCAGTGCCATCAGCTGAGAATGCAAAGGTCGGTCTCTTCTGGTATTGAGGCAGGTTTCTTATTGATTGTTTCTATGCCAGAGAAAAAAAAGAAATCAGATTAAAATAAAAAGAGTTTCTTAGTCTGTAGCAGAAATGAAAAATAGCTCTTAGGGGGAACAAAAGAAAGGCAATCAAAATTACTCTATTGTGCCAAATGCAGGCAGTTTCAGCTTGTTTTGGAAGATTCATTCACATAATCATAAAAGAAGACTTTATAGCAGAGGTATAATAATAAGTGTTTTGTCTAAAAATAGGTCATTAATATGAATATTAGATGAGATTAACATTGCCACATAATAGTTTTGTTTTACTTTGGATTATTTTCTGCAAATGTCTCTCTCCAAAAAAAAAAAAATTCAAACAATGAAGAATTATCCTGAACACACAGAAAATCATCAGAAGGAAGCTGGAACAATCTCTCCCTGCATTTAGATAACATGTGGTCTTTCTACCTGGAGTGCTCCTCTGCTCTTCACTTGATAGAGTGCATTGAAAAGAAATCTCTGTCAACAACAAGGGAACCATAATTTGCAGGGTATCTGTACTCCTGGTAAAAAGCCTTCTTTCAAGAGGATTATTCTTCTGGAAATAGGAGTAATATAGCACTGCAAACTATTCCATATGACTGTTTTTTCCCCAGCCACAATCCCTGTTTTCATCCTGATGGTCTAAGAAGAGCCTTCCTGGGTTCCTAACACTCATACCTTTTGACCTGTATTCATACCTGTGCTTAAGTTTTAAATGATACAATTACCATCAACATTTGGCAGTGCTTAAAGTGGCCTGCCTCTTTCAGGTGAGATAAACTGTATCCTTCTTTAAGATACATTTTCAAAGCACACATTACTTCAGTAATTGGTACCACTCGCAGGATAGGAGAATTTTACTTAAGTCTTATTTCATAATTAGCAAGACCTACTCAGTGTGTATGGGTTCACCCCTGTTCAGAGGATACCCACAAAGCCTGTGAACCTCTCCATGCAATCCTGACAATAGCATATAAGTAAGAATTAATTGCTGCACTGATTTAGGGCTATCTGTCTGCCCAGAGATAAACAGCAAATGCACTTGCACTGAAAAATGTATTTTCAGACATGTACCAAAATCTAGCCCAGGATGGATACAGTAATATTTCCTCTTTATTAGTTTGGGATCTAACAACTAATACCCAAGCTGTGTGTAAAATGTTGTCAGTGGGAAGTTCACTTAATTTTTTTTTTGTCACAGGCTAAGATTTTTCAGGTATAATTAGCTTTTGAAAATTAGTTCACAACATCCTCACGATTCCACATCATAACTGTAATGGATGTTCTGAATTTTAAATTGTCTGAAATTGCAAACAGGCAGCTAGTGGATTTTTCAGAAATATTAATTACCTCACCCAACTGGATGTGAATTAGGTAGCTAGTGCCTTTCAATGTTGCCTATTTTTCAGTGTCGCAGGTTATATTTCTGTATATTTACACAGTCAAAATTCTTCAAACTATTTCCAAAATACATGCAAAGATCTTGATGGCACAAATTTACATTAGTTTCATTATTTAAAAAATGAATATATACAAACACATCAGCAGCTATCATATTTATATTTCAGAAGAATATTTAATTGGAAAAAATGTCTGCTTATTCACTTCCAAAAATGTCCTAAATATGTAGATTTTTAGATGTTTTAACTGTATGCACACACATTATATGTGTGTATCCATGTTTTTGTTAGTTGGATTTTAGCAAAATGCCAAGATTTCAACATAGAAATTGAATTCTACTGCTTATTCCTAGTTTTTAAAGTTTTGGGTTGTTTTGTGGTTTATTTTTGACAGAGAACATTTAAGTAGTTGAAAGCAATTCATAAGTTGGTGGTAATGAAGGATACATGTGATTATTTTTCAAATAATTGTCAAAAGAATTACGTTAATATACTGACGTGTGTTGAAGTGTGATATTGCACGTTGTCTTTTATTTACTTGTTAACCACGGATAATTCGTACCGCACAACTTGTGCCATGGTTTATTGTGCGCACAGTGAGGTAACATGAATTGGCTGAATGAAGAGTTCATAAACATAGGTACTACAACTCTCCATTCATGTGCATTATTCACAAGCACTTCTAGTGAAAATGCTATGCTCAGTAATCATGTCTTCACAGGGACTATCTCAACAAATGTTCAGCTGACAGTGTAACTCTTCACAGAAACCGGCATCTGAAAGGAGTACAAAACTATTTTGTCATCAAAATATTAGCGCTGTAGCACTTCGGTGTTAGCTGCAAACCCCCTTCCTGCTAGGTGATGGCAGGAGGGAGATTGCGATCCCTGCCATAAAGACTTGGAATCAAAAATTTGTCACAGGGAATTGGAGAGGGAGGGATAAAAAGAAGACAGAAGGGGCACTGTTCCTGGACAGCCAAAGTCAATACTTATAAATTGCCTCTTTCTCACTTGTTAACAAACTACAAGCATGTTCAAATGATAGAAAAGGAAGGACTGGAGCACTGGTTTACCTATCTTTATAAAGTACATGTCTATTTTCTTTGTGAAAGCCCTCCAGCAATTTTTTGGAGGATCTGGACAGAATAATTGTTGACAATTGGTAGCTCAATGTAGAAATGGAAGGGAGGCTTCTACCTTGTCATATCTCCATAGCAGTGCCCATAAGCAAGCTGCTTAGCAGTGCTCTGCAAGATTTACAGGCCACTGCTCAAATAATCCTGTTCCTTAGCTTTAAATAATAATGTAATAACCAATAATATCTAATTCAATGTCATAATAAATTGAGCTGAGAAAAAAAAATCCATCTTATGGAGCATCTAGAAATTTCGGAACTTGGTTTAGTTACTATTTGATTTTTTTTCTGAATTCTTTGAAACAAAAAGGTTATGGAGTTACAAACTCTTGGCTTCTGTCCATTGAAGAAATTGCCAGAAGGCAAGCAGAGCAGAAACCACACAGATCCCACCAGAGTCTTCCATGGGTCCCATAATAAATTTGCCATGATCCAAGCACCAAATGAAATCTGCCACTTCTCTAAATGGCAAATTCTATGGAAAATATATTTTCTGACTGTGTTTTACAATATTATGCACATAATTTTTGACGGCTAACATGTTGCTTATTATACTTCAGTCTGATAATGTTTGTTGGTATTATAAACACCTGATAAACCTTCTTTGGTGATACCTGTGGACAACACTACTGTAATTAAGCACTTACATCTGCCAAAGATGGGTAACAAGCTGGAACAGTAGCTGAACAAATTAGTGTTCTAGTGTGTTTATCCTGCTGCATTCAAATGACTACAGGTTTTTTTTGCCTGACAGCACCAGCTGGGCTGGGAATCATAATCATTGTTTATATTGCATCTTATAACTTCTAAGCTTCAACATGCCTGAAGAAACAATCGCTCTTTCGGGAGCAGCAGAGAGTCTGCCTTCCCTTAGTGAGCTGATACAAACTCCTATGCTCTTGCAGACCCCAGCTGATGCTGCCTTGACATTTTGTATGGAAGCTGTCTGGGATTAAGGAGTGTCATGTTAGGATAAGCACTGCCAGCATGAAGTCAGAGTGAAATTGTCTCTTCTTCCTAATGGGTTGTTCTTAGCTTACGAATCAACGCATTATAATGAAATGGATCTTTTCTGATGAACTGTCTGGAAGTTGAACACTAACAGGCCTGCTCTCCACAATGTATATCATTATTTACACCTGTGAAAAAGAGTGTAAAAGGTCGACTTTCCTTGTTCAACTACCTCCAACTTTGCATGGTTTTATTTGCTGTGGAGAACTCAATAAAGAATGACCCTTTCTTCTGTGGGAACATCAGATACCACTAAGTACTATGTATTCCTTACAAGCTGATCTATGTACAGTCCTTTGAAGACTTTTTGTTTGTTTGTTTTTAAAAAAGAGTATAATTCTAAGGGAAAAAAAAGAAAGGTTCTGTTTGTGAACCCACTGATGCTAAGGAAAGCTGGCTGTGAAGCTGGCATCTGCTTCAGAACAAAGACCAACAAAGCACAGGCTTGTATTTGTCATACTCCAAGATTAAAGGGCAGCAACAACAGCCTTTCATTTCACCAGGAGCAAAGCCTGGCCAGTGAGTGAAGGAAACTGTTGTTATAAGGACTGTGTTTTCTCAGATGAGAACTGCCCCAGAAGATGCACTGAAGAGACAGAGCTGCGTTCCATCTCACTGAAAACCCGATGTTTTTCTAGTGTGCCTTCCATCTCCCTCTTGGCATGGTAATTGAGGAGTCATAATTAAAAAATAAACCTAGATTGTTGGCTTCCCTTGCTATATTAGATGTGGTTAAAAAGCAGCATTCTAAAGTCCGGGTAAGTCTATTGAACTTAGTAATGTCTTGAGAACACAAAAACACACAAATAAGCCTCAAACCCAGAGTGAGATAATAAATTTGAATTTTTGCAAGTGATTTCTTAGACAGACTTTTGCAGTTTCTTTTTTGCAGACAGGCAATACGAGAAAATATTTATCAGTCCAGCTTTGTAAATTAGGTGTAGAAATTATAATTCATTTCCATATGGAAATAATCCCTTTCTTTCAAATGAACAAATGTAAAATCTGGATTTAAAACTGTAATATTCATTTGCATTATGGAGACAAAACAGCAAAAGTTCAAATAAATCAGGGGCATAATAAACTAATTTTCTTGACTGACTAGACATTCAGGCTGCTGAGGCAAAAGACAGTCATTCCTACTGTTGCTGTAGCCATCTGTTTCTCTGTGTCTCAGAGCAAGAATGATGTCTGATTAATGCACTTCATGCAAAAGCTTAGACTTTACAAGAAGTGACCTGTAACTAGTTATGAATAATTGTCTGATGAAGAAATTAATTAGTCTATTAATGTGGAGAAAGTGTCACTGACAACTTTGGTCAGATCAAAAGTGAAGGCTAGGTGCATACTTTCTAACCCTTCAGACTTAGGACAGCATATAACCTCTATGTTCCAGTGGGCTTAACAGTACTTGTGAACTACTGTCAATATCTCAGAGTATTTTCCAGACTGTGATTATAGGCAGTGTTACATAAATAGTGAACGTTCTTTTTTGTGGACAAAGGTGCTTTAAAACACGTAACTTCCCAGTGCAAACTGATACACAGACCCATGCACAGAGCCCAGTACTCATGCAGAGAAAAGCAGTGTAAAGCATCCCTTTTCCTCCTGCCGCATAAGCAGTGGTCATTGCCCATACTACCCTGCATTAAGCATAGCCTTGGAATTATTCCTGTTTTGTTTTTCCAGTGAAACAGTGTACCAATGGGCTTATGGAGGAGTAAGGAAACAGAACAGGATATATCTGTGTTGTGTAAGGCTTCGTCTTTTGAGTTGTAGAGCATTGTCTTGGCGACAAGGATATCTTAGGAAATGGAAAACAAATGCAGAGTTAGCAAAAATTGTGAGTGAAATAGGATAAAAGGAAGGGAATGTGATGTCATGTTCATGTAATCTCAATGGCTGCTAAAAACTCTCTCAATCAAGCCAATATCTGCAGTTACTGTGATAAACTATCACAGTATTTGTGGCATTACCCAATTAATTGTCCACGAGTCATTAATGTAGCTGATCAATGGCGGTGCAGTTTGCCTGTTCCTGAGACTGTATATGCGTCAGGGTGGCTTACATCAATTCTGTCGCACTATACCCAGGTCTGCCTAGCTGTGGTAGTTAAGAACTGTCCAACCTGTCCAACAATGATTGCCAATATGTATCAGCAAGATTTATATCTACATGGATGTGCAGACCAATCTGGAATATCATGCAACTGTCTTGAAGCCAAAGTACCCATGTATCTTTACTATTATCTGTTAGGAGACTCCTTAGAGATTCTAATTGAAGGGAAAAGTCAAGGTTACCTTCCAGGAGACGTCGTTATGACCAGCAGGTATAAATGGAGCTATCAGACACTCTACCATTTCTTCTCTGGCGATATCAGATAGGAAAGAACCTGGAAGAATAACCTGAATGGATGGAAACTGAGTCCTTTCCTAGGAGACCTTCAGCATGCCACAGACAGTCAGAGCTGACAGCATTTGGAGAGAAAAGATAGACAGGATCCCAGCTGGAAGCATGGTAATATGAGGAGGAAAGCTAATCAATTTTTTACCATAATACAAATATACTCAAGGTAACAAAATAATAATCTCATTCTTGTTTATCCTTCTTGCCCTGCCAACTATCTGCCATTAGGTGACAACCAGGCTTTTTCTAATTTCTAGGTTTAAGGAATAGTTGATTTTCTTCACAACTTTGGCCAGTCTGCCAAAACTTCCAATTAATTCCAAATATAGTATTCTTTTGAGTAGCATGAAAACTCCTCATAGGGGCTTGAGAATATCAAGTTGCTGTACACTAGTCAAAGAGTCTGCAGACAGCAATATCTTTCAAACACAATCAAGCTGGGTGAGAATTGAATCAACAAACTAGAATCCAGGTGGTCTGTATCCTCCCATCTCTGCCCCACTGAGCTACCATTTTCTTTAATAACTGTTCCTTGAAGTCAGAATTTTAGTGAAGTTTTGCAGTTGCTGACTAAAAATGCTGCAAAGTGTAATGAAGCTAAACCCAGCACAGTAAGTAAGAGTTAAGTGGGACTCTATACAAATATTATAAGCATACACAACTGAACAGATGACATTAGCCTGCCTGTTTTCAAAGGATACTCTAGAGTGTATGTCTCTGTTGCATCCATTTGAACACTTGCGTAAGATTCTTCACACAAGTTGAGCTAAAAATGCTCATAAGTTATTGGTTAGGATGAAAAATGAATCCCTCCAAACACCCCAGACTCTGGGGGTATCATCTAGACATTCCAAGGCATGTATTTCTTTACAGCATTTAATGCAACTTTCAGCATTTGTTGCAATTTTTTGCAGCTATGACACTTTTTGTGCTCCTTCTCCTACAACTCATATCAGTAAATCATTGTTTTATCTAACAGGCTATAAAAGTGACAATTTTTCTGTCAGATATAGAAAAAATTATATGCAAAATAATGCTTTTCCAATTCACTCATATTTTTCCACTGTATTATCTCAATTCGTCTGCTTTTATGCTTTATGAAAATTGCAAAAAGAAATCAACATATACTGCAAGCTTTGCAGTGCTAACCTTTTATTGTGCTGTGTTGCTTTAGTGAATTTCAGCAAGGAAACTTTAACGTCTTTCTATCAAGCGACGGTCCCTATGTTTAATTTCAAGTTAGTTACAAGGCCAACAGAGTTGCAGAGGTGTTTTAAAACCTTTCCCTGTAAGAAGTAGAGAAGACTAGCTCTGTCACAACTAATGGCCCAGCTAAAATATTATCCAACAATCATATAAAACTCGGAGGACTAATTTACTTTTAGATGTCATGGTCCCTGAAGGACTCATTTGCTAACTAGCTCATGGAAATAATTAATGCTAGAGGTCATGTGATCGTTACGTTAAAATGTCAGGAAAATAATTTCCTGGGAATCTCATTAGCACAAAGCAAAATAGTACACAATATAACCACCCGCGTTTTCCAGGACAGACTTTCATTAAATTTTATTTATTTATTTAAAGTGGATAGGTTGAGTATATATAAAAATGTGAATTAATGTTTAATTTTATAAGGTTTTTTTACCATACTAGCAGACTATTTAATAGAAAAAGAAGTAGATAATTCAAATGGTTGCTAATCTGCTGAGTCTTGCTAACTCACTCAAAAGACAGGGAAGGAAACATGAGATGTTCCCTGTTACATACAGAAGAAATATGACTATTTATTTCAGCCTCACAAGACTTTTGAAACTAATTCAATAGCTCATGCACTGCTTGTTTAAGGAGATGCCGTAGGGAGGTGCAACAATGCCAGGCATTCAGGCGCTTTACTGTGTGCAGTGTGCACCATTATACATGGCCATCCTCAAAGCTGTAAAGTCAAGAACTCCAAAGTTATGAAATACCAGAGTGAAGTCTGTAATGCCAGTTTTACCTGAACCCACTGTTGGGGTGTATTATGCTATACTCTTTAATTACATGAGTACACACTCTTTTTCCAACAGAACGCCTGCCTCAGGGCACAATATGGATATGGCTCACTTGCTGAGCAGCTAGTCAATATTCTGTGTTATCCTTGTTGTTTGAAGTGCTTTATTTACTGCATGCTACACAAATCCAGCTCTGAAAACTGACATTGCTTTTCCCACAGATTTTTCTATAGTGCTCTTCAGTACAGCATTTGATTACTTCATAAATATTAATTATATTATTTTCACAATGTATCTCAAAAATGAGAGGATAGTATTTACAGATCACATGCTTGAACTCAGGAGGAACCTTCTAATTTGTAAGTTGTATTGTTACAGTGCTGATGAACTAGAGGAGGCAGCATGTGCAGGAAGAGATACTGCTACCGCAGGACCAGATGGCTCTTTACCAAGCACAGGTACGTCTCACCATAGCCTATGATACGGTTTGGCTATTTCCAGTTTCTGCTTGTTCCTCTTGAGTCAGCACTATGATATATCCTCTTGCCCTGTTGTTTACCCAGCTGTGTCCTATTCCCTCCTGCGGTACAAGTTCCTGTCTCCAGATTTGCTTTCTTTTGGTCCTTGCTCTGGCCTAATGTCTTGTCTTAAATTGCTGCTCCTGTCTCTTGCTTAAGTTCATGTATTGTGAACTCTTGCCCTGGTTCTTTCCTCTGTGTCTGGACTTGTACCCTTCTTCCTACTTCTGCCAGTTTTAGGTGTCCTTTATGTTTAGTTTCTCAACTAATGTTTTTTTGGTGACCATGATGTCTGCACTCAACCTCACCAACAGCTCCACCCCAGCTGCTACCACTGCTCCTGTGAGCGCAGCAGTTACGAAAATCAGTTGTTTTCTCACATACTTATGTAACATACAGTCAATGCTCATTGCTAAAAAACTGTTTAAGAGCTAGATCCAGTGTAAGACTTAGGAATTCAAGAAGAAACTACCCTAGCAACGTCTTGCCCTCTTTCCCGTCTTTCCATGAATGCAGAAACTGTCAGAGTTTGAGTCTTCAGTAGTTCAGTTATAGTACAGACACAGTCTACCCAATAGGTTTTAACTGCGCTAAAACTATCTCATCAAAAGTAGAACAGAAATTTTACCCAGGCTAAGGACCACCAGTGTGGTGGCTATCTCTGCCCAGACCTGACAAAGAATTCTGTATCCTAAGCAAGTGTCAGGGTGCTCCCTTAAACAGAAAGGCCATTGAGCTCATGGTGTAGCTGTTATCCCTTAAAGACTGAAGTTTTCTATGACAAAGGGTGTCCAAAGCAAGAGTAAAGCAAATCTATTCAGAACGAAACTAGGCCGTGATTACTTCACAAGAAAGAGGAAGTAGTTCTGGAAAATGTTAAAGAAATTCCAGAACTGATTTCTAAATCCTCTTTCTTCATTACAGCCGAGAAATAAAACATAGTTATATTATCTCAAGAAGTTTATATGATACAACTAAAATAAAAAACTTCTACAGAGTTGTTGCTTGAAAAACAGTCAATTCTGTGTACAGAAATTTTTAAACCTGCAGATTTATAAATATTATGTTTGTCTCCTGGAACAACCCTTTTAAAAAAAAGTGAAACAAAAAAAATCCAGATCTGCTCCTGGAACATTCCCTCACACAAGTAATCTTATTAAATAATGGGAACTCTCACATAACAAAAAACTCACATGACTGGGCATTGCCCTGTTGTGGAATCATCATTTCTTTTCCACCTTACTAAAACTAACATTTTGTTGGGGACTGTATGTCAAAGTCATTTTTCTTCCGTTTGTGCTGTCTGTTTTTCCTAGCATAGATTTTCCCATGATTAGAGCATGGACTAATGACTCAAAACTTGAGTCTCACTTTTGGCATTAGTAGGGCTTCTGAAGCTATCTTACATTTTCAAGAAATAATGAAGGGGCTAGTGCAAAGCATGTTTCAAAAGTAGTTGATCTAACAGACTATTTACAGGTATGATAAGCAATAGGTCTCCTTTTGTATTTTTGTATATGAAGGTCTTGATGAAAGTTATCGCTTCACTACCAGAACTTTTCATTGTCCTAAAGTACTTATTAACTGCTGAAGTTAAAAGTGACACTTTTCTTAGGCAGTCTCTAATACAATTCAATAAAAAATGTACCTTTAACGTAAGAAAGACTCTCACAAATCAGAATCAGTCTTATGGATGCATAGATGTTATTATCAGTAAACACTCAGATTTTTTTAACAAGAATAGCTCCAATAAGTTAAGCCTTTAAGACATATAACAAGTGTCAGTGTATCTCCAAGTGACTACAGGGTGAGTACATATTATTGTTATGATGATGAACATCTTGTTCTCCACCAATATGTGGACCTACACACAAATACCTTTATACAGAATTTACTGGGATTCAAGAAGATAACATTGGCTTGAGTACAACTTTAATAAAAAAATGTAAGTATTACGGAAATACTTGTTCTTTGTGAGTTATTATGCTTGTTTTACATGGCATAACTCAATAATGAACCACTACAGAATCCTGATCACATCTATTTACCGGATTCATATACACTCATCAAATTATATTTCAATTAGATCTGATTAAAATGTTTCATATTATTACACTTTTTAAAAGTGATGCCAAGATGAAAACTACCAATCAGTAATGTCAAACCTATTCCTAAGATCACAGTGCTATTTCCAAGGTTTTTCTGAACCATTTTCTGTGGGGCTTTGCAAAATTTTTATTTTGACCTCCACCAAAAAAAAAAACAACCCTCAAATGGGAAACTCGCTGTACTAACATTTTAAGGGTGTAATCCCCCAAAGGCTTCAGAGCAGAGCCAATAATGTTAGAACTATTAAATATTAAATAAGTACTAGCGTCATAAAAGGAATTACATGCACAGGCAAAACCACAGTTCCAGGTATCAAGAATTAAGGTAAGAAGATGGTAAGCTGCTGGATGACAGTAATGCCTTGACAACTTGGAAATAACTTGAGACTTAAAAATTTCTTGAGAATACACTATGAAAGCAAATCAGACATTAAAACTCTGTGGGTTTCTCACCTGCAACTTCAGGCATTCCATGCAGTCAAAACAAAAATAAATTCTTGATACGGAAAATACTGTTTCTGCACCAAGTCTTCATCAAATTTATATGCAGTCTGATGGGCTGAGGCAGAGTTACAGGCAAAGACTGCGGGTACCCACTATCTTCCCAAAAGAGAAAAATGGACTAATGAGTTGCTATAGTGCATTACATTTGCAAAACTCACCATATAAATTGCGATGTTAAAAAGAAACTCTCCTGCTCCCATAGGAAAAGGTCATGATGATCAGCGAGGACAACTAAGCCAAGAGATTCACAGGAGAAGGACAAAATGTTAAAATAAGCTGGGAGGAGAAGCAGTTGTCATAATCATATCCAGCTGAGGGAAGTTTATTGTCAGAGCAGTGAAGTGAATCAAAAGTTCATCAGTCTACATATTAGGAGTACCATGTACGTGTTAGAAAGTCACACAAAAATTAAATAGGAAATGCAGTGTACTTTATTGTATTGGGAATAAGTGGAACAGTTTCTACAATGAGGCAGTATTCATTTCACCTCACAGTGTCTTTAATTGAAAAAAACAATTGCTGTCCACAGTCAGAGCTATCGCTTAGAAAGTCAATGTGAGATGGAAAGGGGATTTGACAGTTACCTAGTGGATTCTTATTAAGGAACAGGGTAAGCTGAATGGCCATAATAGCTCCTTACCGTCCTTTAAAAAACTGTCATTTGACTATGGAAACCTCTGAAGAAAACCTTCGCTGGGGGCTTGTTCTCAGTGCTGCCAGTCTTCAGAAGTAACAGTGACAGATCATTGACAGTAATACTTAATAAACTCCTTGCTGTGGTCTTGCAGCCTGAGAAGTAGAAAGTGATATACAGAAGCACCAGCAATAAGAGGGAATTTGATTTTCTAGCCATTGTCATTTAAAGAGGATACTGCTTCTCGCAGAGCTTGAGCCATCCTCATCCTTCCAGTTGCACTTATCCACCAAGAAGTAGGCTGCAAGGTCGTAAAACAATATGTGCAATTCCCTCTAGAAAGGTAAAGCTGTCCGCATTGAAATTAGACCATTCATTTCATAACACACAGCCTTTGAAGTATAAGAGAAACTAACAGATTTGGACAGCACTGTTGGATACTCCAGATTGCACCCTGCCACCATTGTATTTGTGCTTGTTTGTCCCCGAAGAAAGTGCAGCCGCAGCCACCATGTGTTACATGGCTCTCTTAAAGGCTCTCAGACATAAGCGAGCTTAATCAAGAGAAGTGTGAAATCACAGCAAAGCCAGTGCTTCCTGTTTTGCAGATGGTGAGCTGCCAGAAAGGATCAGCCCAGACTTTAATTACAAGGCTGATGAGAAAGGCAGGCAAGATGGGAAGGTACGTGTTACGGTGTGGGCAGATCATTACATAACAGTGAGGCTGTTGCACATGTGGTCCTGTATGAATCAACACACGCTAAAAGAAATGGCACCATCGATGTTTTTCCACAGTCTGGAAAGAGAGAGATAAAGTAACCCAATTGTTTGCCCTCCAGGCTGGATGCTAAAGGTTCAGTTAACAGCTTGGGGGTCACTTGTCTGAAGTAATGACAAGAATCTGGTTTGTTTCCTTTAGGATGGGCAGATCAGTGATAAATGCAGGAAACAATACCAACAACAAAGATCATCACACGGTCTACAGTCCAGACAAAAGGTGGCAGTTGTCTCTTGCCTGTGTGCAATCTGATTTACATTCACAGGGCCAAACCACTTTACTGCACTAGTCATAGCCTCGCTGTTATAAGACAAACTTCTCAGAATCTGATAAGATTATTACTCAAAACTTAAAAACAACCTTCTTTTTTAACTTACCCCAGGAAGACAGAATTAGTCAGGTGCATGTATACACATACACTTGTATACTCGTGCATTAGACACACATGTACATATCCTTATAAACGAACACATATTTTTTTTAATTATTTTTTTTTTAGGAATAGATTTTACCCTAAGGCAAGGAAATGTCCTATGTCACGCTAAGAAAATTTCAAAGAAGTAATCGCGACTTGTAGAGCTGTGTACTTCTAACCACTGTCTTACTTTTGTACATGGGCTGGAAGTGACAAAGTTGTGCTTATACATATATCTCCCTGGAGCAACGAGGTATCCCTGAGTTTCTATTTTTCTTTAATGATGAAAGAACTAGAGAAATATGATACCAACTGCCTGTCATTGGAACAGGCAGAAAGAAAGTCAATAATCACCGAGTTAGTTGAGTGAAGTATAAAATCCATACTGGACTGAAGGAGTGTCCAAAAATGCCTGAAGTATCATGTTTTTGTTGTAACAATCAGCTTCACAACCTAAGTGCTAGGAAATCAAAGTTTTCATCTTCTAATGAAAGGATGCACATGTGTGAAACAAAACATTTGTGGAAGTGGCTGCAGGCACCAGGCATCTACCTGTTTCTATGGGTTTTCTATATGAGTTTGTCTTTCTATATGGGTTGTATTACATGGATTTTCTATTTCTATAATGCAGAAAGAAGGATATCATGCACAGCTATTCATAAATGTCACAAATTTAAGTGATTGTTTTTGTAGCCTAGCTTCAGAATAAAACATACCCCCAAAAAAATCTGTAAAATAAGTAACCTAGACTATGCAAATATTTTGTGCCAGAATACGTTACTTGAAAAACAGCAGAGGAATTGAAATACTCAGAATTTGCACAACATAAAGGAGATTATCTACGAACAGAATAACTTTCATACATTTCCAAAAAGAATTTATCTCTCTCCAAGAACACAGACTGGAAGCTTATAATATCTAAATAGAGTAGATATTTATTTAGCGATTTTGGCCTACTCGTATTAGGACTGGGAAATCTTAACCAGTATCACTTTTTAAAAACATGATCCTCTGTTATAACTGTTGCTTTTTTCAGTGTATAAAAAGAAAGAGGATCAGTATTTGTGGAAAGGAATGTTGACTGAGAATTCAGCAACATACTCTTATAATCTTTAGACAGGAGTTTTTCTGTAAGTGGTCTAGAAATTCAACCTAAGGCCCAGCAACAGAGTAATGTCTTGGAGCAAGTAAATTGAAAAGTAATAGAAATATTAGAATACATATTTTTCTCTATTGCTTTTTAGGAACTTGAATATAGGACAGGTCATCATCATCTCCATGCTTAAAGAGGCACCTGAATAAGAATTCTTTTTTTCTTTTTTTCTTCCACCCCCCAGCATTTCTTCTGTGCTTTGAGGTAAACCGTGGGATCTCACTGTCATAGATTTATGACTGCCATAGATTGCAGTACTTTTATACCTGAAACTGAAGAGTGCCTCAAAGCCTATTTATTATTAGAAAAAAATATTTCAAGATCCTTGGAACAAAAGTACTCCTTTAATATTTCAATAGAAAGGAGAATATCATCTCCACTACCAAAGATGTGGAATGCATTTCAAAATTTGCATCGTCTTTGACAATACTTGTAATTTTGTGGGGGGAAATAAGGGGTTTCATGGTGTAGCTGGAAGCTAGAATCCATCTGCTCTTTCCATTTGCAAGTTCTGACCACAATTCTGTCATAGAAGAAAAGTAAAACTTAGAAAATAACTATTCATATGTTTCCAGTTGTGTGTATTACTCAAACTGAATTTTATTTTTCTCCTGGAATGCACAGATGGACTAATGGATAATTAACTGGCCAGACTTCATTATGAAACAGTATATGATTCACTTCATAAAATTCTTCTACCTTATCTCTTTTTCATACTTGTCAAAGAGGAAAGAGTGTTCTGCACTAGAATTTGTGTTTGAAAGCAAATTCTGGGATTTTGTTAGTTGAAAAACTAGAAAAATTAGAAAAATAAATAACTCTGTTAGTTGTTTCTAAACCAGGTGAAAGTATAGCAGCTTCATCTAGAAGTTTTAACTGTATCCAAACACATCTATAATGGGTAGCTGCTTTTCTTTTTTGCAACTAATGCAAAGAAAAAATTTCCAAGGACAGCAAGCCTCACTAAGATGGTGTTATACTTTACACACTGCATGTTAAATCTTGAACAGAACCTGCTCACCAACAGGGATGCAAACACCAATAATCAAAACATGTACATCTGTAGACTTCAAACACTAAGCTTTGTGACTGCTGGCTAAAGCTCTCAGGAAATAGGCAGGATCTACAGAGAAGAGGTCATGACATACAGAATGAAGATTTTTTCCTGCTGCCTTGCAGTTAATTCCTAGGGAAAAGAAGTTGAATCTATACACCGTAGTAATAGCAATTGGGACATGTTTGTTACTACAATTGAAGTGCAAGCTGTAAAAGCAGTCATTCAAAGTGATTCAGTCCACATTTGTCCATACTTTTCCCTAAATTTAGGAATAACTGCTTATTAGATGAAGTATAAAAGGAATGATAGAACGAAAATGACAGTACTGAAAGGAAAAACTGTCAGTCAGTAGTCTACATCGATCAAAAGGACAGCTCAATCAGAGATTTAGCAGATGAGACTACAATTTTTTTTGTCCTCATTTTTCCCCCTCAATTCTTTTCCACGTGTATCATTGCAGATAACTATGATTCATAATTAGCTTTTGATTACATTACCAGAAAGGATAATTAAAATATCAGGATGTATCCCTCTACAAAGATTTTTTCATATCATGCTGTGACACACTCTATCCAGAATTTTTTCTTTGGCTTCTCAGTATCAGTCAATGTTTGTTGATTACCATAATTCTGACTGTGAAGAAATCACCCATTTTTTTGAAAGAAAGTCAGGTTTAACCTGAGCTATATATGTGCATGTCTGCAGAGTCTTATTCTGAAGGGCCTAAACCTACCATGAATTACTTACAGTGTGCGTTATTCTCCGAGACACAGAAAATGTTGAGTTACCCAAAAATATATATGCAAGGAGGGGAGCAACCAGCCATCTCACACCACTTGCACCTGATCAAGCATGTGTGAGTCACCACTAATACGGTGATACGGAGAAAAGTCTGGTGGAAAACCACCACTGCTACCTCAGCTGCCATTCCCTCCCCTTGTCACCCTCCTCTTTAATTTGATATTTAGCTAAAACAAAGGGCGCTTTTAAGAAACTGTGATGCCTCCTTCATGACACCTTGCTGATGGGGTGGAGACCCTGAAAAGGGCAGGCAGAACTGGATGCTGGCAGCAAGATCTACCCCCAGCACCTCAAGTGGTGAACAAGGGCCAGGGTCCACCCAGGCTGTCCAGACAGCAGCAGCAGGAGATAGGACCAGAGACTGGGCCACAAACACGGCTACAACAGAGACCTAAGGTCTATCCAGGTCTGTACACCAGCATCTTTGGGGAAGGGACTGACAGCCCCAGGCTGAGCTGGGCCTTGGGGAGGTGATGGGGGTGCCACGGGAGGCTGATCAGGGCCATCAACCAGCTTCTAGCCTGAGGAAGCCTCATTCCTGCTGCTCCTTGACTCTGTTCATAGAGGGCCTATGACCTAAACCTAAATTTGCCTGTTCTGGCTGTTCTCTTGGGTCATGGTTTTGCTCTAAAAACAGGAAGTAAATGCAGGAGCTATGAAAGGTAATACAGCAAATGTTCTGACACATACACAGCTTTTCCAGAAGTACATGGTATTGTCAGCTAGCTTTGGTTTCAGCTAAGTATCACTGTGAAAAGAACGTCACCTGCATTAGAACAGGGTTAGCAGATTAAAGAAAAGTAAAAATAAAAAATAATCCACTCACAGAGGATCTTACGGCAACAAAAAACCTTTATGTCCCTTGCTACAGCTTCAGCCTCCTTGACTTCCCTGAATATCGTACTTCAATAGGCAGTGCAACATTTTTAAGGAGACCTGGCTGTCTAACTTATTTTAAGTTCCTAGAGACACAACTTAAAAGATGCGGACTCCAGAAAAGGAAACACAGATGTGGTATGAAGCAGGTTTCTGAATGTCTTGCATCCAGCCTGTTTCAGGGACCAACAGAGCAACAAATGTGAGTGAAGGAGTCCTGAAAACTGCCCTTCTTCCTACCTGTGGAGCATAAGTTTAAATCATATCAGCATAAGCAGATGCCACAGCAGCATCTGCTACAGCCCAGCCTGCAAACCAGCTCCTGCAGACACACTGCTTGGGTGTCTCCCAGCCCCTTTGCATGTTCACAGGTTAAACAGTCCAGACTAGGGATGGGAATACTGAGGTGACAATACGTCTCCTTCTGGCCCAATACAAATCCATATTCCCAAAACTAAAACTGGCCTTGGTCCCTGTTATCTCCGTGCAAAGTATCCTGAATATTCACTTCTGGTAACAGTCCCAAGTACATATCTATACCAGTGAACAGGAACTGGACTATAGGGACAAGTATCACTGGAAGTTTTAGGTAAAACTTTATTTAAAAGAGGGAAAATTTTTATTTTAATTGAACTAATTTGTTCATTCCTATGCAAAACTGCTTTACTGACAAATCAGGACTTCCATGTCACTGAACTACTTATTTTTCAGTTAGCAATAAATAAGGCTTAGCTCATACAAGTGTTAGGAGGAGTTATTTGTATATATCAAGGGGAGAACAGACTTCATAGGATAGATTTACATATTTTATTTAGTATTAGCATACATTAGGACCACTGAGAATGACTGCGCACACAATGCATACAATGCATTGCATACAATGAATTAAACTGAGAACAGATCTTTATTTTCGCAGAACTTAGGTATCAGCCCTTTAAATTACTGGCACTGATGTTATGTATGATATTACATATTTGCAATCACTATGAAGAAAATCAGTACAATGGATGATCATTTTCAGTGTTACAAGTGTGACAGATGGCATTTAAAGGTAAAATAGATAAATTAAAAGGCAGCACTTCTGATTCAGGGAATATTTGATCTCCAGCGTTCTTGCATTCAGCAAGTTCCATGTCACTGGAAACTCAGATGAACTCAGGGGAAGTCTTGTTATACATATATATCCTGCCTTACCCATACATCTGCAGTTTGGCCAGATGGCAGTTCAGTCCGATTCAGGGCAGTCATTCAGATTACTTTGCTTTTTCTTTGAGTACCACCAGCATGTATAAGCACAAGTGTCTAGCCTACAGATTAACTTTAAATTGAGTGTTCCTGTGTTATACATGCTCTTTAGTCATCTCCAACTGACCACTTACACCACTGTAAGCCCACTGATACCAGTGGACCTATATTTGAAAGGAACTGGGAAGAGAATGAGAGAAAAAAGCACACTATCGGAAGAATTTTTTTTCCTTTGTAGTATGTCTCCTCTGAGTGCTTATATGATCATTTCACTTCCCTCCACACATTTAGTAATAAATAGCTCACAGCATAGAGATGTGCTGGGTAAATGCTGCAAGTTATGAGGCAAATTTACTGCCTCATAAACTCACAGCCAAGTAAAGCTGTCATTTGCAAGAACAATTAAGTCATCATTCTGTTCCATGGAGGGTATAGGGTATTCCTGAAACCTGTAAACTCACAGAACAGGGAAGTTGGTTGTAAGCTCAGAATGAATGCTAACATATTATTAATACTGAACTCACTTGCAAGCTTCAAGCCCGCATATATTTTCTTTGTTTCCCAGGATTTGCAATCTAGCTTCTGCTCCGTACCGTGTATACTGTTAAAAGGCAGAAGAAATATCAGAGTACCCTGTGATGGTTTTTTTGTTGTCTGGGCTGAAAGTGTACTCTTGGAGTCATACTAGTGAGATGTTGCTGAAAAGAGGAAAAAGATCAAAGACGACGACTGTTATCTCTGAGCCATGTAAAAATCTGACATCTGGGGCTACTGTAAAAATTGCTAGTGTGGCCTGAAGATTGTCCAAATGGATAGAGGATATGTTATAAAACATTTCTGTTACACAACATGTTTTTGCTACTCACTCATATAAACCAACAAGAGGATCTTTAATCTACAGGGAGCCACAAGATAAAATTTTGCAGGGCATGCTTCTTGAAACACTACAATAATTCACAGATTTTTGTGGATGCTGGAAGTGTCACATTCTGATTATGCAGTTAGCAAGGAATGAAACATCCACAATCAGTATGTATATGCTGCACAGCGGCAGCAGAAGTCATCTTTTCCCTGAGAATCTGAGTCCTGTATGACCTTCACATTTGACCACAAGAAACATGTATGTGTATGTCTTGCACACAAAACTATAAATACATGCATTGCAGCTATCTTGCTACATATTGGGTCAAAAAACACATCTGGAAAAGATTACAGGATGAGGCTGAATTAGGTTGTTGAATAGGAAAAAGCCTGGTTGGTAATTTAAGCAATGCTGGTTCTGTCATTTTAACTTGGAGCAAGAACGCAAGCCTGAAGTCCCTCGCTTTCCTCACTGTCACAAAGCTGACCCACATTTCACGTTTAATTAGAAGTGAGCTAACTGGACTTCCAGGTAAGGAAAGTCAGACTAAAGCTGCAGAAATGGCTCATATACAAGGGCTCTGCCTTTAAACAACATAAATGCAACTTCTCTGAGCCACTTGGTTTGTGAATGTGAGTCCAAACTCAAGCAGAGCTCCTAAGGGCAGGGTGCATAAAGCCCTCACTCCCTTTGGTGCCAGTGCAGGGATGCATTAGGGTGGTGGGAAGTTACATGATGTCTGCAGCTTCTGGAAGCTGGTCTGCGCAGTATCCGGATTGTGGCTAGTGCTGCCAGCTCTGCGAGTCCTGGGTATCGAACCAGAGGTAGCAACATTGGAGAATTTCAGAAGGAAAAAGCTGGTGAAGCTAAGCCTTTCAAGACCATGGTTTGTGTCTGAGGAAAAGTATTATAAACCCCAAAACATACATAGCACAAATGTAAAACTAATGTGGAAAATTCCTATCTAAAATCGTAAAGTGACAAAAGTTACATGTTATGAACCAGATATCAGAATATACAATATGTTTTAAACTCTCATTACTGTCAGGGGAGCCATATAAATGTACTAAAAGCCATAATAGGCCCCTTTAAATTATTAATTGTAGTTGCCTAATAATAACTCGGTGAATAAGAAGAAAAATGGTAAAAATGTACTATTAAAAACATATTAAAACAATAAAACATGTCAAGTGCACTGTACTTCACCAAGCACTTTTCTGTATAATTTATATTTTCATACAAGTATCTTTAAGTAAAATAACACTTTTTTCCCAATTTGGTATTTATGATATTAATTTCCAGAAAGTTTATGTTTTGCTGAATGCTCATTTCTGAGCACCACATTGATTCTCAGTGGAAGTAAAGAGGTCCCAGATGTTAGCTGTACCCAGTGTTGACATTTCTGAGTTTTAAGAGCAAAAAGCTCTTAGTTCTGTAAATGAGCTGAACCACTGAAAACTCTTGTTACACAAGGGACAAACCATGATAGCAGCTTTTTTAATCCCAGCGGACACAGAATGTGCAAAGCATGTTGGTATCTTGACTGACTGTGGTTTAAAAGGTTGCTTGCAACTAACTGTATGATAATAAATGACTTAACCTGATCTCAGGGTATGAAGCAAATTCCTAAGAGAAAGACATGCAAACCCTGCTATTTGTTCATGTGCTTAAACCCACCTTTTTTTCAATGCACCGTTATAAGGCTGGAACTCGCAGGCCTGTTATAAAATAGAAGTATTTCAGGGCTTTTTCTGGTCATACTGAAAGCTTCTTTTTGAAACATTGTTATAAAATGCAAACACAAAAACAGACAGAGAAATTGGCTTTAAGCATAACCTATAAAATATGGTGCTGTATTCCACAGCAGTAAAGCTTACTGGCTAGCTTTAAAATATTTTTTGAGAATTTCACTTCCATGCAGCTCACTAAATTCCCACTAATTATCATGCAGTTAAAAAGTGAAAAAATTATTAACGTTATTACATTCCAGGCTTTGCTCTGAAGGGAATGATACCGTGTATCTTGTTATGCCATTAGAAATCCTCTAAGTGGAAAGGAAATCCTGTAAATTTATCTAAAAAATAGTCTCCACCACTATGACATTTTCTTATTGAATATAGATTTTTTTTTTACATTCTTTCTTATTAAACTTTATTCTTTAATTTTTCATGGTTATTCTAAACGCTTTGTTCAAATAAGGCAAGTCCCTTTCTTAGATGTTTTCTACGCTTTTTCTAAATTTCAAATTCTATAGAAAGTAAAGAACTTTCAAAAAGCAATTTCTGGGGGGGGTCAACTGCTTGATTTCAGATAAAGTGAAAAACCACCATACTCTAGTTGCTTTGTGTTCATCAACTATCCTTTCACCAACGAATAAATGTATGATAAGTTATATTAATTATGAAAAATAACACTCCAAGAAAGAGATATCCAGATGGTACTATGGCACTTTGAATGTTCCCAGCAGAACTGTATGATGTCTTTACCATTTTTGTGAGGGTAATTTATCCTCTTGTTTCTACAAAAAACACTTTTCGCCCTTCATAATATTCATAACAATAAAGCATATCTGTGAGTCCAGTAATTGCTAATTAGTAACTAGGTGAAAGGAAATTTCATTACATTTTGACGACACCTAACATTTGTTATCAAATGTTAGGTCTAGCCAAAATGTTATCATTTTCTAGGAAAAATACAATTTAAAAAAATCATAGTACTTCTTATGTTCAACATAATATACACTAATTCAAATATAATAACTACTCATAATAGCACAGCTGCTCTATAGAGTTGGTATGCTGTGTTAATTACATAGTTCGAGCAACCGAAAAACAACAGCTCTGAGGCCTGGAGTGTATCTTCTGTATGGGAGGACAACACTCAAACAGCAAATACATTTATCCAATCCTTTATCTAGCTGTTATCCTTTATCTGTTCCTGCTAGGAATTCAGTTCCTTGTCCTTGACTGCCAAAGGCTTCCCCAGCAGTGATGCCTCAGTGTGCACGATGGATGGTCCAGGTCTTCTTCCTAGGTGTGACAACCCCAGAAGAGTCCCTGAAGGTGCCACCTTCAGCAGGGCCACCATGGATGGACCAGTGCTGTGGCCCTCTGCTGTGCTGTGGTGGGTGCCACAAAGCCTTCTCATCATGGTTACTGCTCTAGGGCAAAAAATGAGGGATTTCTTTCCAAGGAAGAGGTACTTCAAGTAGCAGGGCATAAGAAATGTATTCTAACAAGGTTTGCTTCCAGTGAAAAAAAATTCTTCAGAAAACAAGGAAATTCCTATGGCCAACCAGGAGGCAGCTGTCAGCAAGGGTGACAGAAGAGGAGGAGACAAAATGGGGAACTGCTAACTAACTGTAAGACATAAGTTTTTAAAGTTTTGAAATATAAATTTCACATTTTGAATTCAAGCAAATAAAAAATTGTTTGCAGTTTTCATATTCATAGCTTTTAGTGGTATCATTTTCAAGCTATATGTACCCTATAGTTAGCTTTAGATCATATGCTTCTCTACTTGCAGGAGAAAATCACTCCTTAGTATCTTTTTTTTCCTTATATCTGTGTTGCTCAGGCTTTTCAGCTATGCTGGCTAAACTCATTCACACACAATTAAAGAAAGATAATTATAAGTACAAAAGTAAAATTAGATTGCAATTTCTTATCATCCTTATCAAAAAATATTGTTTAATATAGTATTATTAATTTATTTGAAGTGCATCCTCAGCTGATCAGTTTTACTGTTCTTGGTTTGGGGTACATATATATAATAAATATTGTATATATAGTATACACAATGCATCATTTTGTAGTTATTATATTTTACAATTTTTTTACTTGTATACATAAATCAAAGTAAAATTCTTCCACAAATTACTACAATGAAGCTAGCAAGACTTGTATTCACCCCATAACACCTGTCAAGAATGTATATTATTAGTATTGTCAGTACTGGAATTTTACTTCTCAGACTTCTGTTTTTTCCTTTATTAAATTTATCGGTTGTGTGAATATTGCACAGCTCTAGGAAGTTCTCTATCTCATGCAACTTAATGATTCCAACAACAAATATAGATTAAAATATATGACAGATCTGGATGGCTGAGTGAATGAGCCATGAGCAATACAAATCAAGATCAAGATTTCTTTTACATTCAAGACAATCACAGTATCATCAGGTAAAGGACATAAACTACACAGATAATATATTTCTTTTGTCTTAAACTAAATCAGTAAATTCCTCAAGCCACATATGCAGTGTTTGGGGAATATGTAACTACTCTGGATGGGTTGCTACTCTTTAACAAAGCTATAGCATAAATCTTTTTGGGGAAAAATGTTTAATGATTTTTTTTTTTTTTTTTTTTTTTTT
>Ga0065711_1001822_pt1 | contig 38986 bp, 15 predicted proteins | sample Hoacrofraction12_FD_59098 | JGI IMG/M metagenome (GOLD analysis project Ga0065711, IMG submission 59098) | Hoatzin crop microbial communities from Cojedes, Venezuela - Epithelial fraction 12 v2 (version 2) | ecosystem: Host-associated > Birds > Digestive system > Esophagus > Crop | place...
CTCTCCAGCAGGTCCACCCCAAGCCTGTACTGGTGCATGAGGTTGTTCCTCCCCAGGTGCAGGACCCTGCATTTGCCTTTGTTGAACCTCATCAGGTTCCTCTCTGCCCGATACTCCTGGAGCTAGCACTCTTCCTATATCAAAGGTTGTCTTCTGCTGCGTTGTTGGTATTCTATTAGATTTTTTGTATTGTGAGATAGCAAAAAACCACGGGGATAACAGCCAGTAAGCAGTCACATCTTACCTGTGTTAGAGATATTAGGCAGTGTGGGCCATTAGAAAGATGCAGCTGCCTTTATTTTCTTCAGCAGAAGCTTCTTGCAAGCATTTGGCGGCTGAAGTGTGATGTGGGAGATGATAGACCAAAGAGTATGAGTGCATCCTTTATGCATTTGGGGGATCTTTGTACTAAAAGGAATGGGGGAGAAAGGGGATGGTATGAAGCATAGCCAACTTTTTCGAAAGTGGATAAAACAGAGTACAGTTCTCAGCTGGGTAACCATCTTAGTAGCAAATGGTTAGTTTGTTCTTGAAGTTGTAAAGGAAAGCATATTTTACAATGAAATGTTTCTATATTTCTCATTACAGTCTGCTTTTTCTCTCCTCAGGATGCCAGTCTATAAATAGCAGGGAGTTTATAAATACTAAAAGCTTGAATTTTCCTAAAGATTGTTAATAAAAATGGCTGATATTCCATTTTTCCTCCACAGAACCCAAGCCTTAGTTGCCACTTTACAACCTATTACTTTTAGTTTTGTTCATTTCTCCTGTATTTTGTTTCTGCAAGTCTTTATTTGAACAAGAAACTGTGGAGATCTCTCGATGCCATACAGGGTATCAAACCTCATCCTCAAGAGGCGGCATTCATCATTCATTCTGAGGTGGTCCGAGTATTTATTGTTAAAGCGATCTACAAGATCTGCCCATTCTATTTTTTTCTGTATTTCTTAACCTAAGTAAAGTCATTTACATAAGATGAGGGTCTATTCTTCAATTAACATTTTCCTGTTAGACTGAATTTTAAAATAAGTTTAGACTCAGCATCAAGGTTGCTAATTAGTACCTGCTTTTTAACCTAAGTTTGGCTGAGTCACAGTGAATTCTGTATTTGAAAGGCTTCCTTCTTGCTGCCTTAAAGATAATTCCCCTAAACAAAAACTGTGAGTCAGTTTTGAACTTGCCTTTAGTTCTGCTGTTTACAAGATCCTCAAACCTTCTTTCTGCAGAAAGCATGCAAAGATTATTAAATTGGGCTTCGGAAGCAGCTGTAACGATTAGCACTTTAACCCTCCCTCCGCAGCCACCCAGCACCTGCCTGTGCGAGCTGTGCTAGTAAATTGGAATGCAGACTCAAAACCGGTTTGGGGAAACCACCATTTTACAGACCTGTCCTCATGTTGGCAGTTACGCAGCCATATGACAGGTGAACAGGGATAGTGATGTTTTAAATCGCTGCAGTTGCAGAAACAACTGTGTGACTCTGCCCAGCGGCTCCTGCTTGGTGGCACCCAGGGCACAACCGCACCGGCAGTCCCCGGGCTTTTGCTGGCTGTGTGGTGGGTGTTTACACACGATGTCGCAGGGAACCCGGAGACTGGCTGAGACTTGGTGACAAAGCCAAGAGACTCTGGCTGGCTGCTGCAGATTGCAGGTTGTCCTGCATGTGCCTGACGCGCTGTGTGAAGGCACAGGTGGATCAGAGCTGCAGCAGAGCCATCCTGCCCTCTCCCACCTTGCCTGCAGTTGCATTTCTTTTCAAGTCAACAGTGGGGAACTACTCTCATGCTATGCAGATCCCAGGGCTCATCTCTTCCCAAAGGTTAGACCCTTGCTTTCTTTGTACATTCACTCAGCAACAGATTTTTGGCACTTTACAGATTGACCTGCACATTTCAGATTATGTAAATGGATCTAAATTAAGTTGCAGATAATAAGAAACAGTGTATATCTCATGCTTTGGATGTCTTGACAAGGACTTTTGAAAAAGCAGAATATGTAGAACATACAGTTTTCAGCGTTTCTTTCTTTAGTTGGTGTAGGGCTTTTGAGAGCTTGATGAATATGGCAATAACAGAGCATCATTCTGAACTGATAAATTAGAAGAACAAACCACGGTAACATCATGCCCCCTATGGTTTGTAAGGGAATACATACGTACAACAGCAGTAAGGTGAGGCGTTTCCTACACACTTTCTCTTAGCAGAATTAGAATTGTGTGTTGTGCTCCTCAGCTATAGAGGAAAAATATCTGTCTGGCTTTTCTTGACAAAGAGGTCAGTTGCTGCTAATTTAGATGCCCTCAATCTCTTCCTTCTTTCCGGAGATTCAGAGCAATGGGGATCAAAATTGTTTCGAGTAACGTACTGGCACCAGGAGTAGCAGTGGGGGTCAGGCGCTCGCATCCCAGGCAGCGTCACCCGGGGCAGGCGGGCAGCCTGCCCCAGAGGGGAGAGATGCTCTGTAGTTGAATAAACGGCCACTTGAGGGCAACGTTTTACCACACATAAGTAAGCCCTGCAGAATTTGACAGTAGAAACTATAAACCTGGAAAAAGCTTCGGACATTCGTGCAACATTGTTTACCACTAACCTCTGCAAATAAGACTTATCCACCGTATCTCCTGTGTGTCACAGCTGAATGTCTGTTAAGGAAATCCCTTGGTATATGATTTCATTCAACGTGTTAGCACTTTCTTCGGTAAGCCAACCCTCTCAAGCAGAAGTGGGCATAGTGTNTTAATAGGTTTGCAGAATGGCAAGTCACCTCAGCAGTAAATTACACAGAAGATAATGTGTAAATAATGGTAGGAAATTTTGCTGGTAAATTCACGCTCTTTTTCTTTTCAAAGGTTTTTATCCTGCTTGTCCACATCCAGTTTAAAGGCAAGTCTTCCCCCTGGTAGTCTGGGTTGCTTTATGGTCTCATGATGCCAATGAGGGCAGGAGCACTGCTGCACCGGGGCAAGGGAGCAAGCCTGCCCATTTACCAAGTGCTGGTGCCTGAAAGCACCGATGAGCTGGGCTGCGCTGCTCTGAACATGCAGAGCAGCCACAAAGGCAATACCCAGGATTGCTCGGTGCGGTGATCTAAGACCTAAAACAGATGAGATGAATTATGCCCACCTTTGAGCTGTGGATGGGGAAACACCCTCAGGTCGGTTCTCTTTCAGTCCCTATGGAGCCCACAAATTCGCTTTCAAACCTTCCCAGCAGAAAAAGAAGTCACTGATCCTTGTGTGGTGGTGAACTGGCAGCAATCAGGGCAGACTCACAGCTGCCTTTGACTGCATACATGAAGTACAAACAATCAGCTGCTGCTGGTCACCAAGGAGCCAAAGAGCAACCCTGTGGAAGTTGTCTTTTCGTGGAAGGTGGGTGTAACACGATGGAGGAGATGACGTGTCTCCCAGGCCCAACATTTTAGCACGGTGTCTTGGACCATTTCATCTTTCAAGACTTAATAATCTTGATTATGCATTTCTTCTATTTCAGTAACTTCTGAAAATGTCAAGGATTTCATATATTTACGTCTTTGCAACCTGGGGGTTTGGTGGGAGGGGAAAATACAGAGGCAAAGCAGGAATGACTCACTGGGCATAACTACTGCATGTTGTCAGAATGTAATGAAAATTATTTTGGTCTTCTGCTTTTAAGCTGGAATCCCGCTAGTAAACTGTAGGCAGATTGACTTAGCAGTAAGTACGCTTATAACTCTGAAAAAAATAGACGTTTCATTTCACTGGCAGTTTGTGATAGCAGTCCTCTTGCTACCTCTCTGACACAACCAGTGCCTGCCTGGAGTGGGGAGCGCCTCTTCTTCCTCGCCCCTACTGCAACAGTCAGTTTATTTGTTGGACTGGAACTGGAAACACAATTCACTGCTAAATTTTCCACAGCTAAGGTTAAATAAATAGTTGTTTGTTATTCCAGCTGTTGGTCTGTGGGCATATATACAGTTAATATTTAAAATCCATGAAAAGACATATTCACAAGGTTTGGGAAAAATGAGGCAGTTTTCCTTCCTGTAATGGCAGGGATCTCAAATGAGTTGTGTTGTCAATGGGAGCACAAGAGGTTATATAGTTTTCCATAATCTATAAAGCTTCTTCAGAATCATGTCATTAGCTTTCCTGTGGTAGTGCACAGCAGAGCTAATAATGCAATTATGGTTCATGTAGTTAAACTATGCTATTGATATTTTTTTTTTCCCAGGAGGCCTTCATTTCTAGCAATTCTAATCATCTTCATTGTACAGCTGTATGGATTCCACATTTCACTGTGAGGGAAATAAAATTGCAAATAAATACCATCTTTCCTAATGTGTCTGTAAATGCCAGATTTAGTAACCATTAACCAAATGTTGGAGTCTATAAAATGTATAATTCTTCATATAAAAAAAGCATAGAACGGGCCACATTCACATACCAGTCACCAGAATAAACTATTATGATGGAGTAAATGCGAGCAGAATTTCATCTGATATTTGATTATTCTCATTTCTTGCCACTATAATTCATTAAATTTTCTGTTTTTGGTATACTAACTCTTCCCTTGTCTGTCTACTGTATTTAAACTCTATGTATTAGAGTAAATTAGTATAATTACCATATGAAAATAGTGTGTGCTTTTATCTTCTTTTAACTTCCCATTCTTTTGAACAAATCTGGAACCTGGACTTCTATACTTTCACCTGATGTACAGTAAGTATGAGAGCTGGCAAGCACAGGATAATTAAGATGCCCTTTAGTGTATTATTAAGCATTAATTTGTGACTCCCATTATGGAAATATTCTATTTTTTTAGAAAATGAATGGTTCTATCTGTGCCAATCCCCACTATAGCAAAAATCTTGATCCTGAGATGTTGGAACCCTCATTCAAAAACATACAGCAAGGAGTACGGACGTTCCCTGACTCCATGGTCTCTATCTCCATGATTAAGGTTGTTCTGAGATACATTATTTGAGCAATGAACCTCTGAAAGTACTGCCCTGTTTTCTTGAAAAAATTAACTGTTGTGTTGTGAGTAAACTATCATACACATTAAAAAGCCTTTAGAAAAAACCAAAAGGTAAGGTGATCCTGTGTTAATCGTTTTGCTGAGGAACGTCCTCATCCTTAAATGTGTCTGGGACACAAAGAGTCAAAAATAAAACACAGAGAATTATTGCTATTAGGTGTTTGAGGAAAAAACACAGATATGAGAGGGATCTGCTAATTAGGCTTCTTCAATGTACCGCGTGGAGATGGAAAGAAGTTGAAAATCAAAATAAAGCAAACACAGTTAAGGTCTTTAGATACTCTAGCAAGAAGTTGTTGTCTGTGAAAATGAAATCTCTGTGCTCTTATTATCTTTAGAGAGAATATCTGTCATTTTCCCTCATACATCAGAGGCAAGGTAGCACCAAGTTGTCACTTAGGGATCCCATGGGATATACAGCCCAGGTCAAATGCAAGGGAGCCGAGATGGGGAGGACCAACTTTAACTATCAGAGCACCACGTCAGGAGCATAGAGCAGTTCCTGCCATCCCCCCCTCCACGACTGCTGGAGGGGAGAGAGACTGCACAGTGACAGAGCTGGCAGAACTCTTAGTGACGTTCACATGCATTTTCCATTATAACCCACATTTTTAAATTGCTCAACTCTTTCTACTTATTCCATTAATACTATTTTTTTGTGTTATGTAGTAACACTTCTGACTTTTGTTCTTCAGTAAAGCATTGAAAATATTCAACTCTCTGATCTGAAATATATAAGCAAAATGCTGTTAAGATATACTGACTAGAAAAGTTGTGCAGGCATAACTTCCTAGTGTCCTTTTTCGCTGTGGTTTTGTTTTACAGGTGGTGCTAGGTAAAAGCAGCAGGCTGTCTTTACAGGCTAAGTAGTTCTGAAATTGAGCATGAATACATTTTCATCTACGCAGAAGTTTTCTTATGTTATTTTGCTTAACCAAACCTTTGGTGGTTTGCTACTATTTTCTTCTCTCCTTTTATATAACAGGCAGTCTACAAAAGTGCTTTGCAGGAATGTAAAGTACAAATTTGTTGCTTTTGGCAATCAAAAACAAAAGGAAAAACTTGGTGTGATATTTCACCAGTAACTGAATTATGATACAAGGAGAGAGGAACATAAAACAAATGTGGGAAAAAAGAATCAGTTTTTCAGGTCTGCTTTAAGCAGACTAATGAATTAGCATGTCTATAAAAATGTGGGACTTGGCCAGTAGTACAGCAGGCACTCAGTGACCACTAAACAGTCCAGATAAACCGAGGCACAAAACACCTACTGTGCAGCTTGCCATCCCAGATACATTCCTAGAATTTTATCTGACCCAGTTGGAATGCTAATGGGTAACTACTGTTTTGTGGGTTTGTTGGAAAATCAGCAGTGGATAAGGGTTTTTTAAAAAAATAATCTATGTGTTATCCCTATTGGTTATCAGTTTTAATAGTAGGAAATAATATGAACAATAAAATTACCTAGTATCCTGCAAAAATTACTTTTCTTAGTGGGCCACTGCCGTCCCTTCGATAGGTAGAATGTCTGAAATGCAATAAGTGCAAAACCAAAACATTTTCAGATTAAAAGAAATTACTAATAGTTACACTATAGTATTGGGTAGAATTTCTAGACATTGCTAATAAATGTAGAAAACAAATTGGATTGAGGTCCTTAATTCCTTTTATCATTTTTTTTAGGGGATGAAAAGCTTTATTAGAATTAAGCTCATCTGAAACTTATTATTCTTTCAGTATGCTAATTAATAGAGCAGGATCATGGATTTGTTAATTAAAATAAGATACCTCAGGGAAACTGAAATTAATTTTGATGTCCTAATAGAGTTACCACTATGTCATTAAATCTTGTGGAAGTCTTCTCCATTTCTCTTCTTTTTCTTCTCTCAAAAAGAAAAAACATTTAATTTAGTTTGAATTTAGAATTAGAATATTGAATGGTGACTTTCCGAAGATGTGGAGGAGATCAGTTGATAGTCTTGGAACAGCTATAGCCCTCCTGGGAGTGTCAGGACTGTTCACCTTGTGCTCTGAATGAGCACAAAACTGTCCACCTCTGGGTCACTGGACCTGTGTTACTAGGAATCAACTTGTAAACAGTCCCTCCAGCAGCCTACTAGAGTAATTTAGTAATGCTGGCTTGTTTTTCAGAGACAGAACTAGCAAATTTATTGTACTTTAATGAAATGTCTTTCGTGGATGGAAGGTGCCATCTGACAGATAACACTGTGGTCAGCTGGGTCTGTCCATGTCAGTGATTCAGTTTGTACAGAGTTTTTTCAGGCAATCTCCTGATCGCCCCCACTTGCTGCACTTGAGTGTAGTTTTGGAGGAGTCCTGGAGTGTGCAGACTGATTCCTGTTGGGTGGGACCAAACTGGAAGACGTGCTCCAGGAGCACGCCAAGAGCCACCAATGGTGCTTGACTGAGAAGCCACACTAGAGCCAAAGCAACACCCAGAGCTGCCGAGCGAGGGTGAGTTCTCAGTGCCTGTCTTTTCACAGGTCTGCTGCTGTTGCACTGTGCTGATGTGGACAACCCTGGGGCTGTCCAGGTCTTACCTAGTGCCCTGACAAGAGATCAGACTGTTGATGTGACAGCTGATGCAAATGCTGATTTCAATTTAAGTCATTTTTACAGAAGGAGAGGTAAGTATGAAAGAAGTACTAGTTTCTATCCTATAGAAAAGCACAATTGGTCTAATTTTATTTAATGAATTTTCAAGGCCAGCAAAGTTCTGCATCATTGCTAGAAGTGTTAATTGCATTTGTACCCAAAACTTCTGTCATTTGATATACTAGAAGTCAGAAATAATCTTATTAGTATACCAGTGTATATTGTTTGAGTAGTTTATCTCGCTTTATCACTGGGTTAAGTGGATAAAATTTAATTAGAGACAAGCACTAGATCTGATTTTTAGAGGCTGCTGAGCAGTTGCAGTTTTGTTAGTCTTGTGAAAGCTTGTGACTTCTGAGGAAGAATGCCTGCTGTTTGCCTTCAGCCTGAAAAGTGTTCGACGGATTTGGTTACATGTAAGGAAGGGCAAGGTGCAGTTATCTTACTGTTGAATCCGTGTTTAATAAGCAAAAGAAAGTTGAGGTGGTTTATGAATTTCAGTTGAGCTTGGAAAATCATTTTAAGCCCATATAAAAATAAAATCCACTAAAATTCACTTCAGCTTCTCAGATAGATTAATCACTCTACTGTTTACTCAAGTAAGCAGAAAAGAGGCATAAAATGTCTTTGTTTTCAATACAGAGTTAAAACAGTGAACGTTATATGTACCTGCAGAGTGCTCTTGCCACAGAGCTAGAAAGTTCTTCTCTCTGATACTCCAACCTAATGAATATTATGTGATATTTACCTGAAGAAGAATAGCTTCAGGACAGATTTGAAAAAAAATTCCCTCAGATTGCTCATTAACCAGGGCAAAATCACTCAGAGGCAAGAGACCAGTTTTAAAATTTCTCCATGACCAAAGAGAAGGTTTGGTACGTGGTTTGGTGCAAGACACATTCAAGCCTTGCACACTGCTTCTTTCTGGCCTTATTTTTATTTAAATCACACTGGTCTGCTTCTGTAAACCAACCTCTTCATGGTCACACTCCCTCTGCTTTTATCCTAAATCCTGTTTAAGATGATTCAGATTGAAATATTTGGGTCTGGGGTTGATTTCATTATTTTGGACTAATCATTTCATGTGGCTGTTTCAGAAGGGCCAGGAAACATCAATGTCCGTGAAGCAATGGTCACCGGCAGTGGTCACCAGCAGTGCCCGCAGCCCCTCAGTGTGCTGTGTTTTCAGGAGAACAAAATTTTAAAGTGATTTAAAAAAAAAAAACCCCACACAAACAAAAAATCAACACAACAAAAACCCACCCCCCAAAAAACCCTGACAAACCCAAAAACTAAACACCTCCTCCCAGAAAAACCCAACCAGTCAAACCCCCCTCCCCTCCCCCCAGACTTCTCTATCTACTGTGTCAAAATTGGGTATGGAAGCTGGTTTATGAATTTCCTGTTGTTTTTCCAGTATTTTGCTGACATCTATATTTAGGCCCTGACCCATATCAATGCTTGCTGGGGGTAGGGTTAAAATTTCTGATGCTTATTCATTTACCATTTACCATTTACCATACCCATTTACCATTTCTAAATACAAGTGCTTGAAAGATTTCTTTCATGACCTTTTCTTACACAAGCATTTTAAGATTACTATTTTGATCCCATTTCTCCCAGTTCAATTAAACGCAAAATAAAGAGCGGATCGCTGAACAGCTGTTATTTTGAAGGCTATATTTTCCCAGTAATTCAGGCACAACTGTTACCTTGTGGAATAGCGATGGTAAACCTTCCATCGACAGACAGATGAGAGCAGCCTGCTCCGCAGTGCCGGGTGCGATATGTGTGCTGTCAGCACAGGCAGTTGGCTGGTGAACCCGCCGGCCAGCGCGGCTGATGCCGGGGTGCTGGCTGCAGCGTTTCAACATGATTGCAGACGTCTTTGGAGGGGAGGACTTACTGTAGACACAAGCTGCAGCAAGACGCCTCACAAACCAAAGTTCAAGGTGAGATCCGTATTAGGAGGTAGCTGATTTAAGAAATTGCCTTTTTTTTTTTTTTTTTCCCAGCGCAGAAAGCAAAACTGGGTAAAAATCTGTGGCTTGGAGCTTCTTATTGCACAGGGTCACAGTCTGATACTTATGCTCGTCCTCAGCATTTCTCCCTGTGCTAAGGGCAAATCTAGGAAAGGAAGGAAGGCTGTATAATTTCCTGTTAAAAAGATCACAATAACAATGCATTTTAATGCTGGTGACAGTTGATATTTTGAGGAAAGGAAATATAAAATGGAAGTGGGCATTAGTGACCACCCCTCTTTGCAGCAGGGAAGCTCAGGTGCTGCTCAGTGAGGTCTGGGGTGCATTTCATGGTGCCTGCACGCTCCCCTTCACCTGCCTGCTGCATGGCCCAGCACATCCCTGGCTGCTTGGAGCCCCCTGTATAAGGGCAGCTGGGGAGGAGCTGAGCACTCTCCCATGAACTTGTCCAGACTGCTGGGACAAGGGGAGAGGCACCTCCTGCTCCGGGAGGAGCTGATAGTGATACAGTGGGGAAAGGGCAGTGTCGTCTTTCACCTGCAGAGCACAAGGGCAAACATCTTGCACCAGGTTTATGGGGCAGTTTTCTGAGCAGCAGAGAGCAGGACAAGAAAACAAATAGCTTTTCCAAATACTTTGCCTTTTTGTTGGTGTCTCCTGTTTTTTTCTTGATGCCTCTGATCACTAGTGAAGGTGTGTTTTGTGAAACTGTTGTCATACTCTGGCTGTGGTGCCTGTAGAAACTAGAAGAGTGATTAGGCTCCAGAAAATCAGCGCCTATGCTGAGCCATATGGTATCTTTGCTCTGTTGATCCACCTGGTTGACTAATGCTATATGCTTGCTGGAGGAAAATCTGTGTTTTAGCTCTGTGCTGTCTGGGAGTAGTAATTTGTGTAATAACCATTAACTACAGGGATGTTTGTATGTCAGTTTAGCAGGGATGGATCCCTGTGCTTTTGGAGAAGTGGTAGTTATAGAAAAGATGCAAGGCAATTTTTCTTTAAGAAAAAAAGGAAGGTTCTAGATGTATAAACTCCTCCAGCCAAGCACTGCTTGCCCTGATCTAAGTAGTCTCATTGATTTTAATGAATCCAGGCTAACTTCTGTCTTCTGAGGATTTGCCCGTCACTTTTTATAAGCTTTACAGCATGGGATGGGATGAGTATATTTTACAGATAGAGGGAATACATGTACACACACTCAGTTTCTTTAATTTCCTTATTGCATTTTTTATTTTATTTATACCTGTGAATGTGTTGCAGATGTTCAGCACATTCACACAGAGGAAGGGAGCATGCTCAGACTCCTAGAGACAGAGTAAATGTAGGCAGTGATCCCCAGGAGCCTTCTGCAAGGGACAAAGGCAGCCAGCTTGCTCTCTTGACAAAATCCCGCTTTGGGTGCTGCCGCTCTGCATCCCGAAGTCCTTAACAGTTGGCCAGAAATACCTTTACACTATTCTTTAAATGTTTGTCCTGGTTTCTTGTGTAGTTTTTCCTGTGCATTTCTAAATAGCGCCAAAGGATGGCTGCATTTGTGCCTCGACAAATATGATTAAATCTTCTGCTCCTGAAGTCCCTAGTGAGGCTGCTTTTAATCATGACTGGAGTAGATTTTGACCAGTATGTGAGTACTTATCTTTAAAAAAATAATAAAAAAGCCAAATATTCAGATTAAGAAACTATTAAATACATAGTTTTATTTGTAAAGACCTATGCCAATGCAAGACTATTGTTTACAAATCCTGCAGACATCTGTTGATGTAATCTACTAAAATTATGCTTCAGAATAAACCAAGAAGAATAGGGTAAGAGAGGACATTTTAAAAGATGGAAAATTGAGAAAGAAGTGGAAAATCATAAAATGAACTTACAGCCAAGTTTTATATCTTTCTATTATGTGTTTACTGCAATTTTGTAAATAATGCCAGAAAATTCGTTCTTTGGGGCAGAATGTCTTCAGGGAAATGCTTGTTTCATGAGCGGCAGGACAACGACACCTGGCTCCTGCAGATGGGTGGACCTGCCTGTGCCACGGTGGTGGCTCTTGCCCAGGAGCTGTAACAGCAGGGCCAGCAGCTCCCAGCAATCCCAGGCTGTCGGAATGACTGGGACTGGTCCTGTGTTACTGGCACTGAGCACTGCACAGACAGGCTGCGTTGGTGTTCGTGTGTTCCTCCAGGTCAGCTAGTGAGCTGTTTGGGCTTCTCAAAAATGTTTTTTACAAATGTTTGAAATATCATCTTTCAGCATATATACGTGGCTTGTCTATTTTAGGGTCATTTTTCTTACTGTACGACATTTGCCTTATGCATTGACAGAATTATTTGGGTTACGTTGGTTTGGTTTTCTGGCAGCTAAAGTAAGAATTTATTCATTTTTGAAGGTAGGTGGGTGCCATCTCAGCTGAGTTTTCATCCGTCACTTTCAAAGTCAGGTTTCCTATGTTTATCCAGAGCTTTCTGTTTCCTTTTTTCTTCTTTGTTTAGGTTTTGTGTCTGCTCTCCAGGTTAGACCCCCCTCTCCAAAGAAGTACATCTTCGATAAGGAGAAAGGAAGCTAAAACTTTTAGTCATTCTTAATCTTTTTTTCAGTGATGTCAAACCTCTTCCTAGTGCAGAAAGGTTTGTTTAGTGCCCATTTTTCAGCAACCAAAGTTTTTGTCTGTGGCCTGCCTTCCCCCTTCACATGGTGTTTCCAGAGGTGAGCACAGCAGGGACTGGCTGCTGGATTGGGCTGCACTGCCACTGCACCCAGGGACTTCTCAAGTGGGCAATGATAAACTCCTGGGAAATTTCGCATAGCCAGATTTTCACGTGCTCCATAGGTAGGACCTGAGGCCTTTGCATGGACTAATGTAGTTAATAAAAATCAGCTTCCATATATCTATTTTTTTTTAAAGGACTTTTCTATATTCTTCCTTCAGAGATCCTCATCAGCATCTTCCTGAACTGAAAACTCAGGAATTAAGTCTGCTTGGACATGCTCCTACAGACCGTTTCAAGTCAGTAGGACTTGCAGTAGCAGAGAGAACAGAAAATTGCCCCCAGCATCTCACTCTGCTCTGCTGGGCTCTGTGCATAAGCTCTGCCATTTTTGCAACCATGCATCATACCTGCCTGCAGATCGCATCTGCGTGATGATCTCCATGGCGACTTGGGCACTTGAGTCAGAAATATGAGCTGGTAAGTCAAGGTTACTCTCCCTCCTCCTCCTTTCTTCTCAGTGCAATGCGGGTGATTACTTGTGTTACGTTTTGGTATGGATGATGCTTATCTGGAGCAAAGCACAGCCAATCTGCTCTAATTCTCCCAATCCAGTTTAAACACCTCACACAGATCAGCAGAGCCCTGTTGTGTGTGTGTGAGGGGGTGGGGGGTACCAGATCATTTTCTGGGTCTGGGTGCAGGCATGACATCTCTTGTAGGGGAGGCTGATGCTACGCGAGTGGAATTCAGTGAGAAATCCAATATAGCTTTTCCTGCTCTGTGCATGGGAACGGTTGGCTGGGGGCCAGATGTAGGGACATGCAGGTGATTAGCTTCTCTGTCTTTACTGGATACCCTGAAGAAATGGAAACATAAATATTGAATTATAAAGATAGAATTTGTGTGGTCTCAGAATATATACATACCTTATAAAGCAGAATTTTAGGTCTGATGTACTTAGTTAGCCAGTGGGTGCATTGAAGTTTTGCCTCTTTGTATTCACAAAACATTTCTTCCTCTTTCTATTGGTGCAAATGACTTGAAATGAAGAATGTTTTTGTTGTTTGTTAGCATCATCTCCCCCTGTTGTCCATTGACATAAAATGCAGTGTTCTGGAACATGAGAAAGGCAATGCGTTTCCTCCAGTTCTTTGTAAGCTGATATGAAGTAGACAGACACCTTCTGAAGTTTTGTGCATGCTGTGCTCTTTTTTTCTTTGCTGCAACAAGAAAAGCCTTTTCTTTTAACCTGGCTTCCTTTGAAGAAGTAACTCAGGAAGCTTCATGGCCTCTCAAGGTAAGCACATCTCTAGTCTGTATTTTTAGATCATGTTTACAGAAAACTACAGTCTCGTGCGTTTCCAGCAATCAGCAGTCTGATGAAACGAGAGATCCAGGCTAAAACCACATCAGCTAAAGCACAGTTGGTTTGGCTTCCTTTAATTTTTCGGCATTCAAAAGGCTCCTAAGGAGACAAAAATCTATACTAGAATGTTATTTGAATAAAATGTTACAAAATGTTAGCATCTGCATTCAATCAGAAAATTTAGTGTTTGCATCTTTGTGCTTAAACCTGTCCGTACAGAATGTGTGGAAAGGGCAGGTTCTGAGCCAAGGGTACCACTATTTTTGCACACTTCTTTCCTATTGCACTTCAAAAATACCAAATCAGCAAATGCTTTTCACTTTCAAAATTGGCCAGAGTCCTGATACTACCACAGAAGAAAAACTAAATATCTGAAGAATAACTGGATTTAATCAAATCACTCCTATCTGGATTCACCTTTGTCACGTATTGTCTTTTAGCAGCAGCAGGTTGGGTACTCAGGGCTGTAGACAAACAGCGCAGTATGCTGCTTTAACCAGCCTTCTAAATTCATTTTTTCTGTGCTTTCAAATACTTTAAGTAGAAGGACACAAATCTGTTTTTTCTTAACGTGACTGCAGCTCCACAGAGGTCACCCCGTTGGGATGTGCCGAGGCAGATGTTGGCCCAGGGAGTTTCAGCAATATCTATTTATGTTTGCTGAATGCTCACCCCTCTTTTTTTTCCCCAAAGAAGACATTCTGCATTTACAGCACTAAAAGTCATAGAGCAGCAAGCAGGTTTTGCAACATCGTTGTACTCTTGGAATAGCCATTTTCTTACTCTGCGAGGTATGTATTTTACTTACCTTTAGCCATATAAAAGATATCTGGTTTTGTACATGTTTAATGCATAGTAGTTAACAGAAGCAGCAAAATAGTCATGTTGTGTAATATTGTTTTCATAATGTAGGAAGTTGATAATAAACTTATTTTAGGAACAAGGCACTCTGCAAATTATGATTGTACAGAATTCTCATTGTATCATATGGTAACTTTTAATATTTCCCATACCATAAATGAAATGGGAAACATCCACAAAAATAGACAAAGTGTCAGAATAGCTCAGATTGTTATCAATATTTAATGTATTTACTGTTTGGTTTTTATATAGCTTAAAATTTGACAGGTAGAACTGCAATTTGTCTTTTTTTTTCTCTTTATTATTCAAGAATAACACTAACATTCGGCCACTTCATGGCATTTCATGTAACAACAAGAGTTACGGCAGTCACAGAACCTGTGAGTAAAATGATGCAGAAAAGCACATAAAATATTTATTACCCAGTTATACATTTTTAAAAGCCAGCTACAAATTCAAAGGGGTTACTTCTTCTTCCTGTGGTCTCAGACTTTGAAAGAAAGCAGTTGCTGCAAAGACAAATTAAGATCAAAATATGATTAAACGATGAATCAGCCACAGTGAGTTCAAATAATGCTAAAGGATCTCATTTAAACCCACAACAGCAAAAGAGAGCTTCAGATTCAGAGCCAAAATTCCTTCTGGACCTCAGACCCCATTGTGCCTAAGTATTATCACGCATGAGATAAAAATGATCAGTCTGGGGACCGCTTTACTGCCGAAGCGCAGGGCCTCTGCTTAATAACGGGGATTTGCCGTTTGTATGCAGGGAGCTTCAGCTTGCTCTTCCGTATTGTGGCAGAGCCAGTGTTACTGAGGGCTGTGGAAAGATGCTCATAGTGAAACCAGTAGGAGTTTGTTGGGAAGCAAATGCCGAAGGTGATCACTGCACTGTGGGAGACGGTCCCTGTGCGCACGAAGGGCTGTGGGCGTGCAGGTACCTCTAACAGTAAATACTCTTGTTACCTTCACAGCACGAGCCAAGGCAACCATCACTGTGTCCTAAAGGACGTGTTTGCAATAGCAAACCAGAAAACACAGCTTAACGATGTCTGATCTTTTCATTAAGATAATAATGAATCTTTAACACTGCAAGAGGCTGTAGACTTTGATACCAGGGCTGTAACATCCAGCTTGGGGAATCTGAGATCCCTGGAAAGGTTATCTCTAATTAAGAGAAAATATGCATGCCCTCAAGATGCTGGAAAGCATCTTGCTAGAAGCAAGCCCTCAGCTGCTCGGTGCACATTAGCACGCAGGGCAGCTCACGGGGAGCAGAGCTGAGCAACCTGTGCTGGGGAGCTTGTGGCTGCCCCGCATGTGAGCCCAGATCAGCTCCAGCCTTGTCCCACAGACTGAGTGCTCACAAGATGTCAGAGAGGATTAGGTGCCCTCCAAGACCACGTCTCCTGGTTTAGTTTCATCTGCAGTGATCCCATGTTGCATACTCCTGGACTGCTTTATAAAATGAACCAGCGTGCTCAAAGTGTGGGGCCATCAGGAGATTTGTTTCAGATCCTGGCTCCTGATCTGAGCTAAGATGCTGGTACAGTCACAGGCAGTATGTAACATTATTGTTCCAGTTTTGATCCAAGCAGTTAGCTGCTGTTTGGCCCTGTTCATTTCTGATTTTTTTCTTCTCTTCCTGCAGAGTTTCAGGGACAAACAAACCCAGTCTTTAAGGATTACCTCCCTGGTTCTTCTGACCTTCCTGAACAGAACAAGCCTGTTGAACCAACAAGTCTCTGGAAGCAAGTATCACAGACACAGAACTTGCCACCTGGTCTGGAGTACCTGAACCAGGTCCTGAATCTTTCCAAATGCTCGAATTGCTTTGTTTTCCTCAGAGACTTTGGTATCTTGGGGGATGGAGTTGTTTGGGTTTTTTCTTGGGGGAAGGCAGGTGGAGATGGAGAGGAGTTTTTTTTATTCGATATTACTATGAAATAAGGAACGTGGGACTGACAAGCCCTTCCTTCATTGCTGCTGCCCATATCTATAGAAATCCATTTGTTGTTCATGCAGTTCTCCTTACACCAAAACCAAGGATTTCTTCCCTCTGTGACCTTTTGGAGGTCATACTACTACCCCTCTCATTGTCCCCCCCCAGTTTCCTTTCAGGTTCTTAAGAGCTCACCCTCAGGGAAATGGCTATCAAACTCCAGCTGACCTCAAAAAGACTAAAACAGGCAGTGTGTGAAGGAATTGTCACCTCCCTATAATCCGTTCTTTGAGGAACACAAAGGTCTTCTGAGCAAACTCCTTCTGCCAAGGCCAGTGCTCTCTGGGTTAGAGGTAAGGTCCTGGGGAGGTAAGCTCCCAAGGAGACAACTCTGTGAGCGTAAGCCCAGGTGGCTACAAATCTGCACCCACTCTGTGCCAGTTTGTGGGGCAGGAAAGCGTCAGTGCCGGAGAGGGGAAATGCCTAGAAAAGAAAGTGGACAAGTAGGTCACAGGCAAAGGAGGAAAACGGAAAGCTAAAGTCTTCTCAGTCCTACTGCTAAATGTGCAGCTGTCCATCTCGCTCTATGAAGCCTCTCAGCTCCTGGACCTCAGACCAGTGATGGTCTGCAGCTCTGCTCCAGAAGTTTTGACTCTTCCTCCACCTTTTTTTTTTTTTTTACTGGGAGAGTGACTCCCTGTTACTGTTTCGACACTGACTCCAGTCTGACTTTCACATGTGGGTGGATTCTGCCACACATATATGCTGAGTAACATGTCATACACCTTGCCTGCTATGGACAGGGACAGAACCAGGCCTGCAGTGTAGTCAGGTTGGTTCTGATACAGACGCTTCTGCTGTGTTTGTATTTTGGTGGTACTGGGAAATGTTTATTTCACTTGAGGTCTGCATTTTAGATACACATTTCTAGCAGTTTTGTACAGAAGCAGAAATTGAATGTATTTTATGTTTGGAGCTAAGTTACCTAGATAGCTAAAGAAACAGGGAGACCCTTCAGAAACAATCTTTCATGTGGAGTTATGATTTTCATTTCATGGTACCGATGCACAGAATGATATGTGTTGTCAATTACATGAGCATTTGCTCACAAACTGTGGGAGCTACATTTTTTAGTCTAGAAGTGATTGTGATAGTAAATACTTGGCAGGTTGAATATATGTCTTCTATATGAACGTGAATTATACCCCAGATTTACCCATACAATGTGGGCAAGCAAATTCTAGTACTCCATTTTATAGAAGATTTACATCTGACATAAAGACAAAAGAGCAAGTGGCTGTCCAAACTATAACTAGAACTCAAGACTTCATTCATGCTTGTTCTCGGCCCAATGTGACTGTGCTACAGCCCTCACTAATTATTTTCAGTTTTCTCTGCAGTCTGAAAAGTGGAAAGCATGTGTGCAATGCTGATTATTGGCCTATACCCACAGCTAGGGTTTCCGTGTGTTGCAGAACATTTTGGTGCGCGTTGCTGAAGCCATACTGGCTGTGTGACTAATGAAACAAGCTCATGCAGGATAGCTTGCAGCAGAAAGGGGATCCGACCAGCAGGGAGATGGCTGCCTGCAGAATGAATGTCGGATTCACAGCTGCCAGGATGATCCTTTGGGATTTATCCTGATGGACTAAGAGATTTTCACATAATGAAATTCTCAAATGAATGAAGATGTTTCTAGCAGAACTGGAAATTTTTGATGAAATTGGGAAGACTGGAATACTGTGTATCCTTCTGGTTGCGTCTATACTGGGGAAAGGTGGGTCTAAATTGAAACAGGCACAGACAGGGGCTACTGGAAGGACATGGGGAATAGAGAATCTGCTTTAAAACAAGACTGCAATTGTTTAATCTTTAGACAGAAAAAACACTGCCAGAGAGGGAACAATGACAGAGTACCTAGAAGAGTAAACAACCTGTGGGAGAGAGAGACATTTAATTTATAGTATTGTATTTCTGGAAGAAAGATTATGTAGAAAGTGGTTGTGAATAAATACAGGATAACAAATAGAAATGAGTTTCTGGGATTACCTCCAGCAGGAGTGGGGAAGATAGCTGGACAGATCGAGAAAGCTGAATATATTTCTTAGTAACACTGTGATATGTTGGACTCTGAAACAAGGATCGAAATTTAGTGAATCTCAGAGATCCCTGCAGTCTTATTCTAAACAGCAACTCAAAGATACAACATACAGTGTTGGATGAGAGGAAAAGAAAATGTCTGTGCCGTGTGTTAAGGCCAGACAGCAATGTCTCACTGCAAACAGGCACCTGGAGTCAGTCAGGCTGAGGAGGGATTTGCTCGGCTGTTCAATGTGCACCAGAGAAGGCCAATAAACTGCTTCTGGCCTGACAAAATGATACCACGATTTTTATCATTATCACAGAAGTGACACTCTGTAAACAATTTCCTACAAAACAAGTTACCCAAACCTCATTATTATCTTCCAGATCACAGCTATAGTTTGAGGAATTGGCCAGTGCCCATTACAAAAATCGAGGGAACATTTGCCTATAGCAGGAATAGACAGATGAGACCTAGGAGAAGAATTTTCCAAACAGCTCAATAGCATGTTATGCTACCATTCAGGCTCAACCAATTTTGTAAGAAGCCTCTCAGTTTATACCTGGTTAGACTGATCAGATGTAAATTTAATGCCCACAAAACTGGACAGTGAGAATTAGCTGTGTAGAAGGAATTTTAGCACATGTGAGTTCAAGAGTACTCAGATCTTCGTAAATCAAAGAGCTTTAGATGCTTTCAAATGCAAGTGCAGAATTCCCCTAATCCACAAACACCCTTATAAACGGTGCATCGGAATAGCTGCCTTGCAGAAACTAGCAAAAGGCAAAGCAAGCAAGCCTAACAAGGGAGATCATCGCATTGTCTCCACATTATTTATACACTGTACAAAATAAACCAATACACAGACCAAAATCACTCAAAGTTTTTAACTGCTCAGGCTCATTATTTTTCCTTTACCTGTGAAAAACTATGTGGGGCAAAGAAATCCATATTAAAATCAATGCTAAGTTATTAAAATAGTCCTGCCATCTTTAACTTGTTTATTCTTTTCTCATCAGCAGATCACTTCCCATAAGCTCCAAGAGTTCACATCTCATGAAATCTAAACTACAAATAGCAAAGATTCTTGGGAGAAATTTTTAAGTCCAAATATTTTTTATTATTTCAATTAGTGGCATGCACATTTCTGAGATTAATGAAAGGGACAAAGATGTTTCTCTTTTACCAGCTTTTCTTTGCAGCCTGAATGAGCTGCAGGAAATGACTAGAATTGACAAATGGCTGAAACAGTTTGAATATGTACCAGGCAAGATTTATCAATTGTAAAATATACAAACAATGGAGAGCTGTGACATGCTGGTCTCGGAAGGTCACTGTGTGCTTTCTGTCTGCAGCTGTGAGTAATGGCAAAATCCTGTGCCAAGCCATTTGCCCATCAGGAATTTAAAGAATAGAAATTAGCAAAGCCTAAACTATCTCATAAAACAGGCAGAAAAAGTCACATAAAACTGAAAGGTAGACTGAAATTAAGTCTTGCTGGTTTTATAATACTAATGACTGTTCTCTAAAAAAGAATAATGTCAGAGGGACGATAAGCACAGCAAAGCTGGGTATTATGGCAAACAGTTTTTCTCCTGCATTTGTAACCAGCTCACAGGGGGAGACAGTTTCAGCCAGCCGAGGGATTCTCTGGGGAGCTGTTGCGTGGCTCATTCTGGCACCTTGCTGCAACTGTTTGCCAGATTTAGGGTGAAGGACTCCCAGTGCCTGAGATCAGAGCGTTAAAGCCTGTGTGTGCTGTCACCAGCATCACCCCACAGCCCTGCCGGGCTCCTCCAGCGGGGCCCTGTGGGATGTGGCAGCAGCAGGCTTTGAGCTTGAGCCCAGGCTCATTCGCTTCTGCACTGCCGTGGTGCCCAGCACTAACCTTAGCTTTGGGTAACGGGCTTCCCTGCTGACGACACCAGGAGGGAAGAACAGGAGTGAGAAGTGGATCCTGCTTCTTACGTACATCTTTGCTCTTGTCTTCCTCATCCCCCAGTGGAAGTTTATTTTTCATCAAACGTGCAGGTGAATTACATGACCACAGCACCCAATGTCACACTCTTCAGTCATCATTTCAGAACCATGCCTGAAGCGTCACTTGGTGTAGCCCTTAGGCACCCAGCTTGTGCACCTCTGGAAGGACAGAAATTCTCATAACTGGGAGATAAGCAATAAAAATAGACAGGTGATCACTGGCAGCCCCAGACCTTTCCAACACACACCATCTTGTGTTTTTGTGGTTTTTTTTCTTTTAAACAGCTGGACCAGATAATTATTCATCAGCAAGTGGAGCTTCTTGAAGGTATGGTGCAATCCTTGTCGCTCCTTTAACAGTGCTGGTACACAGATGTCTCCAAAAGGCTTCCAAGTCTTGCCCCCACGTCGCTGAAGTCATTGCGAAGCCTCCTGCTGACCTTGCATCAGGCCTGTAATGTGGTGTTAGAGTAGTGAAAGCTCGCTCACTTTATGCCTGTTCCACAGGAAACCAATGAGGAGAGAAGGACTACAGTGAGTAATAGCTACACCAGCCCATAATTCTCTCCCTCAGATACCGCCCTCTCAAAGTTATTAAAGTTTAACTGACTTTCCAATCCAAGGAAAAATTTATTGTCTTTAACAATAATTAACATGCTACAAGAAACAAAGCAAATAAAGAAAGGAAGGTCATAAGACACAAAATGAAGCATGAAAGTTTCTATTTACATAGTTCCTCAGAATTTCAAAGTACTGAAGAAGTACGAATTTCTGCAAGTAAAACATTTTCTAGTGTATTTCTCCCATTCAAAATGTTTTCAGCCTGATTCTTGGATACCTTCCTGGGTGAAAGTTTTGTCACAGAAGTGGGACTGCCTCATTTTGTTACTTTCCTCAGATGATAAAGAAAAAGCCCAAACCAAAACTCTGGATCTGAATTCTGTTTTGTGATAGGTACTTTAGTGTACAGCGAATCAAAGCCTTTAAACTAAATGCTCCTTTAAAATACAGACCTGACATTATTATTTCCTTATAATTGTGTATTTTCTTTGTGCCATTATTTCAAAACAATTTTGTAAACAGTCTCAGTTCCATAGATTTTTACAATATATACTAATATATATAGTAACATTATACTAAGGTAATTTTCTGCTTGTTTTGCTTTATTAGCCATACTTGGCACAGAGACCTCCAGCAAATACGAGATAAAAAACCATTTGGGACAAAGAGTTTACTTTGCAGTAGAAGAAAATGATTGCTTTGACCGTAACTTGTGTTCGCCTATAAGGTCTTTCACCATAAGGATTGCTGACAACACGGGCCGAGAAGTGATTACAGTGAACAGACCCTTGAGATGCAACAGCTGCTGGTTCCCCTGCTTCCTGCAAGAGGTGAGTAAATCCTAATTGCCTTTTGTCCAAGCTGCATGTGCACAGCATTAATGAAGCCTTGCGCAACCTCTGTGCGGATGGCAGGAAGGAATTCACACCCACCTCTCAGCCTGGGGGACTGCGTGGAGGCCTTTGTTTAGAAGTGACCATTGATAAATGAGGTCCCTTTATAGGTTACATTCCCAGTTTGCCTCCTCCCTTTCATGGGACCTTACTTTCCTGACATCACACATAAAGCTTTTGTATCTGATGACACAGATACCTCTTTGGTCAGGTAACACCCCAAAACACTGCTTGCCCTGACGCAGTCTGTTAGTGCTACAGACAGACGTCACCCGCTGTCTCCGAGTGTGAAGGATGGACAACCCCTGGGGGCCATTCGTGTGTGTGGGTATGACTGGGAAGCAGCTCTCTGAGGAGGCTGATGCTTCGCTCCATGGCTCTACCTCTTCAAGGCCGTATATCTGTGGGAAGTTGTAGAACTTGGAAATAAGGTGCTTTGAGTGAAAAATGCAGATCCTATAAAGTATCAGAATTTTTTTTCCTTAATTTTGGCTCTCCTTTATTCAGATATCTTTCTTGTGTTACGAAAATGTTTTATAGGTAAACTCGTCTACCTACTTCCTAGTACTGCATCAGGACTTTAAAGAAAAGGTCCCTTGGTAGCACTTGGTAGCACAGCTGCTGTATAAAAAAGCTTGTAGGATACTCACTGATTGCAGTAACAAAAACTTTTCACAGCATATGGCTTTTATCAGATCTTAGATTATATGCAAGATCTTAGCTTCTGGTGCAGATTTTGAGCTTTATACTGTCCGCTACATTTAAAAACACCATTGTACAGCCTTGTAATATCCTGTTCACAGTTTGATAAAACTAGATGTAATTATATTCAATAAATAAACGTTTTGTCATTAGATAAACAATACACTATTATGGACAAATATGCTAATATAAAACTAGTTTATAAGATTTGTTTGTTTTCTTTTGTTTGCTAGTTAGAAGTTCAGTCCCCACCAGGTACAATAGCTGGGTACGTTGTACAGAACTGGGACCCTTTTCTGCCAAAGTTTACTATACAGAATGAAAGTAAAGAAGATGTACTAAAAATAATTGGCCCATACGCAACTTGTGGCTGTTTTGAAGACGTTGACTTTGAGGTAAGTTTCTTACGAGTGTTAAGAATTTTAAAGTTTTACTACTTTGAATAAATTTCTCACTCATAAATCCCGTTATTCTATAATACACTTAAAGATGTGATGCAGGTTGCTATAATTATGGAACAGAAGTACAAGCGCATTGGAGCTCCTGACTTGTACACTCAGATTCCTGCAGATGTTTTCTGGACAGGAGTGACAATTCCTTCAAGGAAATAAACATGTCGCTAAGCGAAGTCCTGGTCCTCTGCAGTCTATGAGCACTCTGCCATCGATTTTGATAGGCTCAGTGTTTCATCCCACATGCACCTACTGCTACCTGACACATAGTCCATCGAAACCTGTGGCATTGAATCTGCTGCCTTCATTACTCTCAGACTCAGAACCACGGACAGGATTACTGTCTAATATATCTACATTCATTTGACAAGATTCATCAGGAGAAAAGTAGTTCTGAGGAATCACTGAGATATTTAACGGATGAGGGGGAGACTGGGAGATGCTCATAGAAAGCCTGGACAGAGTTTTCTGATGTGAACAAAGTGCTTTGCCTTAGTTAAGGAATTATAAAAGAGCTTCTGTGTTGATCAACTTGTTAGCCAAAGCAGAAGACTTCAGCGGGTACTGCCCAAAATTTCAGTATACATGAGAAACATGCAGACAGCTACACAATTGAGAACATGCCTGTCAGTTGTAGGGGACAGCTGCCCACAGCAAAGGTACTGCTGTGACTTGGAGCATATCAGAAACACAAAACAGGAAAAAAAAATCATTGTGAAAGAAGAGCAAAAGTGGTATAAACTTTCACAATTGCTTTCCTCCACTTTTCTGTCAGCTCTAAAGATGCTGATGTTTCTTGTGTGCCACTCCTAAAGGCAAATCTGACACTAATAGAGCATCTCAATGAAAAGAATAAAAGAAGAGCCTGACAACTATGGCACACTCTGTGTGTGTATCAGGGCACAGTCATTACTTCTGTGGAGAGATAATCAGTGTGTACTTGATTTATTTACATTTAGGTGTATTCCTGTTTTTTATTTGTGCAGCTAAAAGCTCTCAATGAGATGTCAACGATCGGCAAAATTTCCAAGTACTGGTCTGGCTTTGTAAACAATGTCTTTACCAACACTGCCAACTTCGGGATCCAGGTCCCTGTAGATCTTGATGTGAGAATCAAGGCAGTAATGATTGGTGCTTGCTTCCTTATTGTAAGTACGCGAAACCAAGAGGTAGACCTATAGAGGTGGGCAGACTGGGACCAAAGGGACCTTTGCTATCTGCTGTGATCCTAGAAAGGCCTAAGTGCAGTGAAAAGTCAGACTCGCTACCTAAAATATAAGTTAACTAAAGCCCTGTTAATTTTTAAGGCTGCATTTGGTTTTTTCTTATTTGCTGAGCATCTTCAGGTTCCTAACATTTGTGGTTATTAAAGTGACTAAATAGTATGCCACATGTAATACAAGATCTTGCATGGCAGAATCAAATATCAACATGCATGTCAAACCGACGAGACTCCGTCAAACCCCTTAACTGTTGTGTTTGAATGGGTATTGGAACCAAGCCCAAAGTTATGTTCTTTCTAATGGTAATTTCCAATGGTGAGTGCCCCTTCAATAGCTCTGTCAAGTGTTGCATGTAAGACCTACAGATCATATGAAATTTCCTACAAAAATTCATTTGTGAAGATAATCATAAGAGAAGAATTATATGAAAAGGAGCATACTCACTGCTGGGGTAAGGATGAAGTTAAGATGCATGTTTTCTAGAACTACACATTGATATTTGCTGTGTATGTCTTTTGCCAACACTAATGTGATAATATTAACATGCAATGGTTTCAAAATCATCTGTGATACTTACATCAGAGAATATAAAACAAAGGACAAAGCCATTTAAATTATTCACTGGAAAGCGTTTGTGCTAAAATAGCAACAACAATTCAGATCTTTTGCTTTTATTAGGTTAGAAATGTAATTCTCATGACACTTGAGATTTTCCGATTGTGTCCTCCAAACTCCGGTTGCTCAGTGGCAGAGTAATAGAAAATGATTGACTAATCTAATTACTTCATGTAAAAAAAGCCTTCAAGTAAGACTTCTGATAGTAATTGCTGCATTTTTGTACCTTCCTTACCATTCACAGTTTGTTTATTTGTAGGACTTAATGTTCTTTGAAAACTCTTTGGATGGATTATAACAAGATGACAAATACAATAAAATATGCAGAATGTGTTTCAGTAAGTAAAAATGAAAATAAATTGATCTTCTTGCTTTGAAGACTTACACGTTAGATACTTTCTAATTCTTTTTCATTTTCTTCCAGAAATCCCTTGAGCTTTGGACATCATTTTGAACTGCACAAATCCTTGTTCCTTATAGGAAAAGAAAGGGAGCTAATGATGGTGTTTATTAAAATATGTTTCATGTAAATAATAATTTCCCACTTACATTTTATGTGTGTTGTAGCTAAACACATACTTTTCACACAGAGCACTGTTGCTTTGGAACAGTGCTATTCTCTTTGTGTTCTTTTGATGTTCCTGCATGGGAAATCATGAAAGATTAGATGAAGGCTTGCAGCATTGCTGATGAAAGTTTATGTTTAGAGAAGCCTTTGATGTTTTGCAAGTGCTGGTACCAGTTACTAACCACATGATGGTGTGTTCTGGGGGTTTTGCTTTTTCATAATTTTAGAAGTAATTTTCTGATTTGTTATTTAATTAATAGTAACAAACTGAGATTGAAAGTAACAAATATAAAGACATCACCCGATGGGAAGTTCAAGATGTTATCTGTTTCAGTGAGTTGAAAGAAGGGAAATCATGTTTGTTAGTAAATGAATTTTATGGCAAAGATTTGTTTTATGAGTGGCAGCCAGAAATTAGGCTTCCAATACTAGACTTGGGAACATAAGCTCTATTCCGAAAATCTTCCACTGCTTTTATCGAATGCAGGCCATAAGGACTGAGAGATGGTCCTCTGTGTGCTAGAGGCATGCAAATCACTTCACAATTTGAACTGTCTTGTGTTAAGGATTCTTGCTCCAATCCACTCAAGACTTTCCTTAAAAAGTTTGTTCCTATTAATAATATCTAGTGGCTGATAACTTTTCATTCAGCCCTGCCTAAGGCCACCCTCAAACAGAATTACTCTTTTCCTTTGGCAAGCTTGGGTGTGTTCTATGACAGGGCTGTACAATAGCAGCTTTTTCTATTTCAGATAGCAGTTTTACATAGCTGTTCATTCCTGCAGTCACACCTCATCGTACCATTCCCAAACATTCCCACCAACAGGCTTTTACTAATACGAGCTTCCTTTGTAGGAATATCCATGACATATACGCAAGACATAAACAAAAAGGGGTTTGTTGCAGAATACTTGCGAAAGGAACTTGTTTATGCCTCTCTTAAAAACTCCAGTGAGCCCTTCCAGAAGCAAACCAGTACCGTACAATATTGGTGGTAAAAACAAATGCTATCATAGTCACTAGTCAAGTTTCCAAGGGGAGCATTTTACAAATACCAGGAATGCTGGATTTTTTTAGCATGAACTAGTAATTCAATTCTTGCAAATAACCAACACATCAACGGAAGGGAGAGGAGATAATGAATAATTCATAAAAATGAAAAAGAGCTAAATTTATCAGGTGATTAATTCTCAACAAATATTTAGACTAATTTTAAATTAATGTGCATGGATATGAATTCAAACACAGTGAAGTCAGGAAGTTGCAACTAATGTTCCCATAGTGAAATTAACTCAGGAATGCTTATAGATTTAAGCAGTATGTTTTAGATTATATACCACACTTGGGTATTTATACACATTTACATATGTCTTGAAAATAATTGTGGTTAACAAGCTCTGACAATCATCATTATCTGTTAACCATTTCATTACTGGCTTGCTGTGATTCTTGGCAGTGCAATCAGCTGAAGTCAGGGAACCATGGCCGTCACCTTTCCCGGGAGGAAGCACCCTGTGAGCTTCGTGGGCAAGAAGCTCCCTCGTGTGGAAATTTATAGTTTTGCAGAAGAATACGGATGGCTGGTGCCAATTTGCTATTCTCACTGGTTTCACACTGGTGTCATTCTATTAAATTCTGTCTTTTCACCCCTGAATTATTCTAATGCAGACTGAGAAAAAGAGCTAGATTTTTATATTAATTTTTCTCTTTAAATCCCTTTGTCATCTTAGACAGAAGTGACTGTTATTGTAGCCAGCAGTGTCGGGTGTCACGCACAACCACATACTTGCACTGATGTTGAGTTTTGTGTGTCCAAACGCCCGGCTGAACGCAGTGTCCGGTGAGATCAGCAGGCTCCCCTGCTATGTCCCACTCTTCCTCTGCACTTCCCAGCCTTCTTACGACCCTTAACAAGCCAAAGACATCTTTGAAGTAAATGTGTCCAACCACCATTGAAGTAAATACAAAATAGGGCCTTCTTTAGCTGCAGGGATGAATTTGGCTGTGAGTGTCCACATCTATACCTTGTAGGTAAGCAATATATGCATATATTTTTTATGTATTGCAACCAGATGATAGTACTGTATTTCTTGCCTTTGGTGACTTTGTTGCTGTTTTGTGTGTTAGTACGACTTTTTAATTTTTTTATCTTTTTTTTTTGTTTTTTTTAAAGTGTAATGCTTACATACGTATATGAGTATGTTTGAATGCCTCTGTTTATATTCAGCAGCAGCTTCTGGGACATACAGAAACAGGTTCAGTCCCTGGATAAAACAAAGCACTGGGGCTGGGATAGCCCTGCTTGACTTTGGTCCTACCCTTCAAAATCCTGGTAGAAATTCAGTGCTGATGCCAGCACTTCTTCAAATGAACACTCCTTCATCTAAACTGCAGCTGCCATATGAGGCCAGGCATTTGTCCTCAGCAAAGATGACGGAGTTCTGTGTGACACTACTAAAGAAAAGCCTGATGTGTACTAAGGTTTTTAAAACCTGCAGCTCTAACTAGTAACTCTTTCTTACTAATAGTAAGGTGTTTCACATTACAGGAGCTATGTATGCACTTCACAAACCTCACCGTTCACAATTGTGCAGACGGGCTAGAAGTGACTCTCCAAAGGAGAATTCAGTATTCCTCAAAGGGGGCAGGTATTCTCTAAAGCAGATTCATGTCCTGAGCTTCTTCTAGAAAGAAATGTAATTGTTCTAATGAAACAGAAATTTTACTGAACCCAGGCAAGCAAACAGCTTCACACTTGATCACTAGCCAAACTAAACCTGTGTAATACATAATTCTTGTGTTCAGTAGGTGGCAGCAACACTTCATTATTACAATATTTAGCTCTCCACAGCTCACACAAGATGTACCCAGGACGCTGATTAAAGATCAACACACCTTTAGCCTCTAATTGATTTCTACCCTTAGCTGGAGGATTTTATTTTCTTTGTCTCATATTAAACCTCTGGCACATGATGCTGGGTTATTTTTATTGCCTGCAACTTACAGATGAATTACTGGTGACTGATATTTTATGAGACCTGGTAGATGCATGGGAAGAATCTAATCTACCACAAAGTGAGCTCTTCTGGTCAGCCCATAACCTAATTTTTGCACCTGGAGCATCTCTCCAGCTTCCACAGGTGGACAGAGGGAGAAGCCCCAGCCCCAGTACATTCCCCACCTTCTGCAGAAACAGAAAGCTCTGTGTCTAAAGGAGATTGCTTTGTGATGGGGTGTGTAGAAATGTGGAAGGTTTCTATGGGTAAAATAACTTTGCCCCCATGTCATGTCTTTATGGTCCATCACTACGTGCTGTCCTGGGGCAGAGGCTGGAAACCCTCTGTAGTGCTACAAACTCAGACCAGACCACCTGCGAAGGAGCTGGTCTGTCCATGGGAATGTCAACAACTTTTTTAAGAGTGGCAACACAGCATCTCTGTAAGTCCTGAGATCTTTTGGTCATCTAATAATCTGGGGGATGCAAAAGTACTTCTCTTTGTAGACTTTGATGTATTGAAAAAATCTTTTTGTGTTTCAATTGGGTTATTTGTTTTAGGATTAGACAAGCCTTGAAATGATCCAAAAAACACAATTTTCTAATGGAGTTGTCTAAGTGATACCTGTTTGGAAAAAAAGTATATGCAGTTTCCTCCTCCTGACTCTCCTCTTGGTTGTATCGATTTCTTTTAAATTAGAATGGTATGCTCCATGTTAGAGTGAAACATACCAGTTTAATTCAAAGATCAACTTTAGGTTTTTAGATGTGCTTTTTTCTTCGCTAAAAATGGCTCCCTTAGGGGGCAAAAAAGGATGTTAGTTCCTTAGGGATTATCACCCCATTTCCTGTGAAAGGAGATTTGTGAATTTTTTTCTGGAATCCTAGATGTTTTTCTGAACTAGATCCCTCTTAGGAATAGCTTCTTTAATGCCAAATCGCCATCGAAGTACTCTATTAGCACCTGCCATGAGACAACAGTTTATTAACGATTTTTCAGCATTTTGTCACTTCAGTCCTCTGAAATGAAGTCACCAAACCAATGTTTAAGAGACTAACACCTACTTGTTGGAGAGAGACAGCCCAGGCCACGTACAACTTTCTGCTTTCTTTCTGTGCTTGTTAGTCAGCTTTTGCGAGCATAACACTAACCTTATACAGAAGAAAGGTCAGGACAGAGATTGATGTGTGCCCACTGACTTGTCCCCAAAGCACGTTCACTGCTCTCTCCCAAAGGACAGTGAATTCCTGACACTGGGAAAAGGAGACCTGCAGGTGACCTCACATTGTTGTGTATCTCCTCGACTGCCATTGAAAAATCATCTCAATTCACATTTAGGTCTTATTTTCCAGTCTCTCTTTGCAAAAACAATACAGAGACTTCTCACCCCTATTCTCACTTCCTTTTTCTTCTGGCAAAGGGGTATAAACACAGTTATTACAGCATTGCTGCAAGAATCGGAGTTCTGACCTCATCTGCCTTGGTACCCAGCAGACCTACTTGAAAGCTACAGAGTTCACATTAAACCTTTTGTATTAACGTACACAGGACTGTTCGACCCAATGCACCACAGGTCTCACTGATTACGGAAAAGGCACACAGTGAAGTTCGTCCTGATGGACTTGTTTCCAGTATGGAGTCCTGGGGTCAGATGCAAAGCCATGCAGCACTGCTAGTTTGTCAGTCTTGGTTTCAAAATAAATTTACTGTGTTGCATGGATGAAATCTGTCTCCTCCATTTAATATCCCCATTCATGAGGAATAAATAAGTTAGGCAATCTTGTATAGATGCAAATTCAGTGCTTTCACAGGCTGTGGATTCAGTTCTGTGTAATTCTTATTACATGGGCTCTGGCATGGAATAGCTCATAAAATCTGGATATTGGCAAGCAGATAAGCATGGACTCTGCTCAAATGCTTAAAGATAAGTGAGCACTTCGTGTGTTCTGATTTATAAAGAACCCAGCACCACCCAGGTTTAATCTTTAAATAACTATGTAATAAAAAATGTTCATAAGAACTCCTGAGTTCTTACATAAAATCCTGATTTGGAGGAAATGCACCGCTTGCTTGAGTGACCTTGTGAAGTCTGCTTGTTGTTTATCTAAAGCAGGAGTAATTTCCAGGAAAGACTGATAGATTAGGCTTAGTGTGCAACAAAATATAATAGTATTATGGAAAAAAGTAGGAGAGATCCAAGAGCCACAGGGTGGCACAGTGAGAGCTGCGCTGCCTCACAGCGCTGTCAGGGTTGGGGCATCCTCTCCTCCATCCCTTACAGGGAAAGCTGCACTTGGGGAACGCAAGGCTGGAAAACAGGGAAGCACACAACACAAATTTGCCATCTTTAGGTTTCTATAGGCCAGTCATAGTATGCCTAATGTTTTTATTCTGGCAACTGGGTGAGTATTAAGAGAAAAATCTTCCTGTAAGTCATTTCAATAGGACTCATTAGTTTGATGTGCTTTTCCACTTTAAGATATTAATGTGAGGGGCTTTTTTGCTCTGTGCCAACAGCATCAAGTAGTCTATTTAGATTACTGATTTTTTTGTCTTAAAAAAAACCCCAACATACAACAGTAAAACCCTACAAGCTACTGTTCGCAGCCACTGCTGTCTCTAGAAATACTTGTTTCTACCTGGAAATGACCCTGGACACTTTTTTCATGTTGTTTCAGAAGAGCACATTTAGAGAACGGCAATGTCACAGTACATACGTCAAGGTCCACTATTGATTTGTAAGTCTTTTCTTAGTTATTTATGGATTGCTTGAAGAAACTTGGGGAATTTCTGGACAAAGCTAATGACTATTATTATTCTACCCATATGTTATTTCTAGACCCATGAAGAATTATATTCTGCCATCAGGAATCATTTTGAGCAGCTGTCTTTAATAATAATGCCCCTACATACCAGCTAGCACTGCAAAAACAACTGCAGCCTGGGATCAAAATAAGGATCACTACTAGAAATATCTTCTATGCTTCACACTTCTCTAGAATTCAGATGAAAGTTTTGAGCATTTTTTTAATTACTTCTGGGATTCATGAAGAACCCAAAGTGTTAAAATACTGTTTTATTATTTTTTTTTTTTTAAATCCTATTTTCTTTGCAAATCCAGGGGAGATGGTTTGGCTATTACATAGGGTGGTTTGCTGAGTATGTAGGATACGAGTGAAAAAGATGATTTTCAATTTATTTATTTTAGCTTCTCTGCTATCTCTAGTTTCACATAGTTGTAGGTTAAGGCTCAGAGCCCCTGGGAACTAAGAGCCACAAGTGATGCTTCCTCTGTCCTTCAGCATTGCCCAGCACCAAGGCAGCAACACTGCACCTGGAACCATAAGTTTCCTTTGAAAATAAGGCTAGGGTTAGACAAGCCCTTATTGTTTGGAATCGACCAGAATATTTTAAATGTCAGTATTTAACTCAAGAACTAGATGTGCATTTTAAACTCCTTAGAGTTTGGAACAGTTTTGATTTGATAACTATTTGGTTCTGAAACATTTTCACTTAACTGAGCCTACCATATGAGAGCAGCATCACATCAATGCTCTGAAAATGCAACAGCTCAGATAAAAACAAGTTTAGTGGCAGTCAGAACAAGCAGGTTATTACTTAAATTGAGAATTTAGTAAATGAATGAATTAAATGGTTCCCTATAATGAACAGTTTTATCTCTGCCTTTATTGCTGCAGACTATCAAGGTCCTGATATAAAATGGTGTCATCTTTTACAAATTCCCAGAAAAGTGTAGCTCCAACAAGAATTAGTGGTGTACAATGTGTTTTATCTTTCTTCATACAGTGCTGTGGCTATTGTCCCAGCAAAGTCAGTCCAGTCCCCCAGTTTGATTCCTTTCCTTTCTTGATGAAGTCTAGTAGAAAACTGAAGAGATTTTTTCCTTTCAATGATTGGAAAGATGTGCTATTATTTGATGTCCTTCACACATCTGGGCATTCATATGGTATTCATCATTGTGATACCAGACCAGTACTCAGTGTCATGGTACTGTACTGCTGCTGAGGAAAGCTTGAACAGGTGCATTTTCTTCATGCTTTGCTGAATAACTGCAAGCAGTGCATGAGGAAATAAACTGAAAATTTAACAGAAATAAAGTAAGGACAAGAGGCAAAAAAGCGAGGGCTTGGGAGGCACTGTAGAGAGACATGCCTGTGTAAACAGACTGGGTGTGTCTTTGGGAAAGGCTTTGTTCAGCAAGAGCAGAGAAACACCAGCTGGTAAGTTGACATTGAACATGCCAGCAAGCGTGACACCTGAATACAGAGCTTGTATGTGATCCACAAAAACTGCTGTAAGCTAAAACGGTTTGCTTTTACCTGCAATGGTTGGAACCAGTGAGACTAGGCATTTTGTCTTGAAGGGCAATGACGCTGGTGAGAGGTCTAGAGAACAAGTCTTATGAGGAGCTGCTTTGGGAGCTGGGGCTGTTTAGTCTGGAAAAAAGGAGTCTGAGGGGGTACCTCATTGCTCTCTACACCTACCTGAAAGGAGGCTGCAGTGAGGCAGGTGCTGGTCTCTGCTCCCAACTAACTAGCGAAAGGACGAGAGGCAATGTCCTCAAGTTGCGTCAGGGGAGGTTTAGACTAGATATTAGGAAAAATTTCTTTACTGAAAGAGTGGTCAGACATTGGAACAGGCTGCCCAGGGAGGTGGGTGAGTCACCTTTTTGAAGGTGTTCAAAAAATGTGTAGATGTGGCACTTTGGGACGTGGTTTGTAGGCATGGTGGTGTTGGGTGGATGGTTGGACTTGATGATCTTACAGGTCTTTTCCAACCTATGATTCTATGACATGTTTGTTGCATGTGACTTCCAGCACACCAGCTGGGGAGATATTATCGTAGAGAGGTATATGCATGACCAGAGGGGGGGTGGAGGTGGGGGGAAAGCATACGTGTGACCCCACTTCAGACTAACCTGTTTGTATAAGTAGCCTCATAAAATGATTTATATCAATTTTTAAAGTCTTTTGCTCAGTATTGTCACCACACTGGATAAGGTTATTGGTCCTGATGTCAGGGAAAAGTCGAATGATTGTGGAGCTTGGGAAGAGGAAGAGTCTGACCGAGATGAACCCCTGCAAAACCGCAGGGTAACTTGAGCTGAAGGAAAGAGCGAGGGTGTCATGGGAACAAAATGAGCAGAGGCAGAGGAGGACACAAGGAGAAAAAAATATTTCTGTCAAAAGTAAATGAATGCTTTCAACTAGCTGTGACATCTACAATGGTCTTTACAAATTTGTGCTCAGTGGAAAAAGTATGATAGATCTGAAGTATGATAGATCTTCATTACAAAGCAAACATCTGCTTGGTGAAGTCATGGTTATTTAATGCACTGCTGATCTGTTCAAGCTATAATGCTCTCTTATCTTGTACTTCAGGAATATTGCTGATAGAAGATGATTAAGAAGGAAAAAATGTTTCAAGACAATCTGCAGAGAATGGGCAAAACGAGCAGAGGGGTCTCCTCCTCTTTAGCTAAAGATACCCTGCGCACCATGGCAATAGGCTGCTGCTTATCAGCTTCTTTATTTTACGCACCTTTTAAAGGGGCAATGTCAATTCAAGGCCCCAGGTGTCCTAATATAACCGCTTTATGTGATTCCAGTTTTGTAGCAGCGCAGCAACGTCAGCTGTACAGGAATTCGCCAATGAATCCCACCCACACACATTCCTCACTTGTGAGGAAATGTTCTGGAGGCAGGGGAGCGTTGAAGGACTACTAACACTTCAGTGCTGCTCTATGATCTAATGGTGCCCGCAACAGTGCTCAAATGAAAGAACTTGGCTTTACAAAAAAACTTTAAAAAAACCCAAACAAGCAAACAAAAACCCCAAACAAACAAAACTCCCCAAACTCAGAGGTAAGTCTAAGCAGCCTGGAAGTCCAGACTGCCAACTTCCATACACAGAGCTTCATGTCTGCAGGATGGGGGTGTGTGGAATTGGCCTGAGTTGGCTTTCCTGGTGTATTGTCTTAATTCTGCTTTTTAGGAAAAAAAAAATCATGCCTGGGAAAATGTTGCCTGTAAATATGTTTGCAGTATGAGTATCTCCTTAGCAGAAAACAGGATTTACACAGGCTGCATTTTAAACTCTTGGTATTACAGTTAATCCTAAATGCTGTAAGCTGTAATGGCCTATTTCTTTACACCGAGTTGTTCTTTTCATCCTTATATCCTGGTTTCCGACTCTAAAGCAGCTTATGCCAGTTCATCTGCAGTGCTGACATTCAAAAACGTGTATGACTGGCAGCAGTAAGACTTTATTTAGCCTCCTTCTCGGTCTAAGAGAGAAATTGGTTTAGCACAAAACCATTCAGTAGCAAAATCAAATATGTTGTATCGTTTCCATAGTTGTTTAGTTGTTGTTTTCCACTTGTACTCAAATATCTTGAGAAAAGACTGATGATGATGGCTGGCAGTTCACTGTGACATTTGCTTTTCCTGTTTAAATGATTATCGCAGTTATTAGTGACAGCCTGAGGTGACATTGCTGGTCAGTATACGTAAAAATATCAGGACTGCTGCTTTATGGGGTTTGGAATTTTTAACTGTACAATCCTACTTTCTGGATGCTGAACTAACAAAGATATTTTTCAACGATGACAATGACGATTCAAATCACAATTTGTACCCAGGTTCCCTCTCACAGGAGAACCTAAAACTCATTTGTTAGACTGCAGGCTTGATGACTGACTTGACATTGTTAAACGAAATCACATAAGCTAACAGTCCTGTTACCACAGTTAAAAAACTTTAATACAGAGATAATGTGTTAGCTGTCTTTTCTGGTTTTATGAATACATTTTTAATTATCTTAGTGAAGGCCTAATTACCGAACCAAAAAGAGAGCTATACTGGGACTCGGGAGATGTCAGATGCCTGTCAGCTGTGAGCGTGGTGGAATCCATTTGCCCTAGTTCCACATCAAAGAAATAATAATAATCGCAATTTATGTACTTTTAAAAATGTTTGGATTTAAACTGCCTTTTACTACATATACATCATGTCTCACACACCGGTGGTGGTCTGACATTAGACTCGTCGTGTTTTTTCAAAATGTAGATTTTGCCTATTGGAACATTTTATTATTTGCTTAGCTGCTTTCAAAATTGCTACTAGTTTGGATACAGCAAGTAATATAAATGCAAAAGGGAAGATAATTTATTGATTATGGATAAGATTCCTAAAATGTGAATAATTGGGGGTGAATGGGCCTAGGGTTATTTGCATCTCGTGTACAGCCGTCAGCGAATCGCCTCCCGTGTTCCGTCACACAGGCTGCACTGCCTGAGCGCCGAGGGGAACGGAGCTGTGCAGGTGACGTCAGGAGGAAAGACGACAGCTCCTTTGGGCAACACAACTCCACACAGCAAATCAGGTTACCGAGACGTCTGTGGCAGAAGCTGGCGGAGGGACTGATGCCATTTCTGGTGTTGGGTACCACAGGATCAGGGAAGGTGCCGCAGTCAGGGGGATCAGAAGCTTAAGCAGCAGCAAGTAATATTCTGAATATGCAGTCTGTAAGCAACATACCTAGAAAATGGGGTCAAAAATCTACAAATAATGCTTCTTACTGGTTAAACATGCTAAGTCTAAAGTATAAATTACCAGGAAGATGGGCCCTTTCTCATGTCTCTTGCGGCAATTCCAACTTCTCTTCCAAATGTTTCAGGGATTCTCCTGTGGCACTGATCAAATCTGCTCACTGGGGAAAATAAAAAGGTGCTGAGCATTTCAACCCACTGCTCTAACAGAGAAGCACTGACTGCCAGTCACACCACCAGTGATCCTAGTTGGATAAGAAAGGAAGTGGAGCATTATTTAATATGGCAAAGACCAATAATTTGCTTTGGTTTGTGTGAATCACAGTATCTTCTTTTCTGCCACTGCAGGTGAATAGGTTGTTTCCTACTGATAAATGCCTGAAAGGAAGAGGAAGAGATACACAACTATCCTGTTCTCTTTGAGAAGATGAAGATATCCTCATGTAAGAAATAACTTTCATCCCTGTGTCAAAAAGTTATGTTTTCTGGGCAATGGAATTTAAATTTTAGAGTATAAGTCTGAAAAGAGCTAAATATAACTGTTTCATCCCCGCTAAAAGGAGATGTAGGATCAAATACTATCATGTAATTTCCCAGCCATGTCAAAATGATTCTATACCTATTTCCTAAAAAATGTTTAAAACCTATTTCTTGGTGTCTGGTAGTAATCTTCTTAGCGGACTCAATGCAGACATGTGGAAAAATGCTAGTCAGCTTTAGATTAGATTCTTACGTACCTAAGGAAACTAGAAAAATAAAATCCCCAGATCCTTCTCATATCCGGTGTCTAGGTGAAATTGCTGCTAGAATAATAGATTTTTTTGTTTATGGAAAGTTGACTGTTGAAATGGAGACCTTATTTTGGGAGTTAGAAGAGAAAGGCTGCAGAGTATGTAGAGCTACAAAGTGACCTGCACTTACTCGTTTCTGTTTTCTTTATTAAGGACTCAAATTTAATTCCCAGTCTTGGGATTCCTGCATGCACAAATTACTGTGGTCAGATTTGTCTGGTTTAGATTAAGTACAGTTTACTTTGCAGAGACACACATGGACGCCAGCAGCTCCAGTGTGGACTACATGAATGTATAGGGAAGGATGCAGGAGGTTAGTTCACCAAAACCGCAATCAGAACACGAGCCAAGTGCTCCAAGTGCTTTCTTTCTCAAACAATTCGGTATTTGTTTGTTCTTGTTCCTGTAACTATGCAGTCCNCATGACTATATTATTTTCCCTGAGATGATGCCTTATAAGCACGGTAAAATTGTTTCAAACATCATTTATTTTCCTTTCAAGGTGGACAGACAGCTTAGAGCTATCACCTGTATGTGGATATGTTACCAGGTGTTCCATGGGTAAAAATTAAAAATTAATGTCTTGCTAGAAGTAAAATTGCTGAAAAAGCCCAATATATTCATGTCATAATTTGAACATTTATTGTACTGCTTGAATTTTGTGTAGCCCAAATATTTTGATGGCCAGAGGAGGGAAATACCTTCTGTTCCATACATTATATACATTATACTATATTCTAATGTTGGAGGTAGAAAAAGTAAATACTGTAAGATGAAAAGCTAAGTAATCTTTAGAAATTTTTTGCATTTTACATTCAGATATGCAATGTCCTTTCTGCCCTTCCACTCTGCAAGAGGAAAAAAAGGCCCTAAAAAAGAAAGCATGTGCTAGATTGGGTTGGGTTTTTTCCCAGTGAAACAGAGTAATACATTTTGATAGAGGTTTTTGGGTTTGCGTGGCTATTAAACATGTGGATTTGTAAACAGCACAGCATTCAGTATCAACAACACCCTGCTGTCATTCTTCTGAGGGCCTACTCATCTGTAGAACAGGATGACCTTCTTCATAGGTAACTAGTGCTTGTCTTGAAGTAGTCCTAAACCTTGAGGAGTAGGAATGTATTATGAAATAAAAGGATAGTGGCAGCCTAGAGATGGAAGTATCAAAAGTGCATTTTATTACCATAGATCCATTATTTAGATCCTTTGACAGAACAGAACTGTTCTTTTTTGTAATTCTGCTATCCTGAAAGTAAGGCTTGCATATGGCATCTCATCAGGATTTATCTGCACCTGTACAAATTGTATATGTAATAATATGCAAAGGCTTCTGAAGAATGAAAGCCATGACTTTCAGCAGTATGAACAGAAGTTTAAAATACCTTAAGTTGTTGGGTTTTTTTTAAAGCTTAGTTTATTATGTTTATTAGATGATCTGGGAACCAGAAACATTGAAGAAACTAGCAGCAGAATTAAGTATTAGATTTAAAATTTACGAAATTTGTGGAGAGCAGAATAAACCAACCATAATCCAGGAGGAAGCAGTTAATGGCCTGCTACACCACCTGGACACTCACAAGTCTATGGGGCTGGATGGGATCCACCCAAGAGCACTCAGGGAGCTGGCAGAGGAGCTGGCCAAGCCACTCTCCATCATCTATCAGCAGTCCTGACTAACAGAGGAGGTCCCAGATGACTGGAGGATTGCCAGTGTAACACCCATTGCCAAGAAGGGCTGGAAGGAGGATCCGGGTAACTACAGACTTGTCAGCCTGACCTCTGTGCTGGGCAAGATTATGAAGCGATTCGTCCTGAGTGCACTCACCGGGCATGTGAAGGACAACCAGGGGATCAGGCCCAGCCAGCATGGGTTCATGAAAGGCAGGTGCTGCTTGACCAACCTGATCTCCTTCTATTACCAGATATTACCAGATGTCCTGGAGGACAGGAGAGGTGCCCGAGGACTGGAGAAAGGCCAATGTCATTCCAATCTTCAAAAAGGGCAAGAAGGAGGACCCAGGGAACTACAGGCCGGTCAGCCTCACCTCCATCCCGGGAA
>Ga0065711_1001823_pt1 | contig 38981 bp, 26 predicted proteins | sample Hoacrofraction12_FD_59098 | JGI IMG/M metagenome (GOLD analysis project Ga0065711, IMG submission 59098) | Hoatzin crop microbial communities from Cojedes, Venezuela - Epithelial fraction 12 v2 (version 2) | ecosystem: Host-associated > Birds > Digestive system > Esophagus > Crop | place...
CCCTGTCCCAAAAGTACAAAGCAATAAATAGCTAGGCTTGGTGTTCTGTAAAAAATAGGCTTTTGACCTTTCCATTTATTGGTATACCTTTAACCTCACAGGTTTCTGACAGTCATTCTGCTTGGCGCCTTTCTCCTCTGTGTAAGAGGATAAACTGCTGCTAAAGTGTGGTAGCAATGCAGTGTTTGGTTATTTTCTGAACAGTTCTTGAACTGTTTCTCATGTATTAAGGGAGTCTTTAAATGAAATTGTCAGTTGCTATTTATCTCTTTGTATTTCAGCTCAGGCTGACTACTTGCCTTAAAAACTTGCTGCTTCTGTGCAGTGATAGATGTTCAGGCTATCAGTGTTTAACTTCTCTGCCTCTGTAGAAACTTCAAATAGAATAGGTAAGTAAATCAAGGTGTGCAATTTAAATTCATTACAAAAACTGCATCATTATTGTTTAGCCCATTCCCACCATCCCCTTGCAGTTACTTTGGTTTCCTAATTAATAGACATCTCTGGATGTCTCTGGCCTGAAAAGTCATTTGAAAATTCCTGTCTGTTTCCTGTGCTGCAGGAAAACTGCCTGTATGTTCCCCAGTCCCACAGAACTATTGCCAGCATTTTTCTTTTGCGTCCTAGCAACTGCCAATTTGGCAAAAATGAATGTGTGGGACCTGGAACTTTCTAAGCTGCAAAAGATGCAGAAACAAGGGTCTGCTTGTATTGCATGGATAAGTTTTACAGTTGTTTCAATAGCAAAGAGGTGTCAGTGTCACCAGCCTGCCAGCACAAGAGATCAAGGAATAAATTTTCAGGGCAAAAGATATCCCTTCTCTGTAAGAAGTGTTTGTAGAAGAGAGCAAAGACAGTATGAAGAAATCAGTACTATGCAGTGTGCAGTACTGTTTCTCTGTTTAATGGTCTTCAGCCTTGGACAGTATGCCCACGCTGCGGCCAGGAGTGTGAATGCAAGTTTAGCTGGGATGGTTTTAAAGAACTGTCTTATTCAGATACAGTGTTTTCAGCAAAGAGCTCATGGCAAGATAATCATCTCAGTATAAAACTGCCTGCTCACTTGAATTTTTCAGCCCACACTGAGCTTTGTGCATCTTCCATGACATTATTTTTGGTTTAAACTTCGTCTGAGGCATGTCGACACTAGCTGCCAATACCATGGATTTAGAGCGTGCACGTTTGAAAACTGTCACGCCTCTGGCTCATCCCTCACTCAAGTGAGGGAAGCCTCCATTGTCTGTGTGGTCTTTGCCCTACTTTTTACTTTTAAAAAAGGTGGTTTATTCCTCTTGATCAAGCCAATCCCAGTTACAAGATTTCTTGGTGCTTGTTTAAAAAAAACCAAAACAAAATTTAAAAAACACACCCCCCCCCCAAACCCCCAAATAGTTGAGATTTCATTTTCCCTATTTCTTCTCTCTCCTTGCATAATCTGCAGTCATGCGTCTGCATAGTATTTCTGATAGGAACCAGGACACAACTTGCTTTGCACTGAGAATTCATAACTAAATGTTCTTTTTTTAGTGTTTTGTCTCTTCAAGCACATTTAAATGCTAACATTTGAAGCACCTGATTAATTTTTTTTTCAGAATGTTGGAAACAACTTATCCCCTGGCTGAGATCTTGAACAAAACATTTCAGCCTGCAGCAAGCTTTTCTTTTTAATCTGGAGTTTTAGTAAACCCTCAAAAAGTTGGGTTTATAATTGAAGTGACAGCACAGCCCTAATTGTAGTACTACTGGCACACCTCCATAACCAGAAGCATACATTGCTGCAATCTTTAAGAATAAAATTATTCCCTAGTATGCTAGGCAGTGGACTTTATGCTTCCTGCAGTTTTCTAAATTTGTTGTATTTTCATAAAAATGTGAAAACTATAAATTGTGGCATTGAGGATGGACTAGCTATCGCTCCAGTTGTCATAAATCAGTGTGATTCAACTGGAGGCAGTGATATTGTACAGGTGAGCCAGAGGTGATAGAGTGGCATAATAAATTTTGCAAGTGTGAGTTTGTAACATGCAGGGAGTTTGTGTTTTCTCAGGTGGAATAGCTGGGTACATTTGATTAGGGTTTTTTTGTATATAGTAATACTGAAAGCGGCTGAAATGTCCAAGTCTCACTTTGTACTAGGAAACATCTCTTTAGTAAAGAAAATGGGGCAGCTTCCTTAACCACGCTTCACGCAAAACCTTATCTTTTCTGTGAGTTGTTGAATTCAAGAAAAATAAAACTACTTTTTAAGAATTTGGATCATGATCTTACATCAGACCTAAATGGCCTGAGCTGCTGGGTGGTCCCAAGGACACTGTAACCTGCTGGTCAGAATTTACATTGTATAGTGACAGATATGGGAAAGAAAAATAAACCAGTGTAATCTTCTCTTCTCATGCATGTCTCGTGATACTTGTTAGCTTATGAACATGTAACTCCTTATATAATCACCCATAACTCTCTGTGGTGTAACACATCTAGCCTTGGGACTCCGGGTCTTTGTCAGGAACATAACTGCATATTAGATACTCGTGTTATTTTCAGTTGTCAGGAGTGACAAGTGGAGAAGAGTATCACAACAGTCATATTCCAGCAAGGGGGGAAAATACTTGGAAATTACTTGCATTCAGCTCAACAGCCAGGAGTCATGGCAGTTTAGGGATCTATACCAACAGTTCTCAATTAGCTGATAATCTAACCTGGCTAGAAGAAGCAGGCAATCTTTCACACCTTGCCAGGACTATGAACGTTTGCCTCAGACCTTCTGTCATGTGCTATATACTACCTTCTTTGCCACTGTCAGCGAAACTTCTGCTGTCGCTGCTTCCAGTTCAAGGAGCAAGGTGTGGACACACCCACGCTTGACCCTACATGAAACCAGCACAGGTCTAGCAGAGCTTTTTCGTTTGGGCTGTACGTGCATGACAGAAGGTGCCCACTGCATAATTACTGTAATTTGCTCGTCTGCATGCTGTGTCTTGTCCCTCCTTCCTGTTTCCTAGAGATGTGCCAAGGACACAAAGACACAATACCTTGTTAGCAGTTGGATACCCCTTCTCCCCATGACAGAAGGGGAAATGAAGGGTGAGTGTTTATAGAAGACAAATGGTGGCCCTGTCTTGGAAGGGTCTCTTCTGTCCCAGGCTGAGGTCAGCCTGTGCAGAGAGAAACTTGAACTGCAGATGCTATTGCTTGTCCTGCCTTTGTTGTATGGACCGAGATACATTTTGTCATTTGATGTCTGTTAATCTAAGATACCTCAGAAGTATCCCCTTAAAAGGGCACATAAATGACAGTAAAAATTAATGTGCTTAGCACCTGAGGCAAACCCACAGGTATTTAATAGGTTAACTGGACAGTTGTTAATTTAATATTACATTGCTCAACATTCCTTGATACCTATTGCTTTAGTGCAAGTCTTGCCCCTCAGATCAAATAGCTCTGTGCTTCCACCGTAGTCCTTATGGGGAGTTTTTCAAATCATATTTGATTCTCCCTTGAAGAGTATGTGGGGGAGGCACATGACAGAAATTGTTGTAAACATACCGCTCTGCATCACTTCCACCAACAGTTCTCACTGGTGTTATCTCTGACACTCATCCTAACTTTTTGTAACCATAATGAAACATCATGAGTAATAATCTGTTGTTAACACACTGTCCATTAGAAATGTTTACTCACAGAGTGACAGCTAACACATCTGGACTGCATACTCTGTGTGATATGAAATACCAGACTTGCTCTACTGTCACAATGACAAAGCCATGCCATGTTTGTGCAGTTCAAAGCATAAAATCTAAGGACAGTATTGATGTCCAATTTCATTTAAAATATTTGTATAAATATAATTATATTGGTTATTATAGTATATATTAACAAATATAGTATAAAAGGAAGAATACAATCTGTAGCAACAGACCTCTAATATTTACTTCAGTGTGCCCCTTTACAGTGTAACTGGTACTGCTTCAAAGTTAGAAAACTAATTCTTGAACTAGGTTTTATAGGTGTACTGTTCAGTGAATACACTGTAGAGTAGCAGCATAAAACATATATAAAGTCTATCTTACTACTGCCAGTAAAGGTGTTCTGTCAAACCATTCAGTTTTGAAGCCAAGGTATCTCCACTGCCCTCAAAGCTGTATATTCATGTAGATCAGGAAGCAGGAGTTGTGTCCTACGCTTTATCGCAGAGAAGGCTTTTTGGACATGGACAATATCTTTTGCAGATGTAAAGAGGCACTCTGTAGACGTTTCTCTTGCCACCTGGGAGCCTCACACAGAGCTTTCTGTGGCCCTGGGTGACTTAGAGGGCGGAATACTGCATCCGTCCCCTGCTGCCTGCCTTTCCTTGTGCCTTTAGGACCCAAAAGGAAGCAGCAGCCTCGCCTCAGCCTGCCTCAGTCCCTAGCAGAACAGCTCCAGAGGAGTTTGCTTTGCCAGTGAGAGTAGTGGCTGTTGTAGGCTCGGGCCAAATGGGTAACATTTGCCCCCAAGCCTGTTAAGTGGATAAGCAAAACCTGACTATTTGCCCTGTTCGTACCCTTGATACATTCACAGTTGCGATTGCATTTTTCTCTGGGGAGGCATTCTTTTGTTTTCTAGACATAGCCTATAACATTTCCAGTAGACTATCGTTGTATTTGCAGGACACAGGTATAATATTGTCTGATTGTGTGTACAAAATAGAGCTTGCAAGCTACTAAAATATTTATTAGAAGAAATTTTAACATTTAATAGAAATATTCTGATTTTGGATCAACTCATTCAATAAATTGTTAGCTAGGACATGTTGGTTTTGTTTCCTTCCAAAAATATAAACCATGTATATGCTTCAAACTGACAGTTCATGTGACTTACCCTTGCTAAAACTCACAAGCTATAGGTTTTCCTTTTAGATTCCTGGTGAAGATTTTAGATTCCCTTTTATTTACCCAAAAATTGTGTAATAACTCTCAAAAGTAGATATTTATGTTTTCAGAATGTAAATGGAGGAGATGACAGTAGGGAAATAGGGATAACTGGAAGGGGACAGATGGGACGTAATTACTTTTATCTATTTCTCTGGATCATGTTTAGCAGGATACTGTGCCATGAGGTTGTCTGTGGGTTGAAGTTTGAGATCCATATGTTTTTTGTTTAAGGTGAAGAATCAAATAGTGCTGGGTGGTTCATGTAGGATGATGCTGTAAGGCAAGAAAAAGCACTCTCACGTCACATGAAAAAAAATGATCAAATAGACGTTTCATGACTTGAAAAATGAGTACTAAAGGGACTTATAAGAGAAAAAATAATTATGTAGAGTTGTCTCTCAATTCTACCTTTTAATGATCACTCTCCTTTCTAGAGCAGCTCCACCTTTAGACAAAAATAATAATGAAAAGACTGTAATTTATATAATTTTAGCCTTTGAAACTACTGTTCTTCATAAGCCTTAGAGTGTCCTTTTGCAATAATTATTCACTCTAAGAGGTAAGGCTATATGGTGGGTTTTTTCCTTTTGTCTTTTACAGCCTTAGGGAAAAGCTTGTCTGGGGATTTTTGTAGCACTAGGTGGTATACAAGGTGCACAGCAAAGATTAACTTAAAGAGGAAAGTGTAAAAGTAATTTTTGCATCTAATAGAAATAAGAGCCTTATTTTCCAAGTGATACTGAATTATTAAATGACAGGGAAGGTACTGCAAAATGAAGAAATGGTGTGTAGGTATTCCCTGGAAATCCCGGATTCATGTCACAGGCTGAAATGAGAGATCTGGGGTGCATTAAGAAGAGTGTGGCCAGCAGGTCAAGTGAGGTTCTCCTTCCCCTCTACTTTGCCCTAGTGAGGCCCCATCTGGAGTACTGTGTCTAGTTCTGGGCTCCTCACTTCAAGAAAGATGAGGAGCTACTGGAGAGAGTCCAGTGGAGGTCTACAAAGATGATTAGGGGATTGGAGCATCTCTCCTATGAGGAAAGGCTGAGGGAGCTGGGCTTGTTCAGCCTGAAGAAGAGAAGGCTGCGAGGGGACCTTATAAATGCTTACAAGTATCTCAAGGGTGGGTGTCAGGAAGATGGGGCCAGACTCTTTTCAGTGGTGCCCAGCGACAGGACAAGGGGCAATGGGCACAAACTGAAGCAGAAGAAGTTCCGTCTGAACATGAGGAAGAACTTCTTCCCTCTGAGGGTGGTGGAGCCCTGGAACAGGTTGCCCAGGGAGGTTGTGGAGTCTCCTTCTCTGGAGATATTCAAGACCAGCCTGGACAAGGTCCTGCGCAGCCTGCTGTAGGTGACCCTGCTGTGGCAGGGGGGTTGGACTAAATGACCCACAGAGGTCCCTTCCAACCCCTTCCGTTCTGTGATTCTGTGATCTTTGGAGAACTGGTGACCTGACTCTCAGCTCTTTTCCCTGAAGAGACCAGTAGGAGTGTTATGGGTTTCCTAACTGCAGTCACAGTCTGCTCACTGGCAGGAGCTGTCAAGCTACCTGCCTTTTTCTGATTAGTAAATAGAAGAGATTTCTAGAGTGAAAGTGACTGGACTTGTGGATCTTTCCAGATGAGCGGTGACACTCTAGGTTGTTTGCAGATGAACAGTTGCTAGAAATTGCAGCTCTTCATAACATTCTTTACTGTCTTGTAGCTCTGAAATTTTAGATGACTGTATGTCTTGTACTCTATCTGATTTCTGCAAGGGGATATCTGTGAGAAAAGCAGAAATAGCAAACATTGTGACCTTGAAGTTCCTGACTGTGGATTTGCGACGTGAATGTGGAGCACTGTCACAGCATTTTCATGACCTCTTTACTTGCTTTGTGCGAGTTACAGTCATTAAAGTAATAAGGAAGCTGAGAGATGTTATCTTTTATTTCTCTGCACAGAAGGTACTCTTCAATTTGTACTCGGTTGTTCACTTTATAAGTAGGTGGAACTATGTATGCATTAAAGGTATAAACTTGAGAAACGTAGCAAAGTTAAAACTAGCCTTGAGAAAATTACTGAATCCCATGGGCTAACAAGAGTCCTCTTGTTTATGTTTTCATATATTTCATTGGACAGTTTTTATTCTAAAGCCAGCTGTCACAACCTGATGTTTCACAGCCTTCACTGTTGGAACATGCGTGTGTTCTGGCATCAGTCTATGTGGAATATCTGTTTGAACAAATGTAGTATCGGGGCCTGCCAACTATGGCCAGTTGCATTTAGTTATAGCAGTTGCTGGATGTACCTGGAGGGTCGGCGTTCAGCAGGGAATGAAGTCAATTTTGGCATCTCTCTAATAATATTTTGACTTCAAAATTTGTACCTCATCATAGTATACAGGGAAAAAATGACCTTTCTATTCAAGCTGGGATAGCTTGCCAGGCCGTGGGACCCACATAGCCATGAGGACTCAGTTTGCAGTTGGATCATGAAGGACATTGCAAAGGCTTAAGTGAAATGCAAGTCTTAAACTGAAACACCACTCCCTAAGACCACTGTAAAAACCTCAACACCATTAACTGCTCCCTGGATTGTCACCTCCCACAGATTCTTTCTAGTTACAAGAGCATTTCTAAGTAACTACCCTGCTCCCATGAGTAACCGTAAGGTAGCAGCACAGTTTTTTGTTGCCCATAATCTGATTTTGTGACATTCTGTAGGAGCAGTATGTGTATAAAGATGCGAATAATTTACTAGAAACACTAGAATATGTATTAGGCCAAACTGCAGCCGTAGCAGTCATAAGTGTAGAAGATTCCACTAAAATAACCCAGGGAGGTCACAACTTCATTCATAGGAATGAATGTAATATATGTGCTATGCCATAAATGGCCCTTTCTAAAATATGCAGCATGTTCATCTTCTTTGCAATTTTGGCTGTTCAAGTGAAAGAAACCAGTAGTCTGTACTAGACTAGTTATACACAAATCAAGTTGTTAATCACACTTGGGGAGAGGGTGCCCTTTTTGATGTGAATTATTGTCAGAAAGCTACAAACAGCACAGTTTGATCATTGTGTAGGAATAAAGATTCATACACAAAAAGAGTAACAAGTGTTTGGAAAATTAGTAGAGTCAAGTCAGTGAATTAATGCAGGTTTTAAGAGAAATACTCTAATTAATCATTCAAACCTGTAAAAAATGTTATGTCTACAGGTAGGATAGATAAGAGATATTAAAAAAAAGGAAATATTTCCCTCCACAAATGTAGGAAGGCTGATCCTGACAACTCCCACTTACCTCATATTCAAACCCAATGAAATAATGGATCACAGTTATTTTTGAGGTCTGTCTGGTGCTGTGAACAGTATGGAGCAAGTACACCTCAGGGTAGTTCTGCTGAGTGTTGTTTGAATACTGTCTGGCAGTGCTGGAGAGCACAAGTGTTGCTCCATCTTGTGTCTACTTTCATAGTTCTGGTGGGATGAAAAAATGAGACATTTATATATGATTGTAACACTCCTCTTGGGGTACAAGGAAGGAGCAGGCTGTAAAATCCAACTGCTCCGTTAATATGATATAAAGAGCTAGAAAAAGTCCTTGTTGTTTTTCTTCAGTTCCAAATGATAAAGGAAAAGCCATCTGGATCTAAGCATGCTGAATACGCTGAATCATGGTCATTGTCAAACCACTGCAAGGAAAAAAAGCTGAAGCTTCAAAGCAGACCCTGGATATACAAACTGCAGGCACCATTCTGTAATCCAGAGATGCCAAATCTGCTTTATATTCTGGCATGTAGAAGGACCACTTACAGCAAAGTTACTAAATTCTGCACAGTTGTATACAGATAAAATCTAAATTTGAACACCAATGTACTGCTCCTTAATACCTGGCACTGTCTGAACCAGTTTGGGTCTGATTTGCTTTAGGAAGAGGCATAGCTACCTTTGCATAGTGTTTCTTCCTATCTTAAACCCCTACGAGGAAGGTTCAATGCAAATGTGACTTTACTGCTTCCAGGCTTGAACTGGTACCTCCAGACAGGTCTGCAGAGCCTTGTGAAACCTAATGCTGCGAGTCAGCACTCTGCCCCATGCACTGCTATGCAGTTTGACATGAGCCAACATTCATGTAGAGTCCATGGGCCAGGAGATATCTTGCAGGCTAGGTAAGCCCACCAGCTGTTTGCTTGGCAATCACGCTCTAATTCCATGCTCAGAAGTATTTTTCCTACCTGAGTGCAGACCTCCATGATACATCTTTTATGAGAGAAGGTTACTCGCAGAAGAAAGTTTTGCAATATCAAGCCCAAAGAAAGGAAAATGTGTGGTCACATTGAGTATAAGACATAAGGCATGTATTTATTACGCTGAAGTTGTATTGAATAAGGTATTACACAGGAAAGGCTCTGGAAACAGAGCAGTAAGAGAGGTTCCAACACTGGCAGCAGCCAGGTCTAGTTTTCAGTCTTTGACCTCTTTCTACATAGTTATTCCACTGCAAGTTAGAAATACAGCTTGATATCCACAACTGGGACAGTAAAATATTTATTTGGGATATTTCAGAGCCATCTGAAATAATTCTGAACTTGTGTACACACATCAACATGCTTTGACTGGGACGCAAAGGGGCTGAGTTTTAGAAGAATTTTTTTTCCTGGTAGATGGAGAGAGATTTTTCTCAGTGCAAAGCCAGAGGATTTTGGTGGTGGACATAACATACATAGTGCCACAGAATGGCTTACTCCAAAGAAGCAGAAGGATGGCCATGATTATTTTTTTAATAGTAATATGTGTAAATGCCAAATGTACATCATATGATGAGATTGTCTGATGGGAAAATGGAGCACTCTGTCAAATAGGGATTAGATTTCTGCTGGCAGCTATGTGTTTTTCTAAGTTCAAATGACAATGTTTTGTCCAAGGAGAAGTCTTTAATTTTCTATCTGAGTTGAGTGATTTGCATACAAAGGATCTATGGCAAAAAAAGGTCCACTTAAATGTTGGTATTTTTATTGGTTTAAAAAGACTTGCGTCTGCACCCTTCATTTCAGAAGATCAACATCTCTCTCAAGATCTGTATATAGATAGCAATTACAGAAAGCAGTTCGCCCACACATACAGTGGCTTAACTCTTTAATAACAGTTTGTTTTTGCAAAGCGGCATAAACATACCACAATCACTTAATGCATTTTTGTTGTTCTGCAGAATTTCTTATTTCCTTAAACTCTTCAGGAGCATGAGCTGATAGCAGTGTCACAGCAGTACTGCTATTTTGTTCTCTAGGGTCCACACGCTTGGGGGAAAAAGTGGGAAGCCTGAAGAGCTCTTAATTTATTCTCTCCGTATTAGTCCCAAAAAATAAATGAGCACTGAATGCTTCTACAGCACATAGTGCAGAAAATTGATGAATATCTTATGAATGAAGGAGAAATTAATTTTACCCTAGCTAATACTGAGGCAGCATATATAAAACTGTAAAAACAAATGCTGTGTGAGCACAACAATGTGAGGTTCCAATGGCATTTAAGTAGTGCAAAGTCATGTTTTATCTCATACTATAAGAAAACTCAGCTTGATACCTGCTATTTTTTTGTGTTCCATTATTTCACTGTTATCTTTTCCTTCCCATCTCTGTTTACACTTTTGGTATCTTGCACAAGTATTGATATTTTTATTTTGGCTCCTGCTGAATCCAGCCATGACAGTCAAATACAAAGCCTTCAAGCACCCCAGGGGATGTCTTGAGGATGCTTTCACTCCCATTCCTCTACTAGCCTCCAGTTACTCTTCTGTAGGAGCCACAGCACATCTTTTACCCCTCTGAGGAACAACAGCTTTTTGGATAGGGAAAGTACCATTCAGCAATTCTTTCACAAAAGACGCAAGAGAGGAGGAATTTTAAAAAATCATAGTTATGGGGCTGTACTTTTGTCTTATTCCTGTTCTTTTGAAACCACTTAACTATTCTTTCCTGTTTTTTCTTCTCACTCGTGCTCCAGCACCAGAATAAAAGAATTTGGCCTGAAATCACCCCCAAACGTGCTTTGAGGGAGGAGGAGAAGCCTCTGAAGCTGTGGAAATGGCAAATGGGTGCTATTGGGGTGAAAAGGCAGATTTGCTAATGGAGACTATGGATGATGCAAAGTACTGTGTAGCTGATGTGTAAAAGGCATTTGCTACAGGGGCAGTTGCCAGAAGTCTTTTTTGGCCCACTACAAGTTGCAGGTGAGCAGGGCAATGGAAAAATCAAGGGAGAACTGAAAACAAAGAAAACCAAAACCCAACCCAATTAATTCAAAATCTTTTTGATCAACATAACTTAAAACATCCTTCATTGTCTGGCTGGGAGTAACACAGGAGATACGTGAGTGTATATATGTGACGTGTGTGTATGTGCACGCTTTTTTACTTTGTGCTTCTGTTCCTGGCAGTACCATCTGTGTCTTGTGTCTCTGTTGCCTCTCATCCTGTACTTAGCTTATATAGATTTTGGTCTTGTGACCTTCTTTTCATAATACATATGTATGATTCCTAGCGCAGTTACCAGCTTAGTCCTGATTTTAGGCTTCAGAAAGCCTCAGATCTTAAGCAATGGTAATATTCAATGCTTATAAATGGAGAAATGGGGAGGGGGGGGAACTCAGATGCACAGTGGGTGTTTCCCCCCTTAAGCTGGCACGGGTTTTCTTAACTCTGATCTGTGGTGGTTACTAAAAGAGTTAACTTCTAAATGACCAGGTATCATTTTTTGCAAAATGGATTGCAGGATGGACTTTTCTTTAGGCAGAAGAGCCCTGCTTGTTGTTTGAACTTGAATATTATTTGAAGTTACTTTTTTTTTTGGCCTCTTGGGCATAAACGGAACAGGTGTGCGTTTGCCACAGGCCACAGCTCGGGAAAGCTATGTCAAAGCACAATGAGGTCATTGTGAAACATCGGTATTCTTCCAGAGACCTGGCTATTACAGACAGGAATACTTAAGAAAGCTCTGTGAACTGGATTCCAGGTGATAGACAGAAAAGACTTCAAGAAAAATCTTTGTATCTGCCTAATTGTGTTTGCCCAGTGAGATCTACATCTTATCACCTAACCTCTGAACAAGCTATTTGAACCAACTGCCGTTGAGAGTGAGGTGGGTCTGCACACATCCAGCGCTGGGTTGATCTTTGAGTGCTAAGGGGATCTGGTTTCTCTAAACAAATCATTCTGCATGTGAACAAGGTGAATATTTTCATTGTAAAGTGTGCTTTGACTATGAGTGTGTTGGGAAATACTGTACCCACTAAATGATTATTAAATGGAAAGGAGGGAGGAGTTCCCAGGCATAATGGAGCCAGCTTCTGCTGCCGGACTCCTAGCTGACACCGACAGCGCCCTGCCAGGAGTGAAAGAATATGTTGTATAACTCACTGGCTCTACCAAGTACGTAGTGGTACTCTGCAAATAAACTTTCTGTCCAGGTATTTTTGGATTTCTGCCTCAAACCAAGCGGATAAGGAGCATTTATGGCTCTAGCAATAAAATTCTGCAGATGTTCTTTTTTGCATGTGCAGTACTAAAAAGGAAAGCCACGCTATGCTTTTATCAGATCAACTTGAAATCAGTACAAGTGCAGCTCAGGGTTGGGATTTATGCTTTCACAGCAACATATCTTTTTACTCCAAGAAGGATTTCAGTGTTTGTGCTTAAAGTCCCACATTAAGCCCCCAAAAGTGACAACAATATGGGTTTTTTTGTGAGGTTTGAATGTCTGGATTAGGTCACTTCATTCTTTTATAGCTTTAACCAGCTTCAACTTGTACTGTGGTGACACACATCTGCTGACTCGATGGATCAGTGCATTAAGCTTCAGGCTGACTGGTGGGCCATGCTTGAAAGACTTTTGGCATGTGCCGGTGCCTGCATTTTTCACCCTTGACTGAAAGCATATGCTTTATACAATTGAGACAGTGTTAGCATGTGGGTCTCAGGCAGCCTCCTACACATCTGGCAGAGCCTGGCCCTCCTTCCAGGTGAATCACCTCTCCTGGGAGGGTGGCTTGCAGCACTGTGGCATCTGCAGAGTGGCAGGAAGTGTCTGAATTCATCTGAGAGTGATTTTTATCTTCACATGCTTTTCCAATTTCATCAGGCCCCTCATGCTACATTCCAAGTGACATGATTAAACCTGCCAAAGACAAAGGGAGGCTGATGGATAAAAATTATCTTTGACCCTTCACAATCTGCCATAGCTTAAGATAGTAATACTAGTAGTAATGATGGAATGAAATAAATGTTATTTGAAGGAAGCTATTATTGTTTGAATAATATTCTGTAAAGCAGGATTACTTCCTTGCTTTTTGTTTCCATTTTGTCACCCAAATTAACTTGTCATCAGCATAATAGAAGAATGGACTGCAAAGGATTATAAACTTTACATTGACTTTGTGGCACTTTACTGTGATTTCCATTGTCTTTGCTTTATTTTAACATATAACTTTGAAGGCACAATAAAGATGCAAACCAACAGCAAGGGATCAGTTTTCACAGAGGAGGTTAGACATTTAGGCAGGGTGTTTCTTAACAAGGAGTGTATGGATCTATTTTTCTCAGTATGAAAAGAAAATCCTTGAAGGAAGGTTCTAAACATAACTGGTATTGCATGGCAAATAGAATATTTTATAGGCACAGTACATAAAAATATGTTTATTCTTTAGTCTGCTACACTAGTCCAAGGCACTTGGGTTATATTTCCTCCCAACCAAGCATCTGGACTGATACAGATGATCTGCAAGAAAGCAGATTAACTCTTTGCACCCTGAGATGTGTTGCAGATCTGTTACATTTGCTGGCATTTCAGCAATGCCAGCGGCAAACAGCTCTGATAGAAATATAGTCAGTCTCTTGCCTTCTGTAGAATGTACCCTTGATTTTGCCAAAGGAATATGAAAAATAGTTAGGCCATAACGCATGTAGATATTTTGAAGCACAAATAGTAGCACATCTTTCTAAGTTACAGTGAAAAGAGAACAGTGTAAATTTAGCTCTTGGTTACTGTAGTGTTAATGATGGATAATTCTGTTGATATAGTTACAGTTATTCTGAATTAATGCATCTAGTGAGGGCAGAATCTGACCCACTTTGCTTTGATGTGTGCTCTGCTCTGTCAGGAGCTGCTAGGTTCTTTTGAACAGATGCCTGTATTCTACTGATACACAGGGTCATTAAAAAGATCAAGATGACCAAGCCTGAGACATTTGGATAGCTGCAGACAGCTGCGTTTTGCCTCTGCTTTCTACGTGGGGTGGATTCTCTATGAATTTTCCTTCAGAGATTACTTGTGTGGGGGAGCATTTTGCATACTGACCACTGCCAAGCCTCAGCCCGATGGCTGCCTGTACGGATCTGGGCAAAGATTACAAGTTACAGCTCTTTCTGAGAAAACAGTAGGTTCCCATGTAGCGTGTAGGAGGAAATCCATGCAGGGCTTTTGTTAGGCAGTCTATGAGAAAGTTGCAGGCCTCCCAGAGAGGCAAGGCAGCAAATAAATAGTTGCTGAGTGTATTGTTTCTGTACTTACAAGGTTTGGTGTTTAGTGTTCTGTAAGTACAGGACTTTGCAGTTTACTGCTACCACAGCATAGCAGCTGGTCACCAAGTAGCTGAGTCAGTGTTAGATAGCCTGTAAGGCGTCCTTCCAGGTATTTTATGGAGGAGTTAAAATTGCACAGGATACTAAGATATCCACAAGTGATTGCAATGAATACCAGCTATCAACTTAATCAGGAAATAATACTTCAAATGTTGCCAGGTTGCTAACAAGAAACTTCTTTGGGGCTCTGGTGAAGAGGACAGCTATAGCTTACTAAGAACCAAATGTTTAATTCTACCTGTTCGGTGTTGGTTTTGTGTCTTTTTATCTCTTTATTGTTGTTGTAAGGTACCTTAATTCAGCGTATGCTTGAGTAAGTTGTACCAGCATGCCTTTGTCCATTTTGTGACCTTTTTCATTTAAAGTCTATTGGAGATAAAGGGTGAAAGACATTACTGCTTACGTACAAACACATATGTAAGCAGAATAGCATCATTTAGGGTTTGTTCCTCAATGCAAATAAAATTTTTCAGCTAAATTTAGCTCAAAGCCTTGAATATTTGAAATGAGAGCAGAATAAAGCTGTACTTCACTGTTAAAATAGTGAAGCATAATCTGCATTTTTTTAAAAAAGTCATTACACACTTAGGATCTTTCCCAGCCGTATTTCCTGATTCAAGAAAACTGTTGGTAAAGGCAGTAGGATGGGGCTCTGAAGAGCAGGGTTAGATGCAGCCATCATTTGGATGCGGGCTGGCAGAGCTACTCACCTGCGACTTTTCCACATGACCCAAGACACTAGCAGTGCCTTCAGCAGTTCTGTGGAGTGGGAGGAAAGGCTGTCGCACTTTCCCCCAGTGAATCCATTCCAGCCAAAGAGACAATAGCCCAGTGATGAAACTGGGCCATGTGTAAAGCACTGCAGTGGAATCCTGTGCGATAGCAGCTAAATAGTCTTTCTCATTTGGACCTGCATGGTTTTCCAGGAGAGAAGGAGAAGGGAAAATCAGACTGACATTTGATCCTTCTCTTGGAAAGCCTCTTTCATTAAGTAGCTGCTGATAGGAAGTGTCATTCAACAGCTATAAAGTCTGATGGTTGCAGATTGGTCTCTGAAAAGGCTGTAGACCAAACTGAACTTGAAGCCTACAGAGCTGAGGAGGGGACGCAGGTGTAGGCGTGCTGAGGCAAAGCCTCACAGGACAACACTCATCAGTCAGACCAGCGTGCCACTTGCATGCCTTGTCCACACTGCAGCCAGGCAGGTCTGATCTTTAGCAATGTTGCAGGAATTTACATTTATGGCCAACTGTGCATGTAGCAGTCATTGCCTTTTACCCCCCACAGCAGTTAAGGTGAAGGAGATTTTTTTTTTTTTTTAATGCATCTGCACTTCTTGCCATTCACCATTTAGCAGCTTGTGTAAGTATGTGGAGACACACATGCACCATTCTTCTTGCATTCAACAGTAATTCTCTTTGAAGATAATTGTAATAAGGCATACAGATATACTCCATTGTGGCAGAATTATCCCTGACATGTAATAAAAGAAGTGGGGTTGCAAGTTTTTTTTTCCCTGAAAACAATACAGTAAGAGTTGTTTCAGAGTTCTTATTTCCAGTATTCCTGGCCTGGCCCCCATTTCTTTGGTCTTACTCTCCCACTTGTAATCTCTCCATTGCTCAGTAGGGTTTTTCTTCTCCTGTATGCTTTAAGATTGCCAAGATAAGATATCTTAGAGTAGGAAACGTTAGAATATGTACTGTTGTTCATATATATATTCATGTATGTAAATTTGAATGTACAATGCTACATACTCTAACGATGTATGTATCTTCTTCCTATTCAGTTGCAGAGATTGAGAAATGGGTGTTTGTGGAGTGACACTGCATGTGTAATTGTGAGCTAATGTAGCAAAATGTAACATTCTTACTGTATTTCTTGGCACTTATATTTAATTGTAACCGTAACAGTATAGGATGAATTGATTAATTTAATTTGCTAAGTACAGGGACTGCACTAAAACTTACACCCCCACCCCCATGCCTCTATGTGCCCTTGCCACTAGGCAACAGTCTTTTTCCAGTTTGTGTTCTCCTTGCCTGGTAAAGAGGTCTGACAGATGCTGGGTGTGTGTGTGCACATGCATGCACATGTGCATGTGTTTATGTTACTCTCATTTAGAGCCATTAAGAACTTGATCCCACAAGGTTCTGAGCATTTCTATTTCCTGCCGGCTTTTCAGGGGGAACACCTTGCAGAAGGCATTCAGCCTTGATGATACCATCCATTGCAGAAAAAATAAAGGCAGGGGGGGAAGGGGGCGGGTAGGAGGGGAGACAGGAGTGAGCAGAGCAACGAGACGCACCAAACCCACCATTCTTGTTTCTGTCTGTCCAGTGTGTTTGCTGCCACTTAGATTCACGACAGCCGACCAGTTTGGAGGCAGGACTTTAAATAGGTTAATAGGTGCGCGTGGCTTTTATCTACCACTGCCCTCTACTGAATAGGATATAAGATCTGATATTTCAGCTATCTGTTTGCAATAATTTCAGTCTTGAAGAATCTGAGTGTCGATTAGGTCAGACAGTAGAGGTCACATACTTCTGAACATCCTTGAGTTTGTGTGGGAAGTGATATACAGCCTTCTGTCATCTAATGTAAAGGCATGGGGCTGGGAGAAAACACTCCTACTAATGTTAAACACCTTATATTCTGTGCTTGTAGAATTAATCACTCTCAAGTCAATACGTGAAACATATACTTAACTTTAGGAAATGTATAATCATGACCAGCTCTTGTCACATATGAAAAAAGTAACACTGGACTGCCTGTAAGTAAAACAAAGTTTAATTTTCATGTAATCTTACTGTCCGTAAGAAATTATTTTAATAAATTAAAAAGAGCAGCAGCTGTAGCTCTTCATTTCTTTGCTTTAGACAATTCATGGCAAAAATTTGTGTTTGTGTTGTTTCTTTAACCTCTGAGATGGAATGAAATAGTGACTGGAGGTAGATGTGGTCTAGGTTTCTCTCAATTACTGGGGAAAAAACCTCTTTTGGGCTGTCTCGCTATTTCATCAGCTTTCCCTTTAACTAAAGACAAGGGACACCGTTTCATGGTGAAACAACAGAAAGCAGTAAGAGAGCTTAACAGGGGCCTCCAGGTAACATGAAAGAGTGCCTCAGTCATCCTCTGTCTTGTTACTCTAAACACCAACTGCATTGTCTCCAGTCGTTTTCCCTTGCGGGAACACTTAGCCTTACCAAACACAGCTCAGCCTTACAGGTACATTCCCACCAATTAAAGAGGAGGGGTTCCTCACAAGTCCTGCCAATGCACCCACCTAGCTTGAGCAAAGATTGCCAAGTACAACAAACCATGCCAAAGCGTGTGGTGGTTTTGGGCCCCGCTCCAGCGGGGACCGAGATGAGACACTTAGTCACAACTTAGCCTTTACATAAAGCCAAATCTTTGTGTATTCCTCCAGATTAAATTTGGAGCCATCCTCATAATGTAATGGAGCTATAGCTGGGCAGCTACTGGCCTCTTCTGCTGGCAGAGCTCCACCCTGGGAGAGACTGGGCAGCAGCGCATGCTTCTGGTTAAGGCTTTGTTTGGGGGTTGCCAGTTAGGTTGGCAAGTCTGCTTTGTGGCAATCAAAACCGAGATTCTCCTCCCAAGATTTTTCAGCTGTATGAATTTGATGAGGCCTTGCAAAATGCCAGCCTCCCAGAAGACAGAAAATAGGTACCTTCCAGTCTTGGATCTAACAAAGAACTGAACCCAGAGGGTGGGGTTTGGATGAAGGTTCAGATCTGGATTCCCTGTTTAGTTTCAGTATTGTGGTTTTGGACCATAAGTAGTGGTAACATACAAATGATTTTTCACTCTAAAGAGCAGAGTAAAATGCTATTATACTTGCTAATCTCCTTTTTTATATCTTGCCAAGTGAGGACTGCTCAGCAATATAGCTGGCATAGTGGAGGTGCCTGTGTTTTTGCCACTTTTTGTTCGTGGTGGAATGAGGACAGTTTTCTGTACACAGTATTCTGCCCTCCCCTTGAAACATCTGAGTCACACAGCTGTTTCCCAGTTAAATCGCAGGCTCGATCTGACTGTACATTAAGTTGTGTTACGCAACACAGCCTGGCCGACTTGGCCAGTGGTACAAACTGCACAGAAAAATCTGAAGGTGGGCAAAATCCCTAGAGGTGGGTTTACTTTTTTTTGTGCCAGTGACACTTCCATGATAAGCTCAGCCAGCCTTGGTTTGCGAAGAGGTTTTGGTCACCATTATTCCTCATTGCAGTAGGCTCTGGCAAGGATTGCTTTAAAATCTGCTTGAATCTGTGCAATAGAGCCCACAGTAAAAGATGTTTACACCATGACACCTTGGGTTGCCATAGCTGTGAGCCTGCCCTGGCCAGGCTGCGCTCTCTTAGTGCTGCTGTGTTTAGACCCCCAACAAAGAGGAAGGCTCTGGGTGCTTTCCAGTGCTGCAGCCTCTCCCTGCTTTGCTGGCAGAGGCCATGTGTCCTGGTTTACATTGGCAGAAGCCAGCATAGCTCAAGGATGAATTTAGCCCCTGGCACTCCTTGGAGAGCTGACTCAGATGACTGCACATGAAAACTACAAGCTGGTCTCTTATTTAATTCTCCTGAATGTTCAGTATTTTATTTTTTTTATTAATTAGATTTTTACTTTTTGTAAAACTGTTTTTGTGTTCAGTGGGAGAGCTTTGCTGTTGGACTTCCTGGGATGTTCTGGAGTGATTACAGGAACGGAGTAATAATAGTTTTCACGTGTGCAGCACCTTATACCAAAGGATCTCATGTCCTTCACAAAAAATAAATTCAATCTGATCAGTGGGCCAGCGGACAGATAATGTTGTTTATCTTGTATACGAGAAAAGGAAGGTATGGAAATTTTAGGTGATGTGCTCAACAGCGCATGGCAGATCCATTTCAGAAGTAGGATAGAAGGTAAACATCACAGTTCCTTCCTCTGAAAACTGTGGGCAAAAGGATGACCTCTGGAGCCAGGATTTCTTTTCTTCTGCAACTGCTGTGGATCACATTAGGGCGTAGCCACATCAGCTTGTCTCTTGGACTTCTTTTGAAATTGATTGATTATCTCAGAATTTCAGCTTATATTTTGAATTGAACATCCTTCTGCTCTTCACTTTGAGGGGGAAAGCTTGAAAATGTGGCCAGAATATAGACTTGGAAGGTGTAGTAGCCTCCATAGCAGCGATACCTAGGCAGGAGCTCTGGGAAGATGCTCACACTGCTCAGCGTGCTGCTGCTAGTGTCCAGTGCTGCTGGAGGCCCGATACGCCAAATCCCACAGCGGGAGGTGGCCAGAGCTCAGCCAGCCTGCCTGAACAGATACAGGGTATCTGCTGGGTTTGTGTCGGCTGGAGCTCTCAAGAGGGAGAAAGGAATCCTTGGTGCCAGGTCTATGGCTAGAAGGGAACCTTCAGTGAAGTAACAAATACCTGTGAGTTTAAACTGGGGGAGACTTGTGCTGTCCCAAGTAAGAGACAGGGTCACATCGTATGCACGTTATGGCAATTGGGAGGCTTGCGCATTACGTGTTAGGAGGTATCTTTCCAGCAATCAAACACTATCTGTGCCTAGGTCCTCACAGAGGCTAAGACTCCTTGCACCGTTTCTGCTCACTTGCAGTTTTGCAGCATGCGGCACGTTCATCAGATTTTTGAGGCAGAAAAATTGGAGTATTAGAGTTTTCCTTTCATGCTGTGTGAATACTTTGGCCCTGGAGAGAGCTGTAGACAAGGACAGGAGGAAACAAAGTAGAGATTTGCTTCAGAAATAAAATTCTGCTGCCCTCGTTGCCATTTGTCCATGAAACTGCTTCCTGACAACTCTGTGTCTGGTGCACAATTTGTATTGGAAGCAGAATTAGTTGGGGCAAGTTTGTGGTTGTAGCTGGCATTTCTGTCATGCCTCGTGCTGAATGCACAGCCTCTCCCTGCATCCCGGGTGTCTGAACGCATTAGGAACGTTGCAGGGAGGAGAGCCTCGGAAGTGAATGCCGGAGGAGGAGAGCCACAGGGCAGACGACAGCATGAGCTCAGCGAGCAGAGTTCACAGTTGCTCTTCTCGGGTGATCAGAAAAGGCAGAGGACAGTTGATTGAAACTGTGATGCAGATGCCTGAGAGACACCATTTGCTAATATGATCTACGAACAAAATCTAGCTACTAATGTGAGATTTCTGTAAAGCTATAATAGTTTTTTTTCAAAATTGGTCTTGCAAGCTACATGAAAATGTGTCAGCTTTGAAAAAAAAAAACACAACAAGAGGCAATTGAAATCACTGGATTAGTTTGCAGTGGAGGGACTATATTAATTGTTCTAATAACACTTGACTGAAGAATTACCCTTCTGCTCAGCAGTCCTGGATTTTGTTGCTTAATCCAATCACCTCATGACTGCTCTCTAAGCCTTCTCCTTTCTCTACTATTCTTAACATGCAATTAAAGTGAAACTCCTCTGTATTATTACCACAAACAACATGAAAGGAAGCAAAGCACATACTTTTCAAATGTCAATGCTTTGCTCACTCCTGTCAGTTAAACTGTATTTCTCTGATAATTTAGTGGGCTTCATTGGATTTATGCCAGCAAGTAATTTGTCCCCTTATTAGTAGAATAAGTAGATGTTCACTAATCACTGGGTATGATTTTGTTTACCTCTGATATAAATGTGGGGTTTGCTCTTGACTTAAATAGCCATGTAGGTCTCTTACTGTATCCACTGAAGAAGACACAAAGGGGCATGTGGAAGCTGCTAAGCTACAGAAATCTGTCCTTTTGGAAGTTCCTAGCTTTCTTCCACTTCTGTTTCTTAAGATTAGATATAATGTGTAATACAAAAGTCCAAAGGAATTGGACAAAAGAAATGTACTTTCAAAACAAAATATTTCATCATTTAATTCCAACTGAGTGATTAATTCCAACCTTTCAATGAAACTTCCTGATGTCACGCTACTGAAACATTCAGTTTTAACTAAGTTTCACTAAAACTCTTCTAATATATAAAGTTTTTGACACTTTTCTGAGCTGCTTTAGAAACTTATTAAAAACTCCGACGGAATTCTGTTGCTCATGAAGTTTGAACAAATGACAGTAGCTGAATCCTCAGCAGGCCATACTGCCAAACTGCATATATTTCTTGTCAGCACAGTAAGCCATGACTTGGACCTTGGTGGGCCTTTGGATCAGGCTCTTTATGTGTGTTAATTCAGTGCAGCGATGCCTTTACTGACCTCTGAGTGGGATACTTTAAAGACGGTTGTACACTACGAAGCTGGCCACATGCTGTGATTTTTTGTGATGAGGGTAAATATCCAGTAGGAATTATGGTGGGTTAGTCAAACTACCTTTATATACTTGCCAGGCTTTCAAAAGTGAAAGGCTGCCACTAAGCCACAAGACCCTCACCACAAGCAGCACCATGCTACTGTAACTGGTATTTAAATATCTGCAGTGGGAGGTATCTCTTAACAACCATATTACTAGTGCAGCGTTGCTTAATAGCTTCACAGGCAAATGGATAATTAAACCATTAAACACTATAGAACTGAAAATTGTGTCCCAAGCAAACTTCAAATTTGTCTGTCTCCTTAATGGACTGTGAAACCAAGCTTGGGTCTGAATCGCTTCCGATGTGAAGTGGAAAGAAGCATAGGAGACTATGGATCTGGATTTTGCAGCTTGAGCCATTCTTCTGATTAGTCAGGTTTTTCTAAGTTATCTATTTTGTAAACATACATGTAGATGTTTACACAAAACCAACAAAATTGTATTAAGTCTTGAACTCTGAAGGGGTTTCTGTGTATATAGTGTTTTTTTAAGTTCTATCTCATGGGAAAATAATATGGAGTTCAATAGGAAGATACTGTGAGAGATGTAATTCCAGTAGAGTTCTACTTTTGCATTTATGGGCACAGGATTTCTAATACTGAAGAATATTTGCAGCATTTATGTTAGGTGTGCTTGTATCCTGAGATAAGGCAGAAACTATATTCTGAAACTGGCCCATTTCTTCACTGGAAGGGAAGGGGTTTGTCTGTGTGTGTGTTCGCTTAGAATGGGAAGACGTGGATACTTTAGTGAGGCCTCCAGTACTCCTTGGAACTTCAGGCATGTATCTTTTTTATATTGAAAATTTCAAGAACACAAATAACGACAAGAATGGCAAATATCTTAGATCTCAGATGGCAAGATTTGCAGTAGCAGTTCTTCTTTTGAGAAAACAAGCCACAGATTTGGTCAGTAAATGCTATGTTATAGGAACATGTATTATTTAATGTATGCTTCTGTTCTAGTATATGCATGCATCTTTTTTTGTAGGCTAAAATTAAGCGTTTTGACACAGAGCTAAAGCAGACTGCAGTGTTTGTAAGATTAGAAGACGAGGTCATCAGGCCACAGGGCATCTACAGTTTCATCCTCTGAAAATAGGTGAACATATTAAAAAGCTATGGGAGAGTTTTTATAAGTGAGTAAATCTGACTTCTATAACAAGACTTTTATTTCTTGTCACCTGTCTGTTTTTATTAGATTTTTCAGTTTTTGAATAACATTTAAAAAAAAAAAAAAACAAGGAAAGAAAACCCTCTGAAGAGGACCCTTGCCTGTAGCAGGAAGTATAATCTCCCCATTTCTCTCTTTCTCTCTCGTTTTCTCTTTCTCATTATATGCTGGCATGAACACTCTGACATTGCTAATTGCCTCCACATTACACTGGCTGAATTCCAGCAGTAGTGGCATAAAAATTAATGAACAAGACAGAGCTCACACATAAGGAACATATGGTGCAATAGCGGTCAATTGCATTCTAGTTTAAAATAACGTCTTGAGAGAGTCATGATCAAAGCAGTTTCACAAAATGAAAAGGGCCAGATTCTACTTGCACTATGTATCTATGCTACCTCACCATCCTTAGTGAGAGTGCGTATGTGAACAAGGAGATTCCCTGAACTGTAAATAGAGAATGCCAAAAAGTTGTTTCATTTTCAAATATAATAGGAATTTCCTCCACCATTCTTAGTATGAAAAATACTGTGAGTTGATTTTCCTCTGTGAAGCAAGGCTAGGGAGAAAGTGTTCTTAGAAATGGAGAGAATTTCAAAGATTTTTTTGTTGTCTCTGCTAACAGTGCCTTCACAGAGCAGGCTATGCAGTTTACAGAAAGGTGACACACAGTTATTTCCCGTTATCCTAAAATGTGCAATTTAAAGTTAATGTGAGTTGTTTTTATCTGTGTATATGCTTCACACAAAATCCAGATTTCAAAGCAATTAAGGTAGTGTTAATACAAGGTACTCTCAAGATTCTTTCAAGTTGAAAGCTTGCTTAAGGTTAATGTTAAAATTCAGGTTTTATTCTCTTGCCAAAGTACATGCTAGGTAACCTCTTGTTAACATTAATGGGAGTTAAATATTTGAACTCAGAAGAAAATAGATCCCCAGTCACGACACAAACTATGGATATATGATCTAATATAAATAAACATTGCTTTTTTAATAACTTTTGCTGCCTTATTATGGAATGAACTGTTACAATAGTATTGCAAGGCCTTATGATATAAATTATTGATTTTTATTATGCTGGAGATTTCCTATCATTATAAATCTATAAATGAGGTGTTCTTTGCCTCATGAGATTTGAACACTAACTTACATGGGCCAAGTCCTTCAATAGCTTAATGAATGACGCAGATAAATCACTGTATCAGTACAGGACTTCATATACAAGGAAGGGAGCTTTGTATCACTTCAGCATCTCTGTCCTCAGCCAAATGAGGTACTTTGGTCTGTACTCCAGGCTACAGCAGCCTGGGTGTTACCCAAACTGAAGTGTGACTGCAGATGGCCCTGCTAGGTCATTAGAGCCACTGGAGAGAGCTGGAATGCAGAAATACACAAGCCGAGTCCCCACCATGCCTCCTGCTACTCTGCAGGAATTTCCTTGGGGCTAACTCACACTGGCTCATAGCCATTTCTACTTTAACTCCTAACAGGATAAAGAATAGATCGGACAGCGTACTGGGGCAGTGGGAAGGAATGGTAGACCGTTCTTTACCTATCTGCGTAAGAGTCTTACTTGTATTTCAATTTTTCTCATCTGCTTGAAATAAGTGTTTCTCAAAAGTTACTGAAAAGTGTTTTCAGTAATCCTGAAATGGTAATTGCTTCTCATCTAGATTTTCTGTATATGATGTAAAATTGATTTCAGCTGAGCTTTTATTTACTTATTTTAAGGTTAAATAAAATACTTTCTTTTCAATTTTGGACATAGTTTTGATTTTTGCTTAAGACATTACAGGTTATATTTTAAAGGAAAAATCACATGATAGTGCAGTTCGGTGGCTTCAGCATAACTCTTTCCATTTACAGTGCAATTAGATGCTATTTTCCTGCAACTAATGGGCCAAATGACATTCCCAGTTTATTATAATAGGCTTCCTGATATAAATCTGAGATAACTCAGATTGATACAGAGACAGGGAGATGCCTGTGTTCTACAGAGATGCAACTGGCAGAGAAAAGCACCAGATGAGTTGCTGTTTCTGCTGCTGTTACCAAGAGTTGGTTTTAGCCCACTGTGTCTTGGTCTATATGAGGAAGCAGCTGCTCTCTCTTTGCTCCTTTTTTATAAAAATAAGGCAAAGGGTACCAGGTGGCATGTGTTACTGAGCTTTTCCTTCTGGCATAGAACTTATTTTCAAGATGTAGAATTGTGAGGATTCCTTCAGTCATCCCCCTAGAGTCACCGGTTTGGTATCTCGCCAATGGCATGTAATACACTTCCTGGCATGCTGTAGGAGAAGTAAAATTAGTTCAGAACTTCACTGTAGAGTTGGGGCGCTTTTTTTTCCTGTGTTATTTGACCATGCCTGGAAAAGGATCAGTGTTTAAGATGTATTAACCATTTCATTTCCGAGTTAGCCATAACCTCCCATCCTGGTTGTGGGTTTGGACAATTGCCAAAATATGCAAACGTTTTGGGTCTTATTGCTTAATGTTGTGTGCAAGTATCACTCATGCCTTGGTCTGTTTCCTTGGTATGGACTAAAGCATTGGGAAGGAACTGGAAGTGATATTATGAAAAATCTTTCATCTATGTAGCTTTTCTTACAAAAAAAGTATTACTGGTAAAATTAATTTTTTAGGAGTTGGGGTTTCCCAGGAGTAGTTCCAGGGTTGCTTTTGTAGACAGAAGAGAAATAACCAAACTAGAAAATTCAAGTGAGTGATTATTGTGGGCTGTTTCCCTTAATAAGGTTTTCAAGTGAATTTAAAACCGTGTGAAAAAAATCCTCATGAAACAGTTGTGACAACCCAGTGATTAATGCATACAAATAGATGTTTCTCTGGTTTGCAGATTTGGGTGCAACTTAACAAGTTGAGTGTCAAAAGGAAGTTTATCTCCAGGGGCTTCAGCAAAAACTTCTGTTAGCTATTGGGACGTGACAATGAAATTCATTCATGGCATTTGCCTCTTAAAGGCTTTCTTTTTTTAAACAAAAATTCTTAGTTGTATTACATTATGAGTATTTGTTTAGTATTTGTTTTATCAGGAAAACTTCCTGGGTTTGGGTTTTTTACTGTATCTCTTGTACATTCCCTTACCATTTTATGGGTGGGTTGCACTGTTATCTCAAGAACAATGCGCATCACATTGTCTGCATGTAGTTGAGTGCATGTTTATATGAAAAAGGAGATTGTTTCTGTCTTGCTATAATCCATGTTCGTACAATTCTTTCAACGTCTTTAATTGTTTTGAACGCTAAAATGAAATGACTTCTAGATAAAATGAGCTTTCAGCTCTCTCCTTTTGTGACAGATTCCAGAGCATCTGTACCTCAAGGCACGTTTGGTCACCATTTTGCCTTTGTGACCCTTCCTAACCTGTACCACTCAGCAGGCTAGCACTAATGTCAGTACTGTTTACTTGGGCAAGACTGATAGCATCCAGGTGGAGTTTCCAGTCCTCTTTTTTTTCTCCCTGCCCCCACCCCCCTTTTCTTTTTTTACGCCATGGAATGCATACTCTAACCAAAAAGTCAAGCAGCAGGCTATTTTGCAGATCTGCTAGGTCTTTATTTTACAAAGTAGTTAGCATTGACATTTTCTTTTGCATAAACAGAGGACAAAACCTCAAGTCAGTGGGAAATGGCATAGTTCAACTGACCTCAGTGGTCTTATGCCACTCTGAGGTACACTAAGGATCTGGCTTGCAAATCGGAATTTTTCCTTTCATTTGAGCTTTTCCAAATACAGTTTCTTTACACTTTGTGGTGAGCTTGTAGTCCTTACTTCTCACTAAAATACTAACACCAGCACATCTTTATTTCATTGATTTAATCACTTGTATGCTTGTTTCGTGATACTAGCTTACTCGCATGCTCTTTCCCAGGTTTTCTTTCATTATTTACAGATTGCACCTAGATGAGCAAGGTTGTGCAAATTAGTATAAATCGGTCCACTTACGACTTCTGACTCTTATGATTTAAGTACTGAATTACTGTCCTTGACAGCTGAAAGCTGCACAGTTTCTCTCCCTTCTGAATTTGAGTGGAATGTAATTCTTAGCAATTAATAATAGATCATTAGAAATACTCTGAAAGTATCCACAATTGAACTGTAAAAGCGGTGCGACTGATCAGAATCCTACAGAGTACTGCATCAGCGCCTGTCAGAGAAAGAATATTTAACAGCAGGTGCTTGCCTGCCTCTGCCACATCAGCTCCTTCAGCCAGCGTAAAAGCAGGGTAGGACAAGTCCCCAGTCATGTCTTTGAGGACAACCTTTGCAAAGAGCTTAAATACCATTAGTGTGGCAAACTGTGCTGGATACCTCTCACAGCCAAGTGCAGGGAGTCCAGTATAACCCCGCTGCTCAGCTGAGGTTATGTTTCTTTAATGCACAGAGGGCAGCAGTTTGCTACTGAAATGCAGCATGAGTCTCCGTCCTCTAGCTCCAGCTGCAGAGCTCATGCTCTTACCTCATTTGCTGATAACAGCTAATGTGATAGCTGTTCTCCAAACCTTTAACCGTAGCTTGATGCTGATACTTGTGTAGGTTCCATGGGCAAAAGAACAGATGCAGCCCACTGAATTTTAGAGAGGTGGCTGAGTGAATTATTTGCCTGTTCAAAGAAGATAGCTTTTGTCAGCAGGTGAAAATCTCTAGAGATCGGGCGTTTTAATGTATTTTGTTTCCTCACATTGGTCTTGAAAGTGGTGATTTCATTTTTCTTGGTTGTAGGAGTGTTGTGAAGCACTCTGTCGTTCTGTGCGTACCTCGTTAGTCCTGCGACGTCTTTGTAACTGCACCACTGGGGATTTGTGCTCTGATCACCTAGCACTGAGATGATAAAACTAAGCAAAGTACCCCCAAAATAATGATTGGCCTCAAGTTTAAAACTGGAAAACAGCAAAAAGTCAGTGACTTTGTTTCTGATTAGAATTGCAGAGTTGTTTTAAACATAGGAGAGTCCTTCATTGTCTGTTACGTATTAGTTTGGTGTTCTGTCTGTTTAGGAGGTGAAGGTCCCTGCAATAAGATGAAAACCTGTTTATTGTGCCTGTTTTCTTGTGAAAGTGAGTCGCAACTGGTTTTGTTATATTTATGGTAGTTGATTGAAATATTGAGTAAGAACTCATTTTTGAGAAGGTTCATAAGTAGCATTTGTGGGCTTGTTGTAAAATGCCCATCCAAGAAAACAGTCAAGATTTTGAAAAGTCTTAAACCAAAATTCATTTACCACAGAATATCAAAGTGTCCTGTTATTATTTACTGTATCTTTGTGCAGGAACTGCATGAAAATTTACTGTATTTACTGTATCTTCATGCAGGAACAGTCACTGTTGCTGCTTTTATCACTGATAACATACTGCGATCTAATTTTAACTCTGCTTTGAAGGGAATTTAAACTAAGAAATCTGTAGTTTTATGACACTACCTTGGTTTGGTGGTGTTTTCTTCAGTATGTTTGAAGCCAAGAGAGAGGGAAGGGAGGAAAGATGATGCTTAATGAAGCTAATCTTCCTAGGCCTCGCATATCAACATTTCTGCAGAGGACTGTGGAGAGCTATGCAAAATATCTGCATTAGGCTCCAGTTTTGAAACACCTGCAGAAGGAGCCTGTCCCTCTGCACTGAAGACAGAGGAAGCCTGGAGAGAATAATCTTTTCGAATATCCTCTAGTGACGCTTACTAATTATCAGAGAATTCAGGAAACTGTTAGGCTAAAAATCAGTTTACTCAAGTTTCATTCTTTTGAGCGTGTAGTTTTCAGAACGTGACACAAGGTTAACTAATGGAGCAACAGCACGAGCCTACCTGGCTGCGAAACAGCCCTGAGCAGGGCAGCTCAGGGTACTCGCTTGCTTCTGCAAACAGGGCAAACGCCAACACATGGGCAATAGGGAGAGAGAGATGGATCGCCTGCCTGTAGTCACACAATTGTCCAGGAAAAGGTTGGGAATATAGTCTAGGTCTCTCAAGTTCGAAGTCAGCACTTAGCCCATTAGGCCAAATTCCCTGGAAAACTGTATAATGAATGTATAGAAGTCCAAAGGTGTTTGAGCTTAAACTTGCATATTAAGGTCTTGCTTTGTTATATAAAGAACCATTCAAAACCTTTTGTTGTTGAGTGCTATTGAGTGAATGATGTTTTTACATGTAAGATTGATTCAGGCAATGTTTCTGCAAAAGTCAGGTGGTTACTTGCAATGCTAAAATGGACACTTTCTCCAAGCATAAGAAATGTCTGGCTTCATTGCTACCTTAGGAATTAAAAAAAAAAAATAAAAATTACACCAATAAAAAGGTCTTGCATCATGCCTAAGGTCATTAGCATCTGACTTTGGGAAGCTGCCAAAGGGAATGAGTTTCAAAGGCTGAGACTATTAGTTGAGAGCCTGCCAGTCCCAGGAGATCTTACCTCAATCTTAGAGCAAGAGCTTCCTGGCAGACCTTAATGGCTGTGACAGTACTCTCAGCGCAAGGATATCACTTATGATTGAGTCTAGAACTACACAGGACTTGGAAGAAACTTCTCTGGCCCGATGAATGGCTCCAGGAAGCCACCCGAACCCAGCAACTGGTCTGCGTGCAGGTGTTGCCTGCTTACATAGGTTCTCTGTGCTCCGGGGGAAAACAGATGCTTTTCTGCACCTGCTCTACTTCCAGCCTGGCTAAGAAGAATGCACTGCATTAATCTTGTGTAGAGGTGACCAAGGCAAGGTGAATCTGCATGGTCTCTTCCCCAGGCATGAACAGGCAGCTCTCTAGATGAGTGCTGTTGCGTATAAACCTGTAAGCCAAGAATAGTCAGTGCGTATGCAGAGCAGGCACTGCTCCTGCTCAGCCCTCGGAATACTTCTCCAGCCAAAAACTCCAATCTCCTCCAGCTAATCTGAAATGAGTCACAGTCAGATTGCTTCATGAAGTCCCCTGCCTTTGTCAGGCACTGAGAAATGGGTCTATGTCTGAGTGTTAGCTGCTTGTTAACGTGACGCTGCAGATCAAAATAGGTGCCCATGCCTTCCAGCGGCCTTTACAGACACAGTAGTGAGGACAGAAGAATGCAGACTTTTCTGGGGTACAAACAGCTGCCCAGGGGTGTGTTTTCAAGCACATCATTCATTTTAAAAGGGGAGTGTGTTTGTGGTTTAGCACATAAATAAAACCAAAAAGAACTTTGGCTGAGAGGCATGCAGGAAGTGAACTTCCAAAAAAGACTAATAAATAAATAAAGGAAACCTGCAAGTCATATACATCACTGGTGAAATTCCTGCTCTTCAGCACTTTGTATCCCTTTTCCAGTGTACTTCTGTAGTCAGTGTCAGTTATTGTCTCCAGCCATTAAAAAACTTGTATCTTTGCCTTATTACTGATGGAAATGGGAAATGCCGTGGTTACAGTGGATAGAGGTACTTGGTTTCTTTTACAGATATTAAAATAAGTGAGCATAAGCAGAAAGGTATTCAATGGCTCACCAAAACCTGGCTTGCTTCACTTTCAAGTTCCCCCTCCTGTTGTTTTCACCTGTTCTTAATAGATCTTTGGTAATCCAGGTGTAATTGAAAGAAGTGCCTAAAATCACTTGCTTGGCTATGTAAATGGACAAAGAAACCTGTGACATTTGTTCCAATAGTGCATGGTTGTTGCTGTGCACAGAGATGAAATATATCTTCTATAAATAAAAACCATCATTGTTCCACAGAGATAAAATGTTGGCATTTAAAACTTACCCTGTGGCTCATCACTCTTCCACATGAGATCGTTGCACAGCAGAATGAATTTCACAAAACATAGCACAGACAATTTTAAAACGGGGTGGAATACCGTCTTGCTTTAACCTCGGTAATGATGACTGGAAACTGTTCCACCATGTGGAAGTGAAAGTTGATAGGTCTCAGTTCAGCTCCCATATGGATTCAATTTGGTTCTCACATGGGAAGGTGTACACATGGCTGAAACTGCCATCTTTTTTTCTGTTCTTTTATCTGGTAAATGAGATCATATTCAGCAGGATCAGGGAAAGCAAGGATTTGAGTGAGCTGTGAAAATAGAACATGTTTTTCCAGAGTTGGTCTCTCCAGAGCTAGATTTGGGTTGTAGGTGGGACAGGATGGGAAAGCGTACACGCCTGGTTGCTGTCTGCAGGCCCCTCGAATGTCCATTTGATGCCTTTCCTCAACAGCTAAAATAAGAGCTAATTTTAAATATCTGCTTGCACTGTCGTGGGGCCTGTGGATTTTGTTGTCTGAGGAGCCAGAGAATTTTTTGCAAAAAGTAAAGAAAACCTTTGTCTCAGAGGGTTAAAGTTTGTTCATTTGTTGTTTTTTTAATTGCAGGTTCTGTGACATCCTTTGTGCAGTTTCATCTGTAGGGTGAAAATTTAAAAGTTACACAGAAGTCACTTAAGTATTTTAAAAGTATTAACAAACTTATTAGGCTTAAATTTAACTTTAAAGAAACCGTCCATCTGAAATAAAGTATTTTTGACACAGATTAAGCCCTTTGACCCAAAATAAAATTATGAAGAGCTGCTCAAACATTTTTTTCCAAATTCCACTTGGAAAATAAGTTGACAGTCTTTTTACTGTCAATATTAAGTGAAACTCAAGTTCATTGTTTTTAAAAATGCAATGATTATAAATTATGAAAAAAATCATAAATACTTACAGGTAAGTTAAAAGGAGATCAGTGCAAATGTCACTCTGGCTATGCAGCCCTCCCTGCTTGGTGTGCGGTACTGGCATAGGCAATTGGGTGCATTTTCACCCCAAGCACCGCAGCAGGGTGCCAGACCCGCTGTCCCCTCCATGTTCACTGGATTTACGCTTAGGCGATGCTTGTGCTTCCCCGTAAAGAACTGTGTGATTTCAGAGAGGGAGGAGCAAATGCTCTTTAGTATGGATGTCTGTCTTTTCCCAAGATTACTGTTATTTTGTCGGCTCATTTATTTGTCCGCCATGTTTCAGAGTTAGCTGAGTGTTCAGAGCTTGGCATAGATGGTAAGAGGCCAGTCGGTGACTTCCAGTCCTGTATACAGTTGTTAGTCACCTGAGGTTTGCATGCTGCAGGTCGTTGATAAACACTCGTCGTTTCAAACTGTGCTTGCTTATTAGAGAGATAATGGAGTAGGTATCTGCTATACTCCTGATCACTACTGTTGTTTACCTATGTTCATTGTGCCAGTTTTTCTAATTATGACTGGCTATGTGCAATGCAACACTTTAATAGGTGAGTAAAATAAGCAGCGTGTTCCACTGCTAATGGCTGGGCTGTGCAGAGCAGTTTCTAGTTAGACTAAAGAAGCACCAAATACTGGCATTGTCACAAACTGGCTTTCCAACAGCTTATTTACATCACAAAATCTGTGTATAAAAGTAGCTTGCATCCCTCCTCCCCTGTAAACACGTTTCACATTCTGTGAGGCTGATGTTTCACAATGAATGTCATCCAGATAACGTAGTCTGGAGTATGGAGAAAGCATCTTAATAAAAAGAACACACAATTTCTATGGATAGAAATGAGTTTTTAGCGCTTTCTAAAGAAGCCAATTTTTTTAATAGATGTATTGTGAAGGCTCTGCCATTTCTCTTTACTGGCCAGTATAATATGATGGTTCCACACAAAGACGTCTTTCACTAAGTCTATAGAGGGAGAGTTTGTAAAGGCAGGGATTGTACCTATACTCTCCTATTTTTATAAACAGCAGTTGTCACTCGCTTGCTAAAATGGAGGTCAGGAGAAAGTGCTGTTCTTGGGAGGAGGATGAAGCCACAGAACTGACTGAATGACAAGCTGGCTCTGTCACAGGTTTATTACATAACTGTGGGTAAATCTCAAATTTGCCGGTTTGTAAAAGGGAGGTAATGCTAAGTTTACAGTGAGGATTGTGATGTTTCATTGGTGGGTTGGGGTTTTTTTTGATAAAATGCATTGAAATTACTTGAAAAGAATGGCCTCAGAGGTGTGTGGAACTTATTACAGATCTGATATAAACTGCATTTCTTGGAATTAAACTGATTTATACCAATGAGGATTTGAATATATTCAGAGTCCAAAAACGCATTTCCTTCTTAGTGGTCCTTCTTTACTATAGAGAAAATTAAGGATCGCACCAAGTATTTAATTTCTATTCAAAATTGCAACAGTTTTTTAATAAACGTTGTGCTGACAATATTACGGCATCATTTTAGCAGGATTTCAAAAGAAGATAGCACTAAATACTTATGTCGAGTTTAGTGTTTTTTCTCCCTATTCAGATTTTTGTCTAATCAATGTAGATGTTTAGCGCTCCTTTACTAGAGAGTCTCAGCGGCTGGATGCCGGCTGCATCTCCTGCTTGTAGAAGAGACAGTTCAAAAAGAATATTCTCTTAATAATCTGTCGGGTAAGCTGTGTATCGTAGAGCCATATCTGGGGTGAAGAGTTTAGTGCAGAAAAATTTATGACAAGCCAGGGGCTTTGGAACAAGGCATGTGGCTGGACTAATAAATGTCTCACAGTTACTGCTGGAGGGCTTGATCCTGCTTCCCTTGAAGCAAGCGACACGAGTCCCATTGGCCATGCAAAGGCAGCATAAAGTCCTTTAGCTTGTTGAGACCCTCAGCAGGAGGGGACACCTGTCCGAGCCACTGAAAAAGGCATCAAAAGTAATCCTGAACTCCCATTAACCTCATGCTGCTCCAGTACAGCCTCTTGCAGTATAGTTGCCTTTACGTCCTACAGGGCAATGACCATTCAGCTCTTCTCTATAGGAGCCTCAGGCTCCTGCTTACCACCACTGTATGGTTTATTTTAACATTAGGACAACATAAAAGAGAAAAGGAGGTTTGTGAAAAGTCACACAATCCGTGTGTGCATTTAGTATACCCAAAGGCTCGTTACTTCCTTGTGGTAATCCGGCCAGGCCTCCTTCTTCAATCGCTTCTGTGTCGGTCTGGCAGTCAGCTTCCTGCAGATATTCTACCCCAAACCACTGCTCCATAAGAGACTTCTGTTTTACACCTGCCATCCTTCTTTTAATTGTATCATTTCGCACCTTGTTCTAGGCCTGGCGCTCCTCCAAGGAATTCCCAAGTGTCCACTAAAAAGTGGTTGGTCTTGAAGCACTTTTCTTCTCTCCCACTTTTCATGCTCTGCATACTCTCCTATTATTTTAAACCAGGGTATTAGTGGAGAAAAAGCTCTGGTAACCAGCCTAGTGCTTCAAAGTTCTTAAACAAGGCAGCTCTGGTCTCGCCCCAAAATAGGCTCGTGCTTTTTCAAGTGCATTTCAAGCAGCATGAATACTAAAATTTAAGGGACTCGGTAGCCAACACCACGCTTATTCATAGCAACTTTGTGTTTCTTGAATTGCTCCTACCTGTTGCAACCTTCAAACATTCCCACAAGTTATTTAGTTCCCAAAGCTGCTGGCTGTCTAAATAAGCATGCCAGCCACTTTACCCAAGTCTAGTGTCTAGATCATCCAGATAGATACAGCTTGAGTTGACAAGGAGTCTAGTTCCAGTCTGAACACATTTAAGCTAATAACTTCCAGTATGAAAGTCTGTTATTAATGATGCCTAAAAAATACCAGGTAGCAGAGAGATTCTGTTTTTTCTGTAGAACCAGTCTCCTGTCAGAAAGCTTAGTGAGACAGGGATTGGCAGAAGGAGGAAAGGGGCTGGAAAGCCTGGGTGTCTGTAAGCGGAGAAGGGCTCCGGGCTGGAAGGCTGCTCTGTATCCTGGGTTCAGAGGAAGGCAAAGTGGTGAGGGGATGAGAGGAGAGGAACTGCGGAGACTGCCTGGGCAATGGGGCAAGGCAGTATTGGAAAATAAATGAGAGCTCACGGCAGATGCCGATTCCTCAGCCAGCTATTCTTGGCAATGAATAAGAAGGTTAAAGCAAGGAAGAGTTATATTTATTTACATATGTGTATATGTATGTATGCATTTTATTTTTAAAAGGTTGCTTTTATTTCCAAATTTTCAATTATTTCAAAGGTTGCCTGTATTGGAGGTGCCACAAGAACTCAAAGCTTCACAGAGACAAATCTATTCTTGCTTATATCACAGGAATGCCCAGAGGCCTTCTGTAGGGACAAAGCCTCATTGTGTCAGAAGTTATAGAAACATCACGTATATCTTTGATTCATAGTGGATTTTGAATCACCCTTAATAGTTTAATATTTTTTTCCCATCAGTTAATTTCAGTTTTCAAGCTCTGAAAGAGGCTTTTACACAGCATTTGTAAGTTCTGGCAATATTTTCTACAGATCGCTACAGCCACCTCTGCATACCATTTCTATACTCGACCACTGGCAAATACCAACAGCATTCAATAAAATTAGATGTAAGTGATTCTGACAATGTATCACAGCGACAGATTCAAGCACTAATTGAAAAAAGAGAAGGAAGCCCACACTTTTTTTCTTTTTTTGTGAAGTAATCTTAGAACTGAAATGTCCCTTTATGAGCAAAGTATTTAGACATTCCATGACCAAAAACGAGTGGGAGAGTAAAGTAATGAAAATCCTGAAGGATTGTTTGTAAAAATTCAGTGAAACATTTTCAGTAAGGTATTACTAGGTTTAGTTTTTTCCCAAGAATTGTAATATCTGTCCTAGCTGCTGATATACTGCTTTTTTGGATAAGATAATATAACAGACAGTAGGTTGACTCTACAGTGTAAAGTTGTCCTATTGAGCAGACAAATAGTGGGATAGTTGCTCGCACCATTTAGCAGCACAGTCTGCAAATAATCTTTGGAAGCCACTGAGACTATTCATGGATTTTAAACAAGTGCTTCAGTAAAGTTCTGGAGTTGCTCAGGAATGGTATTTTTATTCATTATGTGAATGCAGCAACTTTGAATTTGTTCAGCGGAATAAAATAGCATCTGCTGTGCACAAATGGTGGAAGACATTTGGACTATGGCTGCATAAAGTGATGGTTTCTGTTGTTTAGACTGGTGTTATCCAGAATTCCAACGTTTTTGTTAATGCCACTCTCACACCATCAAGGTATATCCAAAGCTACCACCAGCTAGCCAGGCAGCTTTCACTGCAAGTGTTTCACATATTATCCTTCTGTGCTCCATTTCTAAAGTCTCATCTCCCTTGTCCGTAGCCAAAAGCTACTAACTTGGAACAAAGTTCAATCAAGACCCAAACATAATGAAGAAGGAGAAATCACAAAAGATGGAGTTAATGGCTGCAGCTGCCGCTGTGGATCCTTTTGCCACAGGCTCTGAAAGTCTGGAAAATTAATCAAAGTTCAATCAAGGATGTATGATATTGCGGCTGCTGCAGCAGCAGCGTCTGGTGTCGCCTGGGAGCTGTCCGTTAACACCAGCTCGCCGCAGACCATCCCGGTATCGATGTGCTGGCCCGGATCAAAGGGGCAGTCAGATGCTACTCCGGGACATTGCTATACCTTCTGCTTTCGCTCCTGGGTAAACTGCAAAAATTCAACACGTATTTTAAACATAAAAAGAACAGGCACATGTCTGGATTAAGTTAAAAAGAGGCAGTTTTAAAGGAATCTGTTCACTGCAGGGTGGGTGACCATTTCAAGGAAGTGTTCTTGGAATGTCACTGTAAAACAGGAACTGAAATTTCTTCCTCCAGATCAATAAGAAGGGGATGTAGATAGGAAAAGATAAGTGAGAACAAAAGTTTTGGTGAAAGCATAAAGTTGTAAGAAAAGTCTTCAGCAGAGTGAGAGAGCTGGTAAATATGCCTCCATAATAAACATTGATTATCCTAGTAGCAAGAGTACTTTAGGTGTGTTTGTTAAACTCAACCATTTGGCCAGAAATTTGTGGCTTATGAGCTTGGAAAAAAATCTTCCTCAGATAAAGTGTAGTAATCGTGGGGGTTTTTTGTAACAATTCTTTGCACAAAAATTCATTTGAAAATATAGAATGTTTGCTGGGGAAAAAAAGTGTCCTGTAACCTGTGTGGTGTTTAGGATTACAATTTGACAACACTTGTAGGCAGGGAAAATTCATCTTTCATTTTATCAGTTTGCCACTGAGACATGTCCTAGTCATCTCTCTAATACTCTAACACTCCCATGAAACAGAGCAAGATAGCCACCACTGGTATTAACTGCTGTGTTACTCATCAGTTATTATACACCATAGTTTAAACAGTTGAAAACCACTACCTGGTATTAAAGAACAAGAAGGACAGAAGAAGAAAAAAAAAAAAAAAAACACAACCAAAAGGAAGGAAAATACTGGAGGCTGTGAAAATAAACACGACCCTTCACCTACAGTGTGGAGTGTCTCCTGTATTGGTAGGACTCGATTGTCTTGGGGAAAAAAACCCAACAGCATTACTGTTTCATGTATCATTCTGCCAACTCTCCTTTTCGTCTACCAAGTAAATATGAGTGGCTACTAGTATTATGGCAGGCGTTTTATTCTGACTTCGACACACCTCTGGCCCGATGTCACACCCTTTGGCCCGGGGGCACAAACGTGGTTCCCAGCTATTCCTCTTATGACAACGCAAAGTCTCTGGAATTCTGTCTCAGCCCTTTCAATCAGATAGCATAAACATGTCTGTCTCCCCATTGTATTTCTGCCTGGTTCATCACTGTATCTTAACTGAAATTACTGGTTTTCTTTTGATAAACCATTAGTGTTAGGAAGGGGGTTGAATTTTTTTGTTAATTACTAAATCTTGGTGACAGACAGCACCTGCCTGTTAAAACTTGTGTTGTAATTTGAGGATTAAATACTGCACCTCTGAGAAACAGTACTATTGAAACTTATTTGCTTTAGGAGACTTAACACTGCTAGGAGCTGCAGCTTGACAAAGGAGATTCCTAAATAATGGAGTTGGCAATTAAATGTTTTAAACTCCTCACAGGACTTGGAAAACGGAAGGGCGGTCAGTAGAACCGTGCAGAAAGGGAAATGTGTAGCCAGTAGAGCTCCCACCTTAATTCCTGACAGCGGAAGTTTTCAACTCCCATTATTGTTTGGTTATTAGATAATATTTGAAAATTGCATTTCACTTGATAACACCTTTCTCATCTAGCCCAAAGGTTTGGAGGTTTATATTCCCCGCTAGCACTTTTGTGCAGGCCCACCCCAAACTAGACTGACCATACGAAGAAAGATGGGCAGAGCTGTCAAGAACACTTGGGCATCTCATCCTTGCTGCGGGATTCCCATCTCGCTCTTTACAGCAATACCTCTGCCTGGGTAGGTATCTCATACACATGACATTTGTATGTTACAAAATGATGCAGTCTTTTGCCATCCATTTAGATGGAAGCTGCAACTTCATTTTTTTTTTTTTTTTAAAAAAAACATTTGAACGGTGGAAAACAGAACCAATGAGTAAACCAGTTTTCTTGCTCACAGCCTGGGATGGAGGGGAGTGGGAGGACGGAGCAAAAAAAACCTTTAGTGTATGTCTAAAACTGTTCCAATTCAGCCTAGTCACTTTATGCTTACTTTGGATAGCCACGTGTTGCGACTCATATTTTTGTAACAACTTTTCCAATCTTGATATTCATTGCATATATACACAAGATGTTTGTGTTTCTGTTTTTATATAAATATATTTCTAGGGGTTAGACAACTTCAAAGTTAGTGCTTTTTTTTAACCTATTTGCAAGCTTTAGTTACAAATACAGATTTGGATTGTGAAGCCTTCTTGCAGAAGTTCGAGCTTTGTGGAGGTTGATCTGCTTTACAAAACATTTTAAAGTTCTTCATAATTGTAACCTCTTTATAATTTCTTTTATTGTACTCTTTGGTTGTACATACTGAAATCCAAGTATAGAAAGCTGCTAAGCAAGAAGGTGCTAGATAATGTTTTTAGTTCAACATTACAAACAGGCAAAAATCAGAGAATCACAGAATCACAGAATGGTAGGGGTTGGAAGGGACCTCTGTGGGTCATCTAGTCCAACCCCCCTGCCGAAGCAGGGTCACCTAGAGCAGGCT
>Ga0065711_1003999_pt1 | contig 38978 bp, 22 predicted proteins | sample Hoacrofraction12_FD_59098 | JGI IMG/M metagenome (GOLD analysis project Ga0065711, IMG submission 59098) | Hoatzin crop microbial communities from Cojedes, Venezuela - Epithelial fraction 12 v2 (version 2) | ecosystem: Host-associated > Birds > Digestive system > Esophagus > Crop | place...
AAAAAAAAAAAAAAAAAGATAAGCAGTGCATTACAAAAAATTAATTGCCAAGATCAAATAAAACTTCTTTTAAGTGGCACTTCTTCTTTAAGGTGAATTGACACAAGTAGAGGTCTGAGATTTGGGCCAGTAACAGTGAATGATATTACCCAATCATTATTAAAAATGTCCATTGATTTTCTTGCTTATTTTCATAAGCATTGTTGAAGCTGAAAATTAGAAAAAGTTTCAGATAAACTTGCTCATGCCATGCTTGGGCAAATAGCAATCACATTGGCTTACCTCTTGCCTATCCCAAAGGACATTTTTAATAAGAATGTACTTAATGATGAAAATAGAAAGACAAATCAAAGTACCACAGGGGATTTAAAATGAGTACATATTTACAATAAGAGCCACCTCATCCCAAATTAATTTTCCTTGCATTTGTAAAACTGTATCATCTGCAAAAGCTTAGCAAGAGACCGGCAGAAAACAAGACATGCAGTCTGTATTGAAACTGCAAGATACCATTTGCACTACCTGCAGACTACAGTGAAACCCCTAGGATAAAAGAACGTTCTGCATGGTGTTCACTTTGGGGAACTTCTTCATCAACGCTGTATTACTTGCAATGTTATCGACGGGCTCACTGGCGTACCGGCAGCGTACTAGGCACCGCCTCGCGGGGGAGAATCCTCGGGATCCCAGGCGCTGGGCTCCCGTTCTGTTCTAATCCTGAAGCAGCAGCTGGCCCAAGTACCACGAAGAGCAGCTTACCTGCCTTCTCGGGCAGCGGAGGTGATGCACCGAGCGTTACGGAATAGGCAAGGGCTGCTCCTAATAAGGAGGGTTTACAAAGAAAGAGTAAAATAAAAACCAGCGTTTTGATGGTATGAAGAAAAATGAAAAAATTGTACACTCTGATTGCACTGAACATTATTTCTGGCGTCAAACATCATCAGACTTGAGGCATCTTAAGTGATTTTTTTTTTCTGATTAGATTTTAAAAGCCTGTTACAGTACATGTTGTCTTCAGCTTTCCGTTTCCTGTATTAAAAAAAAAAAAAACAAAACAAGACACAAACGACTACATGTTAGAATTTATTATCTAAAGTTTGTTTCATAGATTTCTTAGAGATTTGTTACCTTTAAATAACAATTACTACTTTTAAATACGTGCAGCAACATGCCCGCATGTTGGACATCCTTTCTACAATCAGGATTTAAGTTGAATCATTAGGCAGAAAAAAAAGAAGGAAAAAGTTCATGCCTTAATATCTAATAAAATCTAGAATGATAAACTCTCAAAATATGTGAAAGGCAATGTCAAGGTGTTCTTAGATGCTCTAATGCTTTGTTTTCACTTTTGAAAGTGGACAATATAAAGTGCCCATTTAAATATTGTATTTCTGTGAGTGCTGTTGTTCCATAGGTTTAGTGTGGTGAGTTATCCTATGCGATGTATTACTTGTTTTTTATGTTTTTGACACATTCTTAAAGTTTCCTTTCTTGGATTGCAGGTAACATTAACAGACAGACAAATGTACTAATTTTTCTGAACAGAAACATTTGTGGTTCAAAAGTGTATTTTCTTGGCATCTGTCTAAGCACAGAATATAGCCTTATTTTAGACATCTTTAATAGCACAGCCACAGTTACCTCCATCTCTTCTTCTTCCTCTTCTCCTTGTTCATATGCTCCCAGTACTTGCATTTCTGCAACATTCCTTCGGGCTATATTTGCTTGATCTGCCCTCTGTCTACCTCCTGATCCTCTTGATGACATAGAGCTGGAAGAGCTGGGGTCTCTAGGATTATTTGATGTTGGAAACGTTGGTCTAGAATATGGCAGGATGTCCTCTGTATAATTAAATATATACATTGTTATGCTTACAAGCCCAGAGATAGTGATCCTAAAATGTCTGCATGAAGTTGATTTATTTTACTTTTTACGATCTGCAGCAGGTTTAAAGTGATGCCTGACAGGAATATGAAATACACTGTTTCCATTATAGCATTATAGAAGCTTTCTCAAGGAAATTTATAGTATTCATGTGGTAACATTCACCACAGAAAAACTATTTCATGATTACTGTCCACTTCATTTCAATTTCTGATCATTGTTCTATGTTCTAAAGGAAAATGAAGAAATAATAAACCTTGCAGTATATCTTTGATATGACTGAGTAGTAGGAAATAACAATACATGCACGATACTTGCAAGGAGCTCACGGCATCTAAATATTAGACCCTGTATTTCTCAAATTGAGTTTGAAACAAAAATTAATGGGCATGGTTTGAAATTTCAGCGTCATCCTCTTGAAGTTCTAATAACTTATGTCTATAGCAATCGACTGTAATCAGTACCCATCTGTTTCTAATGTGCCCTTTTAACCAACTTACTGCCCAATCACCCCTGATATTGACCCTGGATACCTGTAGGAAGAAAGGCCCAGGCATTTGTATGTCTCTGTGTTGAAAGCCTCAGTGAACACTTAGCAAATTCCATTAATCATGTTTCATTAATTAGTAATCTTACCAATTTCTATAAACAAGGGATTACATTGATCAGGTCCGATTCATATAATGCCATGTCAGTTAGCATTTATTACTAATGCATTATTACTGTGGCTTTCTTATTTTTCAAACAAGGCCAGGTTTACAAATAGACAAAAATGGGTCAAGCACCAATCCTTTGGTAGAAAAGTTCAATATCTGACTTACAGATCTAACATCTGACTTTACCCATTTCCCTTGTAAATTAGATTATAATTAGATAGATTAGACATAATTAGACTATAAAAGTATGGTAGGGGCAAGGACACTGATCCTTACAGCTCTCGAGGAATATTTCTGTTTGGGCTTCCTCAGAATGTGCTTTAATACATGATGAGTGCATGAGGAAAGCAAGATAGAAAATTTATGTTTTTCGTAAGCTTTTGTTTCCATTTTGCCCTAATGAGAACCTGCAACGTGACCTGTATTAGCACCTATGATTACAATAAATGGTGACAATTCAGTAGACCTAACTTCACTCCCACCATTGGTGTGGGAGACCTGGCAAGGGCTGCCTCTTCCCTGTGATATCAAAACACGAAATACTTCCTTTAACCCAGAGCATGCAAAATAACCTTGAAGAAGATGAGTTTTTGCTGGTGTGCCTTCTCGTTTTGGTGCTTTATTTCCTCGCAGTTTCCCATCGGTTTGTGGTTCCTGTGACTCTCTCCGCTCTCCCGAATTTGTCCGCACGTCTGAATGCTGTCGCCCATCCACCCCGTCCCTCCCCTTGTAGCTCGCTCCTTTCCTTTCCGCAGATCTGTCTGTCCTCGCCTCTATGGAAGCAAGTTTTGGCAACATGACCGGCCGCACCTCCAGCTGTGATTTGGACTGGGCGGTTGGTGATTTTATAGCTGGAGGTGGCACAGGAGGGGGTGGCAAGTCTACAAAGTTGAAAAAGAATAATAATTATTACAATGACATCATACACTAATGAAATTAAGGAATAATATTTAACTTCCACTGAAGAAACAGATGCCCTATTTACTTTCAGCCCTCCCCTGCCCTTCTCTCTCCACCCCAAAAAGTATTATGTTACTGTTACAATTGCTGACGTGTATTTTTCCAACCCTGAGCTTCTTCAAAAATGTAAAGTAATGACCTCTCTGCCTTCTCAAATCACAAAACCATTAGAAAAAGCTGTAATAAACTTCAGGAACTTGGATATTAACATATCAGTTATGGATATAAACACAGAGTTAAAGACAATAATCTATCTTTGCTGATCTTTATCAATTTTGATAAGTCCATTCAACAACACTGCAGCTTGTGTTACAGTTACTCAATGTCTTCAGTGTGTTGAGCATTAAAGCAAGTTGGCTGGGGTCTAAGAATGTATACTGGATGCACTCCTGATATATGTAAGGATAAACTATATTAACTACTGCATTCTTCTCTGAAAATAATAGATTAATGTAACATACATATCCCTGACGTCTGTGGGTATTTCATGAGGTATAAAAAATCCACACTCTTTCAATGAAGTAACAAGCTCTCGGGAACAACAACAAAAGACACACATGACTTTCGAATTTGTCTCCTTAAGTTAGCACAGATTCAGATGTTCTAAAATTCTGTACATTTTTAAATAGTATTTATAGGGCACACATGTTTTACTTGATTAAATTTTTCTATTCCTGCCTGTATAAACTGTTCATCGGTGTGAAGCCAAAAAACGTAACAGTCAAACAAGGAAGTGACAGCACAAAAGCGGTTCACCACAAAGCTGTAGGAACAAACCACATGCATATAAGAGAACAACAGGTTAAAAAAGTGAGATGTGAAAGATGTTTATGAAGTTAATATTCTCAAGTGAGACTGCTAAAAAAAATAACAGCACTATTAAAAAATGTAACGTCAGCATTTTATAATAGTGTGCAGTCATTCTTTCTACTTCCACAAAAATCCTGGAGCAGCTGTGTTTTTCAGACACCATCACTATATATACAGCTAATTCATGGTCTATTTAACAGAACATTTCAACTGAAAATGAACTAAATTGGGCCCAGAATAAAGGTAGTACTCCTGAATAAGAAAAAAGAAGCATCTAACATACATGTATAAATTCAGATATGGCAGCTACCAGGTATTTCCGGGAGGTTTTCCAGTGACACAAAGCACAAATGACTTGATCTAGCCCTGTGGAAAGGTGTAGCAATGCAGAATTCAGTGCTCTGTGCAGTGGGCACCATCCTCCACCTTAAATTGGTGACATAATTCAGAATTGTCCTTGACCTGTTTTAAATAAGACTGGCAATTTTCTCAGTTGTCTAGACAGGGATGATGAGGAAGAAAGATATCATAAAGTTCATTTCCTAAGGTTGGACATACTTCAGGTAGCTGAGATCTGTAACACCATTCTTGCTGCAATAACTCCATTGTCTTGGTAAAAAAAAAAGACAAAAACAAAAAAAAACATTAAAAAAGAGGAAAAAAAAGCCCACAAAAAAAAACAAAGCAACCAAGAAGACTTCTTGTTCTAATTTCTGGCCTGAAGAAGCAACCAAATTCATTTAACAAGAAACACAGAAACTTCTTTCCTTCCGTTCCTCTTAGCTAAGCACAAGTTGGACAACTGGCCTTATATTCCCTGCAAATTGTGTAGGATAGTTTGTTTTTCAAACTCTGGCAGCTTGGGGAACATCAGTTTCAGAGAGTAGCTAAAGGTAAACAGTTGAATACTGACACTTAATTTTAAGCATCTACTTAAGACCATTTCCAGATGTCTTTTAAGAAAAAGCACTGTTATTTCGAAAACTTGAGAAGGCATAATGTAAATTTGCTGGAAGCCTGGATATACTAAGTGGCTGAATCAAAATAGTTTTATTTATGGAGTGGAAATTATTAGGCTATAAAGTAAGAACAAAGACAGATCTGTGGGCAATGGACAGAAAAAGAGGTAACTTCTGATTCAATAAGATATGAAATGTAACAGATTTTGGCAACAAAGCACAGAATCATTTATGTTGCATTCCTTTGTTATCCATAACACTTTAAACATGGCTTACAGTGGTAACCTCTGTCCAATACACAATCTTAGCAATGCAACTCTGTAACTCCACACATCAGAGCAGCATTCAGACTACCTCCTTTCTGCATCTAAAAATGCCCTGTGAGCTCTAGCCACCAAAGAGCAAACCAAACCACTTTCACTGTGCTGCCTAGCCCTGCAGATGCTTAAATACAATATGTGCCTACAAGCATCGACATTTGGATCACAGGGCTCCGTAGCCATGTGAGCTTAAGTGACAATACCTGCTCCAAAAAATCTTGGTCTGAAGAAGTATATAACCTCTTACAATTCAACAGCCAGCTGAAAAATCGTGCGGAGTCTGCCCAAGACTTCAGAATAGCATATGGCATGTTCCTTGAAAGCCCAGTGCATCAGAACATGTCAGATCCAGCCCAAAGCTTTTCAAGCACAATAACTGCTCTTCAGAAGCAAAGCTGGAGATGGTGATTGTTCCCAACTTTTGCACAATACTTTCATTGATTACAGAACTTGGTCAAGATTTAAAAAATATGATAAACTCTTCATTAACCTGAGGAGATCCGAACAATATTTTCCTTTGTCTGGTAAACATCCTTCTCACATGTCTTCTCTCAGAAAACGACACACTGAATCAGAAGTAGATGAAGATACTCAGAAGTGTAGGCTTCTGGAACCACAGTTGTTCCTGCAGTACCTTGTGTCTCACATTCCCCACTCAGTGTCTCTATTAAGTTATCAGAGCGCTGAATAGCCCTTCTATTGAGCCTGCTGATGTAAAGGGAGTGTAGGTACTTAATACCAAGCCTTTTCAGTCACCCTTGGAGCCGGACTCCAACAGCTGTGGCACAGCAATTCACTGGCTGAATACCAAAGGCAAGGAACAGGATCTTTCCTGTAGCCTATGACATACAACTTGGATCAAGCTACTTTATTCAAGAATCCTATCTAGCTACACAGGACAATGAACAAAGTGCTGTTGAGTCTTGACTATGAAAAGGAAAGATGCATTGATATAAAAAGTTTCATAAATCGGCAGTAGCTCTATGGTACAATAATAACCAAAGATAAGTGATATTCTCTTTCAAAAACACTTTTGCAACCTGCAGGGAAACTATAAAAATCTTCATTATAACACAGTATTCCTCGCTGAGAAGAATCCTTTACAGAGGAAAAAACCCCAACTTTTCAGAGGTCAACACTATTACACACCTGTGGTATTTATTTTAACAGCTCAGATCAAGAGAAAATCCAGATTTGATTTGCCTCCTTGAGTACAAACTGGCACACTTCTTATTAAAAGGAAAATGGAAGCTTCCATTGTAAGGAATAAAAAATAAATCACAAAGCAACACCAAACCAATATAAAGAACTCAGAAGTGTTTGTTAAAAGTTAGCTGTGCTCATGTTTAATTCATGTCTACGTATTACTGTTGTACTGCCTCCCACTTAACTCTAACAATGGATGCCACTTCATAGCACAAGCTACAGGGGAAACCTTCTATATATGTCATTTGAAGGGAACAATGATAATTTTCTAAATGAGAACATATACAGGAACTATGGGATAAGCAAAACACCAGTGGGTTAAAATAATCGGCTAAGTTACTTTGGCACTGAAGTGGAGAAAACACAAATAAGCACGAAAAGATGAATTGTAAGTAGTGACAACTGAGGGAAGTAGGCATTATTAGGCAACTCTCTCTCTTAAGCTCCACTGGGCTGTAGATTTCTACAGTCATACCCTGAAGAAAATAGCAGAGTTATAGATCTGATGCAATATTGGAGAAGATGCAGCGTGAATTTTTTTCTGTTGCATATTTATGCAGGAATGTAAAACTCAAGATTTTTCCTGACTTTGTGAAGCTTTAAGATCATTTAAGATTCTGAGATAATTAGCTACTATTATTCATGTACTGAAGTTATTTTCATGCTTTATCTTTCAAGAAACATGGCTCAAACTGCACATAATAATTGGATGAATAAATAGATACAGCAAAGCCCAATATGATCTATAAAAGAAGTGGGTTGTTGGGTTGTAGGGGTTTTTTTTGTACATACATTTACGTAACACTTTTATCAAAACAATTTGCAGTCCACAGAAACTCCCGCAGAAACAAAACCAACATTTACAAAATATCTCACAATGGAATCAGAAGTAAGAACTGCAAAGAGAGCAGGTACCTGAAAATTATTATCATTCAATAACAAGCTGGCTTTTAGCAGAGAAAGAAATTAAGAAATGTATTCCTACTTATATTTTATCTTGCTGAAATTTGTGCAGAATAGATTTTTTTGTACTGCACAAGCAGAGAGAGACAAAAGTACAAATGATGCTGGCATGCATACTGGCTTAACATTTCAAAGTGAAAATTCGAGGAAATATTTGGCAGATATTCATTTGCCTTTTGTGAGAAATTCAGTTGCCCTAAAGTCATCTCACTGATAAGACTGCTAAATAACCAAGTTACATTCTCAACCAGTTAGCTGTGAAAATGTTAGTATTTTTTCCTTTGTCACTCAGAGATTTGAAAAAGAACCAGGATTTAACATCTCATGTGAACTGTCAATGGCATAATTTCTACTGAAAGACCTACTGACTCGAAGCAATGACAAAGTACTTTTATCCTTCTTATCTAAATGCTTACCATTCTGAGGGCTTATAACTGCTAAGAAATGAATTCAAGACAGTTCAGAAGAGACTTTCCTACATACATAATTTTAGAAAAGACAAAAACATTCTTTTAAAATTTGGTTTCTTAAATCAAATATGTAAGTAGGTCAGGCAAGGTTGAGAAGGATACATCTGTTAGTCGGTTCTCATAATGCACTCTTAGTAGTTAACTCTCCAAAAGGCTAGATGAAGAGCAATTAAAAATTCATACATTTTAATCCTTACCACCTACTGAGCAAAGATTTTTAGCGACAACTATGGAGAACATTTCACTGCCTGGATGACTGTCAAGGAACAAAACAACGTAGCTGAAATCCCCTTCCACATAAACTGATTTGAACTCATGTTGGCAGAAAATACAAAATTGTTGCTGCTTGCACAATGCAGAGTAGATCAGAGAGCACTGTCCTTTATTTAAAAACGGGTAGTAGTAGACCTATTACTGCTAGAATAGCAACAAACACACTTTCAGAAATACCAATCTCTTTCACAGAATCACAACAAATCTTACTGCATAAAGAAAAAAATACAGTATTTTTTAAGCCTGCTGATCTTAAAATTGACAGCAATTTTATATTGCTGCTGATAATATTCTTGTCATTTTCAACCATTCATGCAAAGACTTAACTTATTTATATGTCCTTTCTGTCAACCAATCACGTACATTCTTCATGACACTGGTATCTCATGAAACTGCTAGCAAATATTCAGGTAATTTGGGAACACTAGAAAAACCTTTTTATCTGAAAGTAAATTCCATTTTAAAGGCTAAGAAAGCAATGAAGCAATGTATTTTTCTCTTTTTAGTATTTATTCAATGCTTCTATACACGAATAAATGCTTAAATTCAGAATATCTGCTTTGATCTAATACAAACACACATATGTTCACCCATTATAAGGAACAAAAAAAGGTCTTTGTATCAGGCACTCCTTTATAAAAAAGGTAAGTAACAGTGTGACTGTAAGTGAAAGTGAGCCAACAGAAAAACCTAAGTCTATGTGGGAAAGGTCAATTGTGCTTAAATGTTTCGTTCATGTATCCATATCACTTATCTCCAGTTAAGGAAAATAATTAGTTGATGTTATTTTATAGCTAATTCTAAAGGGACCATATACTAGATGTGGCTGTTAAAATGAATGGTTATAATCTTCAGCAAAGTTCCAAATATGCTTATGTAAATAGGTTGAGGGGAAAAAAATAATAATAAAAGAAAAATCAAAAGCAAACAGGCCCATCAACCTTTAAGCTGGGTTTTATTAGTTCTGCAGAAATTAAAGCCGTAATTTGCTGTTACCTGAATGACCACACTGTATTGCACCCTAAACAGGCTAGTGGAAATTCTTACCTAATTAGAAAATATGCTGAAGTAAGCAGGTGCTATATAACACAAACCAAATATTGATCACAATTGTCAAATCCATTGCAATATCTAACCGCAATGCTCTATGATTTAACTTCGCATAACTACTTTCACAAAAACCTGGCATCAAATACAGGCCCACTTCTTATTTATTCCTCTGTTAGAAGAGAATGGCCACATAAAACTCCTGTCCAATTTTTATTTCTGATGTCCTAGCTCTTGTGTTTGTATCGAGCCTTGATGCTCGGCCAGTTATGCAGTTAAGAGCATTCTCTTCAAGAGAATAAAAGCTGGTAAAACGTCCATAAAATCTTGCAAAATGCCATTACAACGGTCTCATAAATGTAACATTTCTGGTACAGTTTGGGGATTTACACCTTGTGTTGTCCTTTCACAGAAGCAAACATGCGCAAAACCACTGTAATAACCTCTTGAAATCAGATAATATTCCAACAGCTCAGTTTCACTGACAGAAGGGGCCTGGGCATAAGCCAAGAGGCCCAGGTGCACTGTGTCATGCCAGTATTTAATGCAGCCTAATATCAGATAGATGCTAGTGAGAGAAAATACTCAGAATAAAGTACAGATAATAGCACGGACAGCCACTCATTGCTAAATTACTTCTGCTCATCGTGCTGTGAGCTTTGTATTAAATTTTTTCGTCAAGTGGCAGGAATCATAGGGAGAAGTGGCTCACAACTCCCTTCTTGTAACCCCGGATAAGGATCTATAATATTAGGCTTTCATATGATAATGGCAAATGATGCCCCTCTTTGAAAAATTTCATACTGGTAATGAAAGTCCTAATCAGATTGTTGTTGCAGAGAACCAGGAGGTGGGTGGGGAACGAAGGCTCTCCTTTCCCTCCCCCCTGTCAGCAAATTTAGCAAACCTGACAAGACGGGTTAAGTCTTGGAGAATTTATCTTACATGAATTTCCAACAAAGCCCGTAGGTTGTTTTATAAAACTGGAAGGCAGTGCTTTAATAAAAGCTGCACCACCTGAGGCATTTTCATTAAAGGCTCTCTCTAGACAACATCACAATGTTTGCATTATCCTCCTACACTCCCAAGAGAATACAAGCACTACCTTTTCAGCAAGAGTTGATATTGTGTGTGAAGGCACGAGAGAAGATGATTAGATTTTGCTTTTACTGACAAAGTAACCGCTTGCAACAATGCTGTGGTCAGGATTAAAAGTCATTGATTTGTATTGTCCACCGTTTGAATGGCAAACTGTTTTTTTGAGGAAAAGATACATTCTGAAGGTTTTAATAGCCAGTCATGTGAACAAAGATTTTAATCCTAACCACACATTATTCTCAATGACTGTACTATTTATGCTATCTGGGCTCTTAAATAATGACAGTAATTAGCCGATTAGGACACTACAGAAAACAGGTGCACGGCTCTGGAGTGGAAGCATCAATGTACAGTATTAAGGAACTCTGGCATTTAAAATGATTAATCTGTTCAGTGTGTTTAGCAACAGGAAACACAAATCACTGAATTCTGAAACATAATGTTATCTCTGTGGAAAAATTTCACACACACGCACTGAATGCACGTTTAGAAAGGTTCACTGACGTTTTCACCCGTTTCAGTGGACTCACCATCTGTGTAGACTTCTCTGCGCAGATGTCCTGGCTGGTGTTTTTGCTTTTTGGCAGGTCGGACCTTCTGTATTACAACAGCACTCATGTTGCTGTCGGTAGAGACGGGGCTGGTGGGTCTAGGACAGTGTGATGCATGAAAATGTCTACGGCCTGGAAATTGTTACAGAACAACAGCTATTATTTTTCTTACCTAAATTAAGACACTTAGTACTTTCTCTTTTTTCACATGAGAATGACCTAGCTATACAAAACCTGAAAATACACTGTTACAACACTAATAAAACTTTCACCCTTCCTGTAATCAGTTTTAGACTGAGCTGTAACTAAACTGCAGCATTTGCTGTCCTATCAGTAGGCAGGCTGGCTTCATTTCACTGGAATTATCCAACTGGCTGGTAGCTGGTAGCTCCTGCCCCAGGAAGCTGAACACCATGGGCAGCCAAGCACAGGCAGGCTTCTCGCCTTCCAGAAACAACAAAACATTTCACTTGCAAAAGGGTTTCCCCCCTCCCCTAGCTTGGGCAGGACAAAGTCACCCACGCCAAGGCAGAGCAAGCCACTAGCAGGTCTGGGGTGCAGATGCCCCCTCCGCCGCTTTGAGTGAATTACCAGGAATGCATCAAGGATGTATGGCTGGCATTTTATCACAGTTTATTTGCAGATCAGAAGCGCCAACACGTTTAGGATGTGCAGTCAGGTACGGGTAATATCAGTACACAAAAATCACTGCACAACATGAACTTGACTATTGAAAAATTATTTACCTGTAGTAGTGATGCGATGTAAAAAGACCTTTTCTAAATATATAAATTTACACACACATAGACACTTGTATTTATATGAATGTATACATATAAAACAGATAAAATCCTGGCTTCATGGGTATGAACGGGAGTTTTGCCACCTACTTCAATCGGCCAGGATTTCATCCAGATTACTAAATTACCTCCCCTCTCACCCTTCATGATGAACAGCTGTGTTGAAATGAAACAAAGGACTGTTAACTGGGAGAGGATATCAGAAACGGGAGGAAGGTTGCAAATCCGTGGAGTCCGGCTGGACACAGTTGTGACAGAGTACCTCTTCTCCAGGTTTGGCAGTTTAATCGGATTGCTTGGCAAAACATTCACGATCTGCTTGAAACCTGCATCCCACCCTGCAGTATTCTTATTTCTTAGCTGAACTATAACAATATCCATTGGGCCTGGCCAGGTTACTGATTGCCTCTATATATCTAGTGTTACTAGTAACCAGTATGTTGTAAAACATTACACATTTCAAATATCATACTTCATACGTCCAGCAGCGATTCAGGAGAAAAAAAAAAAAAGAAGAAATATACACATAAGGAGTCATTGCATATTCGTAATCTACAATCTAAACTGCAGCTAGTAACAGCTGTGAAATTATGAAACCAACACAAAGCCAGTTCATCTCAATAATACAGCAGTAAGAGCTTGAACAGTATTCTCCAAAAGATAACAATAAAATATAAAATGGAAAACAATTATATTACAATTTTTTTTCAAGTCCAGGGGAAATATGACTCTAAAGGTTCACTATTTATTTTGACATTTCAATACAGAGGGATTAAACCTCTTATGAAGAGTGACAGAAAACACTGGAAGCCTTATACTAGGAAAAGGATAGAATTCTGTAATCCTGTGGTTTTTTTTTTTTCTCATTCAATTCTGGGTGCAAACCCACCAGCAGGGTTGAGGTTTGGCAATAATCAGTGAGACCAGAAATTAGGAACTACTTATGAAAAGTGATGTAGAGCAGCAATTTATTTGGACCGTTTCACCAAAACCCCTTTTGACTCTTCCACTAGCGTAAATTGACCCCCCCTCCTGAATTTCTAAATGTTGTAAGAGCAACAGGAATCCAGGAAGCGGTTGTGGATAAACATATTTCACAGGGGCCATTTTTTTTCTTCTCCCATCAAATCGAGGACAAACTCACCTCCTGCCGCATCCTGCATTTGGCGTCTGGCTACTTTCAGGCCGGCGTATTCTGCAGCTGCTGCAACAGCCTGTGCAAAATCTGCATCGGTGAAAAACGATCCATCGGAAGAGCTAACGCTCGATCGCCCGCTGGAGATGTTATCTTCTTCGGAGGCTGAACCCCAGCCATTGATCATGGACCCTGTTACAGAGCTCTCCAAATCCCCAACGCTGGAGGCAGGTGTCTGCTCGAGGCCACGCAAAAGGAGCCTTCTGTTCTGCATCTTGGCAACCTCCATATCTGCTTCATCCTCCTCCTCTTCTGGTGCGTCAGTATCCATATCAGAGACCAAGGGCCCTGAGATATATCCATAGGTATGTGGTGGGGAGATTGGCCTTGGAGGGGGTGGAGGACTCACAGGCTGACGTCTGCATAGAAATACAATGGTAAGAACAGAAGTCACATAACATAGAGGAAACAGNAGACTGATGAAAATATTTCTTGTACTTCCCAACAAGCTTGACTTGCCTTTTTAAATCAACAGAATTTATATCTGAAAGTTTCAGTGTTGGTTGGTTTTTTTAGTTCTTATTTTTGCTGTAAATCAGAACTGACTGACTGCTATGTAGTTTGAAATCTACCACAAAAAAATCTGATCTTTTAATACAGTTCCTTCTTTACTAGTTTTCATGAAAATTGGCTTATTTAGCATAAAGCTGTTCATTCTTCCTAAAGTAGCACATGTACAGCTAGTCGAAGAGGTAGTCACAGTTCATGTGACTATTTAAAAAAATTATTTGTGCATCCTTGAGAGTATGAGCAAAAGAAGTGTCTGTATATTGCTGTAGAAGGTTGAAACTACCAATGTCAACAGATGCCTCTATCCAAACAGATTGCTCCACAAACATTATTTTCTCTCTATCCACCCCAGTGATTCAGAAGGATATGAAAAGAGATATTGTTATTTCACTGGTTTTTAAATTGGTCTAGGTGATAATACAAAGAAAGAATTTCTCTACCATAATGCTAGTTCTAGGTCTTAAGGATGCCAAAATGCATACAGATGTATGGGTTAATTAATTGGAATCTTATATCACCAGTAATGGTGTCTCCAGTTTAAAGAGGCAAAGTATTAGATATCATTAGATCAATGTTCAGTTTAGTTAATACTTCACTCAGAAGTTTTCTTCACAGGGCCACAGGCGTGCTTTTTAATTGCCATTTGTCTGATAGGAAGAACTACATTCTGCAGCAATGGGTGTACTGTTGGCTTTGCTTACCAGGAATTTCTACTGCAGTCTGCTTTGCAAAAATTTCCAAAGTAATTTTCCTTTGTCAATTTTTCCCTCTTATTATCTCATTGACAAATGGTGACTCTCGTAAACTAAATCTTTTCCTTTTTTGGGGGGCTGTGATTTTTTTATTTTAATAAATGGGAATACTTACTAATTCTGAAAGGAAAATTTAGCAAGGAAAAATTCAATAATTTATGGTGAGAGCAAGCCAGAACCTCCCTGGACTACATAACCTAGCCATTGTTTTCCACTTGCTGTATTAAGTACTGAATGGAATGAAGAAAAGGCCAGTTAGGGATATAAACCCAATAATCATTTAATACCCACTCCCCACCCCCCCCAATCCCAAAAGCCACTGCTGCATGGGAATCTCTACCTGCCTTTGACTAGAGACCTTGCCCAATGAAGTTTTACTGCCTTAATTTAAAGCTCTTGTGAAACTGTCCTTGTAATATACTTGCCAGCCTTCCTATTCTCTAGGTTTTTGTATTAGGAGACAGGCAACTGGTTACAAAACGTTAGGGTTCTTGAAAATATAGCTTGCCTGCCAGTCTTTAAGGATAGGTTAATTGAGAGCAGCTGGTTCACGGGCATACAGAATTAACAACACTTCGTTCACTTTATCTGATGCAGTGGTTCTCGCTTCAACAGTGAGATTGTCTCCTACCTCGGCTCTCGCTTTGGCATTGACATCATCTGCTATCTCTCTAAATCTTTAGATTTTCCTCTGCTTGGCCACTCTTCCAGAACACAGCTTGCTATACTTCTAGCAAGCTGACTGGACAAAGAAACCTTATAGTACACCATCACCACCAGAATCATATTCTGGATGCCCGGTTCTGATCAGAAATTGAGATACTATTTAGCACAACTACAATAAAGCTAATAAAAAGCTTGACAAACAATATTTCAGACATTATTTTCAGTATAAACCCACCATTTACAACCCCCCTGCAAATAACAGAGAAGCACCACTCAGAAGGTATTCTTAATTGGAAAGTATTGTCACACCATACTCAAAACAGAACCCCCTGTCCAGAATGGGCTACAGCTGTTGAGCACAGTACATCCAACTCCTAAACAGCAATGCCATGGGTCATATCAACGCTGTTAGATAGAAAAGATAGTCAGCCAAGACTTACAAATCCAGTAAATAAAATTATGAAAATCTTTTTAAACTGATGAGATGGATGTAGGAAAAAGAAAAGAAACAACATTTGAAAAAGTAAGACAAAAAAGACAAATATAGCCACTAACAATTCTAAGACTTTCAGCAAAGCTAGACTTCACCATTGTAGGAAGAACAAAAAAAAAAAAAAGCATTTTATTTTTTTCAGTCTACTCAATGAGTAAGCTGTACATTCTAGGAGCTTAAATTGGAACATGCTTCCAGATACTTTTGCCACTACTTCTGATGACATTTACGGTGACGAGCCGTGAGTCTTTGTGCTACTTTTTCGGCAGTTGCTGGCTGGTTATGCATGTTTGCATACATCTGCCGTGACGCCTGCTCCATTCTGTACGTTGGTATGCATCTCCCACTTTCCAGAACACGGTAGCTGATGTTCTGGAAAGTCACTCACAGTACATCACTCACTTAGCGTTTCCCTTCTCCATTAGTGTCCAGCAAGTTTAACCTCTAAATAACCTAGAACACTTAAGTGATTAAAATGAACACTTCTGTGCTGTGACATATCAGGGCAAATGGAAATTACAGCAAAATATTATTAGCCACCCTCTAACAAAAAGAGTGATTATAAAGACTCGGAAAGTTAGAAGAAGAGAAAAAGATACACAGTACGAGAAGTGTTACCATAAAGAATACATAAAACAAAACAAGGCAGACCAAGTAGCAGTGGGGAGCAAAAGTAAAAACAGATATAGACCCTTTAAAAAAAAGATTAATAATTACTGCCTATGTAAAAAATGGAAACATAAAAATGAACCAACTTTTCAAAAAACATTTGCAAAATACATCCATAGATGTCCAGCAAGCTATATTAATAAAATCAAAATTCTACAGTCTACTTGGCAAGATCACAGTCAGTCTGCATTTCACTAAAAATAAAAAGTATGTCTAGAATATTGCAGGTAAGTTCATATATTTGTGGTAACAGACAATATGTACACACCATTGGAGGAAAAAAATAATAAAAGAAATATAATTTGGGATGGAAAAGCTGTGCCTTCTTAACAAAAAGCAAGATGTGAAAGCATCATACATGAAAAGCCTCATTCAGAATTCACTGCTTTATGAAGAGAAGCTGTGAGAATGTACATGCAAAATAGTTTGTACTAAAAGCAACTCAGAGAAGAAACAAAGTTTCCCTATAACAAATATCTATCTTTATTAATGTTGGTCATTCCTTTAAACAAGGGTAGGTGGAAATGTTAAGAAAATCTTGCAAGCAATAATTTCCTGTATTTGGATTTATGAGAGGAGGAAAACCTATAGCTTATAAAAATTATATATTTATATATATTCATACATATTGGTGACAAGTTAATTGCACAGTTACTGTGAAATAATGCATGCTATTTTATGGTAATAACACAGTAAATCTATTGGAAACAATGGAACTGTAATTATATGGTAAGCTGTGTTAACGATACCACTTTAATATCCTGATGACTGTGAATTTAACTTGTGTCAGCATCGAATATACCGTAAAGTGATATACTGCATTTCTTTCCATGGTATAATAATAAAGCAACTTAATTATGTATTTCTTAGGTTACAAATAGTTCTAGCGTCCTGGATTAGAAATTAAATATTAACAGAATAAATATCATGGGGAAAATCTTGGCCTCACTGAATTCAACAGGAATTTTCAGTGGGGCCAGGATGATTTTTGTCACGTCTCTCTCGCTACATTTGCATTGACACACCTCCGGTCAGGTTGGTGTTGTATGTGTCCCAGATCCTCCTGACAGTCCTGTAACATGGGCTGGAGTTCTTCCTGGGGAGAGGGAGTGAGAGTGGCTGTTGATTGATGGCTATAGGAGACAGCGGCTGGAGAGGAAGCTGCTCCTCGGACAGGTGGAGTAGGACCTCGCTCATCTTCTTCCTCTTCCTCTAGCTCATCCTGCTGCAGATACATCCTTGCAGGTGGGACAGGACAAGGAATTTCTTGGTCATAGCTAAAATTAATTTTTTAAGAAAATAAGGAATTCAATTTTTACTGTGTAATTAGCATATCTGATACATGTATAAATAGCCCAGAAAAAAAAAATCACTGTTACACGTGCTCCTGAAAACAGCTTAGTCAGGACGTACTGAGTGGAGGTACGCCACTGTCAGTAAGCGATCGCTCTAAATAGCCACACTACAGCTAGCTGCAGAGCACCAGAACAGTACTGAGGGAAGGTCTCACTGCCAGCTTGTAGGGCAAATTACAGTTCTGTTAACTAGTGATTAAAGTGAGAAACGGATGATGTATTCACTTTCCTTACCTTTCATCCACTGAAAGACTGTAATCTTCACTGTTGCTATGGGGAGGTGGATGTGCTGGAGGGGGTGGAAGAAGATCTGCCCAGTTCATGCCAGCTTGCTTGGGAGCCTTTGGGGTCCGAGCACCCTTCTTGTGCCCTTGACTCCCTATGAATAAAAAGTAGTATATATTTGTAATGCTTTTAAGCATCTCCTCGCTGCTATGCTTTGAAAAACAAAAGAGTCTCGATTCCCCTTCTCTGGGAATTTACTGTTATGCTGAGTTGCAATAAACCAGCATTCATTTTTTACACAAATTTGTAATTGTAGGTTCTCTGTAAAACTACTCTACATTTTTAAGCCCTTGAATTTAACCAGAAACTTTACACAGCACGGAAAAAGCACATGGGATACAAAACCTGAATTATTAATAAATAGCCAAAATGCGATAAAACCGTAGATGAATTTTACAAGCAATGTCATTAAGAGTGAGCTTCCTACTTCTATTAATTAAATTATAGATTATCATCTAAAACAAATGAGCTGTAGACATATTTTCTAAAGTGCCTTTATACTATTTAATTGCTGGAACCTAAAATACAATATGATACAGATATGATCTATTAAAGTTCCACTGTTGCATTAAGTCACTGAATATATGTAATTTGTACTTGTCCACTGAAATGTTTTAGGCACAATGAAAGTACTAGTTTTAGTCTAAAGGGCAGGTGCAGTTGAAAATAATTGCTGGAAGAACTAAAATAACAGAAAAAAGAAGAAAGAAGATCGATGAAGTACAACACAAATGTTTTCAACTACTGTTACTGGGAAATTACAGCACATAACAGAACAATGAGCTTTAACAGTTCCAGTAACTTTGAATAAGACCAATTATTCATGTGGCCTTGAATTTTAGCTTTGGACATGGCTATGATCAGAACTGACTCTACCATTGTTCCTTGGCATGCATTTTCATCCTTGTAATTGCTACTTCTTTAATTGTAGATAAAGTCACGGTATTTTTGAGTATGTTTTAAAACCCTTCATATTTCTCTCCTCAGCTGAGGCATGGCTTTATATTACCACAGTTATGCCTTACACACATGATTAAATATGCTGCAGTGAGATTTCGGAAGCTTGTTTTTTTTACTTCTGCTGTCTCAGATTTTCCATTCTTACAGATAATCATTCTGCTTATTATTGTCCCACATTAGCTGCCAGATACAAATATGTTTTAGCTATATATAATTATTCTTCTGGTATCTTAGTATGTCAAGCAAGACTCTAACTGTCCCAAGGCGACCAACATCTGCATTCTCTACCCTAAGCACCATGATATATACCAGGTTCAGCACAATTAATTTATTACTCTGGTCACCTTGCTTCATTTGTGCTGGAGTCCTTGGTATAAGACTATAAATTGTTAGCATTATGAATAACCATAATGGGTGTCAGCATGGAGAATACCACCTTCTCATTTTTAATTTGCAGGGGTTCACACCCCTGAGACGTTTCACACTGAATTTCAGGTCTAACACCATTGAGTATAGGCTCAGCACCACATCCCAGTGCTGTAGACCCGGGAATGGGCAAAAGGCTGGGTCCCAGAAGAACACCCCTGAGCAGCTGGGAGAATCGTGAGCCGTGCTTATCTCACCCCAGCCACTGAGAATTGAGGTCACCCAAAGGCACAGCAGGCTCATCTACATGTTTACATCTCTGCTGTGCCTCAGTCACAATCAGCTAAGATAGAGCCAGGTTAGGATAAAGGCCACTGGGCTATCAAAAGCAACAGCAGAACAAAAGGTGAGAAGGAAAGTCCTCCTCTCAATTAGTAGATGTAAAATCCAGGGAGCTGCTGTATGTCACCATAACTCAGCCTATAATTGCCTGGATGTAAATAAATGTAGGCTAAGTATCAGACTTCAAAGCTTAAGTGTAACTTCTGGTTTAGCTCTGAACATTTCATACACCTCTACCAGAAATCAAAGCTGAAATGGAACAGGTGATATCATGATGAGAAGCGGTAACTGTTGAATTAAACCATATTCTGTGGTTTCAAAGCACAGAGTGCAATTTCAGTGGCCTGGTCAGCATTCTCCAGCACAAAAAGCTGTCTTGTTTCAAGATTATTATGAAGGACTTTTAGATATTTTGCATAGGAGATGTTGATGAGAAACCAAATTTGACTTTAATTATCTACTATCTACATTTGAATGATGTACAAGAATAGTTTTGACACGCTGCCACTGAAATCCATAAAAACTGCATGTATGCATGCATGTTTTTTACTCAATAAAATGTACGGGTTTAATTAAAAAAATTAAAAATTTCTTAAAGCGGTTAGGTATCACCCAAATGTTCTTGTATCTTGAACCTGTTCACGAACACGATTGTCTTGGATGAGCAGATCCAAGAGATGGAAAAGAAGTCAGTAACGTACCAGGAAGGTAATACACAAAATTAAAATCCTCTTTTTTGTGACAGCTGAAAAAACTTTCTGTGACTTGCCCAGCTGGAGTCTATAGTATTAACCAGTAGGGCATTAACATCAGGAAATCCAACTTCTACTTGATTTCATGACTTCCACAATTTTGGACAATCAACTATTTAATTGACATTTAGATGGCACTAAGCAATCATTAGGATGCAACAGAAATATAGGCACCTATTGGGCCATTTTTTATTCCGTTTAACATCCCTGTGCTGTATTACTGTCAGTGTCACCTGTAATCCCCGTCATCCTCTCCATCACCCGTTCTGTAAGTCCAGTAACTAGGCCTAACTACAGGTAGGGCGCCCAAACAGCAGAAAACCAAAGTCTGGTAAACACTGTAGATACTCACCAGATGTACTACTGCCTCTCTCTGAGCTGTTGTAGGATCCACCTGTATTCTGGTCATATGACTGGTTGTACGGAATAGTTGGAGCAATGTTGTCATTTACCCGGTAATCTGCAAGTTTAATAGTATAGTTAATGCTACCCTTCAGAAACACATGTACTTTTATATGTCTGCTTTATAACACAAAGTAAGTTCTCCCGAAAATAGTAACGAAGAAATAAGTTTATTTTTTGAATGGAAATTCATCCCACAATCATGTTTTATTTTTACCTTGTCCCTAATTGTAAGTTTAAGGAAAATCATGGGAACTTCATAGCTCCACAGCCAAAATGAAGTAAAATGAAATCCTATGCATGGGGTTGTCACAATGCCTCTGCAACGATTAAGTCTCAATGGATATATATACGACTTGTGTGAGCATTTTGCATTCGAATGGACTGTCACCTTGATTGATTCTCCATGGTCTCTGCTTAATTTATGCATGCAGGGCAGCCAATGGACTGTGGTAGCTACTGTTGGTATTTCAAAGGTGACAAACCCACACCAGAGTCAGCCCAGTATTACAAAGGCTGAATGATCTGCTGGAGCAACAATGCAGCTCCGCTGAATTTGGTTTACAACAGAAGAGGGCTTTGTTTAATGCCTGCTGGCTCCAAAAAGATTTCTATTTACACTGGGTCAAGCAGGTTCTAGCTTCAGGCAGGGCCTTTTTTTGCTAATGACTGTTACCATAACTTTCTTCTCCAGCTCCAAAGCACTTGATATACATATGCTACTTTTCAATCTAGATTTGGCAACCAGATCTGTAAAACTTTATCGGAAGTAAAATACTCATCTGACAAAACAGTACTCTCATGCCAAAAAAGGAATTATAGTTTACAGAGAACAGAAAGGAGCTGAGTAGCTCTTCGTACAGCAAATAAAACTGCATCATAAACAGAACCACTGGACATAAAGTAGTGACAATGAAGTACAGCACGTAACTCATCAAAATGGTTATTTCCCATCACAAAAACTATAGGTATAATCGTCAGCAAGATGGTTTTGACTTAGGAAATGAGAAAATCACAATCAGAATATTGACTCATAAAACAGCAAATCAAAACAAAAATAAACAAAACAAAGAATCCAGTCCCCATCTGCTGCAGCAATGTTTGTGATAATGTAAGCATGGGAAAAAGAGCAAAATGATAAATTCCACACCAGAGTGTATTCTGTAATAGTTTCTCAGCCTAGTTGCATTCCAGAGACCACAGTGAAGCCCTACATACCGTATATGTTTACACAGAGGATAAACAGTAAATCAACACTCTGAAATATGTATATATGACTGTCAGCAGACAATGCTTTAAGGGGGCCTTTCCACACTACAATATGCTACAGAATATGCAGCTGTAATATACACAGTTTGAAAGATGCAGTATCTTCCAGGGCATAAAAACCAAACATGTTTTAATTCCAAAACAGATATGTAATACACGGTTCATGAAAGAAAACATAATTACAAAAAAATACAGCTTTCACCCTCTAGTAAGGAGCCACAAAAATTGAATTTTCTTTTGACATGTTTATGTCAAGGGAAACTGTCACATTTTATATTGCCCTTTGAACTCCGCTGTGAGTAGATGGGTCCGGCAGAGAAATCAACATTCCTGTAACGAAATGTATCTTTTTACTGGATAACTTATCACTGTGCGACCACTTAGGTTACAACAATCCATGCAAAAAGTTCCAAGTTAGAATGGGTCCAGTTCCTAGGGATACTGTTTTGCAAATCAGGTTATTAAAAGAGGTTGCATGGTAGCCTGGAGGACTAGCAAGAAATCACATACCTATTTCTTCCAACTCCCACACATTATATTAAAGAACCATGCCCTCAAGGCCACAAAAGTACAATCTGATGTTTCCCGTTAACACTGAGATCAATTTATTTTTAGCTTCTTGATCCACAGACTTCAGTCAGGGTAACAAAGGAATTTAGTTTCCAAAACTGCGTGCAGTAGCATTGCCTCTCAATATGTGAATCGAAGCCTTGCTAGGAACAAGTCTAAAATGAATTGGATCACTCCATTTGTGTCCCTCGTGTACAACACAATACAATTGTACAGAGTTTGATATGCAAAATTTCATTCGTTTGCATGAACACGTAGATTTAATTAGTCTCCATCCACGACTGGGAAGAGTGGGTTGACCTATTTAAAATTTAAGGTAGAGTATAATGTGACTACCATGCATCTGGCTCATGAATAAAATATCTGGCCTCTGTCCTAACCAATCCCTTAACTACTATTAAATTTAAATTAAACTGAAATCCCTAGCAAATGTATTTAACTCTTTTCTAAAGACACAGCTTCTAATTTTTTACAATAAATTCAATATCTGAAGGTTATTGTGGTGCTAATTAACTTTCTGACACTGCTAACTGTGGATTTCTAAATGTAAAGAGGGAGAAGTCTAAAAGCACCACAGAAGTCTGTAATTGCTGAACCTAAAAGCTTTGGACTCCCAGCACCAGAAGGTCAAAACTCTTCTGATGCCTAAAGAGGAGAAACAAGCTAAAAGCTCTTCACCTTTGTTTAATTTGTTTTGCTCCATTATGTTGTACTGTATGGGTGCAACCTCTTGCTTTTGCTGCCCAGAGGGTTTCCAGTGTTTCTCATTCGTATCCCCGCTGCCATTGTTAACATTATTGCTGATATTTGACTGGATGAGTTGAGTGGTGGCATAAGGAGTGGGCTGCCCCGGCTGGCTGACAAATCTTCCGTCCTTTAGATTTGGACTATTGAAGGTTTTCATCTCATTGATTTTGTTGCTGAGGTCCACGTCACCATATACAGTTGACTCAGGCAACATCAGGTTTGTTTGCTTGTTGTCCAGCTGATTGTTGTAATTTGCTATACAATCGGCTAACCACAGAGGAAAGAAAAAAGAAAAGGTCATTCTGTTCGCTTACACTATACTTTCAATGAAATGCCCTTTAAAAACTTTCAGTGCATAACTATATGGCTTGCATCCATGAAGCAGAGATACCGTAATTAACTAAATACTTTACAGAGTATTATTTACCTTATAAGCTACTGCCTCAAAAGCAGTGTTCACTGTTTTGATTCGCTGTAAATTCAGACCTCCTGAATTGTATCTACAATGACTTACCTTGCTGGGCTTTTTCTACAGTGGCCACATAAGCATTTACATTTTTAGACATTATTCTCAAAGCAGCATAGATTTCCAGTCAATAATTGTGATTAAAATAATTTGCATCGAAAGAATAAATCAACCAAAACTTAATAGTTGGAATGGAACTAAACATGACAGTCATCTCGCCATCTCTACAACATTTAGACTTTCTTGCACTTGTGATCAGAAACAGAGTTACAACCGATTTTTATGAAACAGACTGAAAAGTGTTTACACACAACAGAATTAAAGAGAAACAATACAACGTGAAAGGTAACTCAGGACCCAGTAGGAAGCCTTTATTTCATCATCGTTTCCTTGTACAATCTCATATTTTGGTTTGAAACAAGGACAGAAAAGCAACCTGGAATTTTTTCTAATTTTTTGTTGCTTTGGATATTGCAAAATAAGTAATAGCATAGTAATAGCATTGTTCTGTATGCTAAGTATCGATCATCCAGACAGCATGAATTCATTCTTCTAATAGTTATTGCATCATGAGATCACCACTTGTTGCATAGAGTAAATTAGACAGGTACTGATGCTCTGTCCACCACCTTGTGAACCAGTGTGCCTGCCTTTCCAGGTTCTCTTGCCTCTGCATGACAGCAGTTCCACATGCTTTTTTCCCTCTCCATTTCCAGTCTACTGGAATTATACCGAACAGAATAACACAGTCTGTGGGTCGGCAGTTATAAGGCTTTGTGAAACCAGCATTTAATGAACATTGAGCAAAAATTCTCATTTGCCAGCTGATTAATGCATCAATAATTACATACCAATCCCCAGGAAGATAGTTTTCCTCTTTTAAAAGATGTTGTATTTATGCTAATGAGTTTTGATTCGAAACCTGAAGTCCATTACCTGTGGCCACAATTAATTTACTGGAGAGGGTGCCAAGCAAAACTAAGTACAGAATTCAGGATTTGACCATTCTACTAAATGAGATAACCATGAAATATAGAGGATGTTCAATTTCAAAGATATTCCCTAAAACATGCATCTTTTTTGAGAAATGTTTCCTGAAAAAGGGAAATAAAACACTACTTGAGGAAGAAAACCACTGATCCACATTTTCCGTGATTAAGGAACAGAATCAGAACATGCCACATTCAACTTCTCATTGCACACTTCATGCCCCCCAGCTTGTGTTTTTTGAAGGTTTTACTGTTTGATATATTTCTTTTTCTCACGTGAGCCATTCTTCATTGCTTTAGAGTCTTCAACTTCCTGATTTCTACTTTTAAAATGTTTGGATATCTGCTTTTTCTCTCACCTACTGAAACCATGCTAGTCTTTCCTCCTTTCCAAGTCTATTGTATTATATTGGGCAATTATACATCCAGCATACACTTCATTCCTAATACCTCACGCTTTGTGATAAAACCCTTGCAGAGACACTTACATGTATTTTTAACTCCTTCCATTTTCAGCTACATCCAATTTGTGTGGAGGGCAATATAATCAATACAGTATATGCAGTAGCTACATTTCTTTACATAGACACATTAGAATTCCTTATAAAAATACTTAAACAAAACTAGTTTATCTACATCACAGAAGATTTATTCTGCTCGATTTTTTTAATAGCTTCTACTTTTCAAACAATCCGTTCCCATTTTGTAAACTTGGAAAACAGTACTATACTTAAAAGAAATTAAAAATGCACAGTTACTTAGCATATTCAGAGCTATAGAGGGGATATCCAACTCTGCTGCTTCAGAGCATAAGCCAAGCCCAAGCTGACATAATTAAGAATATTTGTTAAGATTTTCCAGGACAGAAGAGACCACTATGAACATCTTGTCTGACCCTCAATCTCATAAGCTCTGCTTGAAATGAAGGAACCACTTTGCAACACAACCAAGCTTAAAATAAAAGCTAAATTGAAAAAGAATCCACTGCATCTCATGACAAGATGTTATAATAGTTTACAGTCCTCAGAAACATACATTCTCTTCCTTTTCCAAATTTGTTTAGTTTCAGTTACTAGAACTTGGTATGTCTGTACTTGCCACAATAAAGTATCTCTATATGAGAAATCTTTTTACATAGGTATTTGTGAACGTGATATCCTCGGGCAGGGTAAGATACCAGTCTCTAATGTTAAAATCTCTCACCTTCCTCTGAAGCACCTGGCACTGGTCACTGTCAGACAGCATATTGCAGGAGATTAATTACCATGATCATGTCATGACTGGTTTCACATTAATTACAGGAGGTAATGCTGGTTTGCACTTACGCAATTTCACTATAGGCAATCATACTCCCTCTCCAAAATGCTGGGAAATGCTACTAGCAAAAATAAGCAGGAGATGCTGGTAGTGGAAAACCCTAATTTTCATTCCTCATCAGTAACACAAACCAAAAAACAAAAAGGAACCTAAGGCCATTTAAAACACTATGGGCAACAGTCAGCGCTTCCAGATATATTTCCCCAACTGTATTCCCATGGAACTCCCAAAGTTTTCTTCAAGGGCACTCTGAGTCCTGCTCAGGCTCCTAGGAACTACCACTTAACCTAACATTTCGTAAACTTCTTTATCCACGTGCCCTAGACAGAACACCAGCTATCCAATTTTGTACAGAACAGCACCCCAAGGGAGGTTATGAATGTGCCAAAGTAGATTGATGACTGTCTTACAAATACTGTAGCAATATTTTATTTCTTGCTTCCCATCACATTCAAACCAGAAGGAAAAATCTCACGTGTCATTTTAGTACTTCTCCTTCTCCATCCAAGCAATAAGGATGTACAGAACAACCTAAAAATGATCTTATGTGCTCTTTTTCAGATTCTGAAACATATCAGTTCAGTGTGACTTTTGGTGACACTGAACTTCGCAGGGGCTCCTTCAGCCTACAGCTTGCTACAACTATCCAAAGGGGACTGAAAAAAGGGATACAAAAAGGGACCGAAAGCATAATCATGACACAGAGGAGAAACTATAGTAAGTCTAAATGCATTGAAAATAAAAAACCCCAAACAAACCTGTACACTCTATCAGGTATTAGAAGCATACACTCTGTAAAGAAGATTCCTTAGCAAGGTAGAAACATATCTAACCTGGTCGACTGTACGTCGTAAGGTTGCTGTCACTGTTGCCGTTGCCAGAAGTGCAGCAGTTGATGGAGCAGTCATTGTGGTTGTTCCCTGTGTTAGGCCAAGTATCTGCTAGCCATGGCTGAGTGGCTGGTTCACTGATGTTTAGGAGTCCTGGCCTTTAAAAACAAAGCTTGGTCATTTCAAAAAATTAAGCAAAAGCATTTTCACATTGCCATTACATTCTTTTCAAAAGGTTAGATATTACCAAAAAAAAAAATCACATATTTAAAGGCTTGAGCATTGGAAAATACAACTTGATTCAATTATTTAACGGTTTCTAGTCTGCTATATAACCTTTTCCTTGCTAAGACACTCTGAAGTGAGCAGCCAAGGACAGCATCAGTTCAGCTTATGTTGGTGTGCAACATTTACCTGTCATTTTGGTTTGGGGATTTTTTTTATTAATTTTTTTTTTCTGGGAAAGTTGTATATTTTTCTGCTCCTTCTCCCTTTCTTAAAGAAAGCAAGATTTAAAAAAGGGTAAATTGGCAAGTCAAACAAACAAAAAACGGAAGCAAGAGCTGAGTTTGGATGTGAATACTCCCAAATTCTTAGTGATTTATGAAGCCAACTTCTCCTCACCGTCAGATAGTACTGCTGTAGTGGATCAAAAGGAACAGCAGATTACAGAAACCTCTGTCACTTGGGAGTATTTGGATCTCACTAAGCATACTGAGCGTGTAATACATCTCTGTTAATGAGTATGCCACTCGCTTAATCTTCATGTGGGCAGTACAGCAGCAGCTCCTAAGCAAGTTTAAAGTAACCGGGAATACTAAACACCTTTAAAAACATCCAGGTATCAATGCAGCATATTGGCTGCGCTTGGAATAAAGTGTATTGCTGCCATCAGAAGAAAAAAAATAGCATTTCTTGTTTTCCAAGCTGCTGAATTTTTCTAGTGAGCGTGAAAGATGCTCTGATGAATGTTTTGTAGAATCTTTGGTGCCTCTTCAGTTTTCACACTAACAATGTAATGGCATCTTATAAAGCCCCATATAAGTAGCATTCTCTAACAACCTGAAATTGCCTTTGATAACCAAGGTGCTTTTAAAAATAGATAATTTTAGCCACTGTCATATATATATAAAAAAATGTGAACACAGTCTATTTCATCAAAGGATTTAACAGGCAACTTTCCATTTGAATAGTGCAGAAATTAGTCTCATAATATTAGACGTAATGCTCTTCAAAAATAAAATATGCTAATCCTCTTAAACTGCAAGTTGAGAATACTAACTGTATGCAGTTCTTTATGGGGGATATAGTCTGTCACTGCCACAGGTTTAAGTCATAGTCCTAGAATGACATTTAGAACATCTATACATATATGTGTATATTTATTTCTGTACTGCATATGTCATCTATCAACTTAACATAGGAGGTGATGAGGCTTCATTTACTGTCAGGCTAACAAACCAGCCAATATCTATGCACTAAGCAAGTATTTTTTGTAAATCTGAAATAGATGTACAGCTATGTAGTCCTGTGAGCAGGTCAGCTGATTTGAAATACCCGCTTTTTTCCTCTACCACCCTGCTTTACAATGAACCTACACCTCAAGGCATTTGGAGGAGACAAAGACTTCCAGAATGTTCCAGCACTTTCAAGACCTGTATACTGGATTTTTGGATAGAGAGTTAAAGGTCCTTTGCTTCTAAAATTTCTTTTCATTCACACCTGCTGTCATGTAAAAAATGTAGTGTGAGGTATGTAAGTAGAAAAAACTCTACTCATTGGAGTCATTTAAGAGGAACTGTAGGCAAGAGATGTTTGCTTTACAGCTCCATAGCCTGGTGATGATCAGAGATCATAATTTCCAAAGGTGTTTAACCTTTGTAGCAAATTCTTTGAAACCTTGTATCACTATACTGGGTCTAGGGTAGGGGCGGACTGAGCCAGCGGCTGTGTGGCTGCCTGGCTGCTGCCTGGAGTCAATCCACCACAACTGCCATTACTTGAATACTGCCTAAAAAAGGGATTGACACAGAAACAGTTATTTTTTTCAGCACCGCAGAAGTGGGGATTATGTTGAAAAATATCACTGTGACATTTTGAATTCTGAACAATGTTTTACCATGCTTATGTAACTGCACTTGGCAAAAATGCTAAACCTCTCCAAAACATTGTAAATATAATGTAAGGAAGTGAAAACCTTAGGTTTGGAAATCAAAGTAAAGGTTTCATTTCTAAAAATAACACCCATTTCTTCACATTGCAGAAGTATGTTTCATATTCTACAAAATATTGCACAATGTCTTACACCTCATAAATGCTATATATGCAAATGAACAAAAGCAGTATAGATGTTAGCAACTTGAATCAATTACACTGCTAGATTGTGGCACTGATCCTTAAGACTAGGACAGTAAAGAATTATGCCGCTCCTCTAGCAGTACCAAAATGACTGTATACAATTGTAGACACTGCTGGGTTCATTTCTGTCCTCTGGGCCTCTGTGAGTGTGCTTTGTCTAGCTTGTGCTATGGGAAGTGAGAGAAAGCACAGTGGCACAAAGAATACAAAGGATGTTAACTGTGTACCTTTTCGAACAACCTTGTCAGGGGAAGAGAGGGCTCATCTCTGTTCTCTCTTATTTTCCCACTGTCGTGGGGTGAAGGCAGCAACCCAGTGATTTACAGATTTGTCCATTCGAAAATCACATGGTAACTGTTCTAGAGGTTTTGCTCCATGGTTTTGTGGCTACGACAACACAGCAGCACACAGTGCTGGGCAGAGATAGCTGCAACTGCTCTCAACGTGCCAGCTTCGGCAGCAGCAGCAGCAGAGTAGCCTCACCTCTGCACAGCGTTCATGAAGACTGGGAATAGTTAATTTTGTGCCTAGTCTTTACCACTACCAATGTTTTGTACGGTCTTGCCAATTAGGAATCACAAGATGCCACTTGTGAAACAGGAATTGATACAGGAATTTATTGCCCAGCTGCTCTCTGAGATTTTAGAGTTTATTGCAGCTTCATGCCAAATCTTTAACTGAGCAGCTTATAAAACGGTAGCCCTGAGTGTGACCTAGGAGAAAAAAAGGTGTGGTACTAAAGTGACACTGCTCCGACCTGCCTTTTTGCTAAAATCGTTATTTTGCCCCCTGGAGAAAACTCCACCTTTACACAGGAAATGTAAACTACCTTTTTGTCCATTGCCATTCATAGAATCATAGAATTGTAGGTTGGAAAAGACCTCTGAGATCATCAAGTCCAACCGTCAGCCCAACACCACCAAGCCTACTACAGTAATTCATTAAGTGATAATGTAAGTAATTAATTAAATAATAACATAAACCCAGTAAACATGTTTTAGTTAAATCCTCAGTCTGGAAGGGGCTAGGATCTCAAAGAGGAGGGCTTTAAATTTTAAACTTACCTGTTTCCCTCTCCTTCAGTGTGCCACCTCTTGTAAGCAATGCTTTAACCCTTTTGCATTCATAGCAAGATTTTTTCTTAAAAAGTCACCTTATAAGCCATTTCTCTCTTCAGCAATGGTTTCCAATAAACGTTTTCTTTCTGTGTAGTATTTGTGAACCAGCTATATTTCTTAATCTCCATAAATGCCACGACTTAATTACTTTTACTCCCTTAATCAGCTAGTAAGCCAGGTCTTTATTTTGAAGTTAAAGTGCTCCCTCTGCTGCTCATTTTTTGAGATGCAGTTTAACAGGCTAACAAAGCTGAAACTATTACGACTCATTCTTTGGATATCAACCTAAAAATTCAAATCATATATCCTCTTTCTAAAAAAAAAAAGTATAGTCAAAATGTAAAAATTAATATGATAAATTAAAACATATCTTTGCAAGTGATTATTGTGCCATCATTTACAAGGACAATTGTACTCCTAGAATCCTTAAATTTAGTCGCACACAATTTATAGCTTTAAAAATAAAGCATATAATTACCTGCCTCCACTGCTTACAGCCTCTCCTCCTCTCTGATACGTTACTGAAATAGTTAAAGATAAAAAAAGAAAATAATTTAAAAATCATAAAAGACTCCTTAAATAGCAGTATTAAATTTGCCTTTGTTTCATTTTAGCTAAGACAGTAAGCGTGCAGTTTATACAATAATTCTAAGTCTCATTCTGCAAGCTGATCCTTTAGATGCAACTTTATACATAAAACTTGTGTTGCTTGATAACTGCTAGTCTTAGCTCCAGTAAAGTTTTATATTTCAGTTCTGTAAAACACAAACACATATGTATCGCTTAAGAAAGCAGGAAGCCATACATCAGGCTGAACTTATCCTTAACACAACTCTGCTGACTTCAGTGGAGTTACTCTGTGGAAGAATTTAGGTCATATATTTATTTCATGCATGGCTAGATGTTAAAGCTTTGCTCTACGTTATTATTTTGGTAAGATTAAAGAGGTATCATGATTCTATAACAGACCCTACTTCCAGTGTAAACAATGGCTCATTACAGCTGCACATACTGCAAAAACAAATGTTCCCTCTAAATGTTACTGCACTGTACTCATGGAACAAGCACACTCTAAAAGTCCGCAGAAGCTTCACATTTTACAACATTTTACAATTGGATTTATTAATGATACATTTAACCTAAAAATTTAAATGTATAAATCTTGGTAAAAAATGTCTGCCAGAAAGAATACTTCCTAAATTAGAAGGAGCAGTTCTGCTAGCATTTCAGAAGCATTACACATTAGCAAAGTGGATGTCCACATGCATTTATTTGTTGGCACAGATTGCATATTCTTCACAGGAAGCATCATGGTTGAAAAGTTAGCTTTTAGGATGCAAACATCCAAGAAGAAACAGTGCTATAAATTCTGCAGGTTTGCATTGGGTTTGGCAAAGGGTTAAGGAGATTGCCTTCCTGCAAATGGTGGCGGATTCTACATTTTCCAGCTAGGACTGTGTTGAAAAAAAGCAGTCAAAATCTGCTCTTAAGAACTCCAAACTGGGAGTCTGCAAGAAAGAGATAAATGCTGGCAGTGATTACAGTAACAGGATTAAAATGTAGGATGCATTGCTACAGGTAAGTCTTTTAGTATAGGTAATGCTAAAGAAGAGGATCTGGTTCCATTTAAAGTCAATGGAACTAATGACTGCGATCCTGGATTGAAAAAGGATTTTTTTTTCCTTCATATGTTTTAAATACTTTGTGTTTTTTTCCAATTTCTTCTTTAAGAATCTCAGTCCTATTTATTTTGCAGCTCTGATTTATCTTACAGAGCCCTGATACTTTCTTTCAACGTTAAGAATCCAACTGAGAAAATATACGTTAGCAAACCTACCAACCTCAGCAGAATTTCAGTAGTGTGCTACAACTGCAATTGCAACAGGAGCCCTCTGTTAAGCCAATTAAGGTAACAGCAAAATAATAATAGTCTGAATTAGTCTCCACCACGGATCTCAAAGGACTTCAGAAATATTAAGGGCCACTCTGACTCATGCTGAACAGTAAGCAACTCCACTGAACATAACAGGCTGACTTTTGAAACAAGGTACTATTCAATGTGATTAAAAGCACGTGGATAAGAGTCTAACCCACTGTGATTAGGCCTGTGTGGATGAACACAGACAGACATGAGATTGCTTCATTTGCGGTCCGACTTGGAAAGGTGTAACTCAGCTGCTACCCAGAGGCCAAATTAATACAGTGCTGATTTTGAGCTGATGTGCCCTGCTAACGTGAGTATGCAGAGGAGGGGGCAGGTGGTTTTTGTCCCGCCTGGATACACACGTCCTGCAAGTCTCCTAGACCTCTTGTGAAAAGAAGGGATTTAGAACAAAAGAGGAAGAAACAACCTGTCTGCTCACTCAGGCTGGAGCTAAAAGCAATGCCTGCAGCATACTGGTGGGTATTGGATGTGTTGAACTGTATCCACTGCAGAGGAAGTGCTGCTGAGCTGCTGGACTGTGGGACCGACCGAAGGTCAGCTCTACAGAATGGAAAAGCCCTCATGGACTTTGGCGGGCTATGGTTCTGGTTATGTCACATTTTGCACATTTCCCAGAAAAAAGTAATAGAAGATGATTTTAAATCCACCCTGCATTTGAAGTGCACCTCTGTTTATGCAGAACAGGATGATTATTTTAAAACTTGATAGCACAAATACAGCTCACGGCAGCAAGCAAAGAAATCTAACTGCTGTAACACTTTCATTTTCTGTAACTTCCAAAGCAGACAACTCCCAGGTCACCGGATTAATGCAGATTCAGAGGAGAGAAAAGAAGCAAACATTTCACCAACTATAATCCCACTGAATCCTTTTCAAGTCAGCATCTGGGCTCTGCTAAGTCATCCCTCCTGCATTAGAAGCACCTTTCACATCACTAGATGCAGAAGGCCACACCACTCCATTGCAACGCAAGGAAAGAGCCCAGGTTGTACAAACATGCTACAAAATGGTACACACAAATGGCAAAAAAGTGTCAGTTACAAAGCAAATATGTACCACTTAGAGAACAAAATAATGCTACCTGTCATTAATGATATTGTTTAAAAAGTCTTCAGAACAGCTGGGCTGGTTATGTCAGAAAAAGAGAAACAGTACCACAAACACATGCTAAAGTAACAAAGAAGCGGGGAAAAGTGCAAATATATACCTGTTGGTGTGAAGGTAAAAGACGGGACTGAAAAATCAAAACAAAATACAAACTGGTTATTAAGCTGAAGAGAGAAAGGGAAACATACCACATTAGTATAAATCTAGCAGACAGCTGAACATAAGACAAATGTATATAACCCAGTAGTTCAGTCACATTGACATAGGTATAAAATTAAATTTGTGATTCAGAAAGAAGCTTGTCTCTGCAGGTACCATTCTGAAAAAATGTATTATTCTATTGTGCTCCTGATCTTCTATGATATTCTATTGTGCTTCTGAGGGGACTGGACTGTGGCTTAGCCTTTCAAATACCCCTCAGTTATTTTAAGGTATTATAAGTTGTTCTGAAAATCCTAGGACAAACAAAAACCCCACACTGTTAATCATTTTAGAATGCAGAATGACAAATTCCTTAACAAAGCCTTATCAAGGTCCTATTGAATCTTATCTGCAGTTCACTAAGCAAATGCTCATTACGCTGAACTAATAAGCACACTTAAGTATTCAGTAAGGAAATAATAAGCATATAAAGGAACAAAGAGAACTGCTGTTTTACTGTCTCTGAATCAAGAATGGCACCAACTCTCACTGTAATAAAGGCACTAAAATCTACTGCAGCAATTAATTTTTGTTTTCATAGACGAGACTGTTCAACAGAGTTATTATTTTTCTTTCTTAAATAACCACAAAAAAAGGTAAAAGATCTTCCGAGACCTTTCCACCTTTCAACCCTTGGCTTTACGAGGGAAAGGTTAACAACGGAACAATGACATTGCTTGACAATCTTCATTCTCACAGCTACTATAAATCCTCTTTGGATCAATAGGGTCTCTAATCCAAACACAGGGCACTAGCACCTCCTCCTGCTATCAGCACATGCTCCCCCTCCTGTTGACAAGACAGTATAGTTTTTCTGTCACTGATGGGCAGAAAGAGGCTAACACCGCCCTTTTCGATCTCTTCATAGCAAAGAGAAATGCAAGAGAAACAACAACATATTCACTAAAAGTAGCCTTGAGATAGAAATTGATCAGCAAACCTGGCACAGAAGGAAAAGGTTCTGGCTAAGAGAACAACTGCTTAATCTAATTTTTACAGTAACTACGATGTTTTGGGGGGCATGCAGAGTGTCTTGTTATAATTTAAGATATGCTGCAGTTTTTCCCTCCTTCTGCCAAGCCAATTTATTTCCAGGGATATGACACTAAGCAAAAAAAAGAAAAACTTCTGAGCATTTGTCAATCTCAGGCTTCATTTGCAGCACAGCTCTTTATCTTGGGAATTCCACTGTATTTTCTTTGAGCTAGGCCTTTTCACACAGTCGAGTTTAATTTAGCTACATTAAAAAATATAGAACCATCGTAACAAGCTTTCATTAAAATAGAAGGTGCATTTAAACCAGAGCTATTCAAAAGAGAATCAAGTGTCTCAAAATTAATTTGCAGTCACAAGGACATGAAAAAAAATCTTAAACTACTGTCTCGTTACTCTCCTGTGAGCGAAACACTAAACCTAGTTTAGTTTTTTAAGGAATTGAGGAACAGATGAACAGAGCTCGGCTAAATGAAATCTTTATCGCTACCACATGAAAGAACAACTTAATTCTCAGAGCTTCTATTAATAACCTCTTCTGAGTGTGTAAGAGTGCTAGCACACTATGTATGTGTGGGAGTAGTGAAGTATTTTAACAGATGTCAGGCCTGAAGCTAAATCTTAAAATAAATAAAATAAATGTAAGAATGAAGAAAGTTTGGGCTTGCAGTCATGACTTCATGCACTGCAAAGCTTTTTTCCTTGAAGAATACTTGATAATGGAGATGCAGACCCTACTTTTCTGTGTATTTTCATTAAAATCCCAACCAAATTACACAAAAGATATTTTTACAGATATTGAAAAACACAGCTGTTTTGAACAATGGCTGATGTTATTAAAGTAATCATTTTTAAGGACAAATTGTATGCCTTTTGCTTAATCATAGGTACCGCTGAAAGCACAGTGATGTTAGTTTGATAGAACTGTAGAAAGGCAGTATGGCAGCATGCTATTAGTAAAACAAAACAGCGCAGGCAAATGCAGCAGTGTCAGGGTCTGTCTTATCTAAGAAATCCTAGCAGAACAAAATCAAAGGTGAAATACATCCCCGATTTCTGCGGTTACAACTTTGCTCCAACCACCTGTGCCTGACGTCTACCACAAGCATCGATACTTTAATAGCACAGAGGACACATAAACTCTGCAACACTCCAGAACTACTTCCATGTTTCCACTCACTCAGTTGCTATTTTTAGCACTGCTTCTTTTTCCCAGTAACACACTGCTACTGTTTAAAAATATTTGTGTTATATTCGCCTGTCTTGCCCATCACACATTCACTCGTGAAGTGACTAAAAATGTGAATCTCACGACACCTTTCATACATTAAAATGTGTGCACCTTTTAAGCCTATGTTTATCTTCTGATTGCTAAATATCAAACATTCTCCCTCTATTCCTTCAAAAGCAGGGTCTCCCACTTTCTGATTCATTCCAGAACTTACGGTTCCCACTCTATGAGTGCCTGTGAGGTACTGCTTTGAGATGTAATGAATTGTAGCTTATTGAATTCAGCTTTAACTTCGTGGGTTAATCAAAAGATTCTTGAATCAGAAGAAATCATGTTTTTACTCCAGAAGATCTTCCAAGTAGAGATTCTAGCTTTGTTTGTAACAGAGTATACTGTAAAGTACTGTTTGCCTGCTGACAAACTTATATAAAAGGTATCAATAACATGAAAATGAAGAATGCTTTAAGTTAGTCCCAGTGCTGCCATTCTAACCAAATGCAGATGGCAAGATGTGATAGCCCCAGAATTCAGTCCCAACGAAAGGTCTCACAACAGTATTTATGAAAGAGTCTTGGAAAGTATTATTGACTGTTGTGGTTTTGCAAACAGCCACTTCACCGCATTCCCCCAGAACACCAGGAAATTCAAGTACACACACCAAAAGCGCTACTGTAATGTACACCACGGTTAGTATTCTCAGCAGCAAGCACAGGGCTGAACAAGAGGGACAATGGACTACCATCCACTTGGCTCCTTTTCAGAGGGTACAGTGTCAGGTAGCAAGGGCATACTGGAAGCTCCCAACCTTAAATCCATCTTTACATCTCACTTGTAGGAGTATCTTTAGGAAAAGCTAGTCTAGGTATTTTGCTAAAGGCTTATGCTGTAAAGCCAGGTTTAACAGGTTATGTAAGAATTGCTGCTTTCTGCATTGCCTTCTGATCCACACTTCCCCAAAGTATTGCAGTAATTTGATAATTCCTGCATGAAGTCTTAGAAGAACAAGAGACCCATGATAAATAGCCAGTAAACAGGCATTCAGCAGCCAGCAGAATGAAATATATAATATGGCACCTTTTCTGATACCAGCATAAGTACTAGTGAGTCCATTTCGCTTCTTCCTGTGGCGATACAACCAGATGCTGAAGACCATAAGGATAATCCAACAGGCTGCACCGATTCCAGCAATAAAGGCAGGCTGCTTTACTACATCAGATATCTGCTGGGCTAAACTGACTTGATCTTCCGCAGACACAGGGTTTCCATGAGAATCTGAAAAAAAGACACCCAAAATAGTCAATTAATTTGAGTAAGCAACCATAAAAGACATCATGAAAAGAACTGACAGAACCACAATCCTGTTTTTCAAGATAAAAATCCTGCAGACTTCTCTTCAAAAGCTCTTTTTACAGGTCTGGATAGAAATGGTTTTTTTTCTGTACAAGACAGGTACCTCTAACTTCACTGACTTTTGTTTATGAAACCCACTAAAAATGTGGTTTGTATTGGGTCCACATTGGGATCAGTACTGTTTAATATCTTCATCAATGACATAGACAACAGGATCAAGTGCACCCTCAGCAAGTTTACAGATGACACCAAGCTGAGTTGTGCGGTCGACATGCCTGAGGGAAGGGATGCCAACCAGAGCGACCTGGACAAGCTCAAGAAGTGGGCCCATGTGAACCTCATGGGGCTGAACAAGGACAAGTGCAAGGTCCTGCACCTGGGTCAGGGCAGCCCCCAGTATCAATATGGGCTGGAGGATGAAGGGATTGAGAGCATCCCTGCCAAGAAGGACTTCGGAGTACTGGTGGATGAAAAGCTGGACACGACCCAGCAATGTGCGATAACAGCCCAGAAGGCCAACCGTATCCTGGGCTGCATGAAAGCACCGTGGTCAGCAGGTCAAGGGAGGGGATTCTACCCCTCTACTCCGTTCTGGTGAGACCCCACCAGGAGTCCTGCATCCAGCTCTGGAGCCCTCAGCACAGGAAAGACATGGACCTGTTGGAGCGGGTCCAGAAGAGGGCCACGAAGACGATCAGAGGGCTGGAACACCTCTCCTGCAGGGAAAGGCCGAGAGAGTTGGGGCTGTTCAGCCTGGAGAAGAGAAGGCTGTGGGGAGACCTTATTTCGGCTTTCCAGTACTTAAAGTGGGCCTACAGGAAAGATGGGGACAAACTTTTTACCAGGGTCTGTTGCAATAGGACAAGATGTAATGGTTTTAAATTAAGGGAGGGTAGATTCAGGCCAGATATGAAGAGATTCTTCATGATGTGGGTGGTCAAACACTGCAATGGGTTTCCCAGAGAGGTGGTAGATGCCCCATCTCTGGAAACATGTAAGGTCAGGCTGGACGGGGCTCTGAGCAACCTGATCTAGTGGTCAATGTCCCTGCCCACTGCACGGAGGTTGGACTAGATGACCTTTAAAGGTCCCTTCCAACCCAAACTACTCTATGATTCTATGAAAATCAGGCCACTAGGCATACAAATAGAAAGTTAGGCTCATAAATTTCAAACTTGGGGACTGCCATTATTTTATCTTAGCACAACAACACCAGTTTTAGGAAATCATTCAGAAAGTCAGCAAAGAGCACAGCAAGTGAAAGAAAGCTCAGGTATGAAACATGTATAGTCTGTTCTTTGAGCTCTGCAAATGTGTAGAAGTCAGCTACCCAAAATCCACTCATTACTAAAAATCTCAGAAGAATAACAAATTCTAAGTACATTCACATGAAGTTGGTATTGAGGGATACATTTTAATTTAGCAGTTCCTGACAGGTGACTTAAATGTTGCATTACATAGTCTGAAGTATTCTTTGCAGTCTCTCACATTGACTGCAATGAAAAAAGACTGAAAATTTAAAAGGATGTAAAGAAGTACAAAATAGCCAATCCTGCCCTCTTGGTGTGGATGAAAAAGCCAAAGGATAACTGAAAAAACAGTTGCGAATTGGTAAAAATAGTCCAGCAGTCTCATTACTACTGAACAAGCAGCCCTTCTCAAAAACGGTTTATCTGTAAATATCTCACATCATAATAAGGAACATGTAGTTTTCCACACCCTTTTTTTTTTTTTTTTTTTTAA
>Ga0065711_1028830_pt1 | contig 38973 bp, 22 predicted proteins | sample Hoacrofraction12_FD_59098 | JGI IMG/M metagenome (GOLD analysis project Ga0065711, IMG submission 59098) | Hoatzin crop microbial communities from Cojedes, Venezuela - Epithelial fraction 12 v2 (version 2) | ecosystem: Host-associated > Birds > Digestive system > Esophagus > Crop | place...
GAGCACTGGAACAGGCTGCCCAGGGAGGTTGTGGATTCTCCTTCTCTGGAGATATTCAAGACCCGCCTGGACAAGGTCCTGTGCAGCCTACTGTAGGTGACCCTGCTTCGCCGGGGGGGTTGGACTAGATGACCCACAGAGGTCCCTTCCAACCCCTACTATTCTGTGATTCTGTGATTCTGTGATTCTGTGTTCTAATGTTTAGCATCTTAAATGAGAAACTTATGAACACTACAGCCTTTGAAGTAAAGCAGTGTGAAAAGGGGAAGTTGCAAGAATGCTGTATCCAAAGATATCGAGAGGACTACCAGCACCAGCCAAGAGAGTCTGACTAATACACAGCATCCTGCAGTGTCCATCTATCTAGAGCTTTTTTATTGTCCTTTTTCCATAGAGAACACTGTCTGTTTATGATGGAAATTGAGCCCATTGACTACAGTAAGTAATTGATGAAGCACTTGAAGAGTGGTGTCTTATTATCACTCAGAACACATTGCAGGAAACCACTAGTAAAATCTTTCTTAATTATTTTCATATTTAGATCAGTGGATTCCTTGATTTTAAAACTATTTTAGTGAATCCTCTGAAGTTCATAATGTTTTCCCAGTTGCCAAGACATTCTGTGAAGTAAGTCTATCATGTATTATACTTTTTAAGTAATGCAAAGGAGGGTCATCCACTGATAACCGGACAGCTGTAGTATTGTTTTTCTTTCCAGCCAGAAGCATTCTGAGTTTGCCTATTTGCTCCTTCCTTAATAAACTATTAAACAAAATCTGTATCTATTAAGTTGAGAAATGTCTTGTATAGAAAGACAGATATATAGAGAGCTAGACATATATAGATGTCTCCATGTGAAAGACACTACCAACTAAACCGTCCTCTAGCAGTCAGCTATGTGAGCAAAGATGTGTCAAAACTAACTTCCCCAGCCCTTGGAGTCTTGGTTAGGTAGCTGATATACTCTGATCATTTCCTAGTTCGTCTCCCATAGTTATCGACATCTTGCCTTGAACTTGTGCTCCGTTTGCTGCATCCTCACATCATCCCTAGATTTGTAGTTAGAGCAATTATTTCAGGAGTAGGTTGTTTCACTGTCATGTGTGAGAGAGGTGTTTTCTTCTGTTACAAAAACAGAACAAGGCTGTTAGAAGCTACTGCAACTCAACAAAATAAAGTCTGTTGCTCTTCTATTCCTTTGTTTTGCATGTAATTTTATGTCACTTTTCTCACTGGAATTCCTAACAATGCAGTAAGCAACATGGCTATGCATATTTTTTCTGTTGTTTCATCTTCTCCCGAAGGAGAAGTGTGTAAAGTAGTTTGTTTTGGTAAGGTTTTTCTAAAAGTTTTGAAAATACTTATGTTGCTTTGCTGTTTCTCATAGCAGATACAGATGAGTTTGTGGTCCCCAGTTCCTGGGGAAGGGTTTTTGTCCATTTGTGTGCTGCTTTGTTTATTTTCCTCCTCAGGTTTAGAAGGCTGAATTTAAACATTATTACTAAATGATTTATTGTGCTGGAGGATCAAATCTCGTATAGAATGGTTCCCATTCACAGCATCAAAATAGTCTCAAAATATGCACAGAACCAACCAAAGATGAGAACTGAAACCTCCTTTTAACTTGAGCTGAACAGGACACACGTTTGTGAGGAGGGCAGCCCACGTTGATGAGATGATGGACTGCAGCACGGGTAACTGTGCAAAGTCTCTTAAATGTTGCAGGCTCTGTGTCTGGTTACACCGCATTACTAGGGTCAAGATGAAAAGCAAATAAAGATGTGAACAGCTGATAACAGGTACCACAGACGAGCAGACACTGGAGTTACCTAGCAACTAGAAAGTTTTGCTTGTGCTAGGCTGGATCTTAGCTAGAGCACTCAGAGATTATGGGGCAAATTGACAACTTGATGAATTGCTGATAAGTATCTTAAAAAGGTAAAGGAGCTGCAAACTTTCCTGAATGCTTTTTTCTCTCTAGTAGCATCACTGCCATCTTACTTGAGTTTTTAGTATTTATTACTTGCTGATGTCTGTTAAGCATGAGTCTATTTTGGAGGTAGGAACATTGCTACAGTAAAGGACAAGTAGTTGCATTCATCAGCTGCATATTAATACATATATTTGGACAGTTCATTTAACAGCTACATGCTTATCTAGGGTCTAATGGGGAGAATAGATCATTATAGTACTTCTAGATTAGGCAGATTAGTATTCAGCCTTGGCAAACTAAGGTTGTATGCTGGGCCACATAGACACCTGCAGTGTATTGTAAGCCACCACTTTTGATTTCCTCGTTTCTCCCAGGGAAATAGGCCTGGAAGGGATCTAGATAATTGCATCTTGCCAGTCTTATCTTGTAACCTTGTCGCATAACCCTTTTATGCAGTTCCCTCTGAAAATGGTTTCTCGCTTCAACTACTTTTATGAGATGGCTGCTCAGGAATCACATTGGTGGTTGGGAACGCTTTAGTATCCAACCTAATTTGCTCGTAGCAAGTTTATACAATTTGTTGTTGTGGCAATATCAGTTTATATAGACGTTTCACCTCTTAATATCTACCATAACCCTGTGTTTAACAATCAATGCCTTTATCTTTGTTTTCAATTTGAACACGTACCTTCTTTTGAGAGGCCAAAAGTTCACTGCTGTTGCTCAGTCATCAGCCATTTCTCCTCTCCTTCACAAGTTCCTTGTGTCTGAGCCCCTGAAACATCTTTTGTTCATTACAACCACCTTTCTCAATTTCACCAGTTTAGCTTTCCCATCCAGTACCTCCAACCCTCAAAAAAGGAGTCACAGCTTCTGCTGATTGGCATTGCCCTGCCATTCTCCTCTAAGTAAGTCACACAATAAGGCAGAAGTGTCAAAATCTATTCAGATAAACAAGTGCTTGTGAGTGATTTGATCCTCTCTGGCTTTATTTATTAGGATCCCGCAGAAGGCACATACTTTTGGCAGTCAACAACGTACCAATATTCTCTAGGGAGTGAAATGTTGGCAAAATTTTACCCTTCATGCAGTGAATTTAACAGTTTGAATACCAATATCCAGAGAAAACTGTTCCATTTAAAAGTCTCTTAATACATAGTTGAGTTCAAGCACCATAGACTATACTGAGTTTTGCTGACACTGATGTATATATGCTAATTTCGCTAAAACCAACAGGCCTAAGTTATTTCATTGTTGTTGATAAATGATGTAGCTACAGGTAAACAGGGCTTTGGATGTTAGAGCAGGTTCAGGATTTCTCTGTTATGACCTTCTCTGATTCATGACAAGAAAAGAATAGTTGTAATATGCTAGATTAGCTTTCCCCCACAATGACAGTAAACCTGGAACCTTCTAGCAGCCTTCCTGTACCTGAAGGGGGCCTACAAGAAAGCTGGAGAGGGACGTTGTACAAGGGCATGTAGGGATAGGACAAGGGGTAATGCCTTTAAATTGAAAGAGGGTAGATTTACATCAGACATACGAAAGAAATTCTTTACTTTGAGGGTGGTGAAGCACTGGACCAGGTTGCCCAGCGAAGCTGAGGATGCCCAGTCCCTGGAAATATTCAAAGCCAGTCTGGATGGCATTTGAGTAACCTAATCTAGTGGAAGGTGTCCCTGCCCATGGCAGGAGGATTGGAACTAGATGATCATCAAGATCCCTTCCAACCAAAACCGTTCTGTGATTCTATGAACTAAAACTTGCTGTGCCCAAATACTTCACATTGAGGCACCACAGGTTCAAAATCAGAATATGGATCCATTGTATATGTATATGGGACTCCACCCATATACATAGATGGTGGAATGGGACCTTTTTACCAGGATAACTTGCAATTATCTAAACTCTGTCTTTTTTTACACCAGCAGGTGGCCCTAGCTCCAATCTTTTCTGGTGCAGTAGGAGACTAATGGATTGAAAGGAGGAAGTGGGGCAAGCTGCTAATCAGCGCAGCCCCTGAAGGCATCTGCCACCTGCTGCCTCCTTCAAGGAGCTCTTCTGATTAGTTCTCTACTAACGCATTCGCCTCCTGCACATGCATTACGACTGAAGTTGTTGGCACTACTTTCCACAGACATGGCAGGCAGAATTTGGCACAGAACTACCACACTGAGTTCTGTTGTGTGCGTTGTATTAGTACATACTGACTACTTTGTCTAAACTGATTACCTAGATTTGAGTTGGTCTGGAGCAAGTTTTTTTTTAACCTTCCTGACCTAAAACCCACTCATGTCATGGTAACGGGTCTGTTGAGTTTGCTCCTATTGATGTGGGGCTTGCTGGTAGTTCTTTCCTTGAATATACTGAGGTATTCCAGAGTAATCAGGTCTGCACTGTGGATATAAAATTACCTGTTTACTATACTCATCCATTTATTAATCAAACTAGTCCACCTCTGCATGCTTAGCATGGTAGAAAATTTTAAAATTATAATAACAGATTCATGTCACACAACTAATAGTTAGACTGCATCTTTTAAGCAACATGAAGGAAAAGTTTTACTCTTTGTATTTTTTTTCCAGACTATAATGGCCTATTTATAGGCCAGTGCTGAAAGCAAAGAGTAAATGGGAAGATATGCTGTCAGAATATTTCTCTGTCTAAATAACATTATTGGGAGCCAGAGGAGTAATAATGTAGGAAATAAATTGGGAAATTTTGTAATAAGTGTTTCTTATAAAAATTCTTCAGAAAATGTAGGAGTCTACTGTATTCTCCTTTACAAGCATTCAGCCTCAACAGTTACCACATTTTCAGCTGAGTGAGTTTGGGCAATTCACTAGGAGAGAAAACAGTCATTTAAAAAAAAAATTAAGTAAATCTGTACCAACTCACCATATGCAGAGACAGGGGTAGCTCTCCCTCTCCCATGGTTCCAGGCATTTGTGCCTCATGCCATTAATGAAGAAATGAAAACTTTAACAGCAAGAAAGTGTAAACTAAAATGAGAATTAGTGGAACCAAAGTCAAACCTGATGAAAACAAAACACTATTCTGTTGGATATGGCAGACCAACATGCATAATTACCCAGTCTCACTTTGGACCTCAAATAAGCAAAGGAAAAAGCAGAAGTGTAGTTAGCAGTGTTCAACACTATCTGTAATAAAGATCATTTTATCGTACAGGAACAGTTCCCTTCTTTCCTGCATTTTTGACTTCTCAACACCCCTTACCACTCTCACGGTTGGCATTAATTGAAGAAGAGTCTTATTCTCTGACTTGCTCACCTCATTTGTCATGATAACAAATGATATTCTAATAATGTCAAGGTTATCCACCACCCAAGTGCAAAAAACCAGGCTAGAATATGTTTTAATATGGCACAACCTGTGTCAGGTCTTCTCTTCATGTGACAGGAAATGGCTTCTCAACAAAGTGTCTATTGGAACGGAAACTAGATTTTTTAAGAAACTTTAAGGGCTTTTTCATGCAGATGTCTTCTGTCTCATAGGCCCGGTTACCAAAAGAAAAATACAAAACTCAGACTGCTTTTTTTTTTAAAAAAATAACCCTTCTTTTTGCCCTGGGGAAAAAAAAATGGGGGAGGGGAGGAGGATATCTTAAAACTTAATTTCAATTCATAGATGTAAGAAGAAATACAGTTCAAATAAATCTATGGACATGTCCCATCATTCACTACAGTACACAAACATGTTGTCAACTCTTTGACAATATTTAGTATTTTCCTATTTTTCTTATGAACCTCACACCAATATGAGGCAACATGTGAGAATCTCACCTTTCGTTTTCATACATTGTCAAATGTACCAAGCCTTCCTGCCACATAAAACTAAAAAAAATGTGATGCAGCACAGATATTGGCTCCATGCTTTTTACACATTTTTCTTTTTTAATCTTACAGTTCTTTAAAACTCTCCTGATAACTACAGGGTTTGGGCTTCTGGATCGATGTGTTTTGCTGGTGGACAACCTTGAAATGATGGTATTTCAGACAGAAAGCGAACTTTTCAATTACTTTATTTGTACAGGTCAAAACACAAGACATTAGAGGAATCAATAAGTGGTAGATATCATACTTGTCTTCTTCACACAGGGGAATTTTCACCAAAGCTCATAAACGTGATAATTTAGGCTGGTTAAATTCGGTAAGTTTTTTAACATGACCATGAGGAACACAGAAGTATAGAAAGAGTGATCACCGTGTAGAGATCTGAGGACAAAACCAAGTGGTTCAACCACAATGGGGAACACAAAGGAGGAAAAGTCCCCTTTGTACTTTCCTCTTGCTCCTAATCATGGTCCAGCCCACTACTTACACGAGACATGGCTCTGAGGTGGAACAGCAGTATCGTGACGATACAGCTGTGTACACCCAGGATGGCTCCTTTGGCTCCTCTTCTTCCTGTTTCTGTGCTGTTCTGCAGACACCAGATGTATTTCTGTTTCCATGGGAGGAGGGTAATCACCAGCAGCTGTTTCAAGCACAAGGAGACAGAGATTTGTTTCTTGGTGCTAGTCCATAGGCGTTACAATAACTTGTTGTATGTATTTTTTTTCTGCAGGAACAGAGCAGACAGAGTAGAGAATAAACTTCACGTTTCTGTAATGAGCAATAGACTTTCTAAAGCAGAAGCATAAGAGCTGTGTGTCAGACACTCTCAAGGAGTAAATGCTTTCCTTCAGGCTGTGTCAAGCATAACGCATCTCAGCTGATAGAAGTCCCCTCCTGATACTCAAGAAAAACAAAAGGAAATAGATCTCAGCAGCAAAACTCAGTGAGTTCACAGCCTGAATTTCAAGCAAGAACACAGGAGTAAGGCTGCTGTTTGACTAAAATTTTTTAACCAACCTTCCTCTCCCTAGTTTAGTTTCAGTACATTTCAGAACTGCTTTCACTGTGGTTCTTTGACCCACTGTAAGCATGAGTTAAATTTTTAGGTCTTGGCTTAGCTAAATGGATCTCCTTCAAGGAGAGAGTTCGTTTCTACTCCAGTTTGTTTCAGAAACTTCTCCAAGATACCGAGTCTTTCTAACTTTTATTTTCAAGATTCCCATTACATTTTCAGTTATTCCCAGTTAAAAGAAACATGAGACCCAAGATCTTAGGTAGAAATCCAGCTGGCTCAATCAGAACCCGTGTGTTCAGTGGGAGAGCCTGAGAGATTTTTTTCTTCAATCACGTAGGCTCTTTTGAAGAACATATTCAAAATCTAAAACCTGAGTCTATTTCCAAATATCTCACTGATAGGAAGGACGTTTTACTGGGGTAATACTGGAATAATCTCTTAGAAGTCATCATCATCTGTTCCAGCTGAATGAACAGTCCTGAACAGACAGATGGAAGATAAAGTTGAAGAACACATAAAACTTTCAGTATCTATTATTATTATTGTTATTTTGATTGGTTGAAGGAAACAACTCAAGAGTAAGATAGGAGAAACTTTGAAATAAGGTGAGAAATAAGGTCTTCTTTTAGCCTTTGGCCAAAAGCAAGTCTTTAAAGTCAGTTCATAATTGCACCGGCAACCAGTGGAGACTCTTGTATATGTCAATACCAATGAGCGATTGTCAATATCTCTGATCAGCTACATTTTGCATCATTTGTAACTTGTATACTGAGTCTAAAGGGAGACTTCTAAGTAAATCATTACAGCACATTGTAAATGCAGGAACCACTTTCTCTTAAAACGCTTTAGTAACACTTCATTAATTATATTGAACCTGCAGCCCAAAATTCTTCTCACTTATATTCATCATTTACCACGACCAGTTGTCTATATATTGTCTAAGACACTACTGTATCAAGCTGAATAGGCAAATTACACCCCATGGTTCTTAGCAGAGGGAAGGTGAGCCACAGTTCTCGCTGGTGTCAGCAGTTCCGACACAGCTGACTGTGGCATCTAATGGAAAGTGAAACAAAGCAAGGCATGTTAGTAAATACTTTGGTTCATAAAGGTAGCCAGTTTTTCTTTTCAGGCATTTCCCCCAGGATGAGTCAAAATCTCCTGTGTTTGCTATTCACGATTATTCACTATGCAGTTCTTTGCACCTTAGTTGCAATCCATTTTTGTGAGCTGAAGTGCTTTGTTCAGACGGTGATGGTAGATCTTCTGGCACCATGCCTTTGTTTTCTTTGACAAGAATCAGGTTAGTGATCTTCGGTTACTCAGGCTTATGGTATAATGTTTGCTTCTGATGAAGATACCTGAAAGCACTTAAAAATACAAAAGAGCAGACTGACAGATTTTACTTTGGAGGAAAAATGCCCCCCAAAAGCCATAGGAAGCAGTTTTTTGCTTGTAGAGAATTATTTTGACAAACACTTACACAGAAGTTAGACCTCCTCTATGGATCCTGTGTTGACCTCACTTGTTTTCTGCAACTCGTTGAATCTGTTGTGAACCTCTTAACATGAAAGGATTAGGAAAGTAAGACAGAAGACCAGTATTGCAATTTTCTGCCAGAATCTGCCAAGTGTCCCAGCAGCAAGTTTGTGCTGGGTGCTAGAGGTGATTTTTAACTGGACACAGCCCCTCTTCCCCTCTTCTCTGGGCTGGAGCATACATCCACGGTAAGCCAGTCAGCTCCCTCTGGATTTGAGCCTGGGCATGAACAGTCCACTCAGCAGCACAGTGGGAACAGTCCAGGGACCTTACCTGGATCCTGTTACTGTGTCCCATGAGAACATCACAGCATCAGGGTCTCCTCAGGCCTGGGCTCACAGCATCTCAAACCAGGCAGCAGAAAAGTATTCTGGACTGAAACTGTAGAAAATGCAGGAGTACTCTAAGCTGACACAGAGCTTCAGGCACAAGAAACAGCTTCCGAGATCACAGTCTAATTATCTGAAATATAATGACAGAACACATTATCATTTTCATTAAACAGGCCTCATATTTTATTCTTCACACAGTAGCATGAGTAGAGCTTTCAAACCACTTTTCTTTTAATCTCCATTCCACTTTCTTCATCATCGCATTTACCTGTGTTTTCCTAATACCTGCACCACCATTAGTCACAACTGGCAGGAGCCCATAGAGAGCTTTAGAGAACATTATTTTTTGCCCTCTGTGCATACATTAGTGTTGCCCTTTAAAGATACAGCCCTTTGTCCTTTTAATGAAGAATAAAACTCATTTCCAAGCATCCCAATAAGATTATCTCAAATAATAGCAATCCAATTAGCTCAGGCAGTTTGAAGTCTCACTTAGACTCCCAGGTGGTATCCCCCATCATTAAATATACTGCTTTAAAATACATTCAGATACCTGTCTAGTGTCTAGAACTAAAGATGCTTCTCAGAATGCAGGTAATATCCAGTCCCTAATATCAACTGCATTTAAAGGAGGAACTGGGGATGAGGAATATCGACACTTGGCACACTTTGCCTCACAGCTTGTGAGCACCTCAGCCTGGTCAGTTCAGTCAGGTCCCCTCTGTCACATTAACACAAGATTTTGAGCCTGCCTGCACTAAGCTAGGAATATTAAAACAAAACATGCTCAATTTGTCAGCGAATTACAGATCCCTTTTGTCCTTCAGGTCTTACTGTCCTCTTGCCGCTGTCAGTACCTTTTCTTCCTTTACTTAATGCAGGGCTTCTATTGAGATGAACTATAATTACTTAGGCAGCTGCCCTATCCTGCTACGGCCTTCAGGCATCTTTCCTGGCTACCACAGATATCTCCTTTAGTTCCCACAGCTAACTTCCGTTCAGAAAATGTTTTCTCTAGCTGGCTTTAAATATAACTAACTTCTTTCATGCTCTAAATACTCAAAAACCTACTGTTCTTGCCTCTAGCTTCCTACTTTATTTTCCTTTACACTTCTATATCCTCTTGGGGAATTTTACTTCTTCCAAAAATCATGAATTTCAATTTATCATATTTTTAAGCTTTCTTTTAAACCCACTCACCTTAGTAAAAAAAAGCTTAAGTATTAGACCATGTTATCACCCACTTGTGAGAGAGGATTGAGGGAAGAATTAGTTGAAGTGGAAGTCAAGCTCTTAATACATGTCAAAAAAGCACAAACTTTTCCTGTCTTACAGCCTTAGTCAAGAGGAGATTTAAAGAAGGCATAGAAAGCACCGACCTGTTTTGTCTTGGGTGTCTGTCTCTTTTTCAGGTCAGCTGTGTAGTCTGAAAGCATGTTCAGTGCTGAGAGAACAGTCAAAACACAAAGAAGCCACAATAATGATACTACTCTCCAGTGTTTTTATCCCCATCATTTGTAAGGCAGTCAAATCTAAAAATATATGGAAGAATCCTAACAGAACTCTGATTTCCCACAATGAAATTGATTAATTGGAAATGCCCTCTTCAACCCAGAAAGGGTGAATAAAAAAGAAAAGTCTTAATAAAATATATATGAAAGAATTTCTCAAATTTGACTGGTCCATTTTCATTCTAATTTGAAAAAAAAAAAATCTGATATAGAGACAAAACACAGACCATTTCAGTCAAATTCATTAAAGAACTGAAAAGTTACCAGAAAATTAAAAAAAAAAAAAAAAAAGAAAAAGGATTTTAGGAACCTCTAAAAAAAAGAGTGTGGTGTGTGATACAGGAAAAAGTGCACAAAAATACCAGGGCCTAGATTCACAATTTCTCCCTTTGCAATAGAGAAAAATAACGAAGAAAAAGTGTTCGGATTCAGCAAGATTTGGATGGTTTGGATGATTGGACCTGTAGGGGACAAAAGTACTTCACTTTGAAATAATTATTCTTGAGCCAAGGCTAAAGTCTGTAGGATACTGGGAGAAATGGCTCCATTGCTCAGTTCAGTGACAAAAATGGTATTTGGGACTAATAGAGAAAAGGAAACCTCCAACTTCATATCCATAAAAAAAGTCAAATGCTCTACTTCGTTTTATTACCAAAGAAGAACACAAAACAAAAGTGCTGATAAAGTTAGTGCTGTTCAGCCTCAACCTGAAAACCTGTATTCAGTTCACACTGAAAATGGAAATAATATTACCATAGGAAGAGTGCGGCAAAAGTTGGTATCTGGTCTGAAAAAATCTGAGTTATCTGCATGATTGGGAGGCAGCAGTAGGGAAATGGAAAGTTTGAGATAATACAGCAGATCATAAAATTTAAAAGAGTGACATCTTATAGAAAGTCACATTATGCATGATTATATTATGTATGCAGGAGAGACTGCTGCACTAAAGTGCCAATGAAAGTTATATGTTCATACCAGGAAGAAAATAATCCTTTTCTACTTTTATCTGTGTGTGGTTTTAATCTCAGCCAACTCTGAAAATATGAATTAACTTTTTGGGCTTAAATACATGGTTTCCAAACAGCTACAGTTAAACACCAAACAAACACAAAACCCCCATAACTTAATATCTTCTTGAATCTGTTTAATTGGCTATATATTGGCAATGAATTAGAGCTTCATTATAGCTATATTGTTGAAAATCATCAGATCCCTGCTGAAGTCAATGGGATTATGCCCTTTACCATTTCCACTGTGGAGATGTCTCCCTTTCTCTCTGTACTATGGCTGCTTACGATGCCCGCATGCCAAAGTACATATGACATAATATTTTGAGAAGTGGCCAAGGGGGATCATTTTCTGCTCACAGCGTGTATGACACAGTGGTGGCTGCTGCCTTACTCCTGTTGTTTGTGCTTGCTGCAATCCCACTGCATACACCCCTTGCATGTGATGAAAATCGCCTTGATTCAGTCATTCATCTTCGGTCTTACAAACCAATCCATTGAGGAATGTTACTCTGTAAATTGATGAGGAGCTCTCAAAGAACTATGCCTTTTCATCACCTTCATCATCAGGCCTTTAGGTCTGTAGCTATATGTTCAGAAACACGCTTGCTATTGCTTTGTCATTTATACTGAAAGAGACATGGGCTTGCAGAGGTTGTTTTTTATTTATGAATCCTAATTCCTCGTGCTTGACTCCACAACACCATGCTGTGGTTGCTTCTGTATTTATGTCAAATAAATCTGGACTCTACAACCTGTTTATTCTTGTACTCTCTTTTTATAACTCAGGGTACAGTTTTTTAATTAGATCAGCCTCAGTTCTTTCATTACTTGCTAATACTATCATTTAAACAGCGCAGCTTTGCTGGACCTTGTGATAACTACTGTCAATTTATTGTAACCACCTTGTTTTGTCTTATTTATCCACAACCTCACAAATCATTGACCCAGTCTCTAGTTAGTTCATCTATAATAGTTCAAATGCATTCAAGTTAGCTATATTTTACAGGTGGGTGATGGAATGATCTGGTTTCACCAGACAGATTTTTTCTCATTCCACCAGGCTCAATAAATGACTGTATACAAGTAAATACAAGATTAAAGACGGCTGTATGAAAGAGATGGACAACAAGTGGCTGTATGAGAGGGATGGATATTGAGGCATACAATAACTTCAATTTTAAGAGGCAAGTTCTTGATGCACAGGACATAGGACGTAGGGTCGGTTGGCACGGGAGTTTCTATAGCATTGTGCTGCTGGTGGGAAACGTTTTCTAATGCACTCCCTGGTTTCAATATCATGCTGCTATGTCTCACTCAGTCCCCAGCCCCACACGCCCTGTGAAATTCACCAGCGGAATCCCAGTGCAGAAGAAAGGATGAGGATGAGGAACCTCACATAAGCATGTTTGGGAAGAGACGAGTCTGATTTTTCTCTTCATCTCTTGCAATTTCAAAAGGTATGAGTTCCCTCTATATAGTGGAAATTATTTGCACAATTATTTAGTTTATCTCTAATTGATTATGATATTGCACGTGCGAGAGGTGTGCAACTAGTTGTATTTCTTTGGTATGTGATTGCCTTAATTATGTTCCCCTGTTGTGACACAACTCTTCGCTGGGAACACTGTAAAACTAGGTCTGTGGTTACAGTTGATTCTTCATCTTGATGGCCAAAAGCTTGAAAAATTTATGTTATATCAAAATTAAACAACATGTGATGTTTTCTTGCCAAATCAAAATGCCCTAAAGAAATATTTGGTGGGAACTTCCTGTTTACTTCAGCAGCTATTAGGAACTCATTTTGGTTTCTTCAACTTCAATGCATCTTTTTGCCTCATTCCTTACTCATGTGATAAAGATACTAGTTTTCTATTAGGTTTTCATTACACTGGCATCAACTCATATGTTATGGCTACATCTGTACTAGTAAAAAGAGCTTGAGTCCACTTTCTCACTCCCGGTTCTCGAGGTGCAGAATGCACCCACCAGAGATGAACTTTCTCAACTGCAAAAATGGGGGTCCACAGAGTCCGTACTGAGGATGGTCCACGGGTAACTCCTGAAGCATGTTCAGATGTTGTCAGGGAGAGTATGGACTACTGGCAGAAAAAACTCCAGGTACCATGTTAACTGTTCAGTTCTCTTGATGATCACAGGACACTACCTTACTCTGGCCTTGTTTAATTTGCTCGTATAGGGATAGACTCTGAAAACACGTCCTCTGAAGGTTATACGATACTCAGCTGTAAATAGAAAAAATGAAAAGAGAAAAATGTTTTCCTGCTTAGCAAATATGAAGTACTACATTTTATTCAGAGGTAAGTCTGAGTATTTGGTTCATATATAACCCTTTTAAGCATTTAAAAAAGCTCTTGTTAAAAAAATACTCCAGATGCTTACTACGTAGGTGGGGAAGGATCTTCAATCTTGTTCTTAATTACTGTGGCTCAAATTGATTTGACCTGAACTCTCTCTGCCTTTCAAGTAGAGCAGGATCCACAGGCAAACTCCCTAGCTTTTTGAACTAACATGCTGGCTGACAAATAAGTAATTGTAAGGAGCTGATTTATTGCCCAGCCAGACACAGCTGGATGTAAAATATTAATTTTTAATGTAAGAAACAATTTCCATTTCTTTTACCCATAAAATCCAATAAATTAATCCAAGCACTTACAAATAATTGATATTTCACAATGGAGAGAATTTTTTTTACCACTTACAAGTGCGCCCCTTTTAAAACCAAATGCTTTGAAGAGAAGATGTTCATGAATTTCAAGGCTACAAATATACCTCAGGGCTCTGCTGACATCAAAATAAGCCATAAAAGCAAAAAGCAAGAGTATTTTATGATGCCACTAGGACCCCGAAATATAGCCGTGTCCAAGTTTTATTTTTATCTTATATAATACATGGATCCTACTACAAATTACAAGCTGCGATCCTTCCAGTTCCTTCCTGTAACTCTTTCTCACTTTCAAATTCCCTTTTTCTTCTGAAATTTTACCAGTGTAAGAAAAAATAATAATGAAGGCATCCTGGATGCAGGTATGACTGGTAATAGACTACTGACCTTTTTACCTCCGAGAACTTTCTTCTTCACATGAAGAACAAGAATTCTTCTCAATTGATAATTGCAAGAAAAAACGCCCATCTCAAAGGCTAATTCAGCTCTAGAGTAGGTTACTCAGGGACTTTGTCCAATCTTCATCATACATGACATTTAGAGATATCTGGAAGCACCAAAGGAAACATCTGTCTAGATTACTTTAACTCTACTTGATTTTGATTAAGAAGTGGACCTATGTCCCCCCCACACCTATGATTTACGATTCTATTACACAAATATTTAACCTGACTTCATTATTGGTTGGCAGATTCTGAGATGACAAATCTTCTACTCAGATCTTTCAGAGTCTCTTCTCCCAGGCTGTAAAGAACAACTGTTTCTGTACCACTAAATAAAACTGATCAGGGAAGGTTCTCTTAACACTGAGGCATAGTGTGGCACAGCCCACCTGCATACAGTCAAACTTTCCAATCCTGACCAAAAAGGAAGAAACTGCACCCAAAGTAGATATTGGGAATGATTCTTGCCTTGTGTTAACCACTTACTGTGCTTAGGCAAGGTTTGCTGCAGTGCTACCAGACGTCAGCTGATGTGAGGCCCCTTCTGGAGCACTGTGTCCAGTTCTGGGCTCCCCACTTCAAGAAAGATGAGGAGCTACTGGAGAGAGTCCAGCGGAGGGCTACAAGGGTGGTGAGGGGACTGGAGCATCTCTCCTATGAGGAAAGGCTGAGGGAGCTGGGCTTGTTCAGCCTGAAGAAGAGAAGGCTGCGAGGGGACCTAATATATGCTTATAAATATCTGAAGGGCGGGTGTCAGGAGGATGGGGCCAGACTCTTTTCAGTGGTGCCCAGCGACAGGACAAGGGGCAACGGGCACAAACTGAAATATAGGAAGTTCCGTCTGAGAATGAAGAAGAACTTCTTCCCTCTGAGGGTGACGGAGCCCTGGAACAGGTTGCCCAGGGAGGTTGTGGAGTCTCCTTCTCTGGAGATATTCAAGACCCACCTGGACGCAGTCCTGTGCAGCCTGCTGTAGGTGACCCTGCTTCGGCAGGAGGTTTGGACTAGATGACATATAGAGGTCCCTTCCAACCCCCACCATTCCGTGATTCTCTGTTCTGTGATTCTGTGATCAGCTGAATCCATGTCACAGAGTTTGCTAACAGTTTAGCTGGGTGGGTGATCATACATGAGCTCTCAGGTCTGTGCTTGGTTCTGTTTAACTTGCCACTAACGATATAGCTCTTGATTTGCTTTCTCTACGTAGAAATAGAGGCAAATAGAGGCTCTACCAAATAGGAGTAGCAAATCTTGCAACCTTACTCCATAGTAAAAAGACATGCAAGGCTCAAGCATAAGTGAGGCAGGGAAGATTTTATGTTAAGGCTGTGGATCATACCTACGTGTCTATATACTATCACACTGGCAATATGAAACAGTAAGATCTGATTTTCTCTACATAAAAATCTTGTGAGGCTCTAACAAAGGCTTCAAAGCTGCACAATATTTCCCACATAATCATTAGCACTTAAAATCAGAAAGCAACTGATTTCTTAGAAGCCTGAAAACATCAGCTCACCTCACATTATAAATCCCTTTCACCTTTGGCCATGATTTCACTTCTACTTTTACAAAAGAAGTTCAGACAAAGGAGCAAAACACTCTGCTTTTCTTGGACTGAATGTGTATAACATGAGTGCTAAAAAAACTCTTTTAGCAGTATTCTGTTATTCTGTGATTTTCATTTCCTGATGATGGTTTGTGTTACAGCAGTCAATGAAGATTGCAGTTAAATGCATATCCCTTTCTGTTTGTACACAGATGCAGGCATGCCATGGCCCAAAAAGTTCGTTTTACCTAAACCTACAGGGCAGGCAAAGGCTTGTTATTAGCATGTCTATTTTCACATGAGAAAAACAGGCTATTCCCCAAGATCAAAGAGGAAGTCCATGAAGAACTAGGAACGAAGTGCAAATCTTTTGAGCCTCCATTCAGTGTGTTCACAAAACACCTTCTCCCCACAGAGAGAAAACTGACAAAACCTTTGAGAGTAATACCAGCACATCTGAAATCTCTTGAGTCTTGACTTCATTACTACCCTGTAAGCCCCTGCAATGTACTGGCCTGATAGTGGTTAGGGAGCCTGTGGAGAAAATACTGTATTAATGGCTACAGAAACATGCTCAATTTTCCACTTACTAGCCCACATCTCACCCCACTGTTTGGGGCTTGTCATAAGTATAGAATCTTAACTGGTTTAAACCGTCCCAGTTCCATTAATTTTTGTGGTACCATACATCATTGAGGATCTGCCTGCCACATCTTAGGTCAGAAATCTGATCCTTGATTGGTTTCCCATGGCACCACTAGTGAATGAAAAAGTAGTAATAATAATAATAATAATAATGCACCCAAATCATCTGCTGATTCCATAAGGGTTTCCTCATTTCCTTTATTAAATCTTTAATGCTGAGTAGTGTCACATGAATATCAACTGGGTAAGCAACAAATCATGTCTAGAGAGATTCAAGAGTAGAAATGATGAACAGTGGCACTCTTGCTGTTATTAGCAAAGTGATCAGGATTCAGAACCGTTGTGAGAATTCTTTTGCCATGTCAACCATCAAAAAGAGACACCAGAGAGATAAAAGTTACAGAGTGCTAAACCATGCCTGTCGCCTTCGGCATGTTTTTGTTTAGTTCCATTCATCTCAACATTCGATTTTTAATAGTTCACTTGTGTTGTTATGAGTGAAAAATAAAAAGGACTATTAAAGAACAAATTGTGTGCAGGCAAAACACAGTTGCTGGCACTTTGCACCACCCAGAACACAATGCTATCTGCCAATTTGATTTATTTTTATTTCATGTTCAATTACAAAAAAATATACAGGAGAGAGAGGCCCGACTTTCCCTTTTTGGTTTTTTTTTTTTCCTTACTATTTATAAAAATACAATAAGTCAAGCTAACAACACAGGCAAAAGCAGCCCCTTAAGCCCCAAGGAGCAGAGAACTATTTTTAACTTCCTCCAAGAAAACTGTATAAATACTATCCACTGCAGCAAAACATGAATTTAATAAACCTCAATGTCATCACTGGAAACAAAGGTATTTAATTTAAAGTCTAAGCTATACCCTTGAATTTAACAAAGAGACATGATCTGGAGGAATAAACAGCAAAGGTAAATCATTGTAGAAACCATGAGCCAAATCCTCAGCTAGAGTAATTCAAGATTCAAGAGCACTGCACACCTTTAAACTATTAGGAAGAAAAGCCAAACTTTGGATGTATAAAAGAGTTTCTACTCAGCATTTTCTTTGAAATTTATGAGTTACAATAGCTTGATCAGAAACTAACAGGAATATTAAAGTCAATAAGCATAAGCTGGTAGAACTATCTACTGAGCCATGAAACCCAACTCTGGAAGAAAGAAGGCACTAAAATTCTTGCTCTTGCAATCTTTGGACTATATCTGAGACATAAAAAGGGTTCAATTTCTGTTCCTTTCATGGAGACAAGCTCTGTGAGAAAGAAACATCTACAAGTAATTAGCCCCCAACTATGGCTAATCCAAGGCAGTCCTCATTGCTCTCAGACCAGTTGTTGAGAGGATTTGGAAAGAAGTGAATTTTCATCTTCCACTTTATATGTTGTTATGGGTTTGTGTGGCAAGGCGGTAGCTTCTGTCAGAAGCTGCCAGAAGCTTTCCCCGTGTCTGATAAAGCCAGTGCCAGATGGCTCTAAGACGGACCCACCACTGCCCAAAGCCAAGCCAATCAGTGACTGTGGTAGCACCTTTGTGATAACATATTTAAGAAGGGGAAGAAAAAAAAACTGCGGTGAGACGACAGTTAGAGAGAGAAGTGAGACTATGTGAGAGAAACCACTCTGCAGACACCAAGGCCAGTGAAGAAAGGAGGGGGGAGGAGGTGCTCAAGATGCCGGAGCAGAGAGTCTTTCATTGCAGATCGTGCTGAAGACCATGGTGAGGCAGGCTGTGCCCCTGCAGTCCATGGAGGTCCATGGTGGAGCAGATCTCCACCTGTAGCCCATGGAAGGGACCCCACACCAGAGCAGTGGTTCTGTGGGTCAGTGGACCCGTGGAGAGAGAAGCCCACACCGGGGGAGGTTTGCTGGCAGGGCTTGTGACCCCATGGGGGACCCACACTGGAGCAGCCTGTTCCTGAAGAACTGCACCCCGTGGAAGGGACCCACACTAGGGCAGTTTGTGAAGAACGACATCCTGTGGGAAGGACCCACACCGGAGCAGTTCGTGAAGAGCTGCAGCCTGTGGGAAGCACTCATGGAGAAGTTTGTGGAGAACTGTCTCCCGTGAGAGGGACCTCATGCTGGAGTAGGGGCAGAGTGTGAGGAGTCCTCCCCCTGAGGAAGAAGGAGCAGCAGAGACAACATGTAATGAACTGACCACAGCCCCCATTCCCCATTCTTCTGCACTGCTCAGGGGTAGGAGGTAGAGAAAATTGGGAGTGAAGTTGAGACTGGGAAGAAGGGAGGGATGGGGGCAAGGTGTTTTAAGATCTGGATTTATTTCTCACTATCCTACTCGGATTTGATTGGTGATGAATTAAACTCTCTTTTCTCCCCAAGTTCAGTCTGTTTTGTCCATGACAGTAATTGGTGAGTGATCTCTCCCTGTCCTTATCTCGACCCTTGAGCCTTTCATCATACTTCTTCTCCCCTGTCCAGCTGAGGACGGGGAGTGATAGAGCGGTTTTGGTGGGCACCTAGCATTTATCCATGCCAAACCGAAACATATGTTTTTCTGAGGTGGATGATGAAAAATCTCATCAAGAAATACTGCTTTAGTGGCTTGGTTATCAAAAGTTGTTGAAATTTGAAACCTTTTTCTTATCATAAATTACTTTAAAAGATTTCCCAATCAACAAGACAAACATGCAGTAAATAGGAATACATATATTACAGCTTGTATAGCATGCAGATACTATGTACACACATAGTCTACAGAAAAAATTGTTAGATTAAGAACATGGAAGTGGTACCTACATAAGATATTTTAGCACCCAAAGCTCCGCCACCACTTGGTCATCTGGTCTCTCCACCTGTTTGCCTTCCTGAGGTGCTCTGCAGTCAAAAGCATTTCCCTCACCTCATTAGACTGCGCAGAAGCAGCAGCAGCAGCAGCAAGAGAAGCTTAGGATTGTATGTTCATTGAAGAAACTTCTAAAAGGAAGTTTCTCACCCCATTCCTTTTGCAACTCTGAATGCACAGTTCTGTAACATTTTACAACATTTACTACTCTCTGTGCCTCCTATGTTTGCAGTGCAGATGGTACTTTCTGCTTCTTTCATTTATTTGTGCACAGGTTTCCTAGAAAATAATTTCTTCAGCTCTTGCTTGATAGTTAGTTGTTTTATCACACTATCCTGTTCTGCATCTGTCCCAGCCTCTTCAGTCTAGTTTCTTTGTTCTCTGGATAACAGCTAAACAATCGTTTGCACATGCTGAACTGACAATATCACAAACCACGGAAGAATTATTCTGTTTATTGATACTACATTTCCTTAACTATTTTTAGGCTAATCCAGCTTGGTTAGGTCTACTACTGTGTTCTTTCTCATTTATCTGTATACAGAACCTGCCTTGTACCACATCCTTGTGACAACAAGTACTTTCTCCATACAGAAAGATGCACAAATTTTTCATTTTGAAGACTTCTACAAAACAATACATTGGTTTGCTAACACTCAAAGCATCTGTGTTCCCTTGAGAGCTCCATAGTTTATTTTCTGCTCCAACAGCTTCCATCCTTCCAGTGCGTTGTCTATCACTGGTGCTAATTTGCTTCATCTGAAAGCTCAATGTTATCTCTCTTTTTCTGTATGGTTTCTATGAGGCAACAAGAGCAGACACTCTTAAAACATACTGCTATGTTAAGTGTGGGACTTCATGACCCGGGTACCTGGATACAGGTAATGCAATACCTGCCCACATTTCTGCTGCCATTCTTCCTCTAGGATCACAAGATATTGTCCAACAACATTGTCAGGTTGTTATAATAATCTCATCAAAACTTTCAGAGATCTCAGTTTTCTAGTGTAAGCTTGTCATGAGGTCTCTGCATATATTCGACACCTTTAGACTTTTATTTAATATTCCATTTCTTTTACAATCATAGAGTCATGGAATCATTTGGGTTGGAAGGGACCTTTAAAGGCCATGTAGTGCAAACCCCCTCTGCAATGAGCAGGGACATCAACTAGATCTGGTTGATCAGAGTCCCGTCCAACCTGACCTTGAATGTTTCCAGGGATGGGGCATCGGCCACCTCTCTGGGCAACCTGTGCCAGCATTTCACCATGCTCATTATATAAAATTCCTTCCTTATATCTAGTCGAAATCTACCCTTTTTTAGTTTAAAACATTAATCCTTGTCGAATCACTACAGACCCTACTAAAATGTATGTCCCCATCTTTCTTATATGCCCCCTTGAAGTAATGAAAGGCCACAATAAGGTCTGTCCTGTCTGATATAAATTATCATGTTATATCACCTGCAGTCCATTTGCCAACACTGACTTTAAAGGGCATCTAGGACTGCCTTCACCCATTCCCAACCTTTGAATGACTAAATTTAAGTGAGATTAACATGATCTCTTGTACTCTATGGATTTGTCCTTGGTCAGAATAAAGGCTGCATTTTGTCGCCCTCTCTGATCACACAGAGAGCTTGGAGGCCTGCACCTGGTAGCCAGGTGCCTATAACTCAGACAGATAAAGGGCAGAGATTTTAGCTGGCCTCAGAAAAGCAGCATACCTAAACAGTTTCTTGTTTTTCTGGAGCTTTTGTTGCTATTGCAGTTATCTTGAAGAGGTAGTTTGTTATTTCTCCTCATCAATCAGCCCTTTAATGCATCTTTCAGCCTTCTGAGGATAGATCCACAAAGTGCAATGTACAGCCCAGTGCATGTATGGGAAACAGGTCTGGGTCTTCCCAGGCCATTACAGTCTGTGTCTCAGCAGAGCTAATTAGTCCTTCTGTGACTGAAGCACCATATCATAGCAGCTTTACTGCTGGTATCCTTACTAGCTCATAGCTTTAGTGTCCCTGCATGGAAATACATCGTGCTATGTAGACCTGTTGTGAACGCAAGCACATAATAAGATTCAGCTAGTCCAGCAGGTCAACAGAAAGACTTACAGCTCATTCTAAAACAGCAAAAACGTAATTGCCCGAACATAAAGTCAACATTTCATTTTTTAGAGCTAACTTCATCTCCATCCAGGGCCTCACACATGTAACAGCAGGATAAATCAGCAGACCAGAATTGCATTTTCGTATTACACTACCAACTCATCATATTGCATGTACAACATAACGTAGTTCCATGCAAAATATTTAGATCATGAAAATTCTTTCTCAAGACACCCAAGGGGTCAACGGTGACAGCAGAGAAAAGTACTGTACCACCCTCTGAAGCGGCAATAAGGTTTTCAAAGTAATATCATCTAGTATGTACTCAGCCCTTTTTGTAAAACTTACTATTTCTTTTGAAGTTCCCTGAAGGGGCTTAATACATTTTGATACATGTTCTTTTTGCATAGTCTGGTGCCTTTGCGTCTGCTGTAATAGATTATTTTTATCATCATTATCAACCACAACAATTACAACAAAGGCAAAGGAAAAGGTATTTGTCTGTATTACCTTTCAAATTCGTGAACAAACAATTTCTCAGTAAACCATTTCAGACATCCTCCAAACACTACAACCTTTTACAAGTTCAGACTACCAATTAAGATCATGCTAGGAATGCAATCAAGGATCTCAGCACTCAGAAGTTAATTATCTCCTCAGGCTAAGTCATAAACATACTTGTTTTGTTTTTGTCCACTTCATCTAATGATATAATATATTTGGAAGATACAGATTTTGTCAGTTGTTATCAAGAGGGCTTACGGTGAGTCTGTGGGAGCTTTTGTCACTGCTGAAATACAGCAAAAGCTAAACCATTTCTGTGAATTATCAACACTGGGTACCATGTCCAAAATTGCCCACAGTATGCCACACCACATAAAGCTCCAAGATTGTTACAGATCTTCTCTGCATGCTCAGCCAACTTATTCATCCCCAAAAATGGATGGATTTGAGCCATGCATATACACTTGCTCAATATATATGCTCTGTGACAGATGATTTAGACTGACCTCATGGAAAGCTGAACAAGGCTGAAGATAAATAACTGAATAATTCTTTCTATTCCCAATCAAATGGCTGCCTGATTCACAAGGGTCAAAAACCTCTATGACTATCAAGAAGCAATGGCAGTGTTTGAAACTTCCAAATTAATCCAGCTCAAAGTTGGATTGACTGGCCCGGAGACTTCTAATTGCCAGATGGTTCTGCTAATGCCCACCTGGGAAAGTGTGTTATTTGGGTGACTCACATATATAATCTGATCTGCTGCCAAAAGGCTGTGGTTGAAAGCAACGTACTGTCAACATTTCTAGGTTTTAGATGTGTTTGTGGACTGATAACAGCCATCACTTTTCAACTCCACTGTAATTCTTGAAAATTCATCACAGATAAACTATTACAAAGGAGGTACATTTTCAGGATGGGTATTTAACCTTGTTCCACTTCCACTTTCCAAAAGTGCACATAAACTCTCGTGGGTCTTTTGTTATATCTGTATTTTCAGCTCACTGCTGGTCAGTCTGGCAACAAGAGCAGACCCACCCGCTATCAACATCACAAAACTTCACAAAAACTTTAATCAGGATAAAGTGGGGATAGATAGATTTGAGGTGTACTATCCAATTCGCAGACTCAGGAGCAAATTCAGGACATACAGACTGAACCAGAACTGCCCATGTTCTACACTAGCAATCGGGGTGGGACAAGTGCACCATGGTAAGACCACATCCAACCAGCAGAAATTGAGCTCTGTTCTTCCAGAACTGAGTGTGGATTATTGCAGCTGGTTTTGCAGACAGGCTATAAGCAGCAATGTGTGCCAGTCATATGAGATAGCACACTCATGAGTCTATGAGTCTGCTCTTAACTGTGTATTGCAGACATATCAAATAATCATAGAACCACAGGATAGTTTCCGTTGGAAGAGACCATTTAAATATCATCTAGCCCACACCCCACCCCACCCCCGCCATTGGCGAGGACATCTTACACTAGATCAGGTTGCTAAAAGCCCATCCAGACTGACCTTGAACACTTTCAGTGATGGGGCATCCACAACCAATATCCTTTTGGTCTTGTGTGGCAAGGCCATGGCAGGTAACTTATTTCAGCAGAGGGACAAATAGTATGATGGAAACTGTGCTTGGGAGGAATATTAGCAGCCAATGCAACACAGAATGTAATGGCAGCAGTAAAAGCTTCTGGTGAAAAGTAGCGGGCTCACGACAGCCAGTTAGTGGATATTCTCCCAGTGACCATCATTCATAAAGAAAAGAAGTGATGGCAAATAAGTAATCATCATTACTTCTTGTTTTCTGCTAATAACTCTGAAAGCATTGCCTTGCTGCACTGCTTGCTCACCATTGCAGCCTGCCAGTGCCGCAGGTGATCAGTGCTTTATTATGCACACTGTAATGTGGATCTTACTTGTTATTCACTGTTTTGCATGACAAGGTTTCTATGGGGAGAAAACCATTCCTCATAAAGAAATAGTGAGAATTCACATTTCACATTCACCATTTCGTATGCTCTTTGTGGTTTAGCACTTTACATCCATCACAGACTATATCCTGAAAATCTGCCAGAAAAATCCCACTTGTTTTTGTAACATAGATAACCATTCAACACCAGTAAATAAAATATAGTATCTGGGAACGTGATACAGCAATTTATTTTACAGCAGCTTCAAAATCAAGGAAGCCATTGGGGGGGAGCTGACAAGGTCTTCACTGTATTCTAAATGTTAATCCATGTGGTCCCATTCAATTCACAGAGCAGAATAAATACATCTCTGGTATAAACAGGCATGACCATATTGAGAAGTTGCACTCACAAATGCCAGCAGTGAGTTTGGGCCAACTTGCCTATACGCCTTGCATTCCTGCTTTCAGACTGACTTTTTGAAACAGTCAACGATGTCAAGAGATTCATCCGGTTTCACCAGCGTTTTTATTTTCTGGACATTTAAGAGATATGGTCCAGATCCAGCAAATGGACATATTTGCTGTCCTAGGCCTGAAATTTAAACTTTCATGTCTTGCAGTGGAGTTGGCTGTGCTGAGACAAGACTGTTTTCTATGCATGATGGAGTGTTGAGATCCTAGACTGAGAGCCACAACAAACAGCAGCTCAGAGCTGGCAACACTAGGAAGTGTCAAGCAAAAACATGTCTGAAAATTTTTCTCTAACTTGAATATAAGCATGGAGGCTGCCACAAAGCACCTCTATCAAATATAGCTCTAGCCTACTGTTTTCTCAAAGGGAACTGGGGACAAAATTCACAAGGAAACCCCTGCTGCTTGGTCACTGGGGTTTATGGGTAAGAAACATCTGCACAAGATGGGGAAGGACTGGATGTTAGATAAGTTCTGAACCTCCATTCCAAAGACCAGGAGAGTGATGTCATTCTGGCAAATACTGAGGGAAAGCCACTCTGCCTGTCTAGTAGGAGAACGGACACTTTGCAGGCAAGAAATCCAACTTAGAGGTTGTAAGGGAAGGTTGACAAAGAGGGAACCTAATTTTATAGTTTCAAGGATATTTAGACATTCCTCAGTAAACGTTAGAAGTGATCTAGAACCAAACATTTGAATCTTAGATTCCCACTTCCCTGAAGGTTGCATGAACAATTTGTCTATTGTAACAAGGCACATGTAACACCACATCAACAACCTCAGCTGAATTCAGGGTAGTCCAGATGAGCATAGGAAAAATTAGCATAAGGATGTCTTTTTTCTGAAACCTGGAAATCTGTGGAAGGAACTCCCAGTAGGACCACCCCAAGAGCTGCAGTGAGGGATTGCAAAACTCACTTTCCTAAATGTAGGTGCCTATATTTTAATCAAAGGGCACTTTAGGCTATCTTTTTTGTTTGCTGCTTCTGACCCTCCATCAAGTGTGCTTAAATGAGTTCAGGTTTCTATGTATTAATAAGAACTTTTCTAACCTAATATGGAAATATTTTATACTTTTTTTTTATGCTTCCTGCCAGAAAAGTCACATTCAGATTACAATCCCATAAGTAAAGTTGCCAGACTCTTCCACAATAAACTGTACTCCAAATCCCTCATGCTTCCTTTTACTTTTTTTTTTTTTCTAAAGGGAAGAAATTTCTCATCCATACCTGTTATTGTGGCCCTAAGGCAAGAGCAAAGAGGCTCTGGATCTTAAAATGTGAGTCACAATTCTCTCAGTCCAAAGGGCCAGAGCTCTTTGTCTCAGTAAAAGAGTAGTCTATGAAGCCTCCATGAGAAGAGAAGAAATAACTCCAAAGTTTAAGTATGGTTTTATTTTGGGCTAAAAAATATTTATGTATTTACTTTGGTTGTCTCAAGGAAGAATTTCTGAAGCACACTGGAACTCTGTAAAGATGCAAGAGTGGCTTTCATGTTTGCCATGTTAAGCTGCCAACAAGCAGAAGCAGTGTAAGCAATTGCACTGGCCTCTGAAATATTTTATTCCTTTCCTGTACTCTCAAGGATGTCCCAAGGATGTTCCAAAAGCCTTTCACTTGCAGCATTGGAAAATTTACCACCATTGAACCACTTCAATTAAAGATGAGTATCTCTTAACCGGTAGCAAACCTAACCTTGCCATTGTCTTTTTTGCACGAGACAACAAGCCCATTACACATTGCACAGTACTTTAACAAAGCACTTGATTGTGCACATCTAAACTCACATAGCAACAGTAAAATAATTCCGTTTAGAAAGTACTCACAGATACAGAAACACACACATATACACCTACTGCACTAAGTGAGATATCGCAAATTGTTTACAGTGCTTTTAACGCATTCTTCATGGATAGTTTTTGTCAATGAACTGGAAGAATATATCATTGCAAAAAGCTTTGTTGATAATATGAAGAGCTGAGGATTGACTAATAACAATATTCAACCATCAGTACTGAGTCAATAATGTTATAGGTCTGCTGTGGACGAACAACCTGTACTGTATTACAGCAAAGCATAATTCATCTGGGACTGAAAAGTGAGGACTGCACATGTGAACTTTGGGACCACACCTTGAAAAAACAGTGATTTTCTAAAAGGCCATGACTAGTATACAGAGATAACAGACTGGATACAATATTCATCCAAAGAAGTACCAAGACCTGCCAACTACTCTCTTCTGTCCAAAGCTTTCCCCCAGGACCTGAATAAATACTCTTCTGATGAGAATCTGAAAAAATCTGGTATAAATTTATCTAATGAAAAAGAATGTAGAGAAGCGATAGGATCTTGATGTAAGAGTACTGCCACAGAATATACCAGAAATGTGCATCTCCTTTTAATGCTGTATCATTAAATAGAAAAGAAAATCCCAAGTCTGGAGGCTGAAGCAAGCAACAATCAACGAAAAGTAAGTTGCTCATTTTTAATGAAAGGAGAATTAAAAAATGGGGCAATTTACCAATGAACTTTCAATATTTAGGAGTCCTTTGAAGAAGACAAGATATCTTCTTAGAAGTTGTGAATTTGGTATGAAGTTATTGGTTTTAAGAAAAAGTGAAGTGTGTATTTCTACTGCCTGTGTAATGCAGGTGACCAGAAAGGTCTCTTTTCCCTCAAAATTGGTCGATGCATTACTTGGAGGCTAGATCTGTGATAGATCTTAAGTAGCTTGGGTCTTTTAATGAAATTCCTCTGATCTCAGAACAGCATTAATGCAAAGAAAAACACACAGAGAGATTTGGATTTCCTTATATTAGCCTTAAGCGGTCACTGTTATCTGTGCCTATTTTTCCAGTCATTCAATGATTATCGCTGGATTTTTCAAAGCCATTTCAGTCTTAGGCACCCAGATGCCATTGACTTTCAACTTACACTGTCTCCATTGACTATAGACCTCATCAACACAAAATGTACCTCTAACTGGACTGTTCTTTTCAAGAGTTAACTGCAGCAAATTGGTTACATAATTAGAGCTACAACTTGCCTCATTACAAACAAGCAATGAAAACTTTAATCCTCGTTCATCCAAAGAATCAAAGTGTGGAAGCTCTAAATCTTGTCTGAAATGGCAGATTAGAAAAAACCTTGACAGTGCTAAATGGAGACAGGGAACTATTTTGGAAGACTTGTAAGGTAAATTGATCATGCATGACTCTATTTCTGCCTTAGGGGCAATGTTGATGAACACTGAAAATGCTGCTGTACAGAAAAGAGCAATAGATATTTCTCTGCTCTAATTTATTCTCCACTTCCTATAATTAGAAGAAATTATTGTTGTGTGATATTCGTTCATCTCATTAGGCAGTTTAAGAAGAAACAAATTCATCCTTTCTGAAGAGAATGATGCTTTTCTGAAGGTGGCAAACAATTCTCAGCCTCCATTTGAAGAATTAAACCAAGTGTTTATAATCCATTTTTCTCAAAGCTGCTAATGGCCTGTTATAAAACCATATGTGAGCATAAGTTAGATGCAGTTGTGGGGCTTTTGGCTCTTTCAGTCCGCTCTCTTTACACAAAAGCTCGTGTCTTTCTGAAGCAGTGATTGCTTAGCAAAATACACAATTTTTGCCACTGTACAGCCTGCCTGGTAACTAGGAAGGAGAAAAATGAACCTCACTCCCTATCCAAATCTGTTACTGAGGATGCCACCACCTCTCCATGTGGCACATACCACTGAAAAAACAGTAGGAATGTGTGATTCAAGAGTCTCAGTCTACAGAGAAAATAATTCTGTCGGAGGGAGAAGCTGACCCTCAGAATTTAGTTCCTATGGTCTTAGATGTTTACCTGTTGTGAAACAACAATGATGGTCCATAAACTAAGCCAAGCTAAATAAGAATTACAGTCCACTATACATAGTAAACTGCTAGATTTTGAACTTACTCTTTTTGGGGAAGGGTAGGTGTCATCCAGACATGTGGTGTCCAAGACAATAAATATTCAATCACTCAAGGGAAGACTCTGGACTTCTTGAGGGTTGGGGCAGCTCCAGGCAGGTAAGAAACAGAAGATCTTCTTCAGACTAGATGTCTGTATCCTTGAGGCACTCCAGGGAAGGGACATCTGTTTAGATAGCACATCTCCTCTTCACCCTTCAAGAGGAGGGGCATGGAGAGGTAGGATCCTTCCCACCAATTCCCCAAGAGAAAAGCCTATAAATTCCTCTACCTGTTCAGAGTGGGCTCTGTTTTGGGCTGCTGGTTTGCAGTGCTTTGCTATAAAGTAGGATCAGACACTTTTCTAAGTCTCTAAATGTCTCATACAACCAGTGACAGCAGGGCGTTGTGTTTTGTTGTGATTTGATTTGACTGATTTTACTCTGAATAAACAGGAAAGTAAGGATTTTGTTTCAGATCAGTCATAAAGAACATTTTCATAATCCAGGGGCAACAAAACAAAAAAAAAAGGAAATAAAAGAAAAAAAAATGTAGTACAGGCAGCATTTGACTACTGTGTGGTACCCAAGCCATCAGAAACTCTTTGTGTGTTTATCTTGCAATTAGAGTTGAAGCAGGCTGTTCTCCTGAGTGCGAATCCTTTATATGCCACTGTACCCTATTTGGCTGACTTCTCATCTCAAGCCAGAATTGAACCACATGCCTTGGGATAAAGAGTGCTTAGATAGATATGAAAAAAACGTGCTTCTCAGATGTTGTGAAATGGTCTCTCTTTTTTCAGAGAAAGAGCAAGAATGAGATCAGATTAGTGTACTGTTATGATCCCCCTGTCTTTTGTTCTCTTGCTCTGATGTACGCACAAAGCCAGGCTGACGATTGTATCAAAAGTATGGGCCCTCTGCCTTATAGCAAGTCTCTCTGTATTTCTATGTATGTGTGTCTCTGTGTGTGTGTGTGTGCTAAGAAGCTGTTTTTTCTGTTGGCTGTTCCAAAGCAAACTGCATGTGGTGTACAAAACACAGACTAGATGTAAACAGTGATTATATGAAAAATATCTGATGTGAAGCTATGTGGATGTCTAGGTATTAGACACTTACAGGGTTACCTTTTCACTGGAGGTTGGAAAATTTCCTTGAAAAATGAGCAAAAGTCAGCATACCCTGCAAATCTACAGCTGGTGATGGAGAAGCGCAATGACCCCTACTCATAGTTCTCACCTATGGTAAAACTCACACCTGAGACAGTCCCTGCTATTCCCAGCAAAAACTTAGCTCCCATTTTCAGTTCACCAGCCCTAGGATTAATACTTACCTACTACATTGCATCTTTCCTTTTTCCCTTGATAAATTTTCTATCACACTTTCTAGGACAATCCCACTTTATGATCGAACATACTAATCCCTCTCATTTGCCTGCTTTTGAGTCTATTTCTTTCAAAGGTCTAGGAAAACATGAGAATGGCTAAGAAAAGAATGCTAACAAAATAAGTGACAAAAAAGAAGGAAACAGGAGACAGTTCTCAATACCTTTGCTCACAAGCTTGTACCACCCTTCTGTGATTGAGACATTTAACAGTTTTTGATAGACTTCAAAGCAAGTCATTATAGGTTTTTGTCAGTGTCAACAGAAATATTTCCCATTCTAAAATGACTTTCTAAGAGAATTGAGATGAATCAGCTTCGAGTAACGCTGATTCCTCTCCCTTAACTGTAAAATGTATCTTGCCTAGTCCCAAAGAACTAACTTTTTGGCATCTGATATTAGGGAGTCCAAATCCTGTCCTAACTATACTCCACTAATACCCTTTGACTATATATCAGTAATCTCCATACAGATGATCTCACGTCTGTGGTAACTGTATTATAACATGGCTAAAGGCCCACAGACCTCTTGAGCATAGCTGAGCTGCAGATGACACTTGGTCGTATGCAGGTGCCTGCGCAATCCCTGCAAGCAAACATTCTTGGAAAATGGCCAGAACAACAGCTACTGCTAAGATGAAAATGTGAAAGCACACAGTGTGTGCAGATAAAACACACAACAGTCTCTGGAGAGTGTTTGCCAAAACCCATCATAGTAAATAAATGAGTATCAGCTGGACTAAACAGTCAGTGGGTAATTTCAAAACTACTTTTGAAAAGGAGGAGTCAACCTGAAAAGGCACATTAACATAGCATAAATTTTTAACAGTAAGGAGCGATCTTGGAGCAAGACAGGCAGCAGTTTGAATCTGGTTTGATGCCATCAGAAGTTGCCCCATGCCATCACCACCTGGCCAGTCTAGGCTGAGCATCCCCTGGGATGCCACAGGGAGATGGCACCCAGACAGTGAGGGACAGTCAGGGTGGCAAGCAGGGACCTTGAAGTGTGTGGGAGTCCGTTTAAGGGGTTTTTTTCTTTTTTTGCATATGCTTTGAAGTTTCTTTCCAATTTGTTTTAGCTTTGGCTAACTTTCTACCTTTTTTTTCCTTTTTTGTTGTGTGGGGTTTTTTTTTAAATTTTCAGAATTGCATTATTTTCTTAACTGGACACACTATGAAAAATTGTGACCAAGACATCTGGTTTTACCTTCAAGCTATGTCGTATTTTACACTTTTTTGGTGATAGAGAGGATATTTTCAGACATAGTCCTGTATGAAACAGGGAGAATGTTTACAACAGAAGACAACTTCCAAATCTAGCTGAGAGGTTTAATCTCAGAGGTGTAACAAGAACCGGGCACTGGAGGATGGAGAACAGGAAATTCAAAGTGCTCATTTTTAATGATTTAGGTAAAGAACTGTCAAATCATATGCTGCTATAGACCACCTTTCCCTGGAAATCTTAAAAAAAAAAATCAGTATTTCCCTATGAGATCTAGTTTAGCTCATCTTCAGATGATTTGGCTTGATGTGGGAATTATGGAGCTAAATTAATGGGTCAGTGTTTTCTAGGTTGTCAGACTAAAAGGTCACAGCTGTCTTTTTAAGATCTACGAAACTTCAGAGCTGACTTAAAAATAGAAAGTGGAGTTTGGGTTCAGGTTTGGGGAACTTCTTGTTAATCTGAAAATATTTTGGGTTTCTTTTTTTTAACACAACTGTATTTCAATATTCATTAGAGTTCTGTTTTTCTTTAAAAAATGAGCTGGTTTACTCTAAAATCAGAAGAGGTCTACTTACTGATATTTTTAAATGCAATTATAAACTTTCAGTTAGATCTCCTGGGATTCTGTACTGCAGTTTCTGTTTCTCCATTTTTAAAACTCTGAAAATATTATTTTTGGTATCTATACTATAAAAATGCTGTTTTCCAGCAACAGAAAGAGTGATGCTCTTTGTCCCAAGGTGAATGCAAGTTAAAGGCCGAAGAAGCAAATTTGGAATTTTGCAAAATAAATCCTGGGTTGGTTTCTATCTTGATTTCATTTGATCTTAAAGCAGTAAATCCTTTCACATTCGTCAGCGGGAAATATCAGCTGTGGCACTCTACCGCATGTCAGTGCCGAAGCTGTTCGTGAGTTCAACAAAGTACAGCAAATACAGTGAGTAAGAGAGCAATGTGAAAAAAGGACAAGCTAAAGACAGAAATGGAGAAATCTGATGAGATGAGGAAAACACAGCTAAATCAGAATAAATTTCCAAAGGTAAAATAAATGGAAGGGGTTAATTTTTTTTCAGAAGTGCTTGATTTTCAGCCTATGGTTAAACACGAAAAACCAGACAAGACAGCTGCCTGATGCTCTGTTTGTTTAGGAGACAAGAGTTTAGAGGTTTAGAGAAGGACAGTTGGTAGTGAGTAACTGATTACTCGAAATAAACTATTAGGTGCAGCTATAAACCGTTATTAAGCCAGGAAGAGATATTGTGTGAGAGTGTGCGTGCATGTGCATACACACACATGTTCCTCCTGTTTACTTCCCCTGTTACTGTGCGGTTCTGTGATATTTTCTGCATCTCCCTGACCCTTCCTTCTATATGTTGAGTGGGGTTTTTTTTCAGTCTATCTTTCTTTCTTCCTTTCTCTCACTGTGTTTAAAATGTTGTGATCACTAATATCAGACATAGCTTTATAGGTGGCTAATTTAAATTTTGCTTTATGTCCTTAAAAAAAAAAAGCTGTGATAGAGTGAGAATATACGTGTGAGACAGAATGTAGAATAGCTGTGGATGTGACAACTTAGATAATTAATTAGTCCTTTTCATGTCAGCAGGGGGGTGCATGTATTTTGATCTTGTGCATAGATTCTCATTCACGAGTTTGGGGTTTTTGGGAGGTTTTTTTGATGCCTAGAAAAGTGACACCTTTAACTTCATCCTGGATTCGATAAAGTGTCTGGTCTGATTACACGGATCTGAATGATGCATGTTAGCACCCTGCTTATTAACCACTCTTCATCTGCATCAGGTCTGTGTTTGACACCTGTCTCAATTTTCCCATCATATGCCTGCTGCGCAACACTGTCATAAGAACAGCAGACAGATACCAACCCCTGTTTTTCAGGGGTCTTGATATAGCAGCTAAATATAGACAAAAAAAGTACTTAATTGGCTTTTATTCTTACCCTCTTCTTTCTTTCCCCTGTGAATGCAAATGTCCATGAATTTCCTAAAATCCCAGTTCCACTTTTCAGATCAGCTGCTTTGAGGATACCAATAAGGCGACCAGCCACAGAAATTACTCAGGTGCCCATTCCTGGGCTCTGTAAAGCCTCAGCAAACAACAGAACTGACTTGTTCACTGCCTTTCAATTTGAAAATACCTGTCAGTACCTCTGTTTAGCAAGGACTTCCGTTACACCATCAGATAGCATGTTTAGAAACATCATTTGAGGTCAGGATGATAAAAGCAGGAGGAATTTATGAACACATGAAAGGACAATATAGCTCAATGGCTGGATGTGGATTTGGGGTTTAGGAGATTTAGGTACAGTACCTTGCTGTCTATCCCACAGGTAAGATTCAGTTCATCTAATTTTGCTGTCTAAAAGTAGTTTTAGGAAAAAAGTAAGTACCTGTAGAGTAGTATTCCACTTTATCATAAAGTAAGATCCTAACACCTTCAGTGTTTCTATCTTGTTTTTCCAACGGAGGTTTGACTAAATCACATGATTAATAATCTTTTTATTTTTACCATCTCATCTCTCTCTTTTCCACTGCTACGTCTAGGATATAGCATGTCATTCCCACACTCAACCTGTCTCCAAAACCTGTATTCGGTCTTTTTTCAGTCGTCTTCAACAACCTTTCTAATCCTCATTGTTCTTCCTTAGGACAAAAACTATAATAAACTCCAATGCAGGGTGGGTCATGGAAAATTTTTTTTACTAATGTCATTAATTTTTCCCAATGCTTTCCATTACATCCTATCCCTCTTCATTCTTCCCTTGGACTTCAAATACTGACCCTCCTGGGGACTTGGCTTTGTCTTTTCATGACCCTCTGTATATCAGCAGCAATGAAAGCAAGCAGCAGGGCTTCTGGAGTCCATCAGCCTCTCACACCACCAGAGATTGGAAAGTTTTTCGTATTGTTTGCTATCTCCCTGCCTTTGTATGGTGCTCACGCATGTCTATGTTTTCTGAGCTCTTATGAAATCTATCTGTGTCTTTCTCCATTCCTTTTCACAACAGAAGAGCTGAAGATTTATGTATTTATATTTATTTTAACTATTTTTCTCTCAGATGTTTCCAAGAAAAGCTGAAGAAGGAAATACCCAAAGACTCAATCTGTCACAGGAAGTTTATTCACCTTCACTCACAGGCTTTTCAGAACATTTCCAGAATTATCCTGGTTTTCCAGACACTTCATCATGTGCTGAACACTACAGAGCATGTAAAGAATGGAGAGACCAAGTTTTGGGGTCATATCTCATTTTCCTCCATCTGATAATTGATGGGATGCCTGAGTGGCATGGACAGTTAGAAGCCCTCCTGCCTGTGCAAATCATTTTTAACAGACTTCAAAGATTTTTATTCCCACAGCTATGCTATAAAATAGGGAAGGAGTGCACCCATTTCAGAAAGGATGTACTGATGAACAAATCAGCCTTACTGACTTGTCCAGTATTACACAGTTTGTGGATGTGCAAGGAATTGAGGATAGCTCCTCAGCCCTACCCTAGTTCTCTAGAGTATCACCCAGATTATTGGCTCAGCTCTCCGTCAGCTGGAACACTGAATCACTGAACAGGAGTTATTCCTTTGTTTAGCCCTCTTTTTCCAACGACTTATAATTGCAACAAGTTCAGCTTGGATTTTTTTTATTTTTTTTTAAGGGAAAAAAGGAAATGCTCTGTGGTAGGTTGATTTTAAATTCCGTGGAGGCCACAAAACCTTCAGGCTACCACAGTTCTGAGGTATTTATAACATGGTATTGATGTTGTGAAGCAATTCACCTCCACCCCTGTCTGCCTTGAGACATCTTTTTTTCAGAGGGAAGTAAATACAAGTTCAAGGTTACAGGAGAACATTTCCTTGGCTTGTCAGCTCCTCCTCTTTCAGCTTGACTGGAGAGCTGCTTCATGCTCTCATACTTTATTCGTGTGATCAGACTGCAGGAGGCAAATGAGAGCCATGAGGGTTGTGGCATTTGTGGTTTATTCTAACAGTGGTTTATTTTCAGGCGAAAAAAAAAACCTGAATTTTTCACATTGAAAAATGATCTGGGCTGTCTCATGTTAGGTTGCTTTAAGGGTGGGTGGTAGCTGTTCGCCCTTTTCTCCTCTGGCAGGTTTCTGCTTAGGTTTGGTGACAAGTGACATTATTAGTGCTGATGGCCAGGCCTTGAACTCACTGTGTTGATTGCCTGAATGTTTCTGTTTCTCAATGTAATGAAAGAACAATCAGTGCCTCTGTGATATCCTCATGTGGCACTAACTGCTATTAGAATTTATTATCATTTGTTTGTAAGTATTTATTATACGTTCTGACAAGGGGCTCTACAGGCTCCAACTGAGACTGCAGTGATGTTGTATAAGGCATTGTGTAGATTCACAGGAACATGCTAAGAACTTACAATCTATATAAATGAGTAGGAATGGAGAAAAGGGACACGAAGTAGAAAATTGCCTTCCCTAGCAGTCATTTCAGCAGCTACCATGCAGTGCCTCAGTCCCTACACATTCGATCATGCTTCCTATCTCATTACAACAGTCAAAATGCACTGTCCTTGATTTCGATGTTTCAGCTAGGAGCATAATAACATGTAACTTTGGACAAAAAAGGCTATCTGAAAACCAAAAATTACAAGAATGCAAAAGGAAGAGGAGGAAAGGAATGTATAATTGGTTTGCACGCTAGATCCCTCCCCATCCTCTATTTATAAACAATATCCCTACCAAGAATAAAAACATGTATTTTCTTGTAAGAAGAAATATTCGGATCAGGTTTCTTTTTCTTTTATTTTCAGTAGAAAACTTTACTCCATGAAAACTAAGCCAATGAGAACTATTATGAGTGTTTCGGGAGAATAAATATATCATGCTGTAACTTAGGGAAAAAATTTGGGGGTCTAAACTGGCACCACTGTTTCCCTCTTAGACTCCTTGGGATGGTGCTGGAGAGATCTGCACTGGGTTAGCTGACATGTTGTAGAACCTAGGGCAGATCTACGACCTCCTGGCACAACAACCAGAGGCCAGGTGGAATATACTCTGGCCAAAAAAAAAAAAAAGGCATTTGAGCCCTCTATTTAAAAGTCAAAATAAAATTTAAAAAGGTAAAATAAAATAGGCAAGCAAAAAAACACTGGATGAGCACCTACAGCGTCGCAGCTGGAGCCTCCCTGGATGGAGAACAGCATCACGAGTGGCAGCAGGGACCCAATCTCAGCATCCCAGGATGTTAGCTGGTCTCACACTACACATCTCCTCCCTCGGCAGAGCAGCATTGACAGACTTTCATCTGCCTGGTGCATTTCCACCACTCCCGAGAGTGGAGAGGCAGGTGCAGAGATAGGACCTGAGGCTGCTATAGGAATATACCCTAAAATATTTGCTCCAGCTTTTTACTCCTGTTTTTCAGTGGAGTGGGAGAAAGATGTCCTCTCCTCAGAGGAATCCAGACTTAATTTTCTAGCAGTAAAATCAACAGGCTTTTTTTTAAAAAAACAACACCAAAAAACCAGAACAAAACAAGGACATGCTAATGCAAATGTGGAAATTTTTTTCTTTGCTATTCAGCCTAACAAATAGTAGGAGACAAATTTGTGCCAGGGAATGTGGTCTATACCTCTAAGTTAATCAGCACTAAACGCATATTTAGTTAGTGGGAGGGGTGGAAATCAAGAACCTTGTTATTTCTGTTTCTTGGTTCCTGTGCATTTAAATTCACAATTACACTTCTAGAGGAAGCTGGCTCGTCAGCAGAGAGGTCTCTACTTATCAAGGGAGCTGCCTGTTTCAGATACGCTTAAGAAGGTATCTGTTGCCAAGGGGCCTCAGAGTTGTAACTGTTCACTGTTCTCATTTTCTCTTCTGCCAATTATCCAAACACTTTTCCCATTCACTTCATAATAATGATAATAACACCTTCATTAGATAATCTCAAGGCAATTTCTACTATAAAGCAAACTGAGGTTATTTCACCCTATCGACAAGAAGCAGAAGAGGTCACTTAGCCTTTGGCTGAAGCTAAATGCCCAAGCAAAATAGCCAGATTTCACCAGTTTCTCTTCTTTGAAAAACATCAGAAAAAATCTGCTGCTACTACCACTGCAAGGAAGCCAGTTGCTTGAAAATCTGTCCCCTTTTCTGTGCCTGAAGTAAGCAAAGATTCTTCCAGACTGATGGACATCCTTGGCTAACTCCGCATTGTTTGTGCCTTTGGCTAAGCCATGAGGATGAGGAACCTCAAATACAGCAGTGTCGCAACAACATAACATCACAAAGAGAGCTTGATTGTTCGTTTTCATCACTTCTCAGCTGCAGAGCTACAGATCATTTGCTGAGCAAGGCACCAGCCTGTCCGTAACGCATCACTGAAATCATCAAAGACTTTTCCTGTGAGAATCCTTTAATATTCCCAAAGCCTCAAGTTGGGATGCTGTGATTGAAGGTGGCTGGAGCGACAACGAACCTTTGCTGCTAGTAGGGAAGACTTTGTCAGTAACTGCTGTATCAAATTCCAGGTAGATTGGTACAGTACAGAAACAACCTACTCTAAGCTAGCAATCACACACAGCTTGCTGCTGTTCATGACAGTGCTGTAAGATATGCAGAATAGAATTTCACCTTGTTGTGATTGTAGATGAGCTCAGGAAACAGAATTCAGTTCCACATGAAAAGTCTTGTAAAAATGCACAGAGATAACAGTCATTTGTCTAAACCTATCTCTAGTAATGACACCATAGCTCTATTTTTATGCTAGACTAGATGTTCACAGCATTATAAGAGTGAAAATCTGACCTTCTCAGTTCTTTTCGTGGAGACCCTTATTGCTGAAGCCATCGTGATCTGAAGGTACAGGACTGGAATGTTTCACAGAGAGGTCTTATTAAGCCAGCTAATACAGGCAGGGGAAAAAAGAGCTGAGTTTTTGGCATCAGAGTTTGTGCTCCTGAGACCTCCTTTACTTTCTCCAACAGTTGGTTTAATAAAACCTGTTACCTATCCTTGTAAGCCTTGGCTTGCTACAGGATTCAGATCAGCAACCTGCGACACTATCCAGAGACATCCACCTCCCAGTGTCCTAACAATGTTCAGAACATGGTCCATAGGAATAAGCCAATGAGTCCTTGAGAAAAAAAGCCATATTTTAATTTGTGCCTCGAATTCATGCTGCAGATTGCTAGACATATGGAGCTCATTAAAGGCTTTCAAAGATAACAGAGCCATTGTCATTGGACTCCTGTTTCAAGTGCATATGGTTGCTTATGTACATGACAGTAGCAAAATACACAGCTTATCTCACAGTCTCTTCCCATACCTGAACAACTAAAATTGTTATAGACACAGGTAATGGAGGGTTCTTCTCCAGATGTATGCTTCCATCACTACATTCAGCTCAGAGATCAAGAGAAGATGTTTAAATTCACAAAGAATTGGAGACAAGATATTAGCAGCATGGCTCTCTTCAATGGGGTATTCTGAGTCCTGGTTATATAAGGAAAGTGAACCATGTGGGGAAAACTGTTATCTAAGGGGAAAGCAGGGCAGTGAACATGACTTGGGACTAGCATAGAACAGTTGTGTTTAAAACTTCTTGAGTTCTTAATTTGCCCTGTACAAAGTCAGGTTTTAAAAAATACTTGGCTGAGCCTTTGAAAAATATTTATGAATGCAAGGCTATAATGAACCGATCTTTATAGTTCTTATCATTATTTTCTTATACTTTCACCTTATGAGTGCCTAGAAGCCAACCATCCTGAGCTACCCTAAAATTGCCACTCCAAGGACAAATAGCAAATGATAGTTGACGTGCTCTTATCAGTCTTTCCATGGCATTGTTAATCTTGACTCAGGACTCCTTAGGTTTGGCTATCTTTATAACTCAATGAACTGCACATCAGGAAAACATGAAAAGAAAGAGTGCCTACCCTTCCTTCCTTCCTTTCTTTCTTCCTTTCTTCCTTCCTTTCTTTCTTTCTTTCTTTCTTTCTTTCTTTCTTTCTTTCTTTCTTCCTTTCTTCCTTTCTTTCTTTCTTTCTTTCTTTCTTTCTTTCTTTCTTTCTTTCTTTCTTTCTTTCTTTCTTTCTTTCTTTCT
>Ga0065711_1001824_pt1 | contig 38972 bp, 16 predicted proteins | sample Hoacrofraction12_FD_59098 | JGI IMG/M metagenome (GOLD analysis project Ga0065711, IMG submission 59098) | Hoatzin crop microbial communities from Cojedes, Venezuela - Epithelial fraction 12 v2 (version 2) | ecosystem: Host-associated > Birds > Digestive system > Esophagus > Crop | place...
AACCTTGAAAGCTTCAAGTAAAAAAGTCTCCTCTACTTTCACAGCCAAGCAATTTGAAGGAGAAGTTACCAGATAAAAACATTTCAACCTTTACTCCTGAACATCAGCCTTGTTTTCAGTCCTTTAAAATTACTATACTGACCGGCAGCAGAAAGATTAACTGTGCTCAGACTAATCAAACAAGCATGGGCATCAATACATCAGATATGAATTATTCATAAAACATAGTGTTCAGCAGTTTAGTCTCAGTAGCCGGTGATACTAACATTTTTTGATAATGCATTTGGGTCAGTAATACCTTTTCATATGCTTTGTAATCACAGTCAAATGTAGAAACCACTTACTACATACAAAAATATATACAGTATGGTGAAATAACAGTTTTTGTTTTCCTATATTGTGACAGTGATACAACTATGGGGAACATGAAACAACACCCTGGATAAATTATTCTGGGTCATCCCAAAGAAGTGATGCTACGACTGTTCTCTGCCTACCGATAAGACCGCACGCTAAATCTGTTCACTTCTTATTGCTTCTAGCTTCCTTCAGCTAATTCTGCTGCTGTTTTTTGAAGAAAGGTTACTTTTCTCCACTAGGTCCTTAAAATGTGTGTATATGCAACAGCCCATCAAATCTCCTTGGAATACTGTCTTCCTCCAACAAAAGACACCTCCCATTTTGGCATTTCTCAGTCTGTGACCACCATAACATGCAAGTGCTTCACAGCGCCTGTTGAATGCAACCCTCGCAACAGAGAAGTTCTTGCCTTCGTTTATAGAACAGGAAGATGAAGAGACAGAGCGAGTACGCAGCTCACTCGAACTTTCTAAATTAAGATGACAGAACCACATGTAGTGTCAGTAGACACAGTGTCCTTCACAGAGAAATCTGCAGTACGTACCCAACACAGGTACCCTCCACCAACCCCTTAGGAGCCCCTCTCTTTTTCTCTCTCCGTAGCAGCAGCTTAGGAATAACAATTACCTATACACGCACCCAAATGATACCAAAGTGCAAGTGAATATTCTCTTCACTGCCAAGTCTAAGAGCAAAGTCCTGTAAAGACTTTAGCATCCTAAAAATCAGGTTTGGGTTACCCACTGTGAGATACCTGGCCTTGGAATGAAACACAGTACGGCATCAGAGTTCCCCACACAATCTATCAGGAGAGCTAAAGACCGCAGCTTGGTATTCCCACGCTTGGCTATCACACTGGTCTTCATACCAACGCCTGTTCATTTCTCATTCCAATCCTCTCACTCTGTGAAGGTACCAATCACGTTAATGTTATGGCTTTTATAAGCTCCCCCATCACCACCGCTGTTCTTTTTGCTTTATGTCCCGAACCGATTTTCCCACCTGTTTCGGTGCTGCTCTCTCTTTCACTCTACCGTATACCTTTATACTTTTCCCACATTTTTCCTTTGGAAAGATTTTTCTCTCTTTTGTTGCTGCTTCCACAGTCCACCTAAGTACTGGCCTAGTCTGGCTTCTTTTTCTCAAAGCCACCACCTTAACACTGCTCTATTTTGCTTCAGTGGTCAGAGACCAGCTCCTCTTCTTCTGCTCCTCTGGTGACATAATACTTCGCTCTTTATTTAACTTACTCTGAAATGTGCAAGTACATCTGCGTACCATTCCGAACAGCTGAAGGAATTTATTTTAAATTGTCACTCAGTTTATTAATAAAGAAGAAAAATGCATGTGTATATTTTTCCTTAAAACAGAATACAGGTACTGTACAAAAATGTACAGGCAGATATCTTCACCCTCAGTCAGACGTGTGGCCAACGGGAACACACAGGCAGAGAAAAGTCCAGACACAAGATGGGACAGAAATGCTACAGATAAAGAAACTCTTCAAACCTGACTGCTTTAAAGCTGGATAAAGAATATGTGTTGATACAGTGCCATATTGAGATTTTATAGACACGGCTTTCAGACTCTTCCATTATTACAGTAGGCTACAATCCTGCAGATGTTTAGACATGAAGAACTTCACGCAGTCATGCCAGTGTTTTCATGACTGGGTCTTAAATTCCTTCTCCAGAGAGTTAGTAAGAAAACCCTCACTCTCAGATTTATCATAGAAGAGCAGCAGTTGCCAGATGTATTTCTGTTGAAACACGAGAATGTACAACAAGAAACACTGTCCATTTTGTGAAAAGGGGTAATGGTTTTAAACGAAAAGAGGGTGGATTTAGACTGGATGTAAGGAAGAAATTTTTTACAGTGAGGGTGGTGAAACACTGGAACGGGTTGCCCATAGAGGTGGTAGATGCCCCATCGCTGGAAACATTCAAGGTCAGGCTGGACGGGGCTTTGAGCAAGCTGGTCGAGTTGAAGATGTCCCTGTTCACTGCAGGGGGGGTGGACTAGATGACCTTTAAAGGTCCCTTCCAACCCAAATCATTCCATGACTCTGTGGTGGCCAAACAGCAGATTAAACTGAGTTTTCTCCGGTCTGAAATTACATAGACCCAGAACCTTCCCTACGCCTATGGGGACCCTGTGAACTGGCTCAAGGATCCCCCGAAGCCAGTTACCACGACTGGTTTTTCAATGTTCAGTTTTGTGGCTTGTTCTCACTGCTGTCATATATCTGAATCTGTGCTCAAGCTGGCATTCAGTCCTGTAGGTCCACACTTGTGGTTCGGTCCTGCACCAGTGCAACTCCTCAGTCAGCTGGAAACAGTTGAAAACAATTTTTTTAAATGTACTTTTAAGGTACTTTGTGCATGCATCATTTCATGAATAATCATGAAATAAGATGCTGACTTGTCCAAGAAAGTGAAGTCTCTCCCTGGCTGCCCTCACAAACTGATACACCAAGTTAGTGATGCTGTGTGAACCCATTCTAAGGAGGGCCCTGTACCAAGCCCTGTTGAAGTTATTGGAAAAGATCACATTCATGTCAGTCAGTGCGGGTTGATTCTCAAAGCTCTGCTGTTCTGATGTGACTGGTATAATTTAGAGCTTGGCATATTTGCATCCACACAAGCCGGTGTAACAGGCATGCGCAGATGAGTGGAGGAGAAGCTGTGACCATGCACCCTCTTCTGTTTCCTTTCCTTACCACACAGAGTGTTAACTGCTGTGGGAAGTGTTATTTCCTTAAGGACTAATCCTTCTAGTCTTTCACATTATAGTTGATAGGAACCCCTTCACCTTCCAATTTCAAATGAATATGTTTCATTAGAAATTTTTCATACTTCTTGTGCAACACATACCAAGCAGAACGTTTATCTTCATTGTATTGTTTATATTTATTATCAAAATTAAAAAAAAAAAGTTTAAGTGGAAATTACATTTCCCCATGGACATTCAAAATAAGTAAACAAGCAAGCAAACAAACCTGAATAAAACCCAACCAGCTTCCTGGCAAGAGGAAAACTGTATGGGTAAAAATATCATCTTGCTTGATTCCACATGCAGCTCTCCTTTTCAGGGAATGGAAATGCTCCATTGTGGAGGCCTCTAACTGCGTACAGGCAGAACCTGATTATGTGAGGCTAGATTGTGGAGCTGTAATACATGTTGGCAAGCACTTTCTCAGCAGGTACAATGACCTAAGTAAATGCTCACCAATATGAATAAGGTCTCCACAGTTCCACTGCCTGTTAATATACTTATGGAGCGAATACTGGACTAAGCTTCATTATACACACAAGTTTATAAGCAGAAACACTGAATACGTGGAGACGGGGTAAGCATGCAAGTCTGAATGCAGGTTATTGCCAGGGATAAGTTCACTTACACAAAATGTCCATTCACCCAGTATATTTGTGAGGTTCATCCCATGCACACAGGGATGAACATGCCCAAAATACAGCAGTTTTCCCTAAATTAGTGCCTTTCAACATAGGAAACAGCATGGGTAATACAACATATCCCTTATAGTTTTGAACATTTAATTGCCGAGCCACTTTCTAAAATGCTTTATCCAGTTTCTGAAATGGGGCAGGGAAAACAAATTAAAGACACAATTAAGATATGGTGTACACAAACATGAAATGTGGACTGAAACTATGGGATATCAATTGTGATTGGAAAAAAATGACTGTGAGCTAGGACAAGAATCACTTCAGCTATCTGCTAGCTCAGTAATTTGAGATGTACAATAATAAATTCTCTGAGGGAAGTATTGCCAATCCAAAGGAACTAGCAGCAATGGCCTCAAAATGGCACTGGGTGGAAGAGCCTAGTTTCACAGGTGCCTGACTGAGCTGCTGGGAACGTCAGTGCCTCTAAATCATTCACCAGTTAGACACAGTGTGCGGCTGGGAGGCTGTGAAGCTGCATGGCTCTTACTGGCAGAACGGCTAGAGAATAAACACCTCTCCTTCAATGTTCAGGTTAGGTCTAATCTGTCCATAGTCGTATGGGAAGGTATCTTCTAGGAAAATGAGAGTGCAAGGCTGCCACCAGACACTGAAGGTATCTTTTAGGAAAATGAGAGCACAAGGATGCCACCATGCATCGAAACTCCGCTACTGAAATAGGTGGTTCTACACTAGGGAATTTTTGTAGTTCTTCTTTTGTTGGTGTTGCCTCTATATTAACTTGGTTTGATTTCTGATTATAAGCATTGGCCCCTGAGGACAAAAAACTCTTGCTGACTCTTTCTGTGTTGTGTTTTCTGCTGAATCATTCTGTTACCACAGGGGAGGCTGGAACACCCCTTGTCCTCCAAGACATGTACAAGTAGGAATATGGGGCACACTCTGTTTAATGTATTTTCTCCACCATCATCACTTCACTTTCTATCTTTTCTCCGCATTGGCTTTCCACTCTGCTCAGACTCAGGTGGGTGTTGCCCCATCATTTTTCCCGCTAGCTTATTTTCTCTCTTTTCTTATTTCAGATTCTCTCCTTATGCTGAACATAACTTTAGTGTGTGTTTAACTCTCAGTAGCACTTTTAATCAAGGAAAAATTAGTTCGTTCACATCTATACTCCTTTATGGTTTAGCGCCAGTAATGGATATGGAATCCTTCCTCAGAAGTAGTTTTTATGTAATTGACTGCAGTGGTTTAATGAAAGGGCCCAAATACTTTTAGGCATTTTCCTGTTACCGTGAATAATAATGCACTTTCTCCAAAGGTATTATTTGATTTTCGCTAATCTGTAACACCAAGAAAATTGTGTGGTTGCTGCCTTCCCTGTTAAGACCGTTCAGCATCTTCCCAAGACAAGACCCAGCTGGTGAAATCTTGGTGCTGTCTTTGTTAGGATACCAACTATTATTTAACATATTGTTTTGACCCCTTTCATTCTCCAGCTTTGTTCAGAGCTTTTCCAGTGACAGTGAAGTAAGTCCAGGGTGTGATTTTGTCAGGTTGTCATCCCCGCACTGAGGTCTGTAGGGGTAGCCTGCTATCTCATGACAGTAACCAAGCACATACGTTGCCACTGGAACTCATTGCTTTATGCCGCGAAACTTAGGCATTCTTGGAGAAATTTTGTGGATGCCTAGCTAGTAAGTTTTCACTCTGAACAGGCGTGTGTGTATGCGCATGTGTATATGTATGTGTATGTGTATGTGTATATGTGAAACGAAGAGAGGAATAACATCCTACAAAATTGAAAGGTTTCAGTATGGCAATCATCCTAGTCCACTTTGGGACTCCTTTACGTATGGTGAAGTAGTATTTTAGCCTAATAATAAGATGAATGTCAAATTCTTCAGGTGAATTAACTTTTAGAAGCCCTCATTTTCTCACTATCCATGGATGCAGAGGTAATACAACAAGGATGCTAGCACAGACTGTTTCAGCATTTACCCTTTCCCAGGACATGGTGCTTGATAATAGCATCCTGTTGATCTTTGTCCTCTGTATTAAGCTCTGTGAAAGGCTGTTAGGTTGTGGTGCTGGGGGCTGATGAAGTCACAGGATGCTGCTGTATCTTCATTTCAACCAGAGATTTTATGAAAGTGTTAAAGGGTTATTTCTTATCTCTGACTAAATCCAAGGTTTCACTCCCCAGCGCCATCAAACTAACACCCTTCTTTAACTAACACCCTTCTTTAGTATAATGCATACATGCCTTTACAAAAATTTTTAAAACAGTCATCCATCATGTGTTGTAACAGAAAACTAACCATTAAGAAGCAGACTTCCTTGCTTATTCTCCAAGGGTGGAATTCAGTTATGCAGGGGAACAAAACAAGGTTTATGTACCATCCAAGTCTCTCGTAGTCCTATTTGTGCTGACTCTTTACACAGAGGTAAACTCTACCGCAAAGAAACAATTTCTGGGTGATGTCTGAGTGCCACAGTGAATTAAATTTTGTCTGTAAGACCCCTGTCAGTGTTGTGTGTGGAAGATGGAAGAGATGCCAAGTGGAGTTTTATGCCCAGTGGGCCTGGCTCGTGCCCAGCTGAAGTCAGTGGAAATTTTGCCACTCCTTCCAAAATCAACAGGATGGCTCCTCCACTCACTCCCTATTTCTCTTGCTAAACCACAGTTTTCTGATATTTTCAGGCGCTCGTGCTCATCAGCTTGGAATCCACACAAGGTTGGGTTTCATAACAAAAGGCAGCCCTGATTCTTTTAAATTTGAGTAGACAGAAGAGAGCAAGGTGAGTCTTTTTTTTTTTCCTTGCTAATCTTGATGGGATGCTGTAGATTTGCCAAAGATTACTTGAGTTTTCCCTGGCTGAGGTGTGAGTGAAGACTGCAGCAGTTTGAATCAAACTGGGGTGTTGTTTTTGTAGGTTTTCTTCTTAATTCACTGGGAAGGACAAAATGCACATGCAGTGCTATCCCAGTGTCAGTCCTTCCACTGTTTGCATTTGGCAGTGAGTGTCACCTATTTAAAAATACTTTGTATTATCCTCAGTGAACAGTCTCTCTTAGTCGAAAGCAATCTGCTATTCCAGAAAGGTTCCTGTCTCCTCGTAGAGAGCTTACAGCACCTTGCAGGCCTGACACAGGGCCTTTGAAGTAAATGGAAAGTCTTTTAATGACCTCAAGGGTTTAGATAGTGAGCCCTGTGGACTCCATAAGACAGGTAACACCATCAAAAGCACCTAATAACTACTGGCAGTCAGTGGGTCTTAGTCTCCAGATCACTTGGATAACTCTGAAAATTTTTATCCCAGTGCTGGCTATACATTTTCAGCAGTACAGAGCACAAGAACGGTACTCAATGAGTAATATAAAAATTCTTCAAAGTACAAAAATCTCTCTGTGCAGGATAATGATAGTTTTATACTTGCTATTTCTTTTGTGTCAGTCTCTTTGCAAGCATCCCTTTGGCTATAGTATTTGCTTAAAGGATGAATATGTACTATGTGTCAAAATAAAATATTTAGTGAATATATTTACTTTGTGTCTGTTGCGAGTGGATTCTGAAGTGCTTCTTGGCTGCACCTGTTGGAGCCATTTTACATTCTCTCTTGGCTGGGGACAATGAAAACTCAATGCCTCACAGTTCTGCAAAAAAGGTATGATTGAAGAGAATTTGAATTAAAATGTAGGACAAAGATTCAGTGTTCCTAGCACTCCAAGACCAAACACAGGACCAGTTAAATCCTCAGGGTAGGGATAGTCGTCTACCGGAGCCAGTCCTGAGTTGTAGGTGAGCTGAAACTAAACGGTACTGCAGACTGATGGGCGCAACTTGTTCAAGGATGCTTAAGATGAACTGTGGCTTTCCTGATGTCCTGGGAGGGAGCAAAGCCCAGGGCTTGGTTTCTTTTCTTCTCTCTTTCTTGCAATAATCCAAGGAGGAGAAGTGTGAGCCAGCAGAGGACTGAGTCTCACACCATGGCCTGCATCACCCAGATGCTAAAATGGGTTTTGTAGCTGACCTTGACATTGCTGAAGGGATGTACTGCTACGACCTCTGAGAAGAAAAGGGAACGTACCTTTCCCAACCTCCAAGGAGTCTGCATGGTAGATAAGAAATTGAAGAAATTTCTGGAACTAGCAGAAGTTCAAAAAAACAGCCTTGGGTGCAGACAGGTGGTCCTTCCTTGCAGAGAAGTTTACTCCTAGCCAGAGGAGCAAGCTGGTATTCAGATACTGACAAGAGCAGATGCTCATATTGGATTTACCTGATGGAAGGTGATGCGGTTGATGGCAACTCATCAGGAAATTGTAGGGCACCTTCTCAGAACCCCATTCTTCATGTAAGCACTGCCGAGGTGGAAGTGGGTGTTGGAAGCTCAGGCCTTAGCTTTGTGTGAGACTCCTTCTTGAGATACCAGGTGCTGCAGCTACTGCCCTCTTCTGTGGTTGCTTCACAAGGTGTCCTGCACCTGTCACTCCATTTCTTTCCCTGAGTATGTTAGAAGCAACAGCCTTGAGGCATCTAAAGTCTCTTGCAAGGGGTGAAGGGCAAACAAAGCCATTGTTACCCAGTTACATGCCTTAGGTTGGGGACAAAAGCAAAACTTTGGGCACGTTTTTCAGGGAGTATCTATGAATGACTTACTGGGTCTGTGCACAGGCTCATAACCAAAGGGTCTGTGAATGGGGCATGAAGTTCCATTGTAGCTGCCTCCTGGTAAAGTGATCGGGTTCTCTGAATATGTAAGCCATAGATGATGAGGCCTAGAACAAGTAAAATTAGGTGGGGATTCAGTTTAGGCTAGATCTCCTTAGGCTCCTTCTGTAAGTGGTGAAGAGATGTACAGGCTCCCTTTGGACGTAGACTCACTCTGGGTTTCTTTTGGTGGTTGCTCAGCTCCCCTCACTGTCAGTAAACAGAATCTGAGGAGCTTGTCTTTTGGCAGAGGTTCTTAGGTGCCTGAAGTTAGGTGGTGTCACAATTCCGCTTAGCTTTCTGTACGAAGATTTAGAAGAACGTGAACCTGAAAAATACTAATTTCCTATCCACTAGATTTAAATTAAGTATCCAGGGATCCCTGCCTCAAATAATCATGTTTTTACAGTTCAAACACATTCTTCAACCTGAAGAAAAGACCCAATTCAACAACTATTTTATTTCTTCACCTCATTACAATCATTGCAACCATCAACATAATGCCATTATTTTTAATCCAACACACAAAACCAATGATTTTTACTGATTATTACTCTTTACCTCCAGTGGGATATTGACTGCTAGGGAATGGGAATAAAGGTCTGTCAAACCAAAGAGACCAAATGATGACTGGTCCTTCAAATGATAACTTTGATTTCTTAAAAAGCAAAGAAACATCAACCCCTTCTTTTATCTTTGTGTCTTCTGTCACAGAAAGAGGTCTTGACACTCCCTGAAACCAACTCAGAAAGTTCCACGAGGGCTGCATAAAGAGCTGCAGCTGACACACAGTCTTTAAAAACAATTCTTCAACTGTGGCTAGATCCACTGGGATTGAGTAAGGTAGTCTTTAATTTTACCTCCTCTGAAAAGCTGTGCACACGCACAATGTTCCCAGAGTTTGGCTATACCCGGAGAGCTGCTTACGAACACAACCCTTCCACGTGTTGTAAAAGGGATTTAGCCAAGTTACAAGGGTGAGCTTATGCAGTCGGCTGTATGATCAGAACCAAAGACCCTAATTTTGAAAAGACTTAACATAGGTGCTTACTTTGCAGGCAGAGACCTATCCTATCAAAATAAATACACCTCTGTGAAAAGTGAAGTGTGTCCACAAGCTTTTGCAAGATGGGTCTGAGCTTGTGAAAATGTACTGGGAAATCTGTGTAGTACCTCCTCAGTTTAATAAGAAAGCATGTTAAAAAGCCTATCTGTATTGCTCTAGAATTACACCGTAAGCTGTATTAAAAATAACATTTTCATGCAAAAATTTTCTGGTTGTTTTAGCAGATTTAGTTCTTTGACAGAAAATGTATTGATCTGATCCTGGGAAAGTGACTGTAGTGCTCAACAGAACAGTTCCTGCCATATAATTTTGATGTTCATAAGGTTGTGTAATATTTCATATGAAAAGCCTCTGTCAACTTCCACTGACTGTTGAATCTTAAAATGATTCATCCACACAAATGTATTTTTCAGGAAAGCTTCTGAAGCGGGAGGCTGACCTCATTGCAAAATACAATTTAATTGAACATATGTTGATTTTAAATGTATGTACATATCTATTATGTTTCTTTTCTCTTTTCTGATTTATTTTTGTGACTCATATGGAAATCCAACTTTTAAAAATATATGAAAAAGGAAATTCATCAGAAGTAATACATTTTGAAGAATAAGCTCGCAAAAGCATGTATTTCTATTTTGTAACTTTTGAGGTTTGCACATAACTAAAGAAGTAATGAAAGTTAATGTGAAATAGTTAAAATTGTCAACATTTCTCAGTTCTGAACTAACCAAACTTTGTATTTCCAATAATCTCAGTCCAAGTTTGTATCTTTAGATTTTCATCTCAGTATATCTGATTGTTGTTGCCAGTCAGATGGCCCACATATCAATGGAAAAAATTGTTTCTATTCCTGCCTTTTACCATTCCTCTTGCTCTTAATTTCATTGGAAGAACCATCCATAATAAAGTAGGTGGGGACAGAGTGGTTCCAAAATTAAATTCTTCCAGTTAGTTCACTGAAGATAGCGATTTCAATCTCAAGACATAATTACAGGTAAGAATGGACATGTTGAAGTTGAGGGTTAGCCATTGGCTTAAAAGAGGACACATTTCATCTTCAAATGTTTGATTTCAGTGTTGTTTTAAAATATTTGTGTGACTAGATGTATACAAAAATACACATGGATACAGACAGAGAGGTTCCTCTACTCATGTTTTAATATGGGAGAAAACATGATAGGCTCAAAGTGAAAGTGCTTGAAGGTGTCTGTTTCTTTTTTTAAATACAGAAATAACTTGCAATGAAACATTCTGTTTCTTGCTCTCACCCAGATGGAAAATACTTCTTTTCATGAAAGAAAGAGGAGTTTCATCAGCTTGTCTCTGAATGTGTTGTCAGGACCACTGCCTCAATCATGCATGATGTTATGTTTTCAAACAAAACCTTTGGTAGAAACTAAACATGGAAAATTTAATTTAATTTTAATTTTATTAAATTGGATTTAAAGTGGTATAAAGGCCTTAAAACAGTCTAATTGACTTCACCTTTGCTGACACTGGGGATTGAGCTATGGATCTTCAAAGTGAAACACTGTAAACTTCTGCAAAACATGAAGACCTGAGAATTTTAACAGACATTCTCCATGAAACGGCTGCAGATGGAGACAAGAAAACCACCCTGATCAAAGCCACCACCAATCAAAGCTTTATTGGTATACAGTTAGTATAATGCTTCTGCAGTAGCTGGATGAAACCAAAACCAGCATATTGATATGGATTCTAAGCGATAATCAGATGGAGAAAGGAAACATATCCCACTACTGACTGAGTCCTTCACTGTGTAATTTTCATTGCCATTTAGAGACCCTGATAAAGAATTTCAATTCACAGTTACAAAACCCTTTCAAGAGAGCGATGCTAGAAATTAAAGACCTCACAAGCACTGACCTAAATAAAGGCTACTCCTTCCCTAAATGTAACTTTTGAGGTTTCTTTCTGATTTAAGGGCTATTTCCCCCTCTCCCCATTCTAATTAGCGCCAAGGAAAAGTGCTGAGCTGCCCAAGAGGAAGGCTGTAGCTTTTTGCTGAGTCCAGTTGTTCCACTCGAACAGCAGTCCTGGTCCTGTTAAGCAGTTGTACGTTGTCTCCATAGAGCTATTGGGTCATTGATGCTGTTTTACTGTTTTCTTTTATTTTCAATTGCTAAATCACTTAAAAGAAAAAATGATAGAATACTATCCTAAGATGACTATTCCAAGTGAGCAACTGTTGTAGTTGCCATAGGGATACTGAACAAATGCAGATGAGGTAGGAGATATCCAGAAGGCTCGATGAGAACGACTTTCTCTTCAGCAGCCCGGTGTGACCAAAAGAAGGGAGATTTCTGCACCTCCGTAATGCTGGGTGTCAGCTGCTGCGTGGCCTATGCTGAAATGGCCGTCTGGCTGCCGGCGCGTTGCTCTGGCCAGAGACGTGGGCACCTCGCCCACCACTGAAAGTGGAACTTGGGCTCTTAGGTGATTTTGAAAACATTACCACAAGTTCCCTAGGAGCAATACTTAGAAACAGACTTACCGCAAAGACTAAAACACCACTAATACTGCATTCGAAGTAAATCCACCAAGGAAAACTGTGGAAGCTGCACATGGATGAGACCAAGTGGTGTATTGGGGAACCTATAGAGTTTAATTAAAATCAACAACTATTTGGAGATGAATAGCTCCTCCACAGAGGAAGGAGCTCTTATATGGAATGTGTTCAACATTATGACAGAGGTTTGAAGAGGACTGATAAGTGAGCTATCTCTCAGGAATACTTTGGTTCTATTATTATTTAATTTATTGATGATATGGGGGTGAAAGTGGTCAACTGCATAGAGAATGATGATCATTTTTAGTTCACCTGTGTATTTGTGACTGTTCCAAGCAGGATTAATTCTGGGCTCTGTTAATTATAGATATAACCTGTAAATGCAATGACATAATTGACTTAACGTCCTAAGAAAACACAATGAACTTAAACGATACCTTGGCAAAACACACTAGCACTCACAAACTCTACCTTAGGAGAACCGTTTACTCCCAGTCTACTCATGGGAAGAGACGGATCTTGTAGCCTAAAGGTCCACAGCTTTGTGCTTCCCACTGGAAGCTACAGAGAAAGACCGATGACATTTATGACAGCAAGAATCAACTCTGCCCTCAGGTACTTATTTGCAGTTGTACACAAAGACTGAGTTTAGCACTAAATTCTTCGTTTAAAAATACACAAATAAGTAGAGATTTAGACTGTATTTATTTTGGCACTGACACAGCTCTTAATTATTATTGCAGGGCTAGCGCCTCAGCTATTGTGGATCGACGTATTTCCATTGTCTTCGGAGAAATTGTAATGATTTACTCCAGGTTACTTTGAATATCAGCTCTTGTTTTCAGCCTCAAAAATGCAGATTTGTGCTGGAAGAAAACCCATGCTGGCTGGGAGTAGGCTACAAATCTAATGCTCTTTTTGGATGAGGTGATATGATCCCAAGCATTGTGTATTGGATGTATTAACAGTGTAAGATACTCCTGAAAGGATTGACTCTAGAACGTATACCCAAGTTTGAGCCAGGCTGATTAATTTGAAATAGAGGTATGAATGGGATTTTGTGAGAACAGATGTAAACATTCCCCAACTAAATGGAATGAATTAGCAGCCAAAGAGGAATTAGAAGACACATGGTTCACTGATAAATAAATACGCAAAATTTAACTTGTCTTGCTCAAGAATGGACTAGATGGCTCAGTAGCTTTTCTATTCCCACTCATGAAAATACTGTTCGTCCTTCCTATTTACACCACCTTTAAGCTTAAAGCTCTTCTTCTAAAACATCCTCCCCCCTCCTCATTTTTAGGGTTATTATAGTATTATTAGCACTATGCATTAGTACCTTTCAAAGTTGTCTGATGGAGGTTAATTAATCCCTTTTAAACTACTCAAAACTTAATTGAAATAAACAAACATTATCATATCCATCTTCCAGCTGAAGAAGATGAATCACAGAAAAGTTAACTTGTTTCTAAAGTCATAAAACAAGTCAGTAGGCAAATCAGAGGTAGAAGTAAGCAGCCCTGGACTTCTAGACTCCTACTGTAATGATGCATTAGCCTGACTTCCTAGAACCAGTATGTCTGAATGAGATAATTATATTCAAAAGAGTTCTCAATTATGTTCACATTTAGGCTTGATTCCAGTATTACTGTAGCCAGCGGGAAAACAGCAGCAGAAGATTTTGGTGCTAATATAGCCTTTTCAGTGAAAGGAAAGACAACTGCGAGACAGTGTGGGTGAAAACTGTTTCCTAATAGGGTATTTTTTTAATGTTAGCAGGTGTCAGTATTATAAACTTGCAAGAAAGGCCAGGTGCTGTGTTCTGGTATGATCTCACCTTCCTTTGTAAATGAGCATTTAATACATCTCTAATTTCCTCGGTCAGGCACACCTCCCTACGCCCGCTCTCCTGGACTATTCAGCCTTGCCATCTCCACAGACGGTGACGACGACGGGATCGTGAGAGTAATACCTAGGGCACAAGAAGGGTCCTTGGCCAGCCATTGCTGTTGCTGTGGACCCTCCCCTGCTTTCCAGTACTTGATAACAGAGCGTACAGAAGACAGGAGGGAGGATGAGCGTGGAGGAAGGCTGCTGTTACGCATGGATGGTGATGCAGCTCATGCCTGGGGGCTGCTCTAAGGGGGAAGGCCCCCGAGATCTGGTGGTTGTTGCAAGTGGGTCCAACCACCGAGAAGCAGGGTATGCTGCAGGTTCTTTGGGGACAGTGGCCTCTGCAGGATTTATGCAGAGTACCTAGCCTCAAACTGACCCTCAGGGCTCCACAATATACCAAAATAACAGGGGCAGCAGCTTTCTGAGAGGTGCTGGATGTACCCTTCATCACCCGGAGGAGTAAAACCATACCAGGGCAGGTCCACCAGGCCCTCCTCCTGCTCCCTCCCTGAGGCAATAGGATAACCATCTGTATGCCACTCTGTCAGCACTAAACACCCAGCTTGTACATGACATGCTTTATCTACTATTCTGTACACAGCCTATTGACACATGACAGCGGTAGCAGGACCTCAGCAATTTTCCTGATTTCTCCTGTTTATTCCTGATTTCCATTGGCACAAGAGAAATGGATCACTGCTAGGCAGCTTTTTACAGAGCAACTGGACCAACAGTGGGAGGAGAAAGAGCTCACATTTAATATTTGCTTTCAGAAATATCAGTGATGAAAAGGCCTTCCGCTAAACTTCTGTGATGGTAGACTTTCACTCTGCTGGGAGTAGCTTAGACCAGACAATTGAATAACCCTTACTATTAAGAATAGATTTAAAATATCTCAATCAATACAATCATACACACAAAAATTTATGTGTAGCTGTAAACCTCATTAGCACATGACACCATGCTCAATTTCACATGCAATTACCTGGATAGACCATGTAATTATGCCACATAATTACTCATGTATTTTACGAATGAAGTTGCATGACTGTAGCTCAAGATGGTGGAACTCTTTCATGTCAACTGAAGTCCTCTGGCACATTTTCCACCCTACAGACCTTCTCTTTTTTAAAAGCAAGGGCCAGAAGTTGAAACAAGTCCATTAGGAGCACAAGAAACAATTAGACATTGTGTTTTATGCAGTGAATTTTGCTTTAGGACATTAGGACCAATTGATGGAATTTATTGGTAGAAGCTTGTTTAGAACCTGTAAACTATTATAAATGTAACCTGTTATCACTGTTATCTATGAAACCTCTTAATATGCTCTAGGCTGTCTCTGAGGGCATAAAAGAGACAAACAAATCGGAAATGCCCAGGCAGGAAATAATGCCAGGCCGTGTTCTCGGCTCTGTCTAAATCTACTCAGTGTAGCAAATGGCAGGAATTACACTGATGTCGGTTATAATTCCCAAATACTCTGTGATAATCTGTTTCAGACTCCACATAGGTTTAGCCATGTAGACCTTATCGTAGTTTACACTACGGAAAAGCAGGACTGCCTCTAGAGGCCAGCTGTGTCAACTCTGGCTGCTGGTCTCCTGCCTAAATTGTACAGGCAGTGCACAGATACCACCCTGAAGGACAAAAGGCCTGAGATGCCCCTGCCTTGTATCTTACTTTGCCCTTTAATTGTATTTGTTCAAACAGAAGCGGGTATAAAATGCCACAGGTCTGATTGCATCGGCCTGCAGTACCATGCAGAGAGTGGGAAGAGAGCCTTAATGACTGACTGCTGCTGGATTCATTTGTCATTCAAAAAATAAAAAAAACAACTCAGAGCGGACTATATTAAAAATATATTTCATATGACCTCACTCAAAACATTTTATTCTGGGTTTGAGAGTTTCTTTTAATCATTTTATTGTCTCTTCAAAAAAAAGAAAGCAGCTTCAAAACAGAAGCAGCTTGGAGAAAAGAATTTGGTTGAAATAAAACCTACCAAAAAGAAACACAGCCATTCAGTAATGTAGTGAAACAAAGTCAAACTTGCACCATGTTTTCCTTGTCCCAAAAACAAGGTATGTGCCAAAACAAATTTTGGTGATTAATATGCTTACTAGTAGTGCCAGGTCAGCTTTATTTTTAGTTAGTAAGACAGCCTTTGTGTTCCTACAAAACAAGGCCCATTGCAGTGAGTGCAGTCTCAGCCCTAAACGTATGGGAAAAAAGGTAAGCTAAATGGTAAGGTAAACCATGTAAAGAGCAATAGTCCCAACCACCAACGTGGCCTGTACAAAATTAGGCAGTTTTAATGGGTCCGCTTTCCCTGGGAAGTGTGAGTAGCCCTGTTGTTCTCTGTGTGAGTAACTTCTCACTCTGGCAGGTAGCTGCACCTTGCTCTCAGTCTGGGGTGAGGGTATTTGAACAAGAGAGAAAATGTACAAAGGAAATATTAAAGAAAAATGAAGTAAGGTGAACTACCATCCTGAGTTTTCTCTTGGGTGTAAATCAGAGCAGAGTCAACTGAAAATAAAGCTTCCTTGAACCAGAGGGCTTTGGGGGGGAGGGGGAGGGTGTCTTACCCCCAGTGGTGTCCAACACATCCTCAAAACTACTAGTAGCAAATTTGTAGCAATCTTAAATTCTAAGACAAATTATTTTGCCATTTTTCTGTGAACATCTATTTGCAGTTAATCTTCAGAATTCCTGAGTAATTTTGCTCTAATTTATATTACAATTTCCTCTTTTTTATTGCTAAGGCTGATATTTAAAAAGGCATTTTAAGTGTTTTCTTCTTAAACACCTTTTAAAAACATCCCCCAAGGATCTGTTGTTCATGTAGATAAAAGAGCATACAGTACCTTACTGGATAAAATCTACAATGAAATCTCCTGTCACTAAATCTGTGGCAAAGTGATAATTTCTATCCACAGGGACTTGGACAAGCTTAAGAAGTGGGCCCATCAGGTTCAAGAAGGCCAAGTGCTGGGTCCTGCACCTGGGTCAGGGCAACCCCTGGTATCAATACAGGCTGGGGGATGAAGGGATTGAGAGCAGCCCTGCCGAGAAGGACTTGGGGGTACTGGTGGATGAAAAGCTGGACATGAGCCGGCAATGTGCACTTGCAACCCAGAGGGCCAACTGTATCCTGGGCTGCATCAAAAGCAGCATGGCCAGCAGGTCGAGAGAGGTGATTCTGCCCCTCTGCTCTGCTCTGGTGAGACCCCACCTGGAGTCCCATTTCCAGCTCTGGAGCCCTCAGCATGGGAAAGTCATGGGCCTGTTGGAGCGGGTCCAGAGGAGGACACAAAAATGATCGGAAGGATGGAGCACCTCTCCTATAAGGAAAGGCTGAGAGTTGGGGTTGTTCAACAGCTTTCCAGTACCTGAAGGGGGATTATAAGATGGGGACAGACTTTTCAGCAGGGCCTGTTGCAACAGGACAAGGGGTAATAGTTTTAAATGAAAAGAGGGTGGATTTAGACTGGATATAAGGAAGACAGTTTTTACAGTGAGGGTGGTGAAACACTGGAACGGGTTGCCCATAGAGGTGGTAGATGCCCCATCCCTGGAAACATTCAAGGCCATGTTGGAGGGGGCTCTGAGCAACTTGATCCAGTGGTAGATGTTGCTGCTCACTGCAGGGGGTTGGACTAGATGACCTTTAAAGGTGCCTTCCAACATAAACCATTCTATGATTCTAAGATTCTATGATTCTGTTTCATACCGTTATTCAAATCGGTAGATCTCAAAGCCCTTAAGGGAAGGGGTTGTAATCATCAACACTGATGATCGCTGCTGAAGGTTGTCCAGCACACCAAGACCAGAGTTGCACCCTGTCCCATGGGTCATACTGCAACACTCTGGTATTTTTTTTTTTTAATTGCTTCAGATGGTTTGGAGCCAAGAGTGCAGCATTCAGTCAAGAGTACTTGCACCTTTCCCCCCCATGCCGTCTCTTCCTCTTCTCCCACATTTAATACATCTGAGCTAATGTTTTTTACAAGGTTTTGCTGGAAGCAGTGATAGATAACAGAAAAGTACTCTGAAAGCTGCAATAAACAAAAGCCATCATTCAGGTTTAACTAATATATTCATCACCTTGCTTTGTGTAAAAATCCTTGCGTCCAGCTCTCTCCTATCACAGGCAAACAGGCCATACCATCTCTTTTACAAATGTATTACTTTACTGGATAGATTTCCTTCCCCCATCTTCCTGCTGGAAGGCTGCTCCAGAGCCTCTCTGGTGCAGGAGGTAGAAACTGTCTGTCGTCAACTTAGTCATAGCTAGTTTTGGACCATCTGTTTCTGTGCCAGCATTGTCCTTTAGGTTAAACACGCTCCTAAGTTTTATGTATCTCTGAGTGTATATCACCCACAAGCCTACATTTGCTACACTGAGTAAGAGAAGCTATAGAGAACACATTAGTCTAACGAACACAGGGAAAAAAACCAACTTCTTTCTACTTACCTTCTCTCTAGCTAAATACTGTTTAGATGGCTTAAGTATAAAGTATGCAGTCACTCTTGGTAAAATTTAAATTCATTCAAGTTTGTTTCACAGTTATAAAAAATTCTACTGGCTAGACATGTTTGAATATTTTCTGGTAAATTACTTTTATCAGACACATAACTTTTTTTGAAAAAAACAGACATTCATTGAGACGATATCCTGTCTTTAAATGCTTTGTTGTGAAAACACATTTTGAAACCACCTTTTGTTTAAAAAAATACCAAATATGGAGCAATTGTTATGGAATTTTGAATGACACCCTCCCTTTCCCCCAGTAACATTCCCTCCCCGGGAAGATCTGTTTTTGCCAAAAATGTCAAGTTCCTTTAAGTTTATTCTGGTTTGTCATGAATAGTCCACGAAATCGTGAATGCTTTCAAGGACAAAAAATTCTGTTTCCTCACAATTCTGTAGATCAAGTGTAGATCTGTGGTAGTGAATGAGACCACACCTGTGCTTGCACATAGGTTTTAGCCTGTGCTAATTATTAAAAATTTGCGAAGAGGTTTTAACCTATGATTAATATTGGCAGTGTGAAAAATGCTTATTATTGGCAGTACTCCTGCGAGTAGGAGTGGTGAGGGGGCAAAAGCCCATGGAGAAGTGACTTCACAACAGAAGTTCAAACAAGACCGAGGACAATGCACAGAAAGTTTGATAAGAAGAAAAGATAAGAAGATAGAAAAACGACAAATGTAGGACGTTGCAGACTTAGTCTTCCATAACTGTTTTTTACAAACTGCTCTGGCAGTTCTGTCGTGCTGTTTACGGACTGCTTAGACATCCATGGGAGATGGCAAAAGGGAGATGTTGCAGGAGTTTGGAATTACCATGATTGTCGTCCTGCTCTCTGATTATGACTTTCTCGGGCTGAATCAGTGCCCTTCTTCCACCACCATGATGGTGGTGCCACAAGCATGGCTCCATCATCCCCATCTGCCCTGGGTTGCCCTCTGTGTGTCCTCATAGTCATTAAATGCCGCAGCTCCCTTTATGTGCTGTTTGATGGAGGGCTTGTGCAGCTAACTTGAAGATCCTGCTGCCTGGAGAGATACTCCAGATTAATTCTGAGCCCACTGTCTAGATATTTCCTTCTTCTTTTTCTCTGGATGACCTAAGAGCCTGTGGAGCTCTCTGCTACAGCATTTGTTACAAATTTAGTATATTTAATAAGAGAATTTTCTCTGAGAAATTTGCTTTTGAAAATATTTGATCTCTGTCTATGCCTTTGGTGGATTTCTGGCTCTCACTGTCATGTGTCAAGATAGAGTTAACTTTTGCATTAGGTATCTGTTGTTTTGCAATGGAAATCTGTAGACTTTTTCAGACCAAATCCTATTTAAGCAGATGAATATATTTCCCTTATTTCTCATTCCTCTGGACATTTCCTTGGCATTATAATGACAATGATTTGATTTACTTCTTGTATTTCTTCTGCCTTCTAATAGCATGCCTGAGTCGCAAGTGAGGGAGTCTCCAATCTGCTCTTTGAAACAATTGGCTATTCACCTCATTGTGTTGCTGAGCTTTCCTCCCATTTTCTTTGCAGGCTCTTTGGGCTCCATAATCAGTGGAGTTTAGATACTGTAAAGCACAAGTATTGTACTATAGAATGTTTATGTCCATGACTATATGAACTCCACTCCAACAAACTGTTGTGATACTACAGATGAGAGAAAATTTTGCTACATTAGGATGTACCTCATCCTAATGAGAAGTTCAGGATTCAGGAAATGGTGAACCAGAAAAAATCATGGATAGCCCTGCCCTCTTATTCTCAAGAGGTTAGAAATTATTAAAGAAAAATTGTATGACTGAAGGAGCTGGGCTTGCTCAGTCCGAAGAAGAGAAGGCTGAGAGGGGACTTTAGAAATGCCTATAAATATCTTAAGGGTGGGTGTCAAGAGGACAGGGTCAGACTCTTTTCAGTGGTGCCCAGCGACAGGACAAGGGGCAATGGGCACAAACTTAGGAAGCACAGGAAGTTCCATCTGAACATGAGGAAGAACTTCTTCACTTTGAGGGTGACGGAGCACTGGAATAGACTGCCCAGAGAGGTTATGGATTCTCCTTCTCTGGAGATATTCAAGACCTGCCCGGACAAGGACCTGTGCAGCCTGCTGTAGGTGACCCTTCTTCGGTGGGGGGGTTGGACTAGATGATCCCCAGAGGTCCCTTCCAACCCCTAACATTCTGTGAGTCTGTGATTCTGTGATTCTGTGGTTCTGTGATTTTAGATCAGAAAACCAACACTCTAGCATAAAATCCTTACACCTAACATACAAATCCAAAACAGCAGATCTCTGACTAACTCATCAGATTCTTAGGAGAAGATGAAGATTTGCTTTTGCTCTTTCTTTTCAATTCGGTGTTTATTATCAGCAGCCTTGCTAAAAGGAAGAATGCAAAAGGAAAAGCACATGCAAGAAGCAATTTCACAAAACAACACATCAAAAGATACAGCCACTTTCCTTTTAACAGTGAAGAATATTTGGGGATGAATATCAAAGAAAGCCAAATTCAACAGAATTAATGTCTTCACCAAACAGTACGTGTTATCTGTCTGGAAAACTAAGCTGCTGCTATGATGAGGCTATCAATCAAAGGTAGGATCCATCTGACATTATATAGATATCTATGGTGTAGGCATCTTAGCTGCAGATATCCACTGCTAAACAAGTCATTCCAGACTTCCTTTGAGTCCATGGAAGAAAAAATAGGCACGTCTAGGCTGTGATTCATTTCATCTAAAGTAGGTCTAAAATAGGTCATATGAATCACATCCCATAACTGCCTGATTCCCTCCACTGACTGTAACGAAAAACTAGCCTAGATGTAGGTATCTGTACCTTGTAGGCCTCTGAAGATACACAAAATGGATGTCAGTTCAGACTGACACTCTGTTCTGATACAAGGAATTTCAGAGAGGAAACCTGGGGGGAAGAATAGCAATCAAATATAGGCAGGAGAGATATTAGGACAGGTAACTGAAGATATTAACAGGTTGGTCAGAAATTAGTCAGAAAAAAATACATAAATTGCAAGGCATGAGAGCTTGTACCAGCTGAGCATACAAGATGAGGGTAATGGACATACTAAAGACACAGAAGAGCAGTGTGAGTAAAAGATGGCAAAGCAGGCATCTCCTTGATGTCCATACATTCATCCATACCTGAAGCCATACTTTTACCTTGTTATTAGTGATCTTGGCAAGAACTAACTCAAGTCCGAATTTGATGTTTTGGATAAAATTTTTGCGGCTCCACTGAGTCCACACAGTGTTTTCAGCTGATTCAATGCCAGTTAAACCATCCCAGATCCAGATGGATGTAAAATGCCTGAATGTCAGTGGAGATACAGTTTTTGCCCCATGTAAATCCCCCATAGTCATTTTATGCCTGGTCACTTGTTCTCTTGTCATTTATTCTCCAGAAGCGGTTCTGCTTCTCTGAGGCTGGTGACACCAGAGAGCTACCTCTGTAAGGGAGAACAGAGTGAAGCCATTGATGTGTGTTACACAACCATAGAGTTCACAACTGAATTTGGCCCACAGTCTGCAAAAAGAAATGAGATATTTATTAGGGAACTGTCCCGCAATTTACTGTCTCATAGAAAATAACCTCAGCAGGATTTTGAAAATATCAATGCAAACTAATGAATTGCGTTTTAAATGCCTTCAGACAATCTGCACAGATGTCATATAACATACACGTACAGGGGAGCTTGAATTTATCTTAAGAGACTTGTTTTTCCCCAAGAAGAAAATGTACTCACAACAGATTTTCTTTCAGAAAATTATTAACTCAGTCTTAACTTGTGTTTCTGTTTGGACTGATGGCTGTGTTTACTATGTGTTCTTTTCTACAAAACCACTTGAGGAATTTCATATTTCCAGAACAGCTTTTTTTATGGAGACCCATTTGCTCAGAGTACTCTTTTCTTCATGATTTAGCTACTGTGTTAGATCATTTATTTTTATTGACAGTGAGACTAGTCCATTTGGTTGATTTTCTCAAACATAAACTGCTATAACTTTCATTTAAACTGCCAAGGTTTCCTCATTTACACATGAAATCATCCCATTCACCTCTCTAGCAAAAGTCAGGTCAGACATGGCCTTTCTTGCTCTCAAGGAGAGAAAGAGGAGAAATGGTAGCACCACTTCATTGGCATTGCCTTTTCTGTTTTGCAGACATCACTACTGAGGAGTCAGGGAAGATGGACAAGGGCAGACACCCTCCACGAGATCTTCCCAAAGCTTCTTACAAAAATAGATGCTGTATCCTTTAATCAAAAAATATTTCTTACTGGTCCTTTCTCTGATTCACCACTGAACAATCGCAGAACGCTGTCAAACTTTGAGCATCTTCTAGAGCATTTGTGAATCAAAGATTTCCAATGGGTAAGATGGAAAAGCTATGCTTACAGAGGACGTAGGATAAGCAGGCAGTGATGACAGCCGCGTGGCTTCCTGTGATTGCAATGGATGGGGTTTGGGATCCACTGTGGTTCTCCATTCTCTGTTTCTCAGCCTCAGATCTCTAGCTGGAAGCCTGAAAACAGGGTCTGACTCTTCAGGCAAGGAGGCAGAATAGCTTTAGAAAACCGACTAGGTTTACCAACTGTAGATAACAGTGATTTTTTAATACATTTTTCAATGTCCTAGTTCATGAAGCCCCCACAAGCTCTTATTAGGCACAGACCAATGGGCACAGAACAATTAATTAAGAGTATCAGAAAGTTCACCTCACCTCATTTGCTGACCACTCTGATCACCTCACATAGCCTTCTCCAGGCAAAAGGCTGTAAATTATTAAAAGTGAATGGAACAGTTGAGTTATGAGGTTTTACCACTAGGAATTAGATTGCTGTTTTTCAAGGATGCATTTTTCTTAAAAGTTAAAAGTTCCTGGAAATAATAATTGGTTTTGTGTTGCTCAGAGACTTCTCTCAAGAGAATTATTTCTTGCAGCTAAGGCATCAATTACTCAATGACTTCTGCGCCTTTTAAACCAGCAACTGATAAGCACTATTAGATGTTGAATCAGAGGGAACCTTAAAGATATGATCTAGATCCTCTGCACCTGTGCCTGACCCAAACTGGGAAAGTCAAAAGTAATCCTGAGAAAAGAATATACACCATTAGAAATGAGATCAGGTTTTTACTCTCTGTTTCATGTTTCTTGACTAATACCCAGTTTGAGGGACTAGATCTACAGTGTTATCTCTTTTTCTGTTTTCTATACCTTTTTTTCTACTCTGCCTCTGAGAAGGATGCACTGGAAATGCAGGGTTGGACCTACATTTTGTGTAAATTAATATAGCTCTTCTGAAATAATCAGAGCTACTGTGCTCTAAAACTGCTAAGGATCTTTTCCTACATCTTATTTATATATTTTTAGAATCGACATAGTATCATAGTTCATACTAAAATGCAGAGTTCATCACAGCAGTAATCTCTAAGACACATGCCTGCCTGTCTCTTTAGATGAAGGAATTACATTTCTTCTAGTTGTGATGATAAAAATCATCACAAGATGATTTTCTGGAACCCGGATAAATTGAGCATACCGTACTGTATGCTAGTGGTTGAAGAGATGTGACTGCTGACCTAACCAGTGAAAGAGGTCTCTGATGTTAATGCAGTTAAGCTAGCAAGACTGTTGGTGTCACTCAGGGGTGGATAGTGTTGGGTTTTTTATGTGCTGATAGAAAAAAATACAAGTTTGTTACTGCTATTGTGGCCATGAAAAATGCATGGATCCAGTACGGGGTACCAATAAATTTCCACAGTATATATTGCAAAAATGTAGTAATTTCCAGCCAGCAGAGTTCAGATTTAATCCAGCCCACTGCTTGCTCCTTGGTTTTCCTGAAGCCTGTCAAATATGGAAAAGGAGCAAATAATTTTCCCAGCTCAGAGGTTTGGTATCTCTTGGCTTGCTTCCTACTGTCCTCTTTCTTAGGGACCTCACACTGTCTGACCACACTAACAAGACTCATAGATGTTAAGTGACCAAAACAGAGGTGTCCCCTTATTTGTGTGGTTGATGGTGAGGTCTGTCAAGTTGTTTGATGGGGCTGCATGGCATGCTTCTCAAGTGTTGGGAAAGCATGGGATCAGGAACACAAGACAGAAATTTCGTCTCATTTGACGGAGGAGGCAGGTATGGTCTGTTGCGGTCAAAAGATTGGGCAATGTTGGTGCAAAGAAGTGGTTCTCAGGCAATGGTTTGCAGGCAGCATCGTGCCCTAAAACTGGGCTAAGAGCAAAGTATAAATTGCCTGCAGCACATCACCTACTCAGCAGCTTTGCCTGTGGCTCAGCCAAGTCACGGGTCTCTGGCTTAAACAATAAATATTCAGCCTCTTTTGAAGAGACTGTGAACAGAATTTATTCAATTATAAATTTTCAAATAAATATTTATTCATTTTTAAACTCCTGAGTTCACTTTCTCTTTTTATTGATGTTACTTCACACTACTAAATGCCTGAAATATTTCCAGTTTTAATTATGCAGTGGAACATTTCTTTGTCATTTCTGTTTGAGTTTTATGGTCTGCATAACATTCAGTCATAGTGAATGCCTGCCATTTCTATTTGTTATTTACTGTTTGTATTACAACAGGAGGGTACGAGAACTGGACAGCTAATACATCAGATGACTTTGCCAAAAGTGTGAGTACCAAGCCTTGCTCCAGTGGATTGCTGAGGGCTTCTCCAAGTCCTCACCGCCAGGAGTGAAGCTAGGATCCCTGCGTGCATGGTGCATTAGCTGCCGTTGATAGAGCCGCACTTTTGAACAGGGAGGTGAAAGCCCCAGCATCGGGGTGGCCACCGGCCTGCTGCCATGTGGCATGCTGCACCAGACACTAGCTCACCTGTATGATCGCAAGGGAGAGGAAGAGCGGGTGTTACCAATTTAGGGCTTTCTAGCTATGCCATACTTTGAGAAACATGGACTCAGAAAGGTTGCTCTGCCCTGCAGGGCAATCCTGAGGGACAGCCATGGAGAAGGGGCCCAGAGAAGGCAACACAGGTAAAATGATTTGCCTGGCATGAACCTTTAATTGCTGTTAAAAGTGGGAATAAAATGTAGCTCCCCATGTTCCTAGCCCAGCACCGTGACTACTCAACAACACTCTGTCCTATTTGCTCAGCTTTCCGAAATTGCTGTGCTCACCCCACCATCTCCCACCCCGCAATGAAGTAGCAAGCCACCTACGATCTTTTTTCTGCCCTAGTTTCTTTTTTAAAAAAATCACAACACCGCCAACCACTTTTGCACGGCAGTCTCGGTCGTCTTTCACTATGCTGGTCCATCCAGCCTGTTATTTAAGTTCCCCCTGAAAAAAACCCACCACTTTCTTCCACAGTGCCCACACAAAGTGAGTCAATGTTCTTTTCCATTCATCTCAGAGAGACCAGGATTGCATCCAGCATGTTTTCTTAAAAAAAGAAAAAAAGAAAAAAGGGAAGAAGCATGGGTAAAACCACCAGCACATTCATACAAATCAGCTGAATAGTTACACAACTGTGTTTCTGCAACCCTTAATCTTCCTCATTCACACCCTCCCTACTATCAAACATACCATGTGGGCCTATCTGGCTAACTGTTAACTTACTCTGTGCATAACTGAATATTAAAAAAAAATTAGTAGCAAATTTTTTTCCCATGCGATCGTGCTTTTCTTCCTGAGATGGATTATCCAGTTAGATATTTTGAGTAAGAAGGCTCCCCCTTCCACTCCTATAGAAATCTAAGTCCTGGGTGGTGGTTCCATCTCTGCAAAGTTGTCAGAGTACAGGCTTCATGGACTCGGAGAGCAACATAAATGCTTAATTTATTTGATATCAGTCTTGCTTGTTTCTGTGTTGTGCTTAGATTCACCCTTGTTATCTCTAAGGCTTGTTTCACTTGGCCATGGTACCCCTCAGTGTTGAGTGTGAGGAACAGGGTGGTCCCCTGCCATAGCCACTGGCATTTGGTGCCACTAAGTGGTTTGGGGCAAGGTCTAATGGGTGAGGAGTGACAAATAGCCAGCAGGTTCAAAATGTAGTATCAGATACGCTTAAGAGTTTTTCTGGATTTTTCCCTGGATTTCACCTGGGATTAGCATGGAGAGCTTCATTTCCTATTACTGAGTTCAGTGATGGCAGGTTAGCTTGCCAAGGCAGTGAGACTGCATTGGATTTTGTCCGATGCTGGGATGCTCAGTCAATGGCCTGTCAACCAGTCAACAGGCTGCCCAAACACGTCAGGCCTTCAGCCTCCCTCTAGCAGCAGCTTGCGAGTGCACCGCACTTTGGGTACGGTGAACAGCTTTGCTGCTGGCAGCATCTCGCAGCAGCAGGGTAACAACGGTAGAGCAGAAGGGCTTCTGCTGCTGCTGGAAAAACTCCATAGCTTGCTGGGACAAAAAAAGTTGGGCATTACGTGTCTGGTGGTTTAAGGGATAGGTTTGATTAGCATTGATTGGTATTGACAAGACAGTGAAGTATCTTGGTATGTGAAGAAAGATTCTCCATGCACAGGTTCCCCATGATTTGGTACTGAAACATGTCTGGGGTCCAAGTACTGCCTCAGAATGTAGGTTTTGGTGTGGTTGTACTGCTAACTGACAAGGTGTGACAGTAAAAACAAGGTTCCATGATAGAGTTCTTTCCTTTTCCTCTAAGGAACCAGCTTTAAATACCGTTAAGCCAAGTTAAAGGTCCATAATTTATGGAGCTGCTTTACTTTAATCACAACAGTTACTGAGGTAGCATAACTGAGCAAATGATACAGAAAAGGCTTTCACACACATAACCTGCAGTCTCTTTTCCTAACTCTAAAACCATAGTCATAAAAGGGAACAGACTTTTTTTTCTAGGTGAAGCCTGTCAAAAAACGTGGGAGACCCATGGTCCTGCGTGCCGTCTTTTTCTCTTGTCAGAAGATGCACAGGGGTCAGGAGGGGAGCAAACAAGGCATTTCTGGATGCTGTGTGTCCATGAGTTTCAGACCTTGGCTGGACCTTAACAGCCCTGGTGCATCTTCATGGGGTTTCTGTAAGGCAGAGGCAGCACATTGTTCTCATTTTACAGCTAAGATGTCAGGATGCTCAGCAGCTGCGTTCTTTGCGCCTGTTCCTTCAGGAAACAAGAAGAAAAATCAAGGCTTTCACTCCCATCTTTGAAGACTGAGGGGGAGCTTCTGGGAGGCCCAGGGGCGATGCTCCATGGCTGGCAGCGGGATGCCAGCTGTGGGGACCAGCTCTGCGGGGCCTGCCCCCACTCTTGCCCAGGCAAGGATCATTGTGCGAGGAGAGAGCTTCCCCTGCGTTTCTCCAGGACCTGGCAGGGCGAAAGCGGCTGTGCTGCACCGGGCGGAACGCCCTCAGCACAAAATTGCTGGCTGATCAGCATTTCTGAAAAAGCCTCCCAAACCCCAACAATCTATTTATTTTAAGCACACAAACAGAATTTTAGGAACCCAACTTGCTTTATAAAATACATTCAGATAAAAAAGAATGGCAATTTAAACATGGAGATTTCAAAGCAGGACATTTCCCATCAAGATTTTTCAGAAACCTTAAATTCAGTTAAATTCTGCAAACCCAGACACGAAGCTTTTTGTAGAAAGCCCTTGCAAAGGTAGTGCATCCAGTTTCTGAGTAATTACAGTTTGTAATAAATTTTTGGCTTCCCTGAAGTCAAATTAAATTGTACAACTGATGTCAATGTGATCAGGATTTCATTCATAGTCTGCAAGGCAGCATTCTTGGTTACGACAGACTTAACTTTCCTGGTATTCCAAGAACAGTGTAATTGCTGAGGGTTTTCACTATTCAGAATAATATAATGCCAACTGCAATCCAAAATCAAAAGGAAAGTTTAAAGCTGCAAATAATTTGATATTTTTAAAACAAATACACTCATCACTTGCCTCTGTATTGTCACAATTATGAAATAAATTTGAGCCATTCTAGGTCTTCTGCTGTCAGCAATCAGAACAACTGTATCTGAGTATGCTTAAAGTTATACCAGGATACAAGACATGCACATGAAAACAGAATCAGGGCTACCTAATGCAAAAATGTTATGCTAACTGTTCATTTCTGAAGTAAGGAGAACAGACTGCTGGACTTTCAGAGACAACCTGTGTGTGCTAAAGCAATCGATGTGCCATTCCTCTGTAAAATTCACCTCTGTGTAGAGGGTCCTGTGCAACACTTCTAAAGTGTGTTTTAAGGATGAAGTTTTGCAGATGTCTTCTACTGAGCTGAAGGGAGGATTTCATCCTCTTGAAGCAGAGACTTCAGGAGTAGTCATCAATGAAAGGGTGAGAAAGCTCCCTTTACATTGTCTCAAGCCCTCCAGCAAGCCAGCAATGACAAGGTTTGATTTTAAAAGTAAACAGGACAGAATTTTATCTCCTCTGAATCGCCAGCTGGCTTCACTGGGTAAACCACTGGAGCCTTCTGACTGTGTCTGAGCTTTGCACCGGGTCTGTACATTGGTTTGACACTGAAGTGTGAGTGAATCACAGGGAAATGATAGGCCGCAACTTACAAACAGAAGGAAGGACTCCTGCCAAACAGGAATAATTGGCTGCAGACATTAGTTTTCCCCAGTCTCCAGCCCATTTGTTTCTGCAGAACGGCTCTACAAAAGCGTCAACATAAATTTGACATTCTTATGGAAAACCACCTCTAGGTGGAAGTATTGACCCTGCAGACAGAGATGAGATCATAAATATCTATGTGGCAGAAGTGATGGCAATGTTTTTTTAGAATGACTTCCTCCAATATTTTGCTCTTGAAACCGTAATTAGATGAGGTGCTTTGAGATTTATATACCTGAGGGCAGGTTGCAGAGCTCACCGGAGCCAGGAATTTGTTTCTCTCTTGGCCCAGATCCAGACACCATGGTTCAAAGAAGCACTTCAAAGGTGCTGGGCATTCTCCTTTGGTGAACGTAGCAGTGAAGGGTGCGTTCTTGCTTTTAAATACGTGCTTACATGCAGTCCCCAGACTCCGTGCTTGCTGTCTGGACCATATTTTGATCGACACCACAGCCTGCACCTATGGTTCTTGCTTATTCAGTGTAATGGAAAGTTTTCATTTTAGCTGCACAAAACAAGAACATTGCTACTACCTCCCTTTCCCTTTTCGAGAACAAATTGCGAACTCCTGACTCTGTATTTGACCAGCTTATTCAAAGGATTAGTCCTGCACTTTCTAAAGTACTTTGAGTGCTGTGGATTGTAAACGATATGTGAGACTAGGTACTGTCTCTGTTACTGCCATGTAGAGTGAGGGTGTGATTCACAAGCGATCAGAAGCTGGCCTCATCCAACTAATTTCTGCAGAGATGTCAGACTATGATGGACTGTTTAGTTCACTTATCCAGATGATCATGAGACTTCTTCCCTTCTCACTGTCTAGGCTCTTTGTTACAAATTATGAGGGAAATTATCAAAAGGCACAGAAATACTGACCTCCACCGAGTATCAACAAGAGTCAGATGCCCCACCTGCCCTTTACACTCTCAAAGTAAACAAGAAATCATTATGCTATTGGAAAGGTTTCGGTTTCTTTATTTGCTTTTTTTTGCTCTGTTTCTGTTTTATACTGGAACCTGCTGAGGGTTTCTGTTGGGTTAGGCTGATATCTTCATAAACGACTAAGTGATGTGGGAGCTGAGCACTTTTTTCCCGCAGGTAGGTTTTATTTACTATCAAAAACATTGGTTATATCGACTGAACATCTCTCACTGACCCTTTGTCATGCAGAGGTGGGGCACTTGCTGTTACATCTTTGAGGTCCTAGGTCACAGCTCGTTATCTGCCTACAGGTGGTTCAACTCCTCTTTGTACCTGAGCACATGCGCTTGTGTCTTCCACTCATTTGATGAATGTCATAAATACAATGCTGTCGGGTACCCTAAGATGCAGCCTTGTCAATAACTACTGGCAGTTCTGTTCCTTGCTGCCTGCAATACTCCTCTGAACTAGAGAGCAAAGTTAAGCTGAAAGCAGAGTACTAATAGAGTAACTTTGGATCTGAGTTCATGGGCAGGTAGAAAAGCTTGTGCCTAATACTTTGTATATCTCCCAAGTCTCTAGATAGGGCTCTGCCATTCTGTGAGCCACCAGCAAAGTTACTCCTCACTAGCTTCCAGTGAGGAACTGTTACGTTTCCTCACTGTCGCGATCGGGTCATGCTTCAATCTGAGTTTCCTGGGTGCCGTTGAATTGCATCCTGGAAAGGTGTGTGTGCGTGTGAGCAGCCATGTCAACGAAAGGACTGATTTTCATCCACACTGGAATGCGACATTCACCAATTCAGGCATAAAGCAGTGTAAGTTAATTGTTCTCTGGAGCAAGGTAGCCGAAAGAGGGTTAACCCAGCAAGCAGAGGCCGGCAGAGACTGGCCAGCTCTCCAAAGAGAAATGGAAATTGCTGGACACAAAAAATATTTTTTAGCCCATCTGTAAAGAAGGATGTATCATATTTCTATGTATTTTATATCTTTATATCTGTATGTATCCTTATGTATATTTATACATAATGTGTATCTTTCACTATGTATGTCTATATATAGATGTACACATACATAAAGCTAATTTCTGTAGTCAAGATAAGCTCAGATCCATTACAGAGACTCAACCACATCATGAACACCTTTAGACTTTCCATCATGATGCACCCAGCTGTGGTGGTGTGTGGACTGGGCCAGCAGTCTGAGAGGTGCAGGGAGATTGTGTTAGTCGGCTGAGTTTAATGCTCTCTGCCAGAAGATATCAGGGAGGTAACAGTTACAAACAGTAACTAACAGTTAGTTAGTGGACTCCAAATGCCAGCTTTTCCTAGCGCACGTCTCACTGAGACTGAGCACTGGTCCTGTTAGAGCCAAATGTGAGCATTGTGTGTGAGACTGGAGCTGGAGAATCATTTTTATCACCCACTGTATGGAAAATCATTTTTATCGCCCACCAGATGGAAAACCAACACAGTGTTTTCTAGATGCTCTTATTTTTAAGTAAAGAACTAGATGACCAGGAGAAAAATAAGGTTCTTATTAATAATCGGTTGTGAATGTAACCTTTCCTTCAAGCTACAGTGGCACAAGACTGTGCACTATATTTTATGCAAAGCATATCATTTTCTCATAATCTCTTCAAGTATGAAGTACAAGGAAATGGCTTTTTGTTCACAGGGTATCTCACTGATTGATTATATGTTCATACCGGGTCAAAGTCTGATCTTATTTATACCACTGTAAACTGTGTGAATTGCTAAATTCTTTATAGAGGATTATCACTTTAATGTTAATCTTTGTTACCATTAAAATATTTGGACTAGTCACTGCTTATTACTCGGAGTTAGTCTGGAGATTTGAACCTTGAATACTGCCTTTTTCAGCTGGTTATCTAAATGATCAAGAAAGAACCTCAAAGACGCAGTTGCACACTTGGGTTTGTGCTTTGGATCCAGGCATCTTTTTTGCACCCTTTCTTTATTAGGGAAAAAAAATCTAAATGGCAGAGCATATATCCTCCAAGCATTTCATTCCACCCACACAGTTCTTTTTCTTTAAAACAGTGGCTTATTCCCAACTGGAAAGGCAGCAGTCTAGCTAGAAGACAGGTTATGTTCAAGAGAGAAAGGAAGGAGGTAGCTGAATCGGAGCAATTTAACTCTGGCTGGGTGGATGTAAATCCAGCCACTGGTTGCTGCTATCACAAGCATAGTATGATTTCGGATACAGGGAACGGCATATTGTTGTGGGTAATGAAGGCTAGAGGTCAGAGAAGGCTACGCATTTGCCTTTATTGCTTGCACTCCAGCAGGTGCAATATTCATTGCCTCCACTCTGTGCACAGCCATCTCTAGCATTACTAATGAAATGTCAAATCATATTTTTATTTACTTCCTTTCTTCATCACCTGCAAATAACCACACTGACAACCCCCAAAATGATCATTTGGGGGTTTCTAAGAATGCCATCAGTAAAAGTCAGTCATCAGTAAAGAGCACCGCTTTCTGGAAATAAACTAAACAGGTTCATCTGAGGCTTTTCATAAAATGAATGTTGCAACAAAATTAATTTGTCCAGCATTAGTCATCACTCTTTCTGCATGTTAATACTGCTTCTTCTGGAAGAAACTAATTTTTTTTTTTTTTGTTGAAAATACCCTCTGTTACACTCAGCACTCGCAAAGGGCAGAAAAGGCACACATCTGAGTGGGTCATATTAACATGCTTCACTGTCCTGCATGGCCAAGTCATGCAGGCTGGTTTTGGTCTCAGATCAGTTGTTACTGTTTTCCCATATGAGTAACTACTTACTCCTCCTGTCATGTAAAAATCTTTGCCGCAACAGGTTAGAGGATGGCTCTTTTTTGTGTTGATTTGCCTCAGAACCTGGTGGCTTTTGAGGAACATAAACATATCAGGGACAGAACCTCTTCAGGGATGTGGTTGAGTCCCTGTCACTGGAGGTTTTCAAGATGTGATAGTACAGGGTGCTGGATAATCTGAGCTAGGCTCCCTTTCCCTTGAAAGGCTTGACCAGATGATCTTTGGAGGTCTCTTCCAAACTGGGCTGTTCTGTGATTTTGTGATTCTGTGATTGGTCAGATTGTACTTTTGCACTAAAAACCTTCCAAGAGAAGCAGTATTTAGTGAGTTTCTTTCCCAGAGTAAGTTGTGCCTGTGGTGCATGCTGTGCTAACGTAGGTGTGGAAAACGGCTGTGTGGAGGACTCTGCTCCAGACTCATCCCTTCAATCTCCTTCCTTTTGTTCCTTTCCTCTGGAGTCTGTCTTTTGCTTTTCATGTTAAGAGGTTTTTAGCGAAGGGATGTTTTGATTGCAGAGGGTTGCTCAGGAGGCAGAAAATGCTGTTGTAGGGCTCTTCGTTATTCCTGGGGGCCGCTAGGTTTGTGCTGCCCACAGATGGCAGGGAACTCACCAGGATTCATCTCCAACAGCTCAGAGACAGATACCTTGCCCACATCTGAATGGCCTCATGTCTACTCATGGTTGGAAACAGAGAAGGCAACAGCAGAGCAACTCAGAGCTCTTGCGTGAGACGTGTTGCTCGCTTTCCCATCATTTAGCCTCTGAATGCAAATTTTCCAACAGACTGATGACAAAGGGTGGTGTCTGGGGGCTCTTGTTTCATTTGCAGATATCAGACAGGAGAAAGGCAATGTTTTCTCTAAGGAGGTGAGCAATCTGTCTGCACCTACAGGTCTCTCTTTGATTGCAATTAATTAATCACAAGTACATGTTAGAAATGTGCCAAGCACTCTCTGATCAGAGAAGCTCCCAGTCAAAGGACAGGCACGTACAGAGAATTTAGAGGCAAGCCAGGCAATATGTTGTCCTTTGTGGAGCAGCTGCTGCAAGAGTAAATGCATAGTATTTTGATCTTTTCTGGGGAAATATTTTAGGAAGCCTACAGACAATGCCCGCTAAGATTAGAAAAGTACTTCATAGTTTCTGATGAAAAGGATGTTCGGCGTCACAGCTTTTTCTTCAATACCTGTTGCTTTTCCAACCTATGCTAATCCAGCTCCGGCTCAGAATTAATGTGGTAGGTAAGAGGGAAGCGAAAACTTTCTGTCAGGGTCTGATGAGGGTAGTTTACCTGAGATACATATCAAAGTGTCTCAGGCTTTTGAATCACATACCAGTTTCTTAGAGGGGTTTAGACACATCTGTGACTTTTTTCATTCTGCCCGAGAACTTGCAGAACATGGGAGATGTTGGACTCTTACATTCCTCTGGTCTTTCAGTTTCTCCATCCTGGAAATAGCCTTTTGTTAGGTGGACACTTGAGGAAGGGGAAGAAAAGCTTTGATTAGTGCCCCACTCCGTTGTGACTGGCTGGAAAGAGATGATTTGAGGCTTGCCTACAGCTCCTGCTCAGAAGCGGTATGTTCTCTTCTTTGAGAGGAAAGCATTAGTCTGATATTAGATCATCTTAAAATTAATCCTGTAAGGGCTTTAAAGATTTATATAGATTATCTGTATGTCCTTTCGGGTGCAGAATTTCATAATCATTGACCTAAACTGCCTTCACAATCACTGCGCTGTTCCTCAGCATTATGGAGACGTGTCATCAGCTCTGACTTGTCCTCTGATTGGCATATCACAGGTTTACTTAGGATGAGACTTAACTACAGTAGAGACTTCAGTACTTATGCCTAAGTGCAGACTCATAACTGCCTGGCATAGGCTCTGAGCACCTGTCCTGGAAAGTTATTAGCAATAGCAAAATTCTTCACAAACTCCATGGGATTCTTGCTTCTGAATGTGGAAACTCTTCTCAGAAGAAGGATGGGAAAAGATTGTGGTGTGCTATTCAGAGAGAAAGTAGTGTCAATAATGTGGTACTCAGCAAGCTGAAATTTCTATGGAAACATGACACCTAAAGCACCTTCCACGGTACTTTAAGACACTTTTCTTCCAATGACTTTACTCTTTATTAGACAGCTAAATAATTTTCAGGTTCTGGATCCTAGCACATCACTGAATTAGTATTATTAAGTAGGAACATAATATGAAACAGTAACCTAACTGTCAAACTGTTATTTACTGTGGAAGCTCCTGTGTATGTGTGCTCAGATTAATCCAAAATTAAGATCCTCTTTGTATGGACCTCAAGGCTTCATTAACTGACCGCAGCTGGCCCATTAGTTCACAGTGACACTAAGCATCAATGTCTACAATATGCTTGCACCCCTTTGAGAGGTGTCCTGCCTAAAGCTCAAAGAACTGAACTAGTGACCTCAAAGGACCTTAGTTTCTCCAGATTCAAAGTTTCGTGTCCTACATGTCCCACAGATGGAAAATGAAATAGAATGATGAAATATTAGAGTGATGACTTTTTTTGTGACAGAAATACTGAATTTTGGAGGACCAGAATGAATTTCAAAATCTCGTCCTGAAGGCAACATCAGTGTTTGAGACCAGCTTTAACAAAAAAGCTGACCTTCTGGTGATCTCAGAAAGAAAGATCAAAAATGATATTTGCTTCTCCTCCGGGTGCTTGTATGCAGCTCCATTCCTAATGTATGGGCATACCAAATTTCAACAGCCTAGCATCTTGGGAATGTGGAAATCAATTGTGTCAGTCGTTCACCCTGATGCATACTTCTGTATTATCTTAGATTGCATTTCTCCAGTGACCAAACTGGTGGCTCAAAGGATTGCTTGCTTTGTGGAAGACATCATGAAAATCAATATTACAGTTCTAGTTCAATGCACTATTTGATACTAAGAACTCCGTTACAGAGGATCTCTCTCCCAGGGAGAAAAAAAAAAAAAGCATTTCTTCTATGCTTTCCCTCAGGAGAGTCAGATTGGTGGGAACAGCTGCTAAAATTGTTAATCCACCATCTGACTGGTCATATAACTTCACGGAGACCTGCTATTGTTCATATGTGACGTGCTCTTGCTTTCTTTCTCCATGCTCTCGGTTTTGCACATCTGACATCAGCACTGCAGCTGTATTACACTGATTGCCTTTAATTCTGAGGCCTCATTGCTAATTACTGAAGATGAAGAGATCTCTGCCACCTACGANGCTGGAGACGGAGAAAGGCTGCAGTCCTATGCCAGCTCCACCAAGGTTACACCTTTCATTGAGGCTCCCCGTGTTCTGGTCAACAGCAGACTGCTCACATATTACACACTGTATTTTCTTGCCTATCAAATCAGCACAAACCTTTATTCCTAAGACCTAAGGATCTCAAGACTTTCCACAGATTAGCCATGGCTGGACACATCAACCTTATGCCCGTTTTTGATGGACCTGAGATGTTCATGTCTTCAGTGGTTTGAGAGACAGAGATCCTATAGCAATGGCCAGGGTAAATTGCTATGGGTGTGTGGTGGCTGGAGATGGTTGTACTTCTTCCTTGAGGGCCATGAAGTACAGGAATGCTGGGCCTGTCAGGATGTGTGAGGCAGGCAAGGCGNTGGCATACTAACCACCCCAAGAAGAGGGGCAAACAGAGCTTTCCATAGCACCGAGGAGAGATACGAGCATGTTACATTGACAGTGCAGTCTGGCATGACGATTTTGGTGCTTTTGGCCAGGACCTCTGGGGAATTTCAGAGGCAGGCTTGGTCTGTGATAAGGTACAAATCTGGATAGTACAGAAAGGAGGAAGACTGATAGTTGCTAGTACCATTTCTATTCTGGTCCTTACAGGGATCATTTATACTCTGTCTTGGCATGAGTGACAGAGGAGGTCAGGCATGCGTAGCTCATCCTGATGGGTTGAATTATGGGAGAACATCTACCATTTCTTCCAGAGCAGGGGCCACTGCGGGCGATGCGCACTGGGCTCGATGCATCCCCGGCCTGTCCTACACGGGCAGCTATGGTGTCCCTCTGAACGGCAGCGTGCCCTGCGCCCGTGCTCTGCCATTTGACATCCCTTCCTTCTCTCCTCCCGGAACAGCTTCGTAGTCTGTCACAAGGGTGACCAAGGGAAAACCAGATGAATCACTACAAAGACCTCTGACTTCTTGAAAAAGGAGTGGGTTTTAAAAATACAGAGCCATTAAGCAGCAGCTACCTGTGCATTCAAAGCGGAGTTCAAACATAAACAGTTCAAGATATCCCTGCAAGGCAAACACAGCACTATTTCCTTTGTACTTCACAAGTAAGGAAACTGCAGCGTAAGTGACATAGCTGAAGTTTCAAGCTAGGTGAATATCAGAGAAGGAATTAGCATTTATGCTCCTTAACTACCAAAACTGGTGTTTGCTCTTCAAGGCAGCAATGCCTCCAAGGCCTTGTGTCGCAGATTGAACAAAACCAATGCAACTTTAATAATGTGTATGCATACTTTGTGCCTTCACCGTAAGGACATGGATTCCTCAGGCTATATGATTTTGACGTGTAGTTGAGAGTGGTGCAGATGTAACGCAAGGAGATGGTCATGTCATAAATGCTGTAAGAGAAGAGATTTTTCCTTGCTGTGTGTCTGATTCCTTTCTTAGCATGAAGTCTCTGGTTTTGGAGTGGGAATGTGAGGTTTTCTGATTTACCTGGATCCAAGTTCCTCAAGCTAAAGAAAGCATTGATTTTGCTGCTGTACTGGTTTGCTCCCATTTTTATGCCAGAGATCCTCACTCCCATATCAGATTACTCATTTTGTCTGAAATACATCAGCCCTTCCTGCTCTCTAACTGTAAGTAAATATGTTTACAATGGAGTGCTTTTCCCCTGTCCTTATTGGGGCACAAAGAAGAACTTACGTATATGTATCTTCACAGAATAATGCAGCTAGAGATTTTTTTTTTGGGGGGGGGTAGATTTTTCCTCTTCAATGTAGGAAGGGACTTAGGTACTTAAGAGTGTGAGTACGTAGCTATAAAAGAGGATGCACCCTGCTTTCTGTTGGTCAGTGCCAGACCTGCTTAACGCTGCATAAATGTCTCTGTGCAGCGGCAAGGGGAACAGCAACGTGTGGGTGAAACAGCCGCATGCTGTAAAAACAGGGGAGTCGCCTTTAAATTCAGGATACGAGTTTCCAAACAGAGTTTTCTGGAAAAACACAGTCAGAATTGGCACTGGTACTCCGGGGGATAGTTGTATGTGAAATGGCACGTATCGCAGGGCTCAGGGGCCGTGTCCCTCTACCTAGATACAGAGGACGGGATTTCCAAAACAGAGCCCTCCGCGATGCCAGGGGTAGGGCAGCAGGGAGTGGGCTTCCCCACGGCGGGCTGTCAGCATGCAGAGACTGCCTGCCGGCATGGGATCGCTCTGTAGAGCAGAAATACGTGCGTGCAGGGAAGAAATCTTCCTCTGGCTGGCTCAGGGGTAGGGATATGGGCCATCTAGTGGGGAGAGAAATTAATAGCTGAGGAAAGCTCCCATTTCTGGTCCCCGGTACAGCCTCTGTGTACGCCGACGGCACAAGAGTTACGGGTAAATAATTTTTCTCAAATTCAGGAAGGAACAGCAGAAGTCAAGTCAGTGTAAAACATTCAGCAGTACTAACATTAATGGCATTTAGACTGCACTATCATCAGCAGACCTTTGCAGAAATAATGAACTGGTTTTGTTCCTTTGCTTCAAACAAACTGCCCTGCCGATGTGAAAATGAAGCCAGACTATTATGTGCTGCTTCTCAATATCGTCTGTGTCACGTTACTTCAGTACACTATTCAATTGCATTTAGTCCATGCCTTATAGCACCAGCTTAGCTTATTCTTCTGTGTTTCATAAGTCCTTATAGTCGAGTTTATGCTGAGTTATCTTTATGGGCCACAGGGAACTGACACACATCACACAAAGATTTGTATTTGTTTTTGTCAAAGCCTGATTCCTTACTTCAATTGTGTTTTTTTATTAAGTCTGAAGGTGCCTATAAGACTGCTGTATGCCAAATATCATGAGTTCATCTTCAATTCCTAAAATACCTTATCCCCACCCTGCCCCCCCCCCCCC